>OASR01000056.1_pt1 | contig 85679 bp, 74 predicted proteins | sample 1475751 | NCBI WGS metagenome assembly OASR01 (sample SAMEA2579907, study PRJEB22360) | human gut metagenome | biome: human gut; feature: human-associated habitat; material: faeces | place: Denmark | collected 2008/2010 | reverse complement strand
ATAATAATATTTCAATGCCAGATCAATTTTTTTTGTATATTGATATTGTAATGCCTTTATAAAATTAATTAATTCTATAGGAATATATGCAACATCACCATGAACTAATAATAACTTTTTGTCATCATTCTTTTTCTTTTTATATAATATAGATATTAGATTATTTAAGATCATAGCTGGTTTATTTAATGGATTATTTTTTATTGCATTTTTTACATGAGATGCTATCTCTTTTATTTTAATCTTTCTTTTTTTAAACTTTCTGATATTGAAAGGAAAAAGTGCTAAAGCATATATGATATTTAAATCAGCATCATGGTCGTAGTACTCAGAGGCTTTCGCAAATATATTTTTCAACTCTTTTTTAGACTGATGATTACTTTTCATTAAAATATAAAGTTGGCATCTAAGATAACAAAAGTTAATCCTATCGTCATCAGGTAATGAAATTAATTCATCTGAGGAAAATTTTGATATATTAACTATCAAATCATATGATTTGATAAATTCTTTATATACCTCATCTTCAGAGTCTATATCGATACGCCCCTCATTTAAATCAAAATTTTTAAGTAAAAATTGAATGATATTTCCGGGCATGATCCTATAATGCTGCAAAAGTACAACAACAATCATTCTTTGATTATATATTTCGGCTTCTATATTCCATGTAAGTTTATTAGATATTAGATTTTCCCACCTTGAAATATCTATAAAGAATTGAAAATTATCTAAAATCTTGCTCAGTTTTATATTGAATTCTTCAGAAGTTTCGCTATCTTGTTCTGTTTCTCTACTGGATAATTGATTATTCCCGGTTTTATCCGATATAGAAATATTTTCTAACTCCCCTTGATTATCTGTCTTAATCTTGTCCACCTTATTTACATTTGATGCATTTTCATAATCTCTGGCATAACCTAGCGCATAGTCAAATGCTTCTTTAAGTTCTTGAAACAACTCTGGATTTTGATCAATTTGTATTAACCTAAGTTGTGCTGCATAAGCTTTTTTAATTTCTTTTATATCTTTAGTAGGACTTATCCCCAGTACTTTCCAAATGGTCATAATTCCAGATTCCCTTCCAGCTGATTTAACCATAATTGAAACTCTCTACTTGCTTTTCTGATTGTTAATTCATCTTGTTTTTCTAAAATTTCTTTAAAGGAAATAATCATTTTTCCTATATATAACCTTCTTTCTCCCAATGACTCACTATAGATACGGTCTGCTCTCGCCAATAATAATCTATTCTTAGATCGTTCCCTTGGATGTATTTTTAATTCTCTTAACTTATTAAATTGCTCCTCCATTTGCTCCTGTGACAAGTTCCCGGGGGTATTTTCAATATACAGCCGGTGTACAACATTCGTTTCCTTTACAGTTACAATGACTTCTAGAACTCCATTCGTATCATAGGTAAATCGTACATCAACTTTCTGGCCTTTTCCTTTTCTGGGCAATGGTATTTGAATTTCCCCAATCTTCAAATTATTTTCAACCATTATTCCTTCTCCTTGATAAACATTCATAAGAATTTTATTTTGATTTTCATATATTGAATTGAGAGTTTGTACTTTACTAACTGGAATTGTAGTGTTACGTTCTATAATTGGGCAAAAATAACCATCTTGAAATCCATTATTCATATATTCGCATGTTTCTACTCCCAGAGAAAATGCACATACATCCGTTAATATCATTTCTTCCATCATGCTCTTGTCTATTTTTAAAGCAGCCTGTATAGAAGCTCCTATAGCGACGGCTTCATCTTGATTAATTTGAGTATATGGAATTTGTGCAAATAATCTGCTAAAATATTTTCTTATGATGGATGATTTTGTTCCTCCTCCGATCAAGATTACTTTATAAATATCCTTTATTTTATGACTGGTATCTTGCAACGTTCTGATAATTGGTATTTTCATTCTTGCTAGAAGTCCTGACCAGATTTTTTCTATTTTATCTTGGGTTAGTATAAACTTATAATCTTTATTATTTATACTAAAGGTTATAGTCTCCTGCCTTACACCTGTAATATTTTGTTTCACAAATTCCATTTTATTGTATAGTGAAGCAGATTGTTCAGGACTCACCGAATCCTTATCGATTTCATTTTCTTCCAGGCATTTTTTCATTAGTTCCCAGGTAAAATCCTCTCCGCCTAAATGATTGTCCCCGGCAATTGCTCTAATCTGCATAATTCCTTCGAACATTTCAAGAAGCGAGACATCAAAAGTTCCTCCCCCTAAGTCAATAACAATTATTGTACTATCTTCATCCAGATTATGAATGCCATAAGCCATTGCAGCTGCAGTTGGCTCACTAATGATATTCAGAACCTCTAAACCAGCCAACTTAGCAGCTTCTATCGTTGCTTCACGTTGTATATTATTAAAATAAGCTGGAACACTGATAATTGCCTGTCGACACTCCTGTTTTAAGAAATGTTCAGCATCCTCTTTCAACGTATTCAATAGTATTGCTGATAATTCTATTGGTGTGAATGTATACTTTTCCATTGCATATTTTTTATCTGTTCCCATATATCTCTTAAATGTTGAAACTGTACATTCTGGATGCGTTATTAACCTTTGCTTTGCCACCTCTCCGATCAGAATATCACCGTTATCATCTATACCTACTACAGATGGTGTCAGCTTCTTACCAAATACATTGTCAATTAATTCTACTTTTTCTTCATTCCAATAACCCACCAGGCTATTCGATGTTCCCAAATCGATACCCAATACAGCCATCTTTTTGCACCTCTTCTTTCCTCATATTTTTCTATGTCAAAAATAAGTTAAAATATTATATAACATATAAAGCAGATCATGTACTCTGATGTACTGAATGGCTTAAATCTAGACATCAATAAGTAATTTTCCTCTTGACCTTCTCGCCGCGTCAACGTGTATGATATCAATAGACCACACAGAAAAGGAGAAAAATATGGAAATCAAGAATATTCGGTCAGATATCATCTATAAGAAAATGATTGCTGCCCCTACAGAAAAAAAGAACGACATATATCGTTATGAGATGATGAAACCCTTTGAGAAGAAATGGGCGTGTTACTGCATTCCCCTCAAGGCGAAGCAGGAAAATGGTTATGACGTTATCATGGCAAGCAACATGTTAGGATATCTGGATCCTTTGGAAATTGATAAGAGACAGGAAGAAAGCGTTCAATTGCTGTCGGATGACGCATTTTGGAAAAGCTGCCAGTACGCCATAGAAGACGCACTGGGACGGTTTGAGGATGCCGGTGTTGAATTACCGGTTCAGAATTATTTATATACCATTCTGCTGGCAGATCCCAAGAGTCCCTATACCATACTCAGCGATGGCTATTCCGGTGACGGCGGCATACCCGGATACATTTTTGGTGCAATTACACCAAACGAATACACAATTGGGCGTATACCGGCTGCTCTCGCCCATGAGTGCAACCACAACGTGCGGTTTCAATTTGAAAAATGGCGTGACGATATATCCCTGGCAGGTATGATGGTCACGGAGGGGCTGGCTGAAAACTACGCCACCTCCATTTATGGAGAAGAAAAACTAGGCCCCTGGGTCAGTAAAATAGATATGGACACGCTGAACCATTATATAAAGCCACTCATCCAAGATGCATTGGATGTAAAAGGCATGGATAATTTAACATCCTATCTCTATGGAGATGAAATTGCGAAAATGCGGGGTTATTTTCCGGTGGGACTGCCCTTTTGTGCAGGCTATGCATGTGGATATTATATGATTAAACACTATTTAGAAAAAACCGGTAAAACCATTATCGAAGCGACACTGATACCTACCGATGAAATACTCAGAGAAATAGAAGACTTTTGGGAAGAATAGGACAGCGGGAAAACAGGGCAGACAATTTTCATTACGTCAAATTTCCCCTGTGTAACATTTTTATTACAGATGCCGGAATCTCACAGCTATTTTCCCTCTTTGACTTCCCTACTCCGAATAAAAGTTCCGCCGCGCGGAAATTTTCAGATTCATTGAGGGCTGGTTCCGGCGATGCGCTGTCGTTCCCGCCATATATCACGGCATCGGTAAATAAATACTTTTGATATTTATTCTAAAGTTTCTCGTAAGAAACCAGTTCATTAACCGGAATACGGGTTTGGTTGTGCCGATTGGGATTCCCCTCTTCCTGGGCGGAATAACCAATCACCAGTATATTAACCGGCTCCAGATTTGGCGGAATATGAAATTCTTCCCGCAGAATATCCGGTTTGAAATAACAAACCCAGACACTTCCCAGTCCAAGCTCCGTCGCCTGAAGCATCATATGGTCTGTCAGAATTGAGGCATCAATATCCCCGGTCTGCTTTTTATCAAATGGGCGGACCCACGCTTTATTGTGATCTGCGCACACAATAATCGCCAGCGGTGCATGGAATACATTTGCTGCCTTTTCAATCTTCGCCATTCCTTCCGGTTCCTGAACAACCAGCAGATGTACAGGCTGGAGATTTGCAGCAGTTGGCGCTGCATGTGCTGCTTCCAGAATCTGATCCAGCTTTTCTTTTTCTACCCTCTGTTCCGTATAAGAACGAACAGAAGACCTTTTTTTTGCAATCTCAAGAAAACTCATAAATACCTCCTTTAATCAGGGTGTTAAATTATAATTAATAGTATCTGCCTGCAAGCTCCGTGAATTGGAGCGCGACAATCTGCTTTTGCGAACCATTTATCCGGTAATTCCGCCGAAAGTGGAATACCCCACATCTGAAACAAAATAAAGCAACATTCAAAAACCTGTTATTTTATAGTCTGAGATTTTCTATTCTTCTTTTTCTCTGCCTTTTCTTGCTTTTCTTCATACATTTCACGTATCCAGATTTTAACCGGAGCTTTCCACTGCTCCTTTTTATTTGGGATGTTTTTTATCAGACTTTTCGGATTTAATCCCATCTCTTTTGCCATTCGTATCTCTTCATCCGATATCCTGCATTTTTTCTTTGCCTCATCCCACAGCTCTTGTTTATATGCCATTCCAAACCCCTTTCTGACTGTACATTTCTATTTCATCCTAACTTTTTTATCATACAGTGATATATGAAAATTGTTACTGCAGTTCCCTATTCTGCTATTTTACACTTATCTAATCTTAATTTCAATTACATGCCCAACATTTTCCATTGTATGACAGCATAATGTCACTGTTGAAACAGTGCCGTACATTACACTGCACGGCATCGGAGAGGATAAAGTGATGGTTTTGCAAATAAAACTTGGCAAAACCTCTTGACAAGTGCACTTGGCAGGTGTATGATGTTGATGTAAAGAAAACTTGGCAAAACTCAGGAGGTATTGATATGAATAAGGAACAGATTTTAGCAAGAAGCAGAGCAGAAAAAACAGATGAAGGAATGCAGCAGGCAGAAAACAGAGGACGCAGAATAGGTATCAGCGCCTTTTGCATTGTATTTATTTTTATCGTATTATTTAACTTATTTAATGGGCAGCATAGCTACGCGCCCTACGCGATGTTCTGGGCATTTGTTGCAGCCGAAGCATATCCGAAATACCGTTTCACTAAGAATAAGGCATACCTAATATCAACCATTGCAGGTTTCATTGCATCCATAGCTTCCCTTGCAAGCTTTGTTCTTAGCGTGTTGAGGTAAATATATGGATGAACAGTTAATATTAAAAAACCGTTTAAAGGAAATCCGCTCAGAACAGAAGCTCTCACAAAGTCAACTGGCTGAAATGGTGGGGGTATCCAGAAATACCATTAGTTCTATAGAAACAGGGCAGTTTAATCCAACTGCAAAATTAGCTTTGATTTTATGCATTGCATTGGATAAGAAATTTGAAGATCTCTTTTATTTTTAGCAGAAAGGACCATCCGGCACAGTGATTGATGTGCCGGACGGTCCTTTTTCCTTTGAAATCCTAAGCCCTGCTATGTACATCAGGAACCTTTTCTATGCTTTTTTCAAAAATAAACTGAACATATTTCCTTTTTTTCCATCCGCTCCCACCTTCACATACCCTCCCTGTTCCGATACAATTTTTCTCGTCAGATACAGCCCTAATCCCACGCCCTCTTTCACCTGTATTGCGTTGCCTCCACGATAAAAACGGGTAAATATCTTATTATATTCTTCTTTTGGTATGATGTCGCCCCAATTGCACACATCTATCCTGACAAATAGATTGTATGCCGTCATTTCTACTGTAATCGGTGAGGATCTCCTGCCGTATTTCACGGCATTATCCATAAGGTTAAAGATCGCTTCCTCTGTCCAGCGCCGGTCATATACAGCGCAAATATTCTGCTGGCCACGGAGAAGAATCTCATTTTCATTCATCTGGGCCTTTAATGCAATCTGATCAATAGCACCCAGTACCATTGGGAGGATTGGCTGGTATTTGGGGCTGATCTGCATGACGTCCTCTTCCAGCCGCATCGTCTTACCAAAACCTTCCGCAAACCATCCCAGTTTTTCTACCTGGGAATCAATCACTTCACATATCTGCATTCTCTCTTCCCCTGGCAAATCATCCTGTGTGAGAAAACCGGAGTACATCTGAATATTAGTGAGAGGTGTATTTACCTGATGAATCAGATCAGAAATCATTTCACTCATTTCTTTTCGCATCTTTTCTTCTGCTTCCCTGGCTCCATTCATGATATGATATAATTTCATAACCTGCATCTGGAACTTTCCAAGCAGTGTCTCTTCCTCCATGGAGAATTTCTGCTGAGGTTTCCCATCAATCAGACTTTGGATACAATGATCCACATTCTCCATTACCCGATTCACGATACCAGAGATTTTCCAATAAGCAGCTGTGAATATGAATAGATTCCAGATCCCATAAGCCGCTGCCCCCCAGATACTGACTTTCTCCGCATTTTTGCAATATAATAAAAACACAAACAGGGATACAAACCATATCCCTGCCGTAAGCCACGTTATTCTTTTTATTTTCTTTCTGTTATCCGGCATCTCTATCACTCCATTTATACCCAATTCCAAATACATTCAGAATCCATTTCGGATTCTTTCTGTCATCTTCTATCTTATCCCGAAGCCTGGCAATATTGACACTTAACGTATTCTTATCTACAAAGTTGCCGTCAATATCCCAGATCCGTTCCAGTAAAATCTCCCAGGTCAAAACCTGATTTCTATTTTGAATCAGGACCTCCAGTATCTTTAACTCCGTCTTACTGAGTGTAACCACTATACCTGATTTTGTCACTGTTTTTGTTTCAAAATCATAGGTTATCTCTCCCGCACAATACCTGGACGCTGCCTCTTTCCCCGTTCTCCGCAGCAGAGCCTTTAATCTTCTGATAAGCAGCGGAATGGAAAATGGTTTCGTAATATAATCATCTGCACCTGCATCAAATCCCTGAATCATATCTTTCTCCGTATTTCTTGCGGTCAGGAAAATCACGGGTATTTTATTTGTTTCCCGAAGCTTCAGAAGATAGTTCCTGCTGTCTCCGTCCGGCAGTGTCACATCCAGCAGTATCGCATCCGCCTCTTCGCCCGGATTCTGCTTAAGTTCCTTTAGACATGACACGGTAACCGTTTGAAATCCTTCTTTTTTAAGAGCATAAGAAATCCCATTTCTCAGGGCTTCGTCATCCTCAACTATCAGAATCCGGTTCATTTTCAATCACTCCTTTTCCATTGCCATTATTTTATTCTGCTTCACGCAGACGTTCCACTACTGTTCTCCTATTCAGAAATGATGTAAGTATTCCGGATACCGTAAGCGTAAGCAAAACACCTGCCGCCAGTACCATACCCACCGCAGTTGTATATAACCCCGGTACGAATCCGGTGGATAACGGTGCACCTGAAATTATGATTGCTACAGGCACTCCTATAGGAACCATAATTGCAAAGCTAATCAGCAGCATTTTCATACCATCCCTGAAAATAGTTCCTGTCATCTGCATTCTGGTCATCCCGATGGACTGCAAAGCGGCAAATTCAATTTTCCTTGACAAAACGCCTGTTACCAGTGTATTTACAATGTTCACCATTCCGATAAAACCAAAGATCAATCCTACAAAGATACCTACTAATGTCTTTTGCATTTTCTGGGTCTGCTGACTTAATCTGCTCATATATTTTGATGTCACCTGCACCTGGGAATTGAAATTTTCTGTAATTATCTTCTCCAGTGTCTCCTGCTGCTCCTTCTCATTACCGCCGGAGGTGTTTATGCGGACACTTGAAATCATCTGGTCTGCACCGGCTCCGTAAATATCTTTAAAATCTTTATCTGAAATGACAAACTGGGCTGTAGATGAAATTTCTCCCGCATAATTATCCCATTTGCCTGTTATGACAGCCAGTACCGTAAAAATCTTAGTCACATATTCCTGTGTTTCATAATTATAAAATGAAATAGGGATCTGTTCTCCTGCTTTTAGATAATCATACTGGTAATCCGCTCCCTCTCCCCAGCTATAATATGGTTGATAAATCAAGTAGCCGCCTTTTTCAAATTTGTCAGGATCCAGACTGCCGCTCTGGATATCCACCTGTCTGGCTTCCATAGAAAGAGCCTTGGGCTGCATTCCAATAATTCCGGTTTTGTAATTCCCCTTGGTATCCTCAGTCCATTCATCTAACGACTGTCCCACATCTATAAATTCGTTTTCAATTATTTCTTTCAAATGCCCCTCTAACTTCACATCTCCCAAAGACTCTGTTTTTGATTTTTGCTGAACATCTCTGGCTGAATAGTAAGTATAGCTATCTTTTACAAATGGAAGCTTTTCCAATTCCTCTTTTAATTCCATTTCCATCGGTTCATAATATTGATTATCCGTATACTGCGATGCATGGTATTGGTAAACACGAAAATCCGACTCACTGCTGCGGTTCACCATATATTCCACATCATACCCCAGCATAGCCGTGAACAGAACACAGAATAAAATTCCACTTAAAGCAAAAGAAATTACTGCAAATATTGTTTTTCTTCTTCCCGATGACCGAAAGTGCAATGCCTCAACCGGAGATATCCGTGCAGCCAGCTGCAATGCCTTTCTGCTGCTGATCCATACTGTGATGGAAGTGAATATAATTGATGCCATTACAGCCAATATCAACGTATATTTTGTTTCATAAAACCGGGCAAATGTAAAATCCATATTTTCCAGCATACGCACTGCAAATATATTTACTGCTGTTCCGATTAAAACACCCAAAACAGTTCCTGCAGCACCCAAACGTATGACCTGATACCCCAGCATGGAACGGATCTGCTTCCCGGTCATACCGATTGTCTTCATATTTCCCATAAAACGGATATCATTTACTATCGAAATATAGAAAATATTATAGATCAGGAAATAACCACATGCAATAATCAGAAGAAGCACTGCTCCTCCTCCCAGATAAGCCATACGATAATCGGTAGGCATAATAAAACAAATCTCCACGCCCCCAACTTTTTCGCTCAGGTTTTCCAGTTTTTTCACCAGTTCCTTTTGTGGCGTAGAGGATGTTACACCAGTTAATTTTGTATAAATTTTGCTGCTTTCATCCGCCAATTCGGGATTATAGATATCCGGAAAATCCTCTGCTGTATAAAGTTCTTCATAATTTTCAATCTGCCGGAGGGGATTATCGTAAAATCCTGTAATTGTTACTTCTATCGGTTCTTCTGTAATCTGTCCGTCTTTTACCACTTTCAGATTCAAAGTCATTTTCTCCCCTGGTATTCTCTTACTCCCTATTTTATCTGCAAGGGTATCTGACATTATGACTTCCTGTGCATTATCCGGGTATTCTCCATTGATTAAATCTATGTAGTGGTGTTCATAATAACTGTCGCTGACTCCCACAAAATTTACTTCATTTCCCGCAAATTCTGTATTGTGGGGAGTTCCATACATACAGGGCCTGACAATATCTGCCCACTCCACCTCCGGTTGATTCCTTACCTTTTTAAGAACCTCCACATCACCATATACTCCTGCGCCATTTGTGCCCGGACCAGGATTCATTTCGTGCTCTGTCATCATCGCTTTAACCGTACTGATTCCCATACCACAGATGATGGTAATGAGTATGGCTGTCAGTGCAATAGCAAAACAAGCCATAATATTCCGCAGACGGTGAACCTTCATTGTCTCATCCGCAATTTCCTTTACGATATCCTTATTGGAGTTTTCAAACATCACGCTTCACCTCCAACAATTTTACCGTCTTCAATGTGAATTGTCCGGTCAGCAAGCTGGGCAATCTCTTCATTATGAGTAATCATAATCACAGTCTGGTTGAATTCCCGGCTGGTCATCTTGAGCAGTCCCATTACTTCCTGGCTGGTTTTGCTGTCCAGATTGCCCGTGGGTTCATCTGCTAATATAATAGCCGGTTTCGCGGACAGCGCCCGTGCGATTGCAACCCTCTGCTGCTGTCCTCCGGATAATTGGTTCGGATAGGACTTCATTTTTTTCTCAATGCCAAGCATCGTAGTAATACGCTGAATATATGCATCGTCTACTTTATTTCCGTCCAGCTTTACCGGCATGATAATATTCTTATATACGCTCAGGACAGTGACCAGATTATAATTCTGAAAGATAAATCCAATTTTTCTTCTCCTGAAAATTGTGAGTTCATCCGGTTTCATCCTGGAAAGATCCTCACCATCTATAGTTATCTTACCTTCATCTGCATAGTCTAATCCCCCTATTAAGTTCAGGATTGTGGTTTTACCGGAACCGCTTGTACCGACTACAGCCACAAATTCTCCCTTTTCTACTGAAAAACTGCTGTAATCCACTGCCTTTACCAGATTTTCTCCCTCGCCATAATATTTCACAAGTCCTTTTGCTTCTAAGATCTTCATTTTTTTCTCCTCGCCTGTTTATTATATATTTCATATCTCTATTAAAGCAAGAAGTTCTTACAAACTACTTACAGTTTGCAAATTCCAGGTACATCTTATAAAAAATAAGTCCCCAGCCGGGCAGATCCTTTGATGACCGGCAGTGTCACCAGGCTTTCATGACAGAATTCATTGTTATATTGCTTTATCTGAACTTTTCCGATATAATAAAGTAAAGCTTCATCATATTATATCTATTATTATTTCCAAAAAAGGAGTTCACATATGGGGATGTCATTTATTGAAAAAGAATATGATATATTTATAAAAACCATTCAAAGCAGCGCAGGCAAGTGTATTTTTGATACAAATATAACTTTTCTTTGCGGCAATCATTATTTTTATGAAAGTACCGGATATACCGCGGAAGAATACCTTTCCCTTTTTCCGGATTTCCGCCAGTATTTTAAAAATCATATAGAAGAATTTCACAAAATCCGAGATGCCATAACTCAGGCTCTTTCTCAGGGCAAGAGAGGATTTACCACAGATTGCCGTCTGCCTGTTAAGAGCGGCAGTTTTATCTGGATACGTATTAACGGGACGATCACAGCAGAAACCGTGGAGGGACATCCGGTCTTTTATATGGTCAATTCCGATATCAGCGATTTAATACAGTCAAGAGACGAAAAGACACAATACATTGAATGGCTGATGGATGAATATATGGGTAATATCTATATCAGCGACATGAATACATATGAATTACTCTATGTGAACCGTACAAGCTGCGAAACGCTGAAAACGGATAAAAAAGATGTGATCGGACGCCGATGTTATGAAGCAATTCAGGAAAGAACAGCCCCCTGTCCTTTCTGCACCAACGACAAGTTACGGACAGATGAATCTTATGAATGGGAATTTTTTAATCCTGTTCTTGAACGAACGTTTATGATCAAAAACAGGCAGATAAACTGGCACGGACGCAAATCACGGATAGAATTGTCCTACGATATGTACAGTTCAGAATTTAAGCTGGCTAAAAAAGAAAGAGAACGGGAAATTCTCCTCAAAACACTTCCAGGTGGATTTGCCCGTCTGGACGCAAGAGATTACCGGTCTATTCTCTGGTATGGCTCCGATTTCTTAAAGATCATCGGTTATACAAAAGAGCAATTCGAAGAAGAACTGGATTCCAAATGTGATTATGTACATCCCGAAGATTTAAAACGCATTGTACGAAGGCTAAAAGAAATAGAAGGCACCGATCAAAGTCTCATTATGGAAGCCCGGATTCTTACCCGCAGCGGCGATACCAAAATCCTGACGATCACTTTATGCTATGCAGACGGAGAAGACAGCTGGGACGGCATACCTTCCTTTTACACGGTAGGTATTGACATGACTAAAGACCGACTGGAGCAGGCAAGGCAGCAGGCGGCATTAGAAGAGGCATATATGGCAGCACGTGTGGCTAACTCAGCTAAAACCAGATTTTTATCTTCCATGTCACACGATACCCGTACCCCTTTGAATGCGATTATTGGCATGAGCACCATTGCAAAGGCAAATCTCTCTGATCCCGTCAAAGTAGAGGACTGTTTGAATAAAATCGACACTTCCAGCCAGTATCTGTTAAGTCTGATTAATGAAATCCTGGATATGTCCCAAATTGAAGCCGGGAAAATCGATCTTCTTACAGAAGTAATCAGCCTTCCAAAATTAATACAGAACTTAACCGATATATGCCGACCATTATTGGATCAAAAGCAGCAGAAATTGCTGATTAACGTCGGAAAAGTTCTGCATGAAAATATTATAACAGATGGGGATCGTTTACAGCAGGTATTTATGAATCTGCTTTCCAACAGCATTAAATATACCTCGCCCGGAGGAACCATCAGCTTGTTTATCGATGAATTAATGCCCTTTAATAAAAATAAGGGGCAATATAAATTTGTTTTTTCAGACACTGGTATCGGTATGACGAAAGAGTTTCTTCCCCATATTTTTGAGCCTTTTTCCCGTGCCGAGGATTCACGGATCAGTAAAATAAACGGCACCGGCCTGGGAATGTCCATTGCAGAGAATATTGTAAAACTAATGGGCGGATCAATTGAAGTCAAAAGTGAAATTGGAAAGGGAAGCCAATTCACCATCTCGATACCTTTTTGCTTGCCGGACAAAGAAGAATCTGTCAGTCACCAACTGACGGGACGTTCCATATTAATCGTAAATGATAAAAAATCTATATGTGAAAATGTAACTACCTTATTGAATGAACATGATATGCAGGGATACCGGGCATCCTCCTCATTCGAAGCACAGGAACTCATAACAGCCGCATATGACCGGGCAGAAGAATTTTTCGCTGTGCTTCTAAACTGGGATCCGGATGATCCGAATGATACGGATAATCTGAATATTCTCAAAAATATACGCCAATCCCTTGGTGATCATGTTCCTGTTATCATCATCACACCTTATGAATGTCCCACGATCGAAAGCGATTTGCTCCAAGCCGGAGCAACTGCATTTTTAACCAGCCCGATTTTTACTTCAAAGATATGGAAAGTATTTCAGCTGTTCAGTTCCGGCAGCAAAATAACCGAAGAAATCGTGGAAGAGGCAACGCATACTACTTTGAGCGGTAAAAGAATCCTGCTGGTTGAAGATAATGAACTGAACCGGGAAATCGCTACTGAGCTGCTTCATATGCAGGGTATTCTAATTGAAACTGCCGAAAACGGGCAAGATGCCGTTGACAAATTCCTCGCTTCCTGTCCCGGATACTTTCAGGCGATTTTAATGGATATCCAGATGCCCGTGATGAATGGTTACGATGCAGCTTCCGCAATACGCCTGCTTGAAAGAAAAGATGCCAGGAAAATTCCAATACTGGCTATGACCGCAAATGCTTTTATAACGGATATCAGCAAAGCCTACAGTGTGGGAATGAACGATTACATAACGAAGCCCATTGATATGGAAGGATTAATTATAACTTTGGAAAAATGGATCCTTCAGTCACCAATGACAAAATTACTGAATCCGGACCGTTAATCAGTATCTTTATACCCAACCTCTAAAAAGGAGACCAGAAATTCCGTCTGATCTCCTTTTTTTCATGCCTTTGGTAAGACCTGAATGAACTAATTATTCTATTTTGCTTTTACTGTCAGTGTCTTAGAGGTTTTTTCAAATAATTTTTTGTAGGTTCTTAACTTACTCTTAGGCACCTTTACGGTCATATTCTTTGTTCCATGGTTCATTGCTGTCTTTACCGTTTTTAACTTTGTACTGTTAATTGTGATGGTGCAGTTTTTCTTTGCATGGCAGAATACGTGGTTGCCGATGGTAACCAATCCGGTGCCGATGGTTACTTTTTTTAGATTGCTGCATTTAAAGAAAGCGCCTCTTTCCAATGTCTTCACATTATTTCCAATGGTAACACTCTTAATTTTCTTATTGTTTTTGAAAGCTCCGGCAGTAACTTTGGTAACCTTATATTTAATTCCGCCATATGTAATGGTATCCGGTATTTTTATGGATGTAGCTTTTTTATTGGCTATGCCGATGCAGGATACAGTGTTTCTGCCTGATACCTTATATTTCAATGATTTGGAATCCGTGTAGGTACTTCTCCATTGCGCATACAATATAACATTTCCACTAATTTTAATATTTTGTCCTGGTGCAAAATTAGTTCCTTTACCATTTGACAATGTATTCCATCCAGCAAAAAACATAGTCTTACTAATTGGACCTCCTTTAATTAAAGCTGTCGTTCCTGCCATGTACTCCGTTGTATCTGAAGGTACACTTGTAACGGAAGACTTTGAATTGGCATTATAAGAAACTTTATAAGTCTCTATTTTTTCGTATGTAGCAGTTACTGTGACTGCCTTAGCCGGCATTACAAAGCTTGTTGATTCGCTCTTGCTATTTGTAAGCACGACTCCGCCGTTCGTAACTGTCCATTCTTTAAACCTCATGCCAGGAGCCGGAGCATCTGCTTTGATATTCACTTTTGTACCAGCAGAATAACTTCCATCACCTGTACCGCTGTTTATGGTTGCGGCATATACCAGGCTTGGATTCGGTGCCCACTTGGCATAGATCGTAGAATTGACACTTATCTCTGCTAGTGTACTTAAAACGGCTCCATCTTTATTAATGACCTGGGTTCCTATGCCATTTGCTTCTGTATAATAACCATCAAAAATATAACCTGTTTTAACTGGGCGTTCAATTTGAGTAACAGCTTTTCCTTTTCGATCGCTGGTTGCATACCAGAGATTCCCTTTAGAGTAAAGCCTTTCTGAACCGGCAGTTACCGCACCTTCGTTGTCCAAACTAACTTGTATATCTCTCATGAATACTAGCTTATAATCCCCTACATAATTATTAGTATATCGAGTACCAACAAAATAATATGTCGTTCCGGCTTCCAGCTCATAATTAATATAAAAATTATAACCGCTTCCCCCATCGTCATTAAATGCTAAGCATTGGTCAGAGTTAACCTCTATACGATATCCCTGTTGTTCAATTCTATAACACAGGTCTTCGTACTGTGATTCTGTACATAAATAACCATAAGAATCAATCATACTTTCTATATACTCAGTATAAAATGTATAATACCCTCCTCCATTTACCGGTGTGGTAAACCGAAATACCTGATAAAATGGTGCTTCTCCTACGGAAGCAGTTGTAGTAAACTCTCTTCCTGTTAAATTCACATCAATAAATTGGATAGGAGTTGATTCTTTCACAGCTCCCATTTCTTCCAGATTATCTTCAGACTGAACTTCTGTTTCTAACGCTTCCGCTTTGCTTCCCAGCGAATCTGTTTCTGCGGCTGTTTCTGACACCACTTCCGACCCTGCCTCTTCTGTTTCAAAAACAGAATTCTCCTCCACCTGGTTACCAGGCTCTGCTGCCATAACGCCAATGCTTCCTCCTTCAGTGAGCAATGCTGCAGCCATCATCAATGATAAAACTTTACATAATACCTTTTTGCCATTTTTCTTCGCCATCTTTTTTTCTCCTTTATCATTTTATCGTGTCGTGATATATGTATTTTAACAAACGGAGTACATCATAAAGACACCAATTATGGGAATAAATGACAAGTATTTTTTTATTCTGCACACAAAAAAAGCAAGCTGATACAGTATTGTATCACCCGCTTTGATCATTCGTTTAATAGGAGCGGAACACGCTTTGGTAGTCTATCCTGCAAGAAATCAGACGGCAATGCCGTCAGTCTGATTTCTTGCAGAATGAACTACTGGTTACTCAGACAAATTAAAATAACACAACAGGATCCTTTTTTTGGCTGTCTCTGCAACAGCCTCTCTTCCTGCCCCCAAATATTTTTTCGGATCAATATCACCCGGATTTTTCTCCATGCTTAATCTCACTGCATTTGTAAATGCATTTCTTAAGTCTGTTGCATAATTCACTTTACAAATCCCATTTCGAATACATTCTTTCACAACTTCATCCGGTACACCTGACGTTCCATGTAAAACTAAGGGAATATCAACTGCTGCTCTTATTTCTTTCAGACGCTTTATGTCCAGTTTCGGTTCTCCCTTATAAAATCCATGTGATGTACCAATTGCGACTGCCAGGCTGTCTACCTTTGTTCTTTCTGCAAATTCTACTGCTTGCGCTGGGTCGGTAAACGTTACGGATTCGGATATAGAGCTGTCTTCTTTTCCACCGACACTGCCCAGTTCTGCCTCTACAGAAACTCCAAGAATATTACCCAGTTCAGAAACCCTGGAGGTTAAACCTATGTTGTCTTCAAAACTTAATCGGGAGCCATCAATCATCACGGAGGAATATCCTTCTTTCATAGCATTGGCAGCTAGTTCATAAGAGGAACCATGATCTAAATGCAGTGCAATTGGGACTCTTGTATTCCTGATTGCCGTCCTGACACATGCTGCGAAAAAGTCCAGACCGGCATAATTTACACTGGATGGGGTCGTCTGTAAAATTACGGGGCGGTTTAATTCTTCTGCTGCCTGTATAACTCCCTGTACCGTTTCCATATTTTCCACATTAAACGCCGGAACAGCATATCCCATTTCCTGTGCCTTACAGAGAAGTTCTTTTACGGATGCAAATTCCATTTCATTATACCTCCATCTTTTGAATTTTTATCTGCTCTCTATATTTTATGAAGCCTTCCTTACTGCACATCTGGGTTCCCTTTAAAACTAAGGATGCCGCAGAGGCTGCCATTCCGTACCGGAGCATTTCCTGAATCGTCAGCTTTTCTTCTAATGCCGCACAGATTCCGGCGACCATGGAATCTCCTGCACCCTGGACACCCTGAATTTTCAACTGCAGTCCCTGGGAATAAAACGCTTCCTTCTTATCACATATAACGGCTCCTTTTTCACCCAGAGATACACATACTACTTCCACTCCGCTTTCCAGTATCTCTCTTGCCAAAAGCACTACATCTTCTATAGAGTTACACTTTTTATCAAATGCAGTCTCTAATTCGAATAAATTTGGTTTTATCAGGTATGGTTTTGCCTTGATTCCTTCTAAAAGGAAATCTTTTTCTGCATCTAATATGATTTTAACCGGATAAACGGATAATTCTTCTAAGATCTCCTTATAGATTGTCGTATCCACTCCAACGGGCGCACTTCCACCAATAACTACCAGGCTGCTTGCCGCCGCATGTTCTTTGATCAGTGATTTTAATTTACAGATATCTTCTTTTGTCACTTCACTTCCATATTCATTTAATTCAGTCAGGATATTGGTATCCCGATCTAAAATTTTAGTGTTGGTTCTAAGCCGTCCCTCTACCCATACAAATTCAGACGTGATCCCATAGTCACTTAATGTATTTTCAAGAATCTTACCGTTTCCTTTATAATTAAAGCCCAGGCATTCCACATCTTTGCCAATTCTTTTTACTGCAATGCCCACATTAATCGCTTTACCTGATGCTTCTTCACAGGAATCCACGACACGGTTCAGCTGGCCATATTGGAACCCTGATACAAGAATACTTTTATCTATACATGGATTCAGATTTACAGCAGTAATCATGTTCCTTCTCCCCCTTCCTATGAGTTGTATATTCCACACTCTAAAACCGTATCTACAAATGCCTGAACGTTCTCTGGCGGAACATCGAATTGTGTGTTATGTATAGGAGTAAACACACAGCCTCCTCCAGGCATTAAGATATCCAGTCTCTCTCTTACCTGCTTTCTCACGTCTGACGGAGAACCGCAGGGATATACGGTCTGGCTGTCCACACCGGCTCCCCAGAACACCAGATCTTTACCAAACTCCGCTTTCAGCTCAGCCGGATCCATTCGATAGGAATTCGCCTGTATGGGATTTAAGATATCACAGCCTGCTTCTATGAAATAAGGTATAATATTCCGAATAGAGCCACAGCTGTGGAACATGGTCTTTACTTTTGATTTCACATGTACACAGTCACACATTTTTTTATAATTCGGCATATACAACTCCTGAAATACGCCAGGACTGAACAGTTCTCCTGTCTGTGTACCAAAATCAGTAGTGGAAATTAATATGGTATCAATATAGTTTCCAACCGCCTGCAGATACATCTCAATATTTTTTACTGCCATGTCACCTGCTGCTCCAAGTATTTCCTCTGCATACTCTGGTTCAGATACTAAGATACAAAGCCATTCTGTAAAAGGATGTCCTGCAAATATACCGGTGGTTCCCAGTTTCCCTTTTAATGCTCCCCCATGTATGGAGTAGTCTGTGTTCTCATACATCAGTTTTGCTCTTTTTTCTAAAATACGAAGTTCTTCATCTGTATAGAGGGCGACTGATTTCTTAAACTGTTCTACATCCATCATGGTTATTTCTTTGGACAAATCCAACGGAGGGTTTGCCAGACGTTCAAAATAACTGCCTGTTGCTGCCATATTCGCCACATGCCTGCCATTTATATCAAACAATGCAATATCGCCATTATTTTCTATCTCATATTGAAAATCCCCCGGCATTAAGATCGTATTTCCAGCCGTATTTTTCCAGGGCTTCCAGCCGGAATTCCGATATCCCCAGGTCTCATACATATTCTCTAACTGAAGGACATCACTGTGAAGCCATCTTCTCACCGGTTCTTCTACCCGCGCCAACATCTGAAACTGTTCATAGCATCTTGGAAGTTCCGTATCTATTCCCAGATAATTGCCTATTTTTATATATTCATCTACATGTATTCCTGTTGTTTTTGTTCCTCCGATATCAATTGGTACGCGATCCGGCTCTCTATGCCCAATTGCAGCCCTCACTCGTTCCCTGGATGTCATCATTCTAATTCCCCCTCTCATCTGCAATATATCTGCTCATAGCCTCAAAAATAATACTGACTGAAACAGCACCCGGATCAGGCAGTCCAATGGATAAAGCTCCATATGACTCAGCTCTTCCTTTTTTTGCACTGTATTTTTTACTGGCTTCTACACCATTTTTAGCTGCAATCCATGCCATTGTCACACCTTCCGAGAGACTTTTCTTATTTCTGCTGCATTCTTCCAAAGCCAGAACAGCCGGCTCATAACTGTCAATCATGGTCTTATCACCTACTTTTGCCTTGCCTCTTAGCTTGATATTATCCAAGGATTTCTTCATCATCCTGCTTAAAGTATCCAGATCTAATTTATTTGTCTGTGGGGCTGCACCATAGCCGCTGATAAACATAGTTCCAAATATAACCCCGGAAGCACCGCCCATAGCATCTAGTAAAGTCATCCCGATTTCTTTGAAAAGTTCATTTACGGTATCCGCATTTATCTCGTCTAATGATTCATTAACAGCCCGAAAGCCGATTGCCATTCCAATACCATGGTCGCCGTCCCCAATAATATTGTCAATCTCAGTCAATAGCTGTTCACTGGATATCATTTGCCGGGCAATACAACGGAACATTTCTTTTACTTCCTTTATTTCCAAATAATCCTTCATTTGTCTCCCTCCTCTATACCTTTGCCCGATAAGTATACAGCGGCGTATAAGAATCCAGGTTATAATATCTTTTTAAAATGGGATCCATTTTCATAAGCGTTACACTGATCCCACCCATTCCGGGAGCCGTAAAGAAATTACCCACTTCTGTTTTATAGACGGATATCTCCTTACATTTCAAATACTCATGAAGACTGTTGCTCATTATGGAAAGTTCCATATTTGAAGTTGCTCCTTTTCCATTTACCATCAGCAGTACTTCATCTCCCTTTGTAAGATTCATATCAGAAATCAGGTAGTCCAATACTTTTTCTGCAAGCTGGTTTGCTGTGGGCATCTGCATCTGCAAAATCCCCGGTTCACCATTAAATCCCATACCGACTTCAATGGTGTCTGCATCCATCTCATACATACGCTTTCCTGTCTCGGGTCGGTAGCCCGGCCAGAAGGTGACAGATACACTTCCAATCTGGTCTCTGGCCCTGATCGCTGTCTGTTCCACTTCCGCTAAAGATAAACCGCTGGCGGCTGCTCCCGCTGCAGCTTTTATCACGCACATAATACCGGTAATTCCCCTTCTGTTCTCCCGACTTTCTTTGGGTGCATGTAAAATATCATCTTTTACAAATACTGCCTTTGCTTGAATGCCCTCATAGCCGCACAATTCTACAGCAAGTTCATAGTTCAATACATCGCCTATATAGTTTCCGGTAATCATAACAACTCCGTCTTCATGATTCATTTGACGTATCGTCTTCAACAGTGCAGTCGCAGAAGGTGCTGCAAAAATGTTCCCGCTGACAATCGCATCAGCCATTCCTTCTCCTGCATATCCTAAGTACATTGGTTCGCAGCCTGCGCCGCCGCCTGCAATGACCATGACCCTGGGGGGTGTATTTTTAACACGAATTGCTTTTACGCCTCTGACTTTTTTCAGGAGGTCACAATTGGAGCGGACATACCCCTCTATCATCTCCTCTACCATGTCTTCCGGACGGTTCTTTATTGTATTCATTTTACATCTCCTCTTCCAACATGCCGTAATGTTCGTTCCCTACGTTCTCTACTCCGCCTTTATTTTTAGCCGGTCCATAATTACCGCAAATGCAATTATGACACCCATTGCAACCTTCTGCCAGTAGGAATTAACCTGCATCAGGCTTAGTCCATTGTTGATGATTCCGATTGCAATAATACCGATAATCGTATTCGGAATCCCTCCTGTGCCTCCAACCAGGCTGGTTCCGCCCATAACAGCTGCCGCAATGGCAAATTGTTCATATCCTTCAGCTGCTGCCGGCTGCCCTGTTCCGATTTTCGCCGAGAGACAGATTCCCGCAAATGCAGACAGTCCTGCGCAAATCATATAAACGGATGTCTTGATTTTATTAACACCGATTCCGCTTAGCTTTGCCACCTCTTCATTGCTGCCCACCGCATATATATGCCGTCCATATGCAGTCTTACTCAGTATGATGTGGGATACCACCAGGACAATTACAGTTAGAATTACAATGAAAGGTACAGGACCCACATACCCCTGTCCAATCCATAAAAAACTTTCCGGAAGCTCATAAACAGGCTTGCTGTTGGTTAAAAGATAACATACACCTCTTGCCGCATTCATCATCGCCAACGTGGCTATAAACGGTGCAACATTGAACTTGCAGATGATCACTGCAGAGATTCCCCCAATGACAATCGCTACCGCAGCTGACAGTACAATCCCAACGATCAGAGTCATCCCTATATTCATTGCCGGAAGCTGTTTGCAAAGTAGTGCTCCCAGAATACCGTTTAAGGCACAGACCGGTCCAACCGACAGATCAATTCCTCCCGTTAACAGCACAAATGTCATCCCTGTTGCTATAAATGCATTAATTGAAATCTGAATCAGCACATTTATTAAGTTTTCTTTTGAAGCAAATCGTGGCTCCACTATAAAAATGATGAGACACAAAATCAGGAGAAATCCTATCAGCGCATATTGTTTTGCTATTTTTCCCATGTTTATTTTATTCTTTCCCATTGTTCTACCTCATTCGCTTTAGGGCGTGCAGATGGCCCAAACACTCCCTAGTACCATTGTATTTTTGCATCATGATTGGGGTACCGCTGTACTTGCCAAATGCATGATAACCTCTTCTGTTAACTCATGATTGTCCAGGCATCCGGTAATTCTGCCTTCACACATTACATAAATGCGGTCACAGATTCCCAGCAGCTCAGGTAACTCGGAAGAAACCACTAAAATGCTTCCACCATCTTTTGTAAACCGATTCATCAGTGTATAGATCTCAAATTTTGCACCCACATCGATCCCTCTGGTTGGTTCATCCAGTAATAATATTTTAGAGCCAGCCAGCAGCCACTTGGCAATTACAATCTTTTGTTGGTTGCCTCCGCTTAGATTTTTAGATACGGTGTTGCTGCCGGGGGTTTTTATCTTCAGCTTCTGAATATATTCCTCGCTGCTTTTATTTTCCCAAGTGACATCTACAAAGCCCATCTTTGTCTTCTTTTTTACGCTGGGCAAGGTGATATTATCCTTTACGGATTTCTTTAACATCACCCCCTGCATACGTCTGTCTTCCGGAACCAACCCAATTCCTTTCTCGATGGCCTGCATCGGACGTTCGATCCGTACTTCTTCCTGGTGCAGCTTCATCACGCCTTCTTCAAAAGGCTCTGCTCCAAAAATCCCCCTTAATACTTCTGTCCTGCCAGCTCCAATCAGACCTGCAATTCCTACGATTTCTCCCTGGCCCACCTCAATACTAACATTGTGAAAAGCCTTATTCCTAGAAACATTCATTAATTCAAGAACAGGTTTCTCAATTTTCTTATCGCTTCTGTCTATGTAGGTTTTAATCTCTCTTCCAACCATCAGCGAAACCAGACCTTTTTCATCTATATCCCTCATAGCAACCGTCTTGATATAGCACCCATCTCTCAAAATAGATACTTTATCTGCAATTGTAAATAATTCCTTTAATCTATGAGAAATGTAGATAATTGCTACCTTCTCTTCTTTTAATTTTTTTATAATACGAAATAGTGCTTCCACTTCCTGCTCTGAAATAGATGAAGTGGGCTCATCCATAATTACCACTTTTGCATTTTGGGAAATAGCTCTTGCAATTTCTACCATTTGTTTCTCGGCTGCACTTAATTTCTTTACCAGATCCCCCGGGTTTATCTTCAACCCCAACATGGTTAAAATATCCTGGGATTCTTTTTTCATCTTTGCTTTGTCCAGAAATCTGTTTTTCTGCTTTGGCTCTCTGCCCAGATATATATTCTCGGCAACCGTCAAATCGGGTATTACGCTTAATTCCTGGTGAATAACACTGATTCCGCTGTCCAGTGCCTGTCTGGCATTTTCGAAATTGCACGCTTTTCCTTCATAAACCATTTCTCCACTGTCTCTTTTGTATACGCCGCTGATAATTTTAATCAGCGTAGATTTTCCGGCACCATTTTCGCCTAGCAAGGCATGTACCTCTCCAGCATAAAATTCCAGATTTACATCTGTCAGAGCCTTTACTCCTGGAAATTCCTTTACAATATGTTTCATTTGAATCATCGGCTGTCTATCCATTCCGTGTACCTCTTTATATTTTCAATAACCTTATTTTATAAAGACCCGATCTGTAAACCGGGTCTTTCACTACTGTTATTTTTGATATTCACTGACATTTTCACCATCAATAATATAAGGCTCAATATATTTTTCTTTTGGAATTTCTTCTCCATGAATCACTTTGACTGCACTGTCAATCATTGCCTGCCCAATACCCTCAGGATCCTGCGCCACATCAGCAATCCAAATACCGCCTTTGGCAATCTCATTAACTGCTTCCGGATTACCATCGTATCCAATTACCTTAATCTCTTTACCAGCACCGTTAATAATAGTATACGCGCTCATAGCTGCCGGGTCCCCTACTGCAAAGATTAAATCCAGGTCAGGATACTTTAGAAGAAAATCCTGTGTAATGGCTGATGCTTTTTCCGCATCTCCCTGATAATTCTGCTCATCAACTACTTCTATATTTTCGCAGTTTGCTTCCAGATATTTCTTACAGCCTTCTGCCCGCAAAACACAATTTTCAACGTCATCATAGGTAATGATCGCAACTTTACCGCCCTCCGGCAATGCCTTCTCGATATATTTGCCTGCCAGTTCTCCGCCAACATTCTCATCTGTACCAAAATGACAGATGGAATCTCCATCGGATTTTGTAAATGCCGTTAACAATGGAATTCCCGCTTTGTTAGCCAGTTCCAGACAGCTGTTGCTTCCGGCTGTAGACACTGGACAGATGATAATGGCATCCACCTTCTGTGTAATAAAATCCTGCACCTGTGACAATTGCTTTTCACTGTCTGTGTCCGCATCCATGAAAATAGCCTTTACCCCAAGTTCTTCACACTTCTTTTCCATAGCTTCTTCCACTCTGTTATAGAATACATGCGTTCTGGTAAAAATAGAGATACCTAACGTTATATCTTCGTTCTCCTTGTCTTTCCCGGTCTGCGCTGCTGCCTCAGTTATTATTTCTTCCGCCTTTGATTCTCCCGCGTTATCTGCCTCTTCTGTTTTAGCAGCTTCCGTCTCTGCCTTATCTGTTTCTGCTTTTGTAGCTTCTGTCTTTGCAGCTTCGGTACCAGACTTCGTATCCTGTGTCTTCGTTCCGCCTGAACATCCGGACAATACCCCCGTCATCATGATTAATGCTAACCCAATTGCTCCCATTTTTCTTAAACTCATAGCCTTCTCCTCCATCTTTCTGTACACTTTCAACGAACATATATGTACTTCCCCATTGCATTTCTTATCTTGTGCATTTTCCTATCTAACTATTTATCTTGACAGCTTCCACATTCCCTCCTTTTTCTGTGATCTTAGCCATATAGGATTTGCCTATCCCATCATCCGTGATGATGAGGTTCAAATCTTTAAACTTGCATATGCAGTATAAAGAATTTGTTCGGAATTTACTGCTGTCCGCCAGCACATATTTTTTTCTTGCCGACTTAAGCATACACTGTTTTACCCTGCATTCCTGCATATTTGGTGTCGTTAACCCATGTTCTGCACTAATATTATTCGATCCCAAAAACACCCTGTCCACAACTACATTACCTAAAAGATCTTCTGTGAACATGCCTACACAGGAAAGAATCTGCGACCTGACACATCCCCCGGCGAATATTAACTCTACATTCTCACAATCCATAAGTTCATTAGCTATGTTAAAAGCATTGGTAATAACAGTGAGATGATTCTTTTCCCCTTGTCTGATTAACTTGGCCAATTCCTGTACCGTAGTCCCTGCATCCAGTATAATTGTCTCGTGTTCTTTAATTTCATCATAAGCTCTTTTTGCGATTTCTTTTTTTTCTAATATTCTTTCTTTTTCTTTCGTTGCCTGGCTTTGTTCAAAAGCCGTTTCTTTTACTTTTACAGCACCACCATGAGTACGAATAATTAATCCCGCATTACCTAATTCATTTAAATCCTTTCGGATAGTTACCTCGGAAACCCCGAATAAGTCGCACAGTTCATTTACCGTTACCGATAAATTTGCTTCTACCGCTTTAATTATTTTTTCCTTTCGTTCTTCAATAAACATAACCTCATCTCCCATACAAGTACTTTCAAATCCTTACATTTTATTTCGTTGTGTTACGTTTGTTTATGTTTGACCTTATAATAAACCTTTCGGTTTTATTTGTCAAGTAATTTTTACTATATTTTTTTATAATAATTAATTTTTATTGTACATTTTTACCAATTCGAAACCTGGTTGACTTTCGTTTTATTTTTATATTCTGTTACTTCTGATCAAAACTCCATTATTATCGTTTAATAGACTTTCGTTTTGTACATCGTGATGTTTCGATATTTTTTTTAATAACAGAACGAAACTTTATGGACAACCATATATTGTGCCAGTAGAAATCATAGATATCCGGACCGGCTGCAAGCTTTTATTGAGCCAGCCCGGATCATTTATCTAACAATCTCGAACAGGAAGTTCCGTGAATCACTTTTGAATCCAGGATTTCCTTTTAAAGTAAATAAATCCTACTGCCGCAGGTAAAACAGGAGAAAGCGCTTGTCCCAGATAAATTCCCACAGAACCGTATCCCAATAGAAAAGCAAAGAACCAGCTTACAGGTAAACGTACAATCACGGCATCCAGCAGCGCATTGAACATTGCAATATTTGCTGACCCCACTCCAATGGCAAAAGAATCCAGAGTATACATGAATGCATAAATTAAGCTATTGACGGAACAGCATAATCTCAGATATAAGATACCTTCTTTTAGGACATCTGCACTCTTTGGGTCAAAAAGCATAATAATCGGTTCCGCCAGGAGCTGTACAATTATGATAACAATGAATGTAATAACAATATTCAGAAAAATACCTGTTTTTGTCGTTTCCTTGACCCGTTCAATATTTTTAGCTCCTATATTTTGACCTGCCATTGCGGTAACAGCTTGTCCTATTGCCCAGCACGGCATGCCTGCAAACGTATTCACTTTCAAACCAACCCCTGCCGCTGCTGCAACGGATATGCCAAACTGATTAAGCATACCTGTGATCAAGAGATAGGAAATATTTACAACAATCATCTGCATTGCAGTAGGTAATCCGACTTTCAAAATACCTGTTAGTTTATCGGGTTTGATTACGAAATGACTTATTCTAAAATCAAAAATAAAGTTTCTGCGTTTTAAATGAATCACAGAGATCACCAATGAAATTCCCTGTGAAAATATGGTTGCATATGCTGCTCCTTTCGTTCCCAGACCCAGTGGACCAACAAATAACAGGTCAAAGAAAACATTTGCAAATGCTGCTATACCCACAAAATAAAGCGGGCTTTTGGAATCTCCAAAGCCTTTCATTATAGAGCAGACTGCATTATACCCAAAAACAAAAATAGTTCCACAGCAAATGATCTTCATGTATTCACAAGCATCCTTCATAGCATCATCCGGAACATGCAACAGAACAAATAGTGTTTTGTATATGAACAAACTAATTACCGTTACAATTACTGAGGAAATCAAAGAAACGGTAAATAACGTTCCAATGGTTTCACCCTGCCCTTGCTCATTATTCGCACCTTTATATCTGGCTATTAAGACAGTTCCCCCCATTGTAATCCCAATGCAGATGGAATTTATAATAAAGCTGATCATAGATGCATTGCTAATTCCTGCAAGCCCTGTCTCACCTACAAATCTACCAACAACCAGCATGTCCACAATACCGTAGAATGACTGCAGCAGATTTGCCAGCAGTAAAGGTACTGCAAATGTAATTAACTTTTTCGGAACGCTTCCTTTTGTTAAATCCAGTTTTTCATCTTGTTCTATTTTCTTCATAGTTTTTCTTTTTCCTTTCAAAAAAAGCAGAGGGACAAGCACTGAAAAGTGCGCCCTCTGCTCTGTACACAGTTATAATTGTGTATAAAACAAAAGACCGCAGACAAAACATCATCTACGGCCTATACGTTATCTTCATAATGCTTATGAAAAGGTATGTCAAATAAACAAAACAGGAAACCTATTTTGGGACTACGCTTTCATAAACATATTATTTTTATTCGGCTCCGCACAATGTTTTGAATTATAAAATTGTTCGGAGCTGTGCTCAATACAAAATTTACCAAATAATCTCATTGTGCTCACCCTTTCTTTACCTGATTACAATAATTATATTTGACAAAAAATACTTTGTCAATACTGTTACACCAAACAATACTCCTGATATAGATTTTCTCTGGAGCCTTTGTCCGTTACCGCTTTTTTTAATTCCACAGTTCGATTATCATTTATTAAATTTAATGTTAATTTTGCAAATAATTCTTCGCCTTCCATTCTTCCTTCACTTCTCATATCATCAAATGCTTTACACATATCGTATTCCTCCTTATTATCTGCTTGCGCCTGCTCAATTATTTCTGACATCTTCTCATTTTCACCCAGCAGGATGAAAATTATTTCTATTGTTTCTCTGATTAACCTGCTATATCTGTCATGGTGTTTCTTCACATGTGCTTTCATCAGATTATTATTATCCGCATATTTAATAATACCGAATACTTCTCTTAAATCTGTTTGAAAATATTCCAAATGGTCTATTCTTTTTACATCCAGAACATGTATCTTGTAATTAGGCAGATATTGACGAAATATCTCCATTTCCTCTGGTATATCCAACATACTGTGCAAATCCAAAGAGCCGTCCCATGGCTTTGCACCATAGTATACAACCAATGTAAAAACCGGCAAAAGCTTATCTTGCTTTTTCATTCCAGATAAAAATTCATCGGAATTCCCATAATCCCCGGATAGTTTATATTTCTGCTTCAACTGTTGTACCTGGTCTGTGTAATTCATGGCATCATACAACATATTCCTTACCACCATCGCATAATGTACATGCTCCTGGTTTTCACATGCCAGGATTAAAAAATTTGCACCCAACGCAGTCATTTTAATTAAATCCCGGTTTCGTCTCAGTGCTTTTTTTCTAAAGTCCTGACCAACAGGTAAGCATTCCTGCGCAGAATCCAGGGGGGCTAAATCCTCCAGCTTTAAAACCTGATCTCCCTCAAAACAGGCACCATTATATAGATCTGCAAAATGCTCCGGCTTTGCAAAAAATATCTTTGCTGCAATATCTCTTTTTTGTGTCATAGATTCCTCCTTTTTATTCCGAATACAAAGACACAAAAATGAATATAACGATTCTAAAGGGAAACTGTACAGAATATGTACCAGATATAAAATGAATTGTAAGAACTTTAGAAAAAAGAGTTGTTCAATGAAATGTATCTATGTATTTCTTTTTTTCATTATATAACAGATTTATCTAAAGTTCAAGCTTTATTTTTATTGTTTGTGACTTTTTTTATTTTATATTATTATCTCTTATTATATATAATTTATTTAAGTTGATTTTCTCATCTTATTGTCTGCCATTGCTTTGTCTGTTTCGCCTATCCATTCCAAAAAACAGTATTTTAATACTACATGTCAAAGTATTTCCGAATGAAATAAGTGGGTGTACAGCTCCATGCGTGACAGTAGCTGTTCATAATCCGGTCCCCATATGCAGAGACATCGGGATTATCGGGATCATACACTTCCCAGAAACAGTCTGCTTTGGCTTTTACCATGCCTCCCCAATATCTCCTGATATGATCTTCTGCATCCGATTTTAATCCGGCTTTCAGCAGGGCTTCCACATAACAGTGATTCATATACGGAGTCATTAGTTTTACAGATGGGTTCTTCTCTTTCAGCTTTTCCATAAGATTTTTCGTTTCGATATCCGGCAGTATACCCGACAGGGCGAACCATATCTGTGATGCCCAGGATACTTGTCTCCTGGCTCCGCTCACAAAAAATCCCTGGTTATCATCCCATAAATATTTTAATGCCGCCCTGCTGACATCTCGAATAAGGTTTGAAAGTTTCCCGGACCTACTTTCATCCCCCAGTATGCCCGCCAGCTCATACGCCTGTTTCATCGTATAGATAAAGACAGCCTGTGCAGATGCCTGTTTGTTCAAATCAACATTCCAGTCTATAAAGCACCACCACCAGTTGTCGGGCTGATCCCTTACAATGTTATTTTCATCCAGAGCCTTCGCTGCAATTTCCACCTGGCGAAAAGCGGTGTCCCAGAGTTCCGCCAATGTGTCACTATCCCTTGTTTCCATATAATAATCATACAGGCAGGAGATAAAGAACAAGGAATAATCAAATAATTTAATATCATCGGCAGACACCTCCGGGCGGATATACAGGCACGCACCTGCCTGACCTTCTTCCATAGGCGCACCTGCAAAAAGGTAAAGGCACCGTTTCACAAGATCATTATTCTTAAAAGTATAATAATTAGCCATCGCCTGAAGGCGCAGATCTCCGATCCAGAGCCGCCTGTCCCTTTTGGGACCGTCCTCAAAAACTTCCTGCATACAGCCTTCTAATGTATTCAGAGCAATCTCATCTATTTCCTGGAGTTCTTTATCATGACAGTTCCGTTTTGGAACACTTTTTCTGTCTGCAGAAGAAACCGTATCACATATGGGATTCTCTATAATAACCCGGAATTTATGAGAGGTATCCAGCACTTCTATTTCTATGTAACGAAATGCATATCTGCGGGGCATTTTAATCATTGCGGGCAGTTCATCAATACACAGATACTCCTCCTGGAGCCAGCTGCTGCTGATATTTCCCTCATAATTTTCAAATGATTCTGCAATCTCACAGATTTGCTCCCCCAATTTTATTTTCAAATGTGCCGGCGCATCCTGATGACTGCCGACGGCACGGATACTAAAGCTGAAGTAACCTACGCAGTGCTGCCCAAAATCCAGACAGATTCTGTCTCCTTTTTTCATTTCAATAGCAGACAGGCAGTCCGCATCACCCAGTTTTATTGCTTCATAATCTGCTTTTCCTTTCATAATCTCTATAACAGATCTGGCGCTGACCTCTCTGTGATACAGTTTAGGGGCAAGCATCGCTGCTTTCTCAAGAAACTTTTCATTCATGCCCGGCTCTCCTTTTCAACTTCATAATTTATTATGATTGTTTTTTGATGTTACTTTTCAGATAAAAATATAGTCCCCAATCCTGGTCATTCGCCCAGGGATCAGCATAATTTCCCGGAATACCATTTACGGTCTGGGGATAAACATATGCACAGGATGCACTGCCATCTTCGGAAATCATGCTCAAGGTACCGCTAAGAGAAGCCTGGGCTTTCTTCCTGTAATGATCATCACCTGTGATATTCCAGTATAGTAAAAAAGCATTTCCGGTCAAAGCACTCCAATAATGGGGGAATGTATCTCCAAAAGTTCTTTTTTTACCAAACCAGAACCCATCCCAGTGCCGGATTGCTGTTTCGTATAGATGATAATCCGGCTGCTGTCCGTTAAATAATTCCAGCACCCGCATTTGCAGTCTGGCACCTTCTAAATAGCTTTCATCCCGGGTAATGCTATAAACCTGGAGCAGCATGGAAACAGCAGGTGCTACAATACTTTGCTCATAGTTCACTTCATGGGGCGGGTAATTCAGTCCGTTTTCCATAATATAGTCTGCATGCTTCTGATAATAACCTTTTAACACTTCAGCTTCTTTTTCCATCTTATTTTCAGCTAGAAGATAAACAGATTCAGCAGCCGGAATCCCAATAGCGTAAAACTTTATTCCCCCATTTTGGTAATAGGCCTTCATCGTGCGGTACATATTCTTCAAATCCCGTTCTTCCTGAAATAAATGATAACGTTCCATAAAAAATACTGCCATCCATGGATAGTTATACAGCCTGTGCCAGTCATTATTTTTCCTTACATCATTAAATACCGTTCCGGTTTCTTCATCATATAATTCCCTGTAAATATAGTCCGTATATTTCTGAAGCCCCTCTTTTAGCATTGGATCCGGATATTCCTGCAGATATTTTGCAAGCAGTACCCCCATCCCCACGCGCTCTCTTCCTCCGTTGTGGTCCGGTGTATGGGAGTAATAAGGGCAGTTTTCCTCTGTGTCGTATATTAAAAATGCGCCGTCCAGACAGCTGTCCTTTTCATGATATTGCTGTTTTTCCACAATAAACCTGCATCTTTTCTCTGCAAACTGTTTTATCTCCGGGAGAACTAAGGTTTTTGCCGTAGTATGATACTCACCGATATGGATATCCCAGCTTTTTTCCCCGGTATGATATTCTGCATCCTCTGCATAAATTTTATTTTGCGAGTTGCGGCTCATAATGGCTTCTTTACCATTTACCAGAACTTTCACCTGACTTATTGCATCTTCTTTCAAATCATTATGATAACGGATCCATATGCCCCCCTTTTCGTTTTGAAATGCCACAGGCCGATCCGGCGTAACAAGAACCGTATTGGGATAACTTCTCAATATGCGGTAAAAATCTTCTTCATCCTGAAACCATACCAGATCCCAGGTGACCGTCATTTTTTCTCCCGGATTTAAATGGAATTTATCGGGATGCAGAATGATGCTTCCTCTGTCATTGCTGATTTCTTCCAGATTTCTTTTCACACTGTATCCGTCTATACTACCCTGATTGAAAATCAGTCCCAAATGCGGCGGTTCTCCTCCCATGCGAAGACCATAGATATATGATGTATTTTTACCACACCAGATATGGGCATGGCAACGTTCTTTCATACAAACATCCGAGGATTTATAATCATCCGGAAATGTTGTATAAATACCAACCTCATTTTTTCTGGTAAATACGTCAAACTCTGTCTCATTGGAGAATGTATAGCATTCTCTCAGCCTTCCCTGATCCGTAAACCTCCTGTCAACCCGGATGGATAGAAAATCCGGCGCATCGACATTTCCCCAGTTTTCTTTGCCGCTTAGCCAGTTCATTTTATAATCATCACTTTTGTGCAGCAACGCTGTCAGATATCCATCCTCGTTTAATTCATATAAAAAGTTCTGATTAAGTTCTTCCTGTTTTATTTCTGTGCTGTAATTAATCTTACTCATGTCTGTTCCTTTCTGTACAACTATTTCAGAGCTGCTAACTTCCTTAACCTTTTAAAGACCCTGCCATTACTCCGCTGATAATATACCGCTGCATAAACAAATAAAAAATCAAAAGCGGGAGGATTCCCAGAACCATCATAGGGAAGAGGCTGGTCCAATCTGTGGAAAACTGCCCGATATTGCGATAAACTTCCTGGAGAATAACATCTTTTTCACGGGTCTGCAGAAAATATAAAGGCCCCATAAAGTCGTTCCATACATTCAGCGTGTTCAAGATGGCTACGGTGGCAGCCACTGGTTTCAACAGGGGAAAAGTGATCGTTGCAAATGTGAGGAAAACACCGGCACCGTCGATTTTAGCCGCCTCTTCCAGTTCAATTGGCACGGAAGAAATAAAGTTTTTCATTAAAAAAGTGGCAAATGGAATATTGATAGCAATATCAATGAAAATTACACCTAAAATACTGTTCATAAGCCCCAGTCCCCTGACCAGTTTATACAACCCCAAAATCGACATCTGATAGGGGAACATCATACCGGATAAAATCAGTATAAATACTGCCTGGGTAATCTTATACCTGCCCTTTCTGTTTAATACATACCCGCACATAGAACTGGTGAAAATGATACCCAAAACCGCGCTTACGGTAATAATAAGGGTATTTTTGAATGCCCTCGGATACTGCATATCCTGAAATGCCTGGACATATGCACTGAAATCCAGTGAAGACGGCAGTCCCATAGGGCTGACAGCAGCCTCCGTTCCCGTCTTGAATGTGGTAACGATCAGATAATAAATCGGGGTCAAAACAATCAAAACTAATAGCAGTAAATATGTATGTTTTAAAATATCAGTAACTATTTTCTTATTTTTCATTATCCTAACTTAGCCTCCCACTTTCCGAATAATCCAAGCATGACAGCCGCCACCAGCATACTTACCACAAGAAATACCATACCAAAAGCAGAAGCATAACCATAATTTCCATCCGAAAATTTGGTAAACATCAAAGTCAGGATAGTCTCTGTCTTGTGGGCAGGCCCTCCATTGGTTGTTGCCAGAACCAGATCGAATACTTTGAGTCCCGAAATCATACTCGTTACAAAATTAATCTTAATAGCCGGTGCCAGCCCCGGCAGAGTAATATGCCAGAACTTCTGGAAACTGTTTCCTCCGTCTACGGAAGCCGCCTCGTACAGCTCTTCACTGATTCCCTGCAGACTTCCAAGATAAATTACCATAGACCATCCAAACCACTGCCAGACTGAAATAGTGATTATGGACAGCATTGCAATATTTCCACTTCCCAGAAAATTAATTTTCTCAAATCCCAGACCTGTGAGCAGCTGATTAAAAAAACCATAGTCACTGGCTGACATTAAATATTTCCATAAATACCCTACAACCAGTGTGCTGAGTACCGCCGGTGCAAAGAAAACCGCCCGGTAAATATTTCTGCACCTTATTTTTGAATTCAGAAACACAGAGACCGGAAGAGAAATCAGACTCTGAACCGTGACGGTTACTGCTGCAAATAGAAGCGTATTTTTCACGCCTTTTAGCAGGATTCCATCCTCAAATAATTTTTTGTAGTTTTCCCATCCTGTAAATGTCACATCAGGTGAAAAATTAGTCCAGTTGTAGAAACTGTACTTTGCCGTATAAATCAGCGGCAGAATAAAAAATATAACAAAGATTACTACAGCCGGTAAAATCATAATCACATATGGAGCACCATTTTTCATTTTATAAGCTTTCACTTTTTTCATTTTCATTGCCCTTTCCTTAGACTCTTTATTTTATACTTTTATTATAGACAGCCTGGATCAGGGATTAAATAATAAAAATTTTAACTGCTTATCAATTTTTTAATATCACTGAAATTCATAATTGGGAATTGTCTTTTGACAGCTGTCGGTGACATTATATGTACTTCCAGACCCTGATTGCATTAAAAAGACAGCAGCATAAGATTTACCTATGCTGCTGCCTGCATTCATAATTATTCATATCGAATAGAATCTGCCTTTGTATCAATCGCCTTCACACATTCATCCGTTGTAATATCACCGGATATTACACCCTGTAGCTGTGCCGCCAGTTCATCCAGCACCGCCTGTGACGGCATATTAATTGCCCAGCGGTCCCACGGGCACTCTACATTTCCACTGTTGATGATTTCCGCCACATCATCATATTCTTCCGGCATCTTAACCGTGACACCTGCACGATAACTGAAACCGCCTGTATTAGCATCTACAAATGCCTGCTGCACCTCTACGGAAGCAAGTGCCTCCAATGCCGCTTCTGCACCATCCATGTTCTTACTGTTCACATTAATTCCAAAACATGCCGCCGGACCTCCAACCAGATAGAGATTCTCACCCGTTTCATTAAGCTGGGGAATCATACCAAAGTTTAAGCCCGCTTCTTTAATTTCATTATACTGCCAGGGACCTCCGTTAAAAAATGCAACCTCTCCTGTTTTAAAATGATTGAGTGCCTCCTGAACAGATATTCCCAGCATCTCCGGTGTTATAAATCCTTTGTCGATTAAAGTTGCCCACTGTTTTACAGACTCATTAATATTACCGTCCATTGTCACTTCACCTTTGGCAAATTTCTCATCAAATCCGGTTCCGTCTCCATTGGCTTTATTGTTGTGGTAGAATGAATTTTCCAAATGCCCCATTAAGGAATTCACAACCGTGCTGTCATCCGCAAGACCAAACTCCATGGGTACATGCCCAGCCGCTTTGATTTTCTCACATGCAGCTACATATTCATCAAAGGTGCCGGGAACTTCAACACCGCATTCAGCAAGGATATCCTTGTTGTACCATACTCCCCCAAACCAGCCGTAGGAAGGTATTCCGTAGATTTTACCATTTGCGCTTGTGAGTGTTAGCCCCGCCTCATTAAAATCATTGAGCAGCTCATAATCCGTTATATCTTTTACATTTCCTGCCTTTACTTTGGCAACAAAGCCGGTTCCGTCCATTACAATATCCGGCCCCTCTCCTGCAGCCAGCTGAGTACTCAGTACATTATTATAATCGGAGTTGGATACATAGGTGTATTCTAACGTATATTTTTGATCCATCTTAGCATTAATGGCCTCCAATACGCCTTTCATATCTGCCTCATCATACCATCCCATCATCGTTACCGTCTTGCTGCCGGCAGTTTCCTGTTTCCCGCTCTCTTCTGTCCCATCTTTTTTCCCGTCACTGCCACATCCGACTGCCGCAGCTGCCATCATACTGACTGCAAGCAGTACTGCCAAAACTCTCTTCTTCTTCATCATTGTTCCCCTTTCTGCTTCGTTTGCTATACATTTATTATAGACAGGAAAAACTTCAGAAAAAATAATAAAAATTTTAACTGCTTATCAACTTTTTAAGATTTCAGTCCCAGAATGGGATTGCAGAACAATACTGTCCTCTTTGATCCGCAGGGTAGACAATGTCCCATTTTCATCTGCGGAGATACGCACGCCAAAGAAAAGTCCGCACATCAGCTGAATTCTCTTATCAACATTACTTACCCCATATCCGAACTCTTTTGTATCCATAACCGCTTTCCCGATTTTATGATACAATTCCTGTCCATTATCATGAATTTCGATGATGATGACTCCGTTATCTTCCCTAACTTTTATGGAAATATGCCCCTTGCTATCCCGCAAAGTATCGATCCCGTGTTCAATGGCATTTTCCACCAGGGGCTGCATAATGAATATAGGAATATCTACATCAAGAAGCTGATCCGGGATATCATAATCCACGGTAAAGGAATCATCATGGGCAATGAGCTGAAGCTTTATGTACGCTTTTATGTTCTCTGTCTCCACCCGTAATTTATCAATATTTACCCCTTTGTTCAGAGCAGTTCTGTAAAATGCAGCCATCTGTGTGGTAATTTCGTAGATCTGGTCCTCCCCGTTCTCAATTGCAATCCAGTTTATGGCTGATAAATTGTTATACAGAAAATGGGGATTTATTTTGGACTGTAAAAGATTCAATTCCAGATTCTTTTTTGAAAGTTCAGATTTATAGATCTCGTCAATCAGAAGCTGGATCTTCTGCAGCATTCTGTTAATGCCCTGCGCCAGTTCTCCGATTTCATCCTGTGAAGATTCATCCACTCTGATTTCAAAATTATCATCCTTCACTCTTTTTACATCTTCCAGAAGTTGAAACAGATATTTCAGCAGATATTTTGTACTGTAATTTACTGCTGCCCATGCCAAAATCAGAATTAGAATTACAATAACAATAGAAATCATAATCCTGGGATGAAACGCCGTAGAAAAGTTTTCTTCACCTATGCCATATGTAATCATCCAGCCTGCATTTTTTACTTCCTTTGTTTCCTCATATCCTACCCGTTCAATATCTTTGCCGGCATCATTGGTATAATTATATATTTCTTCTCCACTGGTTTGGTCCTTGATTGAAATTTTTACCGGCATTTTGGAGAACATACGAAAACTCTCCTGAAATATGTCGTCTTTTATATTGATTTTAATGGCTGCAAGCACCTTCTCAGGGAAATCATTGATCACCCTTTTCGTAATAAAATATCCCTCTTCATCATGCCACCACAGTGTCTCTAAAGTTCCAAGGGTTTTTTCATACCACACTGTCTCTGCAACTTCCTTTTCTTCTTTAAACAAATCATTTGAAACAGCAAATTTTTTATCCGAATATACCTGTATTTTTGAAAAATACTGGCTGGAAAGGAGACTATTGTACAGAAGGGGCGCTATATTTTTTGCCATCTGTACTCTCTTCAGGTACTCATCATCTTTGGTCTTTAAGAACTCTTTCAGCATATTGTTACTCACCAGATAAAGAATGGACTTTTCACATTGCTCCATCTGGTTTTGAATATTCAGAAAATTTCTGCCTATGGTTTCTTCTACTTCCAGCATCTGCTGTTCCCTTATAAAATTACCGGATGAAGAGAGTACAAAGCATTCCAGCCCCAGAATCGGAATAAAAATCAAAAGGCTGTATATCAAACGTACTTTATTCAGAAATTTCATTTTTTGAAAATGTGTTTTAATCCGCCTCATTACTCCATGTCCTCTCACGGTACTGCACCGGGCTGCATCCTTCGTGGTTTCTGAAAATCGAAATATAGTAAGATACACTGATATATCCTACCTGTAAAGCAATATCACTTACTTTCATATTAGATTGTTTCAATAATTCTTTGGATTTTTCCACCCGATATCTGGTTATAAATTTTACCAGGTTCTGACCGGTTTCTATTTTAAACAAACTGCTTAAGTAAGCTGTAGAAATATCTAATGCTTCCGCAACAGAAGATACCCCCAGACTGCTTTCCTGATATTTTTCATATATCATTTCTTTCGCCATCCGTACAATCCGGTTTTCTTTCACTTCCTTTTTCCGGTTCTCCGCCATATCATCCAGTGATTCATAAACCACCGCGCTTACTTCTTCCATGGAACGTGCTTCATAGATCCTTTTTATATATTCCAGAAGATCCGTATCGGATTTTGTATATTCACTGATTTTCTTAATTGCATCGGTAAACGTATATTTTACATACACCGAACTAAAACCCATCTGCTTTTCTATATAAAGAAATACCTTTTTAAACTCTTTCTTCATTCCTGTGTAATCCGGCATTTTAGCACAGTTATAAATGCGTTCAAAATATAGAGAAAGCATATCCTTTTCTCTTTTATTGAAATAGGACTGGTCATGCACCAAAAGCATACTTTCAGAAACAAAAAACTGATAATCCAGCTGGTCCTTAATCTCTTCATACTCCTTTTTCAGATTGATCAATGAATCCATCTGCGTACCAACTACAATAAATACATCCGTCTTATATTTTCGTTTCGACTGTTCCATCAGCGCCTCGCAGCTTTTTTTCATTTCGGATATGCGATACTCTCCCCTTTCCCGGATTAGAAGTATCAGAATCTGGTTATCTTCTTTGTTAATAATCATCATCCTGCCGCCCAGCTGTTTTTCTATCTCACTCTGATAAGTTTCCCATTCAATGGAAAACAGATTGGAATAACAGGATATCAGGATTGGTATACAAACATTTTTGTCAAACTTAAATTCTTCAGACAGCCTTCTTTCCTGTGCTCCCGGAGTCTGCGCATCATTTTGCTTCATTTCATCAGAATTTCGCTCGCTTTCCAAATAATTCAGAAGGTTCCGGTTAAACTTAAATGATGCCATTTCTTCCACTACCTGCTGCATTTCCGCCTTTTCTTTTTCTACCTCATCCCGTGCTCTGCAAAGATCTATCACCTTGTGAAAAAGCTCTTCAAAAGCATCCAGCCGAATTGGTTTCAGCAAATATTCCAGGACCCCCAGGGATATGGCATTCTGCGCATATTCAAACTCTCCGTATGCACTGTAAATAATGCAGATCGGATTCATACCCCGTTTCTGTAATTCCTTAATCAGTTGAATCCCATCCATAAAAGGCATTTTAATATCCGTCAGAAGAATATCATATTCCTCTTTTTCAAATTCTTTTAAAGCTTCCTCACCGTTAGAAGCCTGACTGATTTTTAAATCAAACCGGTATCGTTTCAAGAGACGGCTGATTCCATCCCGTTCCTTTTTCTCATCATCTGCAATTAATATGCTGTACATTATTCTTCATCCTTTTCATTATCGATCATCTATCTGTCCCAATCGGACATTTTTCTACACAACTGCTGCAACCGGCGCCTGTTAAAAATTCCTTTCTGACGACTGGCGGGAATGAATTTTAAACTGGCTCCAGACAACTCTTATGTAAATATTAACATAGCGTCTCTGAAATGACAATCTAATAAAAAAGGGCTGTAATGGAAGATTTCTTTGTTTTATAATTGGGCTCTTATATTAATTTCATTGAATATCCAGAGCGATATACTAAATGCTTGACATATATAGATATTCGATATATTATATAGATGTTCGATACAATACATAGATGATCTATATAAGGAGGAATCTCAACATGAAAATTGATAAAGCGCTCATGTCCGGAAGTACCACAATGCTATTATTAACACTCTTATCAGAAAAAGATATGTACGGTTATGAAATGATTGAGACACTGAAGAACCGTTCCCAAAATGTATTTGAATTAAAGGCGGGAACTCTGTATCCTCTGCTTCATGCACTGGAGGACAAAAGGTATCTGGCGGTCTACGAAAAGGAAGTTACCGGGAAAACAAGAAAATATTATTCTATTACAAAAGAGGGACGAAAGATACTTTCTGAGAAAAAGGAAGAGTGGAAAACTTATACCGCTGCCGTTACCCAGGTATTGAGTATGGGAGGTGCTGTATGAATACAGATGATTACTTAAACGCCCTGACCGATCAGATACGGTATAAAAAGGCGAGAAGCACCGTAGCGGAGGAAATCCGTATTCACATAGAAGATCAGACGGAGACATTCCTACACGAAGGTATGGATGAAGAAAACGCCGAAAAAATGGCTGTGCAGGAAATGGGAGATCCCATAGAAACCGGTATTGCGCTGGACCGAATACACCGTCCCCGAATGGCTTGGGGAATGATCGGACTGGTTGCACTATTGAGTATTACGGGGCTTATTTTGCAGTACCTGGTGCAGTTGGACTTTTCAAAAGCTCAAATGTCCGGCATTCAGACGGCAGCAGACAGGATAAGCTATCTTTTTCCCGTAGATATACAAAAGAGTATTTTCATTGTAATACTGGGTCTGGCAATGATGGTATTCGTCTGTTATGCTGACTACAGCCGTATTGGACTCTGGGCAAAAGAAATTATGATTTTTCTTTTTCTTGGTATTCTCATATGGAAACAGTTAGCAGGCAATACGATAAACGGGGCACTGAACTGGGTTAATTTCGGACCGGTTTCCCTCAATATTTCCATGCTTCTGTTTCTGTTTGTCCCGCTGTATGGAGCCGCCCTTTACAGCTATCGTGGAAAAGGATATCGTGGAATGATATATGGATTGATGTGGATGTTCCCGCCTGTTTGGATCGCCCTTTTAATCCGCAGTATCCTCACTGTAATGCTATTGTTTATCACCTTCATGGTGGTTTTGACCATAGCAGTTTTACGGGGGTGGTTTCAGGCGGCACGGAAACGCACGGTGGGTATCATGTGGTTTATTGTCCTGATGCTGCCCATATGCATGTATTTTCTGGTTAATGCCCGGGCCGCCGTATATCAGGTAGAGAGAATTCAGATGTATTTTAACTATCTCTCAAGATTATTCGGGGGAGCAAATACAGACTCCGGAAACGGGCCTTATTATCTGCTGGAAGCAGTTCATCAAATGGTGATGAAAAGCCAGCTGGTAGGCGGCGGGCAAATGAGCGAAGGGGCAGCATCCGTGATGCAGCAGAGCAATTATTATATGCTGGCATACACACTCTCTTTCTATGGAATCCTTGCAGCTGCTGTTTTATTCAGTGCAATAATATTTGTGTTTTGCCGATTTTTACGAATATCACTCAGACAAAAAAACCAACTTGGCATGATTATGGGAACCGCTTGCTCCACTCTGTTTATATTGCAGCTCATTCTCTATTTTATAAACAATCTGGGAATTATGCCCACAGAAACTAATATTCCATTCCTCTCCTATGCCGGAACCGGGGCAGTAATTACCTATATACTGATTGGAATACTGCTAAGCATCTGCCGATACCAGAATATCCTGCCTGTTTCACCTCCTTCAAAAGCATTGGGAATACGTGGGAAAGTACGCGTTTAGGGTTGGGGAGACGTTGCAGGAATCGCTGTCAGTCCGTTAATTTCTCCTCCGGATATTAAATACATACCGCTTCCAAAACAAACGCATACAAGATCACAGATGATGCGGTTATATTTAAATTTGCCCACTTTCCAGGTGTTCGCAATAATAAGTGAAACTGCATCATAAGTTGATACGCCCAGATCTGCTGTAAAATAAACCGAAGATGCCAGACACAAAAGGACGATTCCAATCATCAAAAATAGGAACCTGCCTCCCGACTGCATCACGGGAAAAGCCGAAAATAAAATTTCCCGTGAAAAATCAATCACATATCCCTGGAAAAATAAAGTCACAAACGTCGCTAAACCGATGTAATGCCGGTCTGATATCAGGCTGAATGTAAGCAATACCAGACTGGCAATTACATATAACGTACCAAAACTAATAAGCAGGACAGAATCTAAAAGCTTTCTCAAAGATGCAGCCTCTTCCTTACGATAAACATGTATGTGCAATTGTAAATTCTCTAACGGGCAATAACTAAAAAGTTCCGGTACTACTTCTTTTTTGTATGATCAAATAATCAAGATGTTCTTTCCACAACCGCGTTTGATCTTTTCCTACTGTTTCCAAGTCATTCAGCAGATATGCTTTTCCAACCTGACTCCACTTTCCTTTGCCAAAACTGTGATAAGGCATTAGTTCAACGTCAGACAATGGCAAGTCTGCAGCCAGAGAAGCAATTTTCTGAAAATGCTCCTCCTTATCATTAATCCCGGGTATTATTGGACATCTTAGAATAACCTCTTTCCCATTTTGGCATAAATATTTGAGATTCTCCAGTATGCGGTTTAAATTTCCGCCTGTATATTCTTTCATATTTTCAGGATCTGACAGCTTAAAATCAAACAAGAATAAGTCGGTATATTTCTCAATACGGCGAAATGCATTTTGGTTCACATCACCACAGGTTTCCACACAGGTTGTAATCCCTTCTTCTTTACATCGCTGCAAAAGCTGTCTGCTAAACTCCGGCTGAAGCAGAGGCTCACCACCGGACAAAGTAATCCCCCCATCACTTCTGTAATATGCCCTGTCTTTTCGAACCTGCTGCATGACTTCCTCCACATTCATAACCTTCCCTGACACAGATAGGGCACCAGTGGGGCAGATATGGATACATTTCTGACAAAGTTCACACTCTGCCCATTGTATCTGGTGTTCTGTCCCTTTTGAATTATGAAAATCCAAAAACGAATGTACATTATTGGAACAGACTTGCCCACATGCGCCGCATTCCACACAGGATTCACCAACATACTTTAATTCCGGTTTCATCCGGTGGCTTTCCGGGTTATGACACCAGATGCAGGAAAGAGGGCACCCTTTCAAAAATATGCTGGTACGCACACCCGGTCCGTCATGTATGGAAAACCGCTCAATGGAAAGTACAATTCCTTTTTTCTTTTCCAACTCTGGGGTAATATTAATTGCTGCTTTCACCGTCTTCACTGCTCCCGCTTCTTTCTCTGGCTCTGCTGACATCTCAGCACCTCCCATACCATTAATTCCAGACACTTCTTTTTAATAACATGTTCTGCTCAGAATATCTGCCTGGACTTCTTCTGATAATTCTACAAATCTGGCGCTGAATCCCCCCACGCGTACTAATAAATTCATATAATCCTGCGGATGCTTCACTGCTTCTTCCAGATCTTCTCTTCCAACTACCGTGATCATTAGCTGTGCTCCGCCTTGTTCAAAATATGCCTCAATTACGCTTCTGGCAGCATCTCTGTAATCGTTAAATGTTTCTTTGGAAAATTTAATATTTTGAACGGAACCGGCATGTATATCAGAATCCATTTTCAGCATGGAATTCAATACCGCGGTGATACCATTCCTGTCCCCCTGTGCCTGAGGGCTGTTAGCATTTGCCATAGGCTTACCGCTATTTCTTCCATCCGGTGAAGCTCCCGTCAATAGTCCGAGAGAGGTATTGGCACTATTGTTGATAATCACAACCAGGTAACTGTCCAGCCCGGCTTTTTTTGCCTGCTCTTTCGCCGTGATGCACACAAAGCGATGCAAATCACGCATGAGACGGTCTGCCCCCTCCTGGTCATTGCCAAACTTATCACAGTCTTTTAGTTGTTTTTGTATTCTTTCATATCCCTGAAAATCAGCCTTCACAGACAGCAGAAGTTCCTCTTTTCCAATCTTCTTTTCTTCGAAGACTAGCTTTTCTATTGCGTAGAGGCTGTCCGCAGTATTAACATTCCCGTAACTTTCTAAGGTTCCGCCCAAATATTTAATTCCGCCTTCAAAAATTCCCTTTCCCTCTCTGATACAATTATCATACAGCATAGATAGATATGGCAGACAGCAAGTCTCCGCCGCAAAATCATATTCCATCTTTTCCTGCTGTGCAATGATCTCAATATGGAAAGCGATGAATTTCTTATAGTCCTCATAGAATTCAGCAAAACTATGATATTCCTCAAATGATTTACCAGCTCCCGTTTCCTGTCTGATTGCCTCCAAAACAGATTGTCCTTTCCCCTGTTCCAGATACGAGGCATCTTGTTCCCTGCCATAATTCAGGAAAATTTCCAACCCCTTCAGCAGATTGATTACTCCGCTTGGAGTCCCAAAACTTTGATGGTCAATGACATATTCACCACAACCGTAAGGTACATAATTTTCTGCGACCTTTTCCGGAAGTGCAAATGCCTTTTGGACATCCCTTATAATTACATCATCATTATAGAGAACCGGATAAGTACACCCTTCCCCGATGGCTTCCATCGCCAGTTCCATTAACTCTGGATTCATCCCCTGGTAAAAACGCAGTGACAGCTGAGGATCCGGATTCTTTAATATCCGGGTTGCCTGTATACAGGCAATTGCCAAACGGTCTGCATGCTCTTCATTTTTTCTGCCCCTTCCCCCCACCATTACTCTTCCATCTGTAATAGTACGGCGTTTTCCCATACGTTCCCAGAGTTTTCGAATAATTGTATCCGCTTCCTCCCTTGTCAGGTATCCACTGTCAATATCGTCAGCGTAAAAATCTCCCAGGTAAATATCAGTTCTGCCATAATTACGTACTTCAGAAACAACTACATACATCCAAAATAACTCCACCGCTTCCAGCAAGTGTTTTGGTCTGTCCGTTTTGATTGCTTCCATTGCTCTTTTTATGGCATTCATCCGACGCCCGGTATCTTTGTCACCATTATTTCTTGCAAAATTCTCTTTTTCTTCCGCCCTGTTTCTATAGCATTGGATTACTTCCTTTAAAGTTTCCAATGCTATTTTCATTCCCTCATAAACACTATAGGCATCCTGATACGGCGCATATTTACGTTGTTGATTCTCCACCTCTGCGTATAAACCATGCAAGCCCAAAGACAGCAATTTAGAAAAATCCAAAATCGCTCCTGCAATTCGGTATAGCGGATAAGTAACCGCCTTCTCCCTTTCCCAATCATCCGTAGGAAGTGCAAGTAACTGGCGGTCTGTATATTTCAGACGAAGGTTGTCGCAGCTATTTTCCTGTTTCCAAAAGCGAAGCATATTTTCCAGCTGATCAACGTATTTCGCTTGATTCTGACACCTATTAATCTCTGCTCTAATTTTATCTTCATGGTAATAGTACAAAAAACCCCCTATTTGTGATGAAAATCCAACTGCCCCATAATCGCATCCCCCCGGCACCAGATCATCGTCATCAATATCCAGTATAATCCTGGGAAGCTGCCATGCAAGGCAGCGGGCTTCCCGAACAGCCTTGTGCTCTTTTATATTTTCCTGGTAAATTTGGGTAAACCCCAATTCTAACTCAAAAAATTCTCTCGGTAATATGGTAGACATGATGTACCTCCTTGTTTTATTTAAGTACGCTATTTTTTAGTTCCATATTTTCATCCCATAGCATTTAGATGTCTCACTAAGGATCTGTTTCGAATCACTTCTATCATTCATCAGCAAGCATAAGTTTAGCGATATGAATTTGTGGAATTAAAATTTATTCATTTTTGTACCATAAATTTATCATATTAAATCATATTATACAAGCATAATATGATTTAATATGATTTTATTTGGTTTGTATTAATTTTAGAATCAGACAGGATTTTATCAGCAACACAAAAACGTGTATTAAATAAGGATAATCCAATTTAATACACGTCAAATAATTCATTATTTATGTAGGATCCACACTGCCCGTTCTACGCCATTAACGTCCAGCATGCCACAACCCAAGGGGTCCCATCATGCTGAGAAAACCGAGGGCACTGAAAAAGTACATATTTCATCAGAAATAATGCCTACAACCCGCATAAACACGTTGTGATTTTTGTATAAAACAGACTTTTTCAGTGCCCTCGAGAAAACCAACTTTGTATCAAGAAAGAGAAGTGGGCGCACCAGGACAGGCGTTTGGCGTTTCTAGCCGGATGCAGTACTAGATCCTGTTTAAAATTCCATTAGCTGCTTTTCAATCTTCTTATTCAGATAATCTTCAACTTCCTCAATGGAAATCTGGAATCTGACTGCAATTTCACCATACAAAAATTTTCTTGCTTTTTCCTGATATTCTGGTTCAAAATCTTCATAACGCTTCTCTTCCATACGAAGGTGTACGCTCTTAATAATTCTGACCCATTCTAAATAATCGAATTCAGACATTGCAAGTTGATACAATTCCCTTCCTGTTTTACCATTGGGTGCCTGTATTGTCTGTATGTAAGGCATTCGTTCGATAAGCTCTTTTAACTCTTCCTTTGTACTGATTTCTCTTATGATGCCATCTGGAAAGGTGTCTTTTTTCTTTTCAATTCCAGTTTCTGTAACCACATAGATCTCTTCCATTTCATCACCTGCTAACTTTCCTTATATCGTCATTCTCCAGTTACGCTTATTCCTAACTGCTTCTAGTGCATCTTCATTGCACAACACCATATCCGTTGCGATCCTCCATTTAACTGTATCCATCAGTTATATATAGTTTATCATAAATTTTCCTTAATTTTCAAAGGTCATCTTTCACAAATATAACATTGTACACAATATAAAATTAACCATAAAACGGTAAACAGCTTCTATTCAAGCATCTATTCACATATTATTATTTTAATGTTTTTCAGTTGTTTTTTAGATTATTTTTAAAGAGAAATTAAATTTTCAAACTGAATCTAACATGTTATAATTAGCTCAAATTAAAATTGTGTGATCAACTTTTCATTCTGACGCCTGTTAATGGTTCTAATTATTTAAGGAGGGAATACCATGAAATGTCCTTACTGCAACCAAGAAATACAAAACGGTTATCTTACATCCGATGCTCGGGCAATTGCCTGGCGGAAAGAAAAATACGAATCCTCATTAGTAGGAAAAGGGGATGGTGTACAATTATCTCGGAATATTTTGGGAGGGGCTGCTACAATTCCAAATGCTTATTGCTGTAAATCCTGTGAGAAAATAATAATTGATTATTCAAATAATGACATTTAATAGTAATTAAAAATAAGCCATTGAATACATATATGTGAGCCGACCCCCAAAAGTTAGACCTAAAAATCTAACGATTGGGAGGTCGGTTTTCTATGGCAAAATATAGCTATGAGTTCAAGAAAAAGGTCGTTGATTCATACTTAAATGGGGAAGCTGGGTATGTCTTTTTGGCCGAAGCATATGATATTGCAGCATGGTCTAATATCAAGAAATGGGTATTAGCCTATTCAAAAATGGGTGATGAGGGATTATTACGTTCACGAAAAAGATCAAATTATTCTTTTGAATATAAACTTCATGTGGTAGAGTTATATTTATCAAGAGAGGTTTCATACCAAGAGCTAGCTCTTCAAGAGAGAATTAATAACCCTGCGCAGATAACCAAATGGGTAAATGATTTCAGAATAGCAGGTCCTGATGCTTTGAGACCTAAGAAGAAAGGTCGTAAGAAGTCGTTGAAATTAAATAACAAAAAAAATATCAAGTTATCATCAACAGATGACATTAATTGTACGCCACCAGTGGATATAACAGCTGAACACGTAAAACAGCTTGAAGATGAACTATTAAAACTAAGGATAGAGAATGCTTATTTAAAAGAACTGAGGAGGCTGCGTTTAGAGGAGGAAGCTCTTCTGAAAAAACAGCGAGAATCGTCCACAGCCTCCGAGGAGAATTCAGACTGAAAGATATTCTCGCAGTAGTAAACTTTCCAAAAGCAACGTACATGTATTGGCAGAAGAGATTTGTTAGAGTGAATCCCAATAAAGAGCTTGAAGAAAAAATCATAGAAATACGTTCGATTCATAAAGACTACGGTTATCGGCGGATGTTGGGTGAATTACGCAAACAGGGATATATAGTGAATAAGAAACGGGTTCAGAGAATCATGCAAAAATTATCCCTGCAAGTTACATCATTTACACGTAAAAGCCGAAAGTACAGCTCCTACAAAGGAAAAATCGGAAAAGTGGCCCCCAATAGGTTACGAAGACGATTTGACACAAAAATACCACATCAAAAGATAACAACAGACACCACAGAGTTTAAGTATTATGATGTGAATGCAAATGGGCGTATGATAATCAAAAAAATATATTTAGATCCCTTCATGGATTTATGCAATAGAGAGATTTTGAGCTATGGGGTATCCCCATCGCCATCTGCCAAAAGTATAATGGATTCTCTAAACACAGCAATAGAAATCACATCTGACTGTCCATATCGTAGAACATTTCATTCAGATCAGGGCTGGGGCTATCAGATGAAAGCTTATGTTCATGCGTTACAAGAACACCGCATCTTTCAAAGTATGTCCAGAAAGGGAAACTGCCATGATAATTCGGTGATGGAAAATTTCTTTGCACTCATGAAACAAGAAATGTATTATGGAGAAGTTTATTACAGTTATGATGAGCTTAAAGAGGCAATAGACAAATACATAGATTATTACAATAAACAACGTATAAAAGAGAAACTAGGATGGATGAGTCCTGTAGAATACAGGCTTAGCCTCCTGGCATCATAAATAAAATTGCGAAGTGGAAAAACCACTTCGCAATAAAGTCTAACTTTTAGGGGTCACATTAATGAATACTCAATGGCTTACCTTCTATTTTACATTTATCATAGACATGATATCTTCTACTGACTTTCCGCTTTCCTGAATCATATCATAGAGCTGACCCAGATTATCTTCTCTTTTCTTTTGCTCTAATCCTTTTCTCTGCTCTAACAAAGCATCCATTTTCAATTGCACTTTTGCAATTTGTTCATCCAAAACTGCGATTTGATCATCAATTGTTTTTCTTTGACCTCTTGCCATAATAAATTCCTCCAGTATTTTTTACATTTATTTCTAATATTGTAAATCATTAAGGACTTTTTGTCTATGTTTTATATAGGTATTTTATAAAAGTTAATAGATATTCTTATTCTAAAAATTTCTTATATAGCGAATATTACTGTTTAGTCACGAATTGTCTGTCGAAATTCCCGATACGTTAGAAGCAGGTGAACAAGTTCTTCAAAATACAGGAGCAAGTGTTGAACGTATTAAAATAGCAATATTAGAATTAAAGTTAGCCATAAAAAACCTGGGAGAAACGGTTACCAGTTTACCACGGTAAATATTCCGGATACGGTAAAGATTAAAAATATTACTTATAAGATTACCGGGATCTCTGGCAGCGCTTTTAAGAATAACAAAAAATTAAAGACGGTTACCATCGGAAAGAATGTGAAAAAGATTGGTTCCAATTCATTTAACGGAGCAAATGTATTGAAGAATATATCCATTACTTCAAAGGGACTTAAGAGCGTGGAATGGCAATTAAGGGTATGTAGAAAAGAGTATGTGAAAGTTTTTCTGTAAATAAAGATTTCCAAGGTCTTCTATGGTAAAATAAAAAATCATAGGAGGCCTTATATTATGGCAAGAGAAAAAAAACACGTACACAAGGTACAAATGACAGATGGAAAAAGAAACATTATCCAGCAGCTTTTGCAGGAGTATGACATCCAGTCCGCAGAAGATATTCAGGATGCACTCAAGGATCTGCTTGGCGGCACTATCAAAGAAATGATGGAAAAGGAGATGGACCAACACCTGGGCTATGAAAAGTCAGAACGTTCTGACACAGAGGATTACCGTAACGGCTATAAATCTAAGCGCATCAATAGCAGCTATGGCAGCATGGATATCCAGGTTCCCCAGGATCGCAAATCCACTTTTGAGCCACAAGTGGTCAAAAAACGTCAGAAAGACATCTCTGACATTGACCAGAAAATCATTTCTATGTATGCCAAAGGAATGACCACCAGACAGATTTCCGATACGCTGGAGGATATTTATGGTTTTGAGGCTTCTGAAGGTTTTATTTCTGACGTTACAGATAAAATCATGCCCCAGATTGAGGACTGGCAGAATCGCCCTTTATCAGAAGTATATCCAGTGCTCTACATTGATGCCATCCACTATTCCGTTCGTGATAATGGCATCATCCGTAAGCTTGCAGCTTATGTCATTCTTGGTATCAATCAGGAAGGACATAAAGAGGTCTTAACCATAGAGGTTGGCGAAAATGAAAGTTCTAAATATTGGCTGTCTGTTTTAAATGGATTGAAAAACCGGGGAGTGAAGGATATTTTAATCATCTGTGCAGATGGGCTTAGCGGCATCAAAGAAGCTATCACAGCAGCGTATCCTAAAACGGAATATCAACGCTGTATCGTGCATCAGGTACGTAATACCATGAAATATGTTGCAGATAAGGATAGAAAGCCGTTTTGTGCAGACCTTAAAACAATCTATCAGGCGCCAACCGAAGAAAAAGCTTTGGAAATACTGGAACGGGTCACTGAAAAATGGAGTGAGAAATATCCAAATTCCATGAGGAGCTGGAAGCAGAACTGGGATGCCATTTCTCCCATCTTTAAGTTTTCCTCAGTGGTCAGAAAAGTCATTTACACGACCAATGCGATTGAAAGCCTGAATGCGACCTATCGAAAATTAAACCGCCAGAGAAGCGTATTTCCAAGTGATACAGCCCTTCTGAAAGCGTTGTACCTGTGTACGTTTGAAGCAACAAAGAACTGGTCTATGCCAATTAGGAACTGGGGACAGGTCTATGGTGAGCTGAGTATTATGTACGAGGGCCGCCTGCCAGAATAAGCGAATCGAAACGATTTTCACAGGCGGATCTTTCGCCTGCTCTTGACATGCAACAGCATGTGCTGTTATAAATAAAACAAGGACCGGAAGCTCGGCTAAGAACTTCCAGTCCAATCATTATCATAGAAGATCAGTATTTACAGACTTTTCTTCACACACTCGTAGAAAATTAAAATCTTCAATCGAATACGCAGATCTTTGTATTTTTTCTTTAATTTACAAAACATTACGCCCTCCGGATATAGCCTCCTATGATCAGCTACTTTATCATAGAAAGCTTTATACCCACTATATACTTTTATAAAAATATCTGTGGGGTTCTTCGCCCCTCAAATCTCTTTCACAAATGTTCTATAGACACATCTCTCCAGTTCTTTTGAAATATAGGAGTCTGCTCCTCCAATATTTGACCGGTTAACCATAAGCACCATTTGCAGTTCATGCAACGGATCCACATAAAAGTGTGTGCCGTATGCACCACTCCAGCCAAAACTGCCTTCACCAACAAATCGACCAGTCTCTTCTCTCTTACCAAATACAATCATTCCAAGTCCCCAATATATTCCATCTGCTATGAACTTGTCCGCAGGTCCGCTGTTTCTGAGCAGCTCTGACATGGATTGTTTACTTACAATCTGTTTTCCTTCCACACTGCCTTTTCCAAAAAGCATTCGGACAAACTGATCATAAGCAGCAATACTACCCTTTAATCCAGCTGTTCCTGAATAATAGTTTTTGTAATGTGTAATACTCTTCCACATCACATCGCTTTGGGTAACATCCAGCAGTGAGCCGTTATTGTACTCATACAGCTTTGCCATTCTGCTTACCTGTTCTTCTGTCAGTGTATATATAATATCTGTAATTCCCAGAGGTTCAAATATCTTTTTTCGCAGAAATGTTTCCAGTTCCAGTTCTGATACTATTTCTATAATGCGCCCTAATACTTCGTATGCCCACAAAGCACTGTATCCCGTATCCGTACCAGGTTCGAAATCCAATTCTATTCCAGATAATTTTTCCACTCTTTTTTCCAGTGTATCCGGCTGTTCAAAGATCTCCATGATTTTTTCACTGCTTCCCGGTCGTTCGCCCATCCCGGAACTGTGATTCAGCATTGTGCGTATTGTTATAGGTTTACCGCAATCATGATTACTCCCCTCCACATGCATATTCGAGTAAGATGAAAGGTAACTGGATAATGGATCATCCAGCCTCAGTTTTCCTTCTTCCACAAGAATCATAATTCCAATCGCTATTATTGGTTTTGTCATGGAAGCTAACCGGAATATCGTGTCCTTACTTACCTTTCTTTTCATTTCTATGTCTGCATATCCATAGGAATCATCAAAAACAATTTCATCGCGAAAACGAACACGTAAAGCGATACCGGCTATCTCTCCCTGATCGACATAAGTTTGCAGTATACTTTGAAGCGCGCTATTATTCTTCATTGCATTTACCTCACCCTTCTGATTTTAATATTTCTTCTTTCTAAATTGGAAAATTGAGTTCTAAAAATATGACTCGCCCGGATATCACCTGTACTTTTATTGTTTTCATCCTGCCAGGCGAAAGACACATAATATCTGTCAAAATTTCTTTTTCACTTTTTTCAACCTGTTTCTCTGTTACGTTCTCTTCGCAGATAAATCGAACAATGCTGTCTTCCAGTGGTATCATCCTGCAGGCTGCATAACAGTCACAGGTAATATTTCTTATCGTATAGCAGGCAAATTCTTCTGCTTTCATTTCCAGCCACAATTCTTCCAGTGGATTGTTTTGTACACCTTCAAATCCCATATGTGGAATACTGCAGGTAACATAGGCTCCTGGTTTCATGACTAATTTCATCCCGTCTTCTGAGCGATACCCCAATGGGTTTCCATAAAAAGATTTACTATAAAAGGATATTCCTCTGCCTCCTGTATTATCATAACCCACAGCCGGAAGTGAAATCCCCTGAGACCGCTGACTGTAACGAAAAGCTGCTTGATCCGGAATGCAGTTTTCAAACTTAACTGCCTCCAGCATTTCATCAAATATCCCGGCAGATTGTAAATAGCCAGGACGTGCTTCTCCTTTTCGAATAAATGCAGCCACTTCATTCCACCTCTTAGGTAATTTGTATAAATTGCCTCCCATCTGTCCGCCAGTCATCTCACTTGCTTTCCATCCAAAGAGATTGTAACCGATGCCGTAGTCCGCAGCGATTTCAAAAAATACTGCTTTACTTTTATCATCTGCATTTCCTTCACCAATCCAGACAGGAATGTTTAATCTTTCCGATACGTCTAAAAATTTATACAGATCTCTTACATGCGGTGTGAAACCATACATATGGACTGAAATACACCAATTATTATATTCTTCATCATAGCGTTCTTCAAAAACGCGCATATCAGTGGAAAATATTGCGCCTTCCAGTATGAGCATATGCTTTTTATCTATTCTTCGAATTCTTTTGATCACTTCTTTATAAAAATCCTGCAATTCAGGAATTAAATGAAGCCATTGCGCAGAAGACAGCGGTTCGTTTAACAAATCGTATCCACCAACTATCCAGCGATTCCCATAACGCCTCGCAAATTCTTCCCAAATAACCATCGTGCGCTCTCTGCTCTCCGGTTCTAAAAACATATGCGGTACATTGTCAATTCCATCATCACACCCAATGGCTGACTGTCCGCCGGGTGCACCATGTAAGTCAAGAATTGCGTAGATGCGGTATTTCTCGCACCAATCCAGGACATCATTGAGCATTTTAAAACTGTCTTCCTTCCATTCATAGCCAGGACCTTCCCGTAAAAAGGCCCAGGCAGTAACAGGTAATCTCACTGAATTGTATCCCAGCTCCTGCATAGCCCGTATATCAGATTCAGCCAGATGATTCCGATACCATCTGGGCCAAAATTCTTCTGCATATTTACTCCCGCACAGTTCCCTTATTGTTGCATCCATGCTTCTCGCCCGTTCAAAACGTCCTGGCAAGATCAATTTATCCCCCAGCGGGACATGGTCTATCCCGGCTCCTATCATGAAGCCCTCCGGATTAGTCCAGTTGGCTGCTGCCCATCCTCTTAAGATAATCTCTTCTCCTGATTCATTAACTACTTTTCTTCCATTTGCACGCAGAAATCCCTGCACTCTTTCATTACTGAACTTATCCATAATCTACTCCTTCTTATTCCTTTACTCCGCCTAATGTAATTCCTTTTACAAAATACTTCTGAAAAAACGGGTATAATAGCATAATCGGAAGTACACCGAGCACCGCGATTGCCATACGTACTGTGGTAGCAGGAAGGCTGATTGCCGTACTGCCAAGCTGCGAAGAATTAGACTGCAGCATTGCAATATTATTATTAATATTATTCATGATGATCTGTATGGTATACAAGTCTCCACCGCCTCGTCCGCTTAAATAGTACAGGCCGTTCTGCCAGTCATTCCAAAATGCAATTGCCGTCATAAGCCCAATCGTTGCAATAATCGGTTTACTTAACGGTATGACAAACTTCACAAATATGTAAAATTCACTGCTCCCATCAATTCTTGCTGCTTCCAAAATTGACTCTGGAATACTGTTTTTATAATAATTTTTCACTAGTATTACATTAAATGCATTCATTAAAAGGTTTGGTACAATAAGCCCCCAAATCGTGTTCTTAATATGAAAGATATTGACATAGCTGTAATAGGAGGCTACAATTCCCCCGCTAAACAACATGGTAAATATCATCATAAAGTTCAATATTTTCATTCCCGGAACTGCTGTTTTAGAAATTGCATAGGCAAATGTAGTAGTCAGAACAATACTTAAAACTGTTCCGATTGCGGTTACAATGATGGTCATTATATAAGCTTTTCCTATGGTAGATGCCTGTACGGAGATATATTTGTATGCATCCAGACTGAATTCCTCAGGAAAAAAACTAAATCCGTTGGCTGTTGCCCATGTATTGTCCGTTATAGAGGCAAGCACTAATAAAATAAAAGGAATAAGTGCCAGCAAAGAAGCCAACAACATAACGGTATTGGAAATCCCCTGTACAATCCTGCTTTCTCTCGATTTAATCATGATCGTCCTCCTTAAAAGATTGCATTTTCTGAGTTTATTTTTCTAACTGCTTTGTTTGCAAAAACGATAGTTATAAATCCAACTACAGATTGGAAAACACTCGCCGCACTGGACATACCATAATCATTATTATTCATAAGCGCATTGTAAACATATACATCTATAGTTCTGGTAGCATCATACAATACACCACTATTTCTCGGCATCTGATAGAAAAGACCGAAGTCAGAACGGAAAATCTGACCAACACTAATAATAAACAAAGTGATAAGCGTCGGTTTTAAAAGAGGAAGTGTGATATATTTAATCTGCTGTAGCTTAGATGCACCATCTATCGTAGCTGCTTCATAATAATCCAAACCAATGCCCACGATACTTGACAAATAGATAATCATACTGTAGCCGACCGTTTTCCAGATATTACTGAAAGTAAGTATAAACGGCCAGTACTGTTTATGATTATACCAGTTTATCGGCTCTAATCCTAAAGGCTCCAGGATACTTTTGTTAATCATGCCTGTATCTGCTGACAGAAAGGCATATCCCAGATAACTGACTACAACCCAGCTCATCAAATAGGGGAGCAGTACCAGGCTCTGATATGTTTTAGACAATTTCTTATTTCTGATTTCATTAATCATAATAGCAAATGCAACTGCAAAAAATGTTCCTAAAACGAAGAAAACAATATTGTACAAAATTGTATTTCTGGATATACTCCATGCATCAGAAGATGAAAATAAAAACTTGAAATTATCTAAACCCACCCAGGGACTTTTGAAAATCCCTTCCTTGAAATTCAGTTTTTTAAATGCAATTACTACGCCAAACATTGGAATATAATTATTAATCAGCAAATATAGAAAACCCGGGATCGCCATTATATAAAATGGCAGACATTTCTTCCAATTGACTTTTCGTTTTTTTACTTTAGCTAAACTTGTCATGCATGCTCTCCTCTTCCCTATAAATTACTGGCTGCCAATCACATTTCCTAATTGACAGCCCTTATTATAAATTAATAATGCTATTGCTGTGCTTTCCATTCATCCAGCTGTCTTTGATTTTCTTCTATTATCTTCTGTATTCCGGCTGCCTCCAATGCCTCTCTGAATTTAGGAAGTACTTCTGAGGGATCCGCTGCTCCTGTATCAATCGTAATATGATATTGATCTATAACCGATGTTACCGCTGCAAACTCGCTGGCAACACTGTCGGATACAAAGGTATATCCAAGAGCCGGCGATACATGGGTAATACTTTCATTAAACGACCTTGTTGTTTCTGCATAGTCAATAGCCAGTGGATATCGTACAGGCAGGTCCGTTTCTACTCCATATACACCAAAGGGCTGTGTATATGGAACCGTATTGCTATCCAATCCTTCCGGATAATCAATTACTCTGCTGTTTTCATTTTCCTCTTTCACAACATATGAAACTCCTTCTTTACCATGAAGCAGCAAAGTGCCAATACGATCATCCTTATATATTAAGTTTAAAAGCTGCATGGCTTTCTCGGGATTTGCACTTGTAATTGGAATACTCCATAAAACAGAATTTAAGCTTCTTTGTGTTGAATATGGATCTATCAGCTTGATTGCTGTCATGGCAATACCCGTCTGAGACTCATAATTCTGTGCTGCTCCAGGCACAACAGTGGTGAACCAGCCGAAATAATTACCCCCGGCCAGCTGGTCCTGACCCATAATTGTATTTGTTCCGGCATCTGCTGAAAAATAGCCCTTTTGTGCCCAATCATACATTTTGGCGGCATATTCTCCATACCTGTCTGCTGCAAACAAATTCTGAACTTTCATATCCTCAAAGCTATCGCATAACATCAGGACTCCGGAAGCCGGTGTTGATCCAAGTGCGTCTATTTCTCCATAAGCTCCCTGCAGCATCCCTAAACTGATGTCATCATATGTTCCTCCGATTGGATAAAAACTACTGCCTTCTCCCGCTTTGACGGTCGCAAATATTTCTTCCAATTCTTGTAAGGAATAAACTTTATCTTCACTGATATTAATATTATATTTTTCTAAGATTTTTGTACTGCACATAAAACCACGAACGTCTCCGGTCTGTGCGATTTTCGGAATGGCATATAATTCATTGTTATAATACCCACCTGCAATAGCAGTATCTAAACTCTTAGCAATATCTTTACCATACGTTTCATATAAATTTCCCAAAGGCTGAATAGCTCCACTACTTACCAAATCTCCAACTCCCGTAAACAGGCTGAGACAGAGGTCGACCTGCTCTCCGGAAGAAACAGCCAGACTTGTTTCATTTGCTAAATTTGTCCAATCCACAGGTTCCAGTACTACTTTTACTCCAATTTCTTTCATTGTAATTTCGTTTACCGCATTTTCCACATCATCAAACCCCTCTGGCACAGAACCACCCATAGATGGCCACTGCATAATAACCTCAGCGACCTCATCTGACCCGGCATCTGCCGTCTGGCTGGCATCAGCTTTTGCTGCTGTTGCTGTTTCTGAACTATTCGTTTTTCCACACGCCATTAATCCAACTGCCATAGCCACTGTGAAGGCTATTAATTTCATTTTTTTCATATTCTTTTTATCCTCCTAAGATACCTTTTTACGAGCCGCTCATATCAATTATTATAAGAAACCGAACTCTGATTTACTATCTAAATTTCAAACTTTGTATCTGCTGAATTTGAACTAATTTTCTGATTTTACTAAAAAAAACGATATTTTTGAGGCTTTCTCAAGAATATCGTTTATGAAATATTTATTTTCTATGTTGTGCAGGTGTATATCCATAATATTTTTTAAAAGTAGCGTGAAAATTAGAATAGCTCCCATATCCGACTTTCTCGGCTACCATACTCGTGCTCCATGTTCCTTTTTCAAGAAATAATCCTGCTAAAATCATGCGTTCCTTAATAATATATTGACTGATGGAAATCCCTTTCTCCTTCTTAAATATACGATTTAAATAAATGGGACTCAGATAAAACTGTTCTGCCAGTTTATTTACAGTCAATGACTCATCTCCCAGATTACGGTCAACATATTTCACAATCTCTTCTACAACTTCTCTGGGATTTCTTTTTTCCTCCCTTTCTTCATCTGCACTTGACAGCTTCTCATTGATATAATACTCCCCATATTTTTTCAGGCACTTCTGTTCTTCATTTTGCAGCAGACGTTTGACCACTTTTAAAACAGCATTGCCAATATCATCATATTTAGCTGGCATCAGGATATACTCCTGGCATTTTAACTCTATCGCTTCCTGTGCATATTCAAACTTCGCATGACAGGTCAGAAGTATACATTCTATATCCATATTATTTTCGCGAATCCAACGAAGCAGTGCAATACCATTTTCACCCGGCATCTCAATATCACATAATATTATATTTATCGATTTCTTCAGAATTGCCGTCTTTCCCTGTTCCACATTGTAAGCAACGAAAGCCTCTTCTATTCCATAATCTTTCCAGATAATATCTGTCTGCATAGACTGTGCCATTAAAACCTCATCATTAACAATCAGTAGATTCATATTCTTCTCCTAAATAAAATGGAATCATTATCGTAACACAAGTTCCTCTTTCTAATTCTGATTCAATATGCAAAGAATAATTTTCTCCATAAAAATAATGAAGACGCCTGATTGCATTTCGAAATCCTAAATGTTCATTGCTCTCAGCAGCATTTATCTGATCCGTACCATAAGCATTAATTTTTTTAATAACATCCTGCTTCATCCCCATTCCATCATCCGTAATTTCGAATGTCACCGTGTTATTTTTAAAAACTGCCTTTATATGCAGATGCATGATTTTACCCTGGATAATTGCATGCTTTATAGCGTTCTCTACAAAGTTATGAACCAGAAGGGGGGGAATCCGCACACATTTTACCTTTGGATCAATATCATAAGAATCCTCAATATTATCCGGATATCTGACTTTTGAAACTTTTACATAATCTTTTATTAAATCATATTCTTTTGCAAATAATTCCAGCTGCTTATCACTTCTAAATATATAACGAAAATAATTTGAAAGATAAAATATGGTTTCCTGTATCGGTTCCAGTTTTCCACGTATTGCCAATACATTAATTATATTAAAAGTATTCAGCAAAAAATGTGGCCTTATCTGAAGCTGCAGATTCTGCAGTTCCATCTTCTGCCTGGCTATTTCTTTTTCATAATTGTCAATTTTCAGAAATTTTATATTATCAGCCATTTTGTTAAATGCCACATAAACATATTGAAATTCCGAAGAATTCGCCCTCTCTTCGATTCTATATTCCTGATTTGAAATTTCTATCTCGTGATGAGCATTCCTGATAACTTTCAAAGGCTTTATTAATAAATGGTTCAATAATAAATATAATAGCGGTATCAATAGCAAGTAACAAAAAGCAATGAACGAAATCGTCCTCTGCATTGTGGGAATACCACCCAAAATTTCTAACCGGTTCAGCGATATATTCAGATAAAGATTGATTTTATCCGATTTTACACTTATAACTTCCTGATTTTTATTTGCCTGTTCTAATGGCTTCTCAGAAAAGGAAACGGTTACATCCTGGTATTCCAAATCGTTCACAATATTCTTTCTAACCGCTTCTAAATCTAAAAATATTGCATAATACAGGTTTCTCACGCTGCCGCATCTGACTAACAGTTCATTCTGTTCCTGCGGTATAACTATCCACCCCTCTGATTTTCCTGTATCAGCCAATTTTTTCAATCGGTTATCTAAACTGCCAGGATCATTCATATGATTTTTGGAATAGTATAAGTTCTCATCCTGTTCAGCCATATAAAAATAGAATCCATCAATTGCATTCATTAATGAAACTTGTTTTTTCATTTCTCTGAAAAAGCTGATTTTAGCAACGGTATAATCACTCCCATTGTCAGCTTTCATCAATTCTTTGCAGTTCTCGTTATCATTAAATGCCGTATATAGCAGATAGTCCCCATTGCTCATATATGTCTCCAGGTCCTTTACATACTTATTACTTACATTCTCTGCCATTAATTTCACCCGGCTCACCATTTCCTTTGAGACATTAAAGGTTTGCCAGATACTTAATATATTCAGAGGGAAAACCAGCATAACAATTAAAATGGTAACCTTTGCCGTAATTGGCAATAACCTGCCCTTAAATTCTTTCATGCCATTCTCCTCCGAATATAAAATCAAATGCTATATTAAAATTCAATATAGCATTCGTTTTAAATTAAGTCAAGAAATCACCTGAAAAATATATGCCACTGAACTTTCGCTCAGCTCCGTACCCTCAAATTCCTAATCTTCAATCCGCCATTCATCTTTCCATTCAATATACGGAACTTCACCATGAAAGTAAATCGGAAGCCAGACATACCTTGAGATAGAGGTATTATCCTTTCCGTAATTTACGTCCTCCTGTTTTTCACCGTTATCCGGTAAAAACATTCTTTTGAATATTTTCGCTGTGTCTCTGTAAGCGTCTCCCGTGTAAAACTTATCACCCGCCTCTTCGGGCAGATTTGGCAGCCACCGGTCGGCCATTGCTATATAGAGATCCTGTTTTTCAGGATGTTTAAAGACACAGGATATCTGCGAATTAAACGATGTGAGTGTTTTATCTTCCTGATGAGGATCCCCCAGTACTTTCCACGGGCCATGCCAGTCATCTGCAACTGCAGCCTCAGACGGATTCGGATGATATCCGGTAGTTCCTGAAGTAATCAGATAATGTTTCCCGTTTCTTACAAAATGAGCCGGAGCTTCACGTACATATGGCGGTTGGCCATACTCAAAATGTTTGGTAAAACGCTCACCGGTTCCTGTGTAATCCTCACTCAATTCTGCACAGATTAGTTCCGTATGTACCTTTTCAAAATAATAATATCCTTTTCCATCTTCATCTGTATCCAAATCAAAATCCCCGGCACTCATCTCAAATGGCCGGAAATGTTCTTTTACCATAGTATATGGGCCCAGAATTTTATCTGAAATCAAAACGGTCATGTCCTGAGTTCCATCTTTCTCCATTATTTTCAGCCAGCAGACATATTTCCCTGTTTTTTTATTATAGAGAATATGTGGTCTGTCCATACATACAGACGGATATAAGGAGGATTCCGGGTCCTCTGTATTAGGTGGAATTATAATACCTTCATCTTTCCAGTTGTATAAATCCTGTGAGCTGTAACATCGCACACCCCAATGCCAGATATCATTATCTGGTTTTGTTTTTTCTTTATTTTCTCCATACCAGTAAAATGTTCCATTGGCATATATAACGGATCCGCCATGTGCCTGAATCAATTTTCCATCTGTATCCAGCCATTCTTTACCTGGCCTAAATGAATTATAATGCATATTTATACCTCCTTCATACCGCAGGTCCCGCCTGCGATACTACATTAATAAGTAGTTTGAAAGGAACTTTCAAACTTATACCCCTGTATACCGCTGACAAGTCTGCGGTATGCATTAATAAGTAGTTTGAAACGATTTTGTTTCAAACTTATTACTCTTTTTTTTATATTGAGAAGGTGTCATTTCTGTGACACTTTTAAATATCCTGCTGAAATAATAAGGATTGTCATATCCTATCATCATCGCTACTTCTTTGATATTCAGAACTGGTTCTGTATCAAAAAGTATTTTAGCCTTATCTATCCGCTTCTTAATAATATAATCATTGGGTGTTTCCCCAAAATACCTTTTAAACCCGGTGCATAAATAAGTATAGTTAAATCCAAACTTTTCTGCAATTTCCATAATTGACAGCTTTTCTGTATAATTATAGTCAATATAACTTTTAATAGTCTCCATTGTATGCACCGATTCACTGTCTCTTACGTTCTGCCCCTCATACAGATTCAACCCCGATCTAAAAAGCTGTAAAACGTTATCTTCCAACTCATTGTAATTCTGGGAGATTGTAACGGTTAAATCCAGCATATTACTTTCAAAATGCCCTTGTACCTGCTGTTCCAGTAAGAAATAATATTTTCGGAGAATTTCTGTCAGTTTAACCTGGCTGAACCCTTTTTTTCTACATTCGCTCAACTGATTTTTCAAGAATATTTCTATTTCAGCACTTTCACGCTTCTTTACAATCTGCTTCCAATAATCCATGCTTTCAGGGGATATCTGCCCCGTTTGCTCCTGTGAACTGTTTTCGTTTGATAATGCAGTAAAAATACATTGGCTTTGTGAAAATATAATCTTTTTCTTTAATATCAGCCCTGTCTCCAGCAGCTTTTCTCTGAGTTGTTCCGCATTATATATATCAGTACCGTAAACCAGTGTTACACTTAAACTGCATCTTTCCGTAATTAACCTATATATTGCTTCTGCAAACTCTTGATCCTGTCCGGAAACACATTGCCCCACAATAAGTTTTTCATTTTCAAACTTACCGTCCAGGATCCAGTATTTTTTATCTCCCAGCTCCTGATCTAAAGCTTCTAAAATGTTTTTATAATAGCCAAAACAGGAACTGACTTGAAACTGATTGTTCCGATAGCTTATATAAGTACCAAGACATATATACGCGATATAAAATCTCTTATTTTCACCAAAGACATTGTCTTCCCGTCCGATCCTTCCCCCATGTATCAATTCCTGCAGATACGCAAGCTGTCCTTCATGAAGGGTTTTCTTCAGCTGTTTTTTCATATTCTGCAATAATTCCGACAAAACTACCGGATTAACAGGTTTCACAAGATAATCTTCTACCCCCAGCGTAATTGCTTTTTTGGCATATTCAAATTCCTGATATCCACTAATGAGCACTATTTTTGATGAGATCTTTTTGTCCCGTATAGCAGCAGCAAACTGTAAACCATCAAATATTGGCATTTTAATATCCGTAAAAATAATATCCGGCTGCATTTGCTCTGCCATTTCGAGAGCCATCTGACCATTTGTAGCCTGACCAATGACTTCATACTCATGATCCAGACTTTCGATATTCATTTTCAGGCTTCTGAGCAGCAATGGTTCATCATCAGCAATTATTACCTTTATCATCTCTTCACCTCTATCCTCACAATAGTTCCCGGCGAATCCTCATTATCTAATAAAATAAACTGAATTTTTTCTCCGTACTCTTTTTTTAATCTGATATAAATATTTAATACAGCCATGTTTTCAACCCGCAGATTGATGTATTCTTTGCTCATTGCAAAAATATGGTCAATGTCGGAAATAGCTCCATGAATCTTGTTTCGCTTTTCTTCATCTATTCCGGTCCCATTATCTTTCATCTCAAATATCCAGCCACTCTCTGAAATATTACATGTGACAATAATCTCATACGGTGGCAGTATCTTTGAAAATCCATGCACAAATGCATTTTCCACTAACGGCTGAAATGTCAGCTTCGGGATGAAATCAACATCCGTTTTTCCATCCACCTGTATACGGTAGTGCAGGTTATCTTCATATCTCCACTTCATACAGCTTAAGTAACTTTTCAGATTATTAAGCTCAGATTGTATGTCCACTTTACGCTCGGTATCGCTGCCTGAATATCTCAGTAATTCGCTTAATTCCACACACATCATCTGAGTCTTAAAACTTCCATCCTCCATTCCCGCAGCGCCAATAGCCGCCAGTGAATTGTATAAAAAATGAGGATTCATCTGCGCCTGTAATGCTGAAATCTTTAATTCCAGTTCATTTTCCCTCATAACTGACATCAGCTCTGTAGATTCTTTAATATGCCTGATCATTTTTGTAAATGCTTCCTGCAATAAATTAATTTCATCTATTTCTGTTTTTAGATCTGAGAAGTTAAGTGTCCTGCGCACTTCCTCACTTTCCAGAGAAAGCCTCAATTTAACAATCGGATTCATCATCTGCTGTGTAACCATATAAACTGCAAAAATAACCAATAAAACCATGCTGATTCCCAATATCAAAATCCATCTTAATGAACCCAGAATAGGATCTAAAAACCGGGCATTGTTTTGTACCATAACTACATTCCAGGGAGCATTGCTTAATTTATGGTAAATCCCGACTCCTACATTTCTTTGTTCTCCTGAAATCAAAGTATCTGCCGGTTTTTCTTTTATAAATTGAGTTATATTCACCTCTGCCCCGGCTGTCTCTCTGTATGGAAACACTACGTCTCCATTATCATCTATCACATAGAGCATCATCTCGTCCTGGTTATAATTCTGTCTGCATATGTCTTCGATCTTTTCATAGCTTTGCTGAACTTCAATTACACCAAATTCCTGCTGTCCATAAAAGCTTAATGTCTGCTTTCTTAAAAGAGAAACAGTGATTTTATCTTTTTCTCCATAAAGCACAAACGGATCTTCATGGGTCGGCAGGATCTTATAATCTCCCTCCCAATCTTCAAATGTTCCTTTATTCCACTCTCTGTTAATATCCTTCATATCAGGTATTTCCAGCAAACCGATAAAGGTATTCGGATAAATAATAGATAAATTAGCAATTGCCTTACGTGGGGAATTAAAACTCCATAGAACTTCCTGAACTTCCATCTTCGCTTCCGGGTTCTGTTCAAAATAATTTATGCCGCTCTCTCCATCCTGGGAGGCGTAAAATAGTTGTCTCTGTATTGTTTTGTTTCCAAATACCTGGCAACTTATCATATCCAAGCTGTCTATTTCTCTTTCCAAACTCAGTGCAGTCCGCTCCACAATATCCTTAAACTGCGCCTGTGCACGTTCTTTATTATCTATATATGAGCGTGCATAGAATACCCCGGAAAGGATCAGTACAAATATTATACTTAAACCTGTAAATACAATAAAAATTTTTCTTGAATATGATAATTTTCTTTTCATAGTCTTATCCCTTAATGGCTCCAGCCGTCATTCCCGCCATGATATGTTTCTGTGCAAATATATATACGATAGCTATGGGTAGAACTGTAATGACTATATCTGCAAATATCAGATTCCATTCCTGCCCATGTGCTCCGTAAAAACTGTTAATCGTTAATGGCAATGCCCATTTATCTCCGCTCAGTAAAAATAATGGTAACTGTGCATCATTCCATACCCCCATAAAATTAAAAATCAGCAAGGTGGCTGTCGTTGTTTTTAAAAGCGGAAATATGATTGATCTGTATAAGTTCAACGCCCCGCAGCCGTCCAGCATGGCAGCCTCATCCAGTTCTCTGGGAATGCCCTTAATTGCAGCAACATAAAGAAATATTGCCAATGGCATTCCATAAGTGGCATGTATGAAGATATACCCGGTATGTGTGTTCAGTAAATTGAGTGTATCCAGTACCAGATAGGTAGGTATGTAAGCGATCGGTACGATCAGCCCTGCCAGAAAAATATAATAAGAATTACTTATAAATTTATTGCCGGACCGGGCAATTACAAAAGCCGCAAGCGAACCAATCAAAAGCACAATTAAAGTAGATCCGCCAGCCTGTATAAGTCCATTAAAAAAGGAACGGACAACTCCCCCCTCTGCAAATATCTGAGCATAATTATCCAGTGTAAACCTGTCCGGTAATCCCAATCCCATTAAATTTGCTTCTTCTCTGGCTTTAAAAGAATTCACAACTACCATCCATATCGGCATGATATAAATCAGGCAAAACAGCACTTCTATGATATATTTTACAGCACTCTTTTTCGTTCTCATTTAGTATTCCACCTCCTTTTTTCTTAAAAATGCAAGAAGTGACATACTTAATACTACAATCAATATCGTGGTAAAAAGACCAACTGCCGAAGAATATCCCAGAAATCCATTACCAAAACTCTTAAATAAGAATGTGCCCAAAACATGTGTGCTGTCCGCCGGACCTCCATTGGTGGTTGAATAGACCTGGGCAAATACTTTAAATCCTGAAATAATATTAAACACCAGACTGATTGTAAGAGAGCTTACCACCAAAGGTACTGTTACAAACTTAAGCTGCTGCCATTTATTTGCACCATCAATCCTTGCCGCCTCATAATACTCCTCTGGAATTGCCTGCAGTCCAGCCAGCATAACGCACATTGTAAATCCTGTCCCCTGCCAAATATCCATAATGCAGATGGAATTCATAGCATATTTTGCATCAAAAAGCCAGTCCTGCGCTAATCCGCTCAGCCCAATTGTCCGAAGCATCTCATTAATAATACCGTTAGTTGGATTATAGATGGAAACAAATACAATTGCAACTACCATTGTGCTGATCGTCATAGGCAGAAATACAACCGCCCTGAGTAAAGTATTAAATTTACTGCTTTTTTTCACTACCAATGCCATGGCAAACCCAAATATATTCTTAACAAATACAGTAATAATTGCAAAGTAAAAGGTATTTTTTATTGCAATAACAAACGTACCTTCGCTAAACAAACGTTTAAAATTATCCAATCCGTTAAATTTTATATTGTCAAAATCATATAAAGACCAGTCTGTGAAACCCAACGCAAACGACGCCAGATTCGGAATCACGAAAAACACCACGAACAGAATCACAGCAGGCAGCATAAACCATCCTGAATAATATTGTCCAATCCTTTTTTTCTTCATATAACCTCCTAAAAGCCGCTGCAGCAGCTAATCTTAAATTAACCGCTGCAGCTACTTGTTTTTATTAGAATCCTTCTGCTTTTCTGGCTTTCGCTTCTTCCGCGTACGCATTATACCAGTCATTCAACGTATCCTCTACTGATTTTCCGGCAATTAACCCCTGTATACGATCAGAAAAATTTCCATAAAAACCATTTAGTACAGCTTTTCCATCAACCAGGATACTTTGATAATCTGAATATAAATTATCATCTGTTGCATAAGTCAGCAGTTCATCTCCCAGTGATCCCTGATCCAAATCAAACCCTAAATCGGTATATGGCGAAATTCCGGGGAGCAATTCATAGTATTTTTGCAGTACTTCCTGACTAAGTAACGTATTCACAAACTCCTTCGCCAGTTCGGCATTTTCGTTATCAGCCGGAACTGACAGGAAGTTACCTGCCTGGCCTACGTCAACTACAGAATCACTTTCATCATCCCAAAGCGGAGTGTTCATCATTCCTAGCTTCGCTTCATATTCTTCTCTTGAATAATTATTCAACTTTGAAAAACCTGCATAAAAAGCAGTTTTTCCATCCATCAATGACTGCTCCGCCATAACATTCGTAGCAGACATATAATCTTCATTTACATATCCGGAATCTCTTAACTCAACAAAGTTCTCCATAAGCTTTACCAGTTTATCATTTTCTTTTGGGGTTACTTCATTTTTAGCCATTTTAATCGCAAATTCAGGATCTCCAAACAAAGCCGGCTGTATGGTTGACAGCATCCATATCTGTGCAGTCCAATTTTCTTTGTTCGATAAATAAACCGGTGTTACACCCTTGGATTGAATCTTGACACATGCTTCTTTAAACTCTTTAAAATTTTTAATAGGCAGTTCCACACCTGCATTCTTCAGAACTTCTTTGTTATACAGCAATCCAAAAGCTGAGGCACTGGAAAATGGTGCTTTCAGTACATTTCCCTCTCCATCTACTGTCATAGGCAAAGACTGCTCTGATATATGTTTCGTCCAATCCCCTTCTAAAACTGCGAGTTTTTTTGCAGGCAGGGTAGCCACACCAATATTATGTATGATAACGTCGCTTGCATTTCCCGTTGCCAATTTTGTGTTAAGCACACTCATCATCTGTTCATCCGGATAGACATCAAATTCTATCTCTATCCCCATCTTATCTGCAGCCATTTCCAGGACTGTTTCAACTGCACTGTTACCGCTGTCCGAATTACTCAGCATAACTGTCAATTTCTGATTCCCGGGTAATTCCGATGATTCCGATGACTCCCCCTTTTTCTCTTCACTTTTTGTGTTACCGCATCCTGCAAGAGACACACTGATCATTAAACCAGCCAGCAATAATGATAAAATTTTCTTTTTCATTGGAAACCTCCATATCCTTTCTTTTATCGATATTATATCATTTAACTGTAACTATAAAAATGCACTAACTTTTTTAGAGCATGCACAATCTTTACATTCTTAACTTAATTTTTTATTGTCTTACTGCTTTCATATATTGCTTTCAATTTTCCTCAAAAAATATTGTCTTTCCCCACAGAAAGTGCGATAATGGAAAAAAATATAAGGCGGAAATCCTCATGATAGCAGGTTTAACCATTTACATGGCAGCAAGTTATTTTACAGAATTAGTTATTCATTATTTAGGGTGCAAAATACTGAACAAAAAGGTACCCTGGATACCGATTTTCATTGCATCTTTCTTGATTGATATTCTGATATGCCCTGTCCTGTTCCTTTATATGACAGGATACTTAAAGTCATTTCTTCCTAATAATCTTCTGTATTATTTACTGGATATGTCAGTAGTAATCATGAATCTTGTATCGATGTACATTATTTTGGAACACAACATTTTTAAGATCATCATTTCGGGTACATTTGCCTATTTTATCTTTTACCAAACATATTTGATTTCATTTTTATTTGTACCAATGCAATTTGCATATAACAATATTGCGAACCAATTTATATCCTGTTCTGTTCTCATCTTATTTACGCTATTTATCGGCAAAGTGATTACCAGGCTTAACGTGAATTCCTTTGTAAACCGATGCATGGCTAATAAGAAACATCGGATTTATGGAGCTATTACCGGATTTTTGCTGGCTGGCTCTTCCAATTATTTTGTGATACTTTCCAAAATTATAAAGGATTACAATACCCTGCTGGCTGTCATCGGCTTAGGACTGTTGTTTTTATTTGCTGTCTTCTATCAGTTTGCCACCAGAAATATTATTCATGAAGAAAACGAGAAATCTCAAAAAAACATTATTGCCCAGCAAAATGCCTACATCCAAAGTCTGGAGGAGATCCAAAAGGATGTACGTATTTACCGGCATGATTTCCGAAATATTATGACTGGAATGTATTTGGATGTAAAGGAAGGAAAGACAGAGGCACTGGAAAATTACATGCAGGGTATGTTAAATGATTTCGACCAGCGGATCGGTTCCAAAATTCAAATTGCAAACCAGATGATGAATCTGGAAATCATCGAACTGAAAAGCCTCCTGATGACGAAACTTGCCCTGATGCAGACACTGAATATTCCCTTTCATTTTGAAGTGATGTATCCGGTGGTCAAATGTAATATGAATATCCAGGATCTTTTAAGATGTATTGGAATTCTGTTGGATAATGCCATAGAAGAAGTAAAACATACATCCGGTGATATTGAAATTATTATAACCGCCCAGCAGAATTACGTTGATTTTTTGATAAACAACTCCATTACAGATCAGCCGGATTTACTAAAGATGTGGAAAAAAGGATATTCTACCAAAGGGGATAACAGGGGTATGGGTCTGTACAGCTATCAGCAGATTGCGAATCAATATGCCAATGTCAGTTGTTCAACGGACTGCCGCAATGAGCGGTTTTATCAGGAATTAAGAATAGGAGTATAGACAAATGATACCAATACTGTTATGTGATGATGATGACAGGATCCGAAATGAAATTGCAGCACTAATCAGCAAACAAATTCTGATTCAGCAGTATGATATGGAAATAGTCATAAGCTGCGACAGCCCGGTAATCCTGCTGGAAGAATTAAAAAAGATGAATCTGAAGAGAAATATCTATTTTCTGGATGTTGAGTTAAATCATCCGGAATATGACGGATTTCTTCTGGGAAAGAAGATCAGGGATGTGGATCCCAATGGAACGATTGTCTACATCACCAGTTTTAAGGATCTGGCTTATAAGACCTTTCAGTATCATATTGAAGCCTTTGATTATATTGTCAAGGACAGGCCGGAGGAACTGGCAAATGCTATATCCCGCTGTCTGTGCTCTCTGGGAAACAGACTGAAAATGGAAAAAACAGATCCTACCGAATACTACACCGTTAAAACCGGAGACAGCATACGAAATGTACCGCTGAATGATATACTCTTTTTTGAAACATCTCCTAAATCTCACTTTATTATCCTCCATGGAACGAAGCAGCGAATTGAGTTTCTGGGGAATCTGGGCAGTATCGAAAAGGAGCTGGGTGAGCGCTTTATCAAGATCCACCGGTCTTATCTGGTAGCTGTCAATAAAATTGAAGAAATTGATTTAAAGCATAACACCGTTAACATCGGCGGGGAAACCTGCAGTATCTCCCGAAAAGAGAAATCCAGGCTGCTGGAACGTGTTGGAAATTGACTGCCGCAAGCCTGATCTTCCCCACATCCATCTTTACTTTTTAACCGTTTAGGAATTCACTGGTACCATTCAGGAAATAAAACCCAGTATTCCGACAGCAAATGATATATTCATGTACGAAGAGCCAGTTTTACCTGGCTGCAAACTTTTATACGAGGAGGAAGGTACGTGAATAAAGAATTTATCAGGTTAGAACATATTTCAAAAAAGTTCAGGGATGGGCTTGTACTAAAAGATATCGATGCCAAGCTGAACAAGGGTGAAATCCTGGGCTTTCTGGGTCCAAGCGGCGCCGGCAAAACAACGACGATCAAAATACTGACCGGGCAGTTAAAGCAGACATCGGGTGAAGCTTATATTCTGGGGATTAACTCCCAGAATATAGACGAAACCATCTATGAACAAATTGGAATCGTAACCGACAGCAGCGGAATCTATGAATATCTGAGCGTCTATCAGAACCTGGAGTATTTCGCTAAAATCTTAAAGGTGGAAAAGGAAAGGATCAAAGAGGTCTTAAAGCAGGTAGGACTTTATGAACATCGAAAAAAAATAGCCGGAAAGCTATCAAAGGGACAGACACAGCGTCTTGTGCTCGCCAGAGCAGTGCTGCATAAACCAAAAGTCCTGTTCCTGGATGAACCAACATCCGGATTAGACCCCTCCACAGCACTTGAAATCCATAAAATGCTGCTTCAAATGAAAAATGAAGGAATGGCTATCTTCCTGACTACTCACAACATGGAAGAAGCCACAAAGATGTGTGATCATGTGGCATTGCTCAATGAAGGTATCATCGTTGAGTACGGTACCCCCAAAGAGATCTGTCTGAAGTATAACAAAGTCAGAAAATACAGCATTCAATTAGAGGATGGTTCTGAACATCTTCTGGAGCAGGATGCAAAAAGCATCGGACAGATCACAGATTGGATGACTGAAAATAAAATCCAGACACTTCATTCATGTGAACCTACATTAGAAAGCGTATTCTTAGAAGTTACCGGGAGGGAATTATCATGAAAACAATCCATTTAAACAAGGTCCTGGCAATTGCACAGGTAAAAACAAAAGCATTTCTGGGCAAAAACTGTATTATTATGCCGGTTTTTGCATTGGGATTCACGATTCTCATGAAATTTCTCTACAGTCAAATGGGTACCTCTTCCTCTCCGGAAGAACTCAATGCTTATATATTAAGTATGGGACTTGTTATGAATATCGGCATGATGGGTATATATTGCCCCTGTCTGCTGCTGGCGGAAGAAAAAGAGAAAAAAACGCTGAGAGTTCTAATGACTTCCTCTGTAAATGGATTAGAATTCTTTTTAGGAAGTATTTTACCCGTCTTTATTGCAACAATCATCCTGAACTACGTTTTGATGCCAATCAGCGGCTTTATCATTACCGGCAGCAACCTGATCCCGTTTACCATCGTATCCGTCATTGCCTCACTGATTAGTTGTATTATTGGAATGATTCTGGGTATTTTCGCTAAGAATCAGGTTAGTGCCGGAACGATTATGACACCGGTACTGATGATATTTATTTTCATCCCCATATTCTCTGAAATTATCAAAGTACTGGCTGACATCTCGAAATTTATGTTCACCGGGATTTTAATGGAAATGACCATGAATATGGCAGCCAAAACCGATAAGGTTCTGAATGTGGGAAGTGTTGTCATCATGCTGGCAGAAGTCGTAATTTCTATTTTTGTTTTTCTCTTCTTTTACAAAAAAAATGGATTTGAAAAAGATTAGATGATGCAGTGCCTGGAGTCTCGTAAAACTCCAGGCACTTAACGCTCGCTTCGTATCTCTACTATGTCATACAAATCATCATAAGATATTTTTGTATTTATAATCTTCAGGATTCTTGCCGTATCATCCACCCGAGACACCATGCCCGTTAATTTGAGATATTCATTTTTACAAAAATAAACCACTGTTACAATATCATTTTTGCGCACCTGGCGTAGTTTTCGGCTCAGTTCCTCCTGATACTCTTCTAAAAGTTCCATCTTCGGCACCACGATTTTTTCTTTTTTCCTCAGAACTTCTGTATATCCTTTTAACGCAGCAAATGGCATGAACTGTTTTGCACGTTCTTCTCTGCTCATTTTAGACACCACTTTTATGCCCTCCGATCTGGCGGTTCCGCTCCATTGTAGTTGCCCCTTCCTGCAGATTCATTCCCTTTAGAATTGCGTTTTTTCCAAACTTTTCTTTTATATCCAGCATCGCTTTCTGCATCTTATGTTCCCTTTCCAGCTCTGCAGGATCCGTAAATAAATCATACTGCTGATACATCTCATCCACAACATTATTAAAAGTCAGATAAACTCTGTGCACAGGGGTATGCCTGTCCACAATCTTCTTATACAACTCCTGGGTATAATCCATGATCTGCTTTGCGGAACTGGTGGTAACTGTCATAGATGTTGTCCCATGAGCAGATTTTTTCTCAAGCCGGTTGGAATACCCCACATAAAGAGTGATGGAATCGGTAACAAGCCCTTTATCCACCAGCTCCAGGCAGAGTAAATCCGCCATTTCCTTTACGATGAGCAATCCTTTTTCATAGTTATAATCGCAGCCCAGTACCTGACCGCTGGATATGGAATTTGACTTGGATTTATACGCTTTAATGTCTGCCATGGTAGTGGTTTCTCTTCCCCTGGCATGATCAATCAGCAATTCCGCATCAATGCCAAAGAGCTTGTAAAGCATTCCCTCATCTGCTTCTGCAACCTGTTTCATCGTATAGATGCCCATCCGTTCCAGACGTTTTGCTATACCCGCTCCGATCCTCCAGAAATCCGTAAGGGGCCTGTGACTGCTCAATGTTTTGCAGTAAGACTCTTCGTCCAGAATTCCGATGTGATCATCCACGTGTTTTGCCGTTATATCAAGGGCAATTTTCGCCAGATACAGGTTCGTGCCAATCCCGCAGGTTGCAGTAATACCTGTGGTATCAAAAATGTCCTTCATCATCTGCATACTCAAATCCTTCGCCGTCATCTGATACATAGCCAGATAGTCTGTAACATCCATAAATACCTCATCAATAGAATAGACGTGGATATCTTCTTTTGCAATATATTTAAGATAGACGGCATAGATTTCCGCCGAATATTCCATATATAACTGCATCCTGGGCGGAGCCATTATATAATCTATATGTGCAGGGATCTGAAAAACACGGCATCTGCCTGGAACCCCCTGAGCCTTCATGGACGGTAAAACAGCCAGACAGATGGTTTTCTCCGTCCGCTGTGGATCTGCCACCACAAGATTGGTTGTCATGGGATCAAGCCCCCGTTCTACGCATTCTACCGAAGCATAGAATGATTTTAAATCTATACAGACATAGGTTCTATTTTGTAATTTTGCTTCTGACACTGCTCTCACCTCAATTTACGATTCATCTGTTACGATTATACAGCATGTACACTCATCCTGTAAATACAACACAAAAGCCCTGCCATCTCACCTGACAGGACTGTTTGCTTTTATTATCTTTTATTATAGAATATTATCTCTTCTTATTTCCACTTTTATTTATAAAGTACAAATCGTCCGTCCTTAGCCGGAGAAATGGTACCAGCCGATTCAACCGCCCGGGTTACAATATCGTAAGACAGGCTGTCTGTCTTTGAGCAGTTCTGCAGATATTCTTCCGGTACAGATTCCTCCGTTACCACTATCGTATAATTACGTGCCGGATCAATTGCCGATCCGTCCGACGCAGTTATTTTTTTTACCCGGTTTCCTGGCTCAGCTGTGGGGTCAAATTCCATTTTAAGACCCGAAAAATAGTAAAACCATCCGGTCTGGTTATTCTCCACACTTACGGAATATTCCAGCACAGCCAGGAGATCCTCGCCGCTGATGGATGCTTTCCATAACGCTCCGCTGTCATTTGCCTTTAGATCGGGCATAATGCGGTCAATATCACTGGTAGTAATATCTCCGGCATAAATGCGCCCGCTAATACCCTTGCCGTTGTAATTGCCATCCTTGCCATTATCCAGATACAGTGCAAGCTCACAATCACCCCAGGTGCGCATGGCATCGGCAACAAAATTTCCTGTGTCGGTAAGAGAAAAACTTTCACTTGCTTCACCCAGCAGCTTTGGAGACTCCGTAACGGGAGGAAAGAGATTCTGTTCATCTGCCATGCGGATCACATCTTCCTTGGTCAGAGTTCCCTTTAACATCCCGGCAAGCCCCTCCCGGAGTGCGCCCTGTGCATTCCCAAGGGTGGGGAATACCGCATAGCGCCCCTGATTCAATGCGGGAATCAGCGCTTCTATTTCCGGAACATCCGGCGGCGTGGCATCGATCAGACTGGAATACATCGCCCCTGTGTCTGCCGACAGCATCTTCTGGCCTTCCACTGTTGATATGTAGTTCATAATCTCCATAACCAAATCGTATTTATCCTTGTTTTCCGGTTCCGCCAGATGCTTGTTCAGTCCAATATAACAAACCATATAGAGACGTGCCCAGTCATTATTGCTCCCTGGATTAAAAAACGGCATCAGGGCAAATTCATCCGATGTGCCGGTTTGGCTATATCCCATTTTGGCCATGAGAGATGAATCCTCCACCATGGCGCACTGACGGGTAAACAGCATTTTCTCCCGTTCCGAATAATCGATCTCTAAATCCGAGGCTTTCCAGACACCGGCATCTGTCATTTGCTGAAATACATCTAATGCCCCGCCAAACTGCTCCCCGAAACTTCCGATCCCCTGATTATAGTCATCCATCCATTCCAGATCCTGTGGACGGCTAAAGTAATTGCCAAAATTGTAGCCAACAAAAGCCGTATCCAGTACCTCCTGATTTTGAAATCCCAATTGTATGGAACGGATACCGCTGGCTTCTATGGTTTTGCACAATTCCAGAAAGCCTTCATAGTCCTTTGGAACCTCCCAGCCTTTTTCCTTGAACAGCGTTTTGTTATATACAATGCCTCTTACCTGCGCCGGACCGGGCAGATAATAAAGCTTTCCATCTGTGGAAATGTCATTTAGCATCGAGGTATTATAACGACTGGAAAACTCCATGCCGGAGAGGTCAAGAAGCCGGTCACTCCAATACTCCCTGCCCACATCCAAAGGCCATGTCATGACGATATCCGGAATATCGTCATGTTCCAAACGGGCTGCATATTCCTCGATCCCCATATTCCGCGTATAATTCCCTACCTGTACTAAATCAATATCAGGAAACTGTTTCTCAACTGCTTTTTCAAACTCATTTATAGTAAAGGCATATTTCACCAGTACGGTAATCTGAGTCTTTCCTTTTGACGCTGCCTTTTGAGTCAGAACATCCTCACTTTTATTTGAATCACTGGCGGAGCATCCGGACAAAAAAAGTAAAAGTGAAAGTGTAATGATAAAGATAGCAGTTAACACCGGCTGCTGAATTTTTTCTATACGTTCAAGCACTACCATCCGCACCCCCTCTTAACCTTTCACGTTATCTGCTGCTAAACATTCAAACGCAGGGATATCCATTGGTTTTGCAAAAACATATCCCTGTATATAGTCGCAGCCTGCGCGTTTCAGCATATCTACCTGCTCCCGTTCTTCCACGCCCTCTGCAACGGTTTCCATGGAAAGAGCTTTTGCCATGCTTATAATATTAGTGACTACAGCTTCTGTCCTGCTCAAATCGACTCCCTCACCATGGAAGAATATTTTATCCAGCTTCAGAACATCCACCGGTATTGTCTGGATCAGATTCAGTGATGAATAACCGCTGCCAAAGTCATCCATAGAGCATTCAAAGCCCGCCTTTTTGATATTTCGGATAATACTGATGAGACGGACGCTGTTTTCCAGTACCATACTTTCGGTCACTTCAATTTCAATCAGTGATTTATCCAATTGAAACTCTTCCGCAATACGGACGTACTCGGTCAGGAAATTCTTGTCTTTAAAATGAAGCCTGGAACAATTCACGGAAATCCTGATTGGGGTCATTCCCTGGTCAATCCATCTGCGCAATGTACGGCAGACTGTTTCAAATACATATAAATCCAGTTGGATAATAAAGCCGTTTTTTTCAAACAGCGGAATAAACTCATCCGGGAAAATCATGCCCTCACTGGTACTCTTCCACCGCACAAGTGCCTCGGCACCACCAATCCGTTCCTCCGGCAAATGGTACTTGGGCTGTAAAAATACCACAAACTCCCCGTTATTAAGCGCTGCTTCCATCCTGTCTTCCAGCTGCTTTTCACGGAGCAGCTGACGTCGCACTTCATCATCATAAAAGGCACACCGCAGCTTACTGTCAATAGTACGGGGTGATTCACGTAATGCCAGCTTCGCCCGGTCAATCATCTGGGGAAATGTCAGAGTATTGTTGTCTATTACATAAATACCAAATTCCATAACGGGCAGACTCCATGCCACTTTCATGTCCATAACAATCTGCTCTGCCTGCTCATGCCATATTCTAAATTTATCCAATAATTCATATTCATCCGAAAATTGTATTAATATACAGAAATGATCAGCAGACTGCCTGCCGATACATTCTGATTCGGATATCTTTTTATTCATATATTCGCTGAAAAAACGCAGCATGGCATCACAGTTAATGCGTCCCAGCTCATCATTAAGCACTTTAAACTTGACAATATTGGTATACACCAGCGCATAACGCAAATTATGATTGGAGGTAAGCAGCTCCTCTGCCAGCTCGTAAAAGCGCTGTATGGTATGCCCCCCGGTTACTTCATCCACATAAGCAATCTGCTCCAGCTTACGCTTGTGATTGTTAAAAATATAAACCAGAGCTGCCGCCAATCCTGCAAAGGTAACTGCAATCATTCCACAGATTACCAGCGTAGACTTCAACAGTAAATTTGATTTTTCGTTAACAACTTCAACCGGTACAAAGGACATGAGATACCAGTTATCCGGTGCAACAGGGGTATAGACCATATAAGTCTCCCTCCCGTCTAAATTAAACCGAATCTGCCCGGATGCATTAACAGCCATTTCCTCCATTACATCTGACAGTTTCGTATCCCCAATAATCAGACCTTCCAGGGTAGAGAATATATTGTATCCGCTCTTGAAGGCATAAGAAGAAGAGGAACGCACTACTACCGCCCCGTTCATGGTTACGATCTGAGAGTAAGCCTGATCGTTAAAGGAAGACATTGACAGAACCTGATCAAAGGAGGACGGCGCATAGCTCGCAGCCAGCGCAACCATCGTTTTGTCATCAATATTCATATCATCAAGGGGTACGGAAAACAATATGTACTCTTTATTTTGGATTAGCTGAGTGGTGGACATAGAGTCCTTCCCGCTGAGCAAATCCTTGCGTACCAATTTGTCAAGTGTCAGAAATGTCTGCAAATCGCTCAGATCATAAGCGATACCATTCTGATCAATAAGATAAATACTCTCAAAACCTAGACCTTCCTTCTGCTTTTGGAGCATTTTCTTTGCTTCTTCTAATTTGTTAATTCCGGAGTATTCCAAGGAAGCAGCCATTGTATGGAGTACATCGTAATTATCATTGACAATGCGATCAACATTGGCACCTATGCGGCGGGAAATTTCCTGCAGGTAAGCTTCACTCTCCTCTCGAATCGTGGAAGCTAACCGACCGTAATATTGAAAGCTGAAAATAGTAATCAGGATACAGATAATAAAAAATATCAAAAACACTCTACGGTAAATACCCAAACTGGTCAAACTGCTAAACGGACTTTTCTTTTCCTTCCGGCCCATTGTGATTCCTCCCACGCTCTTTACGAGAATATTAAATTTTATAGTCCCATTATATCACAATTTTTGAATCTGTCGATATATGTAATGTGAATATATAATCAAAATTTTGAAACAATTTTCGCTGTTGATCACTTATTTGAGTATATCATTAAGGAGTCTGCTCATTTCTTCCGGTGTTCTTCTCGGTTCTTCCTCTGACCAAAGAACCGTCGCTTTCCAAAATCCCGCCAGTTTCACCGCAAATGCAAACTTATATCTTTTGTAGTACTCCGCCAGTTCTTCTTCCTCCAAATGCTCAGGCACATGCCCCACCTTTTTGGCAACCTCGTATATCAGCGAAAGCAGATGGTCTTCTATAAAATAAAGCAGATGTGCCTTGTTCATTAGCATCAGAATATCAATGTGATTATCCCAGAACTCAAAATAGGATTTTGTGATGCTTTCCTGGGTATCCGCGTGATTTAGAATGATAGTATTTGCAAATTCATTCATAAGGAGTTTTGTCGTGTACTCCACTACCTCATTTTTTGTTTTAAAATAACGGTAAAAAGTTCTCCTGCCCAACCCTGCCTTATTCACAATCTGGGCAATGGTAATATCCTGATATTCTTTACGGCTCAATAAATCAAATAACGCATCTATGATCCATTTTTTCGTTTTGTTTTCTTCTTTTAAATTCATACGGCTTCTCCTTTCTGGCACAAAATGAAATATATGTATCACTTTGCCGGATCGTATTGTATTGGTTTGTTAAACGTATTATACTAAGCAATAAATAAATGCACAAGTGTGTCACACAAAAATTTTATCTTTCTTTATCTTCACCACTATTTGATTCCTCAGATAGCTTATATTTTTACTAAATAGTTAGCCATTACTAACTTTTTTAAAAATTGTGCACACAGAAAATAAGGAGAACTATATGAACATTGTAAATGCAAAGAATCTGACAAAGAATTTTCATGATCTGACTGCTGTGGATCACATCAGCTTTCAAGTGGAAAAAGGGGATATTTACGGTTTTGTGGGACCAAATGGCGCCGGAAAAAGTACCACAATTAATATGCTATCCGGACTGTTAATCCCCGATAACGGAACTATTTTATTTGAAGGCGGAGCCACTTTTGACAAATGGCACGCCAGTATTGGGCTGGTTCCACAGGATCTTGCTATATATCCCGATTTATCAGCCGAAGAAAATGTATCTTTTTTTGCTTCTCTATATGGGCTGAAAGGAAAAGATCTGAAACAGCATGTAATGGATGCATTAAAATTAGTGGGCCTTGAGGAGCATAAGAAGAAGAGATCCGAAAAGTATTCCGGGGGAATGAAACGAAGGCTGAATATTGCCTGTGGAATCGTTCATAAACCAAAGCTCATCATTATGGATGAACCAACGGTAGGTATAGACCCTCAGTCCAGAAATTTTATATTAGACAGTATCCGAAAGCTGTCTCAAAATGGCACAACGGTCATTTACACCTCACATTACATGGAAGAAGTAGCGGAAATATGCAATAAAATCCTGCTTATTGACCATGGTAAAGTTATTATTACCGGAGAAATTGAAGAAATCAGAAACAAGTTCAGTAAAGAAGAAGAACTTTCATTAGAAGAAATATTCTTATTATTAACCGGAAAGGAGCTTCGGGACTCATGATTACCAGAATGTATTGTAAAGAAATCAAACAGTTTTTCAGAAAGCCTTTTAACGTTTTATTTATGCTTGCAGCTCCCGTCGTCCTGATTTTACTAATGGGGTACGCTATGTCAAACCTTATTGGATCTGCTGAAACAGAATCATCATCTCCCGAGTTAACGGTATTGTACCTGACAGAAAAAGACAGCCCCTCACAATACAAACAAAAGTTTACTGCATTTCAGAAATATATTACAGCGAGTATGAACGTTTCATTTAAAGAAACAGACAGCTTCGTCCAGGGATGCCAGGAAGTGGATAAAAATAAAGCGGCTGCTTTGATAAAAGTTTCCTCAGAAGGTTTTTATTATTACCGCTCCCCTTACAATGAACCAACAGAGGGTAAAATGCTTAGAACGGCATTTCACACGCTTATGGCTTCCTCCGAAAATGCCGTTACGGGATCTTATATTGATTCAAAAGTGGTCCCGCAGAAAACCATCGATTCTTATACTTATTTTACCTTTGCGGAATTGGGATTTATTATGATTTATTTATGCCTGATCGTAGGGCAGAGTGTATATGCCGAAAAAGAAACCAGGACTTATGAACGGATCTGTATTTCGAAAGCCAGCACCGGCAAAATGCTGATCAGCAAAATAGCCATGGGAGTTACCATTGCGCTCATACAGATTTTCTTAGTCTATATGATCTCGGTCTTTGCGTTGCAGGTTGATTGGGGAAATCTGTCTGTATTCTTAGTCTTCTTATATTTACTGCTGGCAATGTTCAGTTCTACAATGGGCGCTGTAACCGGACTTCTCATGAAGAAAAAGACTTCACTGAATGATTTACTTTTAATGATATCCATATTTATCGGTTTTTTAGGCGGCGGGCTTACTCCTTTATCTTTTCTGGATACGATCAAACCTGTCTCAGTACTATGTAAACTCAGTCCGCTATACTGGGTCACGAATTCTGCTATTATCCTTTCCAGCGGAAAGTTTGACGTAAAATTTGCCATCGCTGTTGTTGTTAGTCTGCTTATGACAGGGCTCATGGCTGGTATTTATTTCATAAGAAGAAAAAAAGAAAAAGGAAAGGGGGTCTATGTTTATGCGTAATATTTTTAAAAATTCCAGGCTGCTGTTTACTAGGAATCGGGATTATTTTTCAAGCATCGTATTATCACCTGTAATCATGCTGCTGTTATTTTCCTTTATCCTGTCATTCCAATCCAAAGTGAATATTGCAGTCATCAATCAGGACAGCGGTGGATTCGGGGCAATGATAGAAGAAACCATTGCTGATATGGACTTTATTAATCCACTTGCGATTGACCTAAAGGAAGTAGAGAATGACATCCGAAACGGGAAAATAGATCTTGCTGTTATAATTGCCCCAAATGCCTCCGCCATGGACAACGACTTAGAAAAACCAATCCGGTTTGTAAAATCACAAAATGCCGGCTTGGCGGATTATATGGAAATCATGCTGAATACAGCAGTGGAAAATTATATAACAGGAAATGCAAACCAGACGGTTATTTCCCAAAATCCAGTTCCCCAAAAAGGCGTTCCCATTACCAACGCTTTGGGTATGGTGATCTTTAAAATGATTGGTTCTGCTTCTATACTTGCCGGAATTATTATCACAGAAAAGAATACTGGCATAAAAAATCGTATATTCATGAGCAAAACAAAACTGTCTGTTTATCTGCTGGGCCGCGGCAGTATGCTCTTTTTACATCTGCTGCTGTTTTCATTCCTATACTTTATAACAGCAAAGCTGTTTCACTTTGATTTTGGAATGAAATATCCCGCACTGATTCTGGCAGTATTCAGTGTGCTGGGCATATTTACAACTGCTTTTGGTTTACTTCTGGCTGCTTTTGCAAAGGATGATAACACTGCATGGCGTTTTGGGGTGCTGGTACTATTGCCGACTTCCATATTGTCAGGGGCTTTATTTCCTTTTGAAGCAATGCCCAAAAGCCTGCAGACAGTGGGAAACCTTTTTCCTCAGCGCTGGATTACAAGCGCTATAGAAACCCTGCAAAACGGCGGCGATTTTACTGACACGCTGCTTCCCTTACTTGGCGTGCTGTCATTGTCCATTGCATTTTTTATTACGGCAAGCGTCCGGTTAAATAAGAGATGAGATATATTCTAAAAATCGTTTCACAGCCAGGGACGCCGTTTTTTTATCACGCAGGGCAATGGCGATATCCCGGTATGCCGGAACATCCAGCTCCCTGGCAACAATCCGGTAGGGAATCCGCTGTAAGATCAGCTGGGGTAAAATGCTGATGCCAAGACCGCTTTCTACCATAGACATAATGGCATAATCATCCCAGGTCGTAAAATGTATCTTGGGAGAAATATGGTTTCTTTCGAAGATCTCTGAAACTTCCGCTTTTGCCCCCTTTTCCAGAAGCATGAAAGGATAGTCGCACAAAGCACTGACCGGAAATCGCTCAAAAGCTGCCATGGGATGATTTTCCGGCAGAATAACCAGCAATTTATCCTGCTTTATAAATGTCGTTTCAAACTCTGCATGTGTTGGAAGCCGCAGGAAACCACAGTCCACCCGCCCCTCTAAAATCCAGTTTTCAATTTCAGTATAGTCACCCAGAAGCAGCTCGTAATCAATATTCGGATAGTCCTTTTGAAATTCCTGGATGATAGTGGGGAGCCAATGAGTCGCTGTACTGGAAATGGTCCCTATCCGGATCAGTCCCGTCTGCAGCCCGTTCAGCTCATCCACCTGTGACTGTAATTTCTGGTATTCCCTGCACACATTTTGCACAAAGGGCAGTAATTTCAACCCATCGGAAGTTAACCGCACGCCGTTTCTCCCCCGCTCCAGCAGCGAAACTTTCCATTCTTTTTCCAGATCATTGATCATGCGGCTGATTCCCGACTGGGAATAGTTTAAAATCTCTGCCGCTTTTGTAAAACTTCCGTATTCTACCGTTTTGGCTAACGCCAGGTATTTTTGAATATTCATATCCATGGGATGTTCCTCCTGTACATCTGGTTTTATCATTTAAATCATGATAAATATTCACTTTTGTAATTATTAGGGATATGATACACTCGAGGTGAAAAGAATTCAAGTATTTTGAATGAGAAAGATTTAATTTGGTAAAGGGGCGCACAGAATGAAACAAGCATATGTTAAATATTTATTGGCTTTATTACTTTTTGGATCTAATGGGATAGTGGCGGATTATATTTCGATGAACAGTTACGAGATTGTCTTTTTTCGGACTCTGACGGGGAGTCTATTACTCCTGATACTTTTTGTATTTTCCCAAAAAAAGAAAAAGAAAACGGCATGTAGGAACCGGAAACATTTTTTCTTCCTTTTCATTTCCGGTACAGCTATGGGATTCAGCTGGATGCTGCTCTATGAGGCGTATCAACAGATTGGTGTGAGCATGGCAACACTTGCCTATTACTGCGGACCAGTCATTGTAATGGCTGTTTCTCCCCTGCTTTTTAAGGAACAGATATCAAAAGCAAAGCTGCTGGGATTTGCAGCGGTTCTCACGGGAATGTTTTTTACAAATAGTTCGGACCTTTTACATAATGGAATTTCCTGGGGATTACTCTGCGGTATCCTGGCTGCAGTTATGTATGCGGTTATGGTGGTATTCAATAAAATGGCGTCTGGAATCACCGGGCTGGAAAATGCAGCGCTCCAGCTCGCTGCAAGTTTCCTGACTGTGGCTGTTTTTACATTTGCAAAACAGGGCGTAGTATTTTCTGATCTGTCACAAAATCTGTTTCCGATACTGTTTTTAGGAATCGTCAATACCGGAATCGGATGCTACCTTTACTTCTCCTCTATATCGCAGCTGCCCGCCGGGACGGTAGCCGTCTGCGGATATTTAGAACCATTGTCTGCCCTTCTGTTTGCCAGTATATTTCTGGATGAAAAACTGACTGTGATACAATTCATTGGCGCTGCATTTATCTTGTCTGGTGCAGTGTTCAGTGAATCTTTTCAATCCAGGCGTGTGATTTAAGAAAACCGGATCCTTTGTGCAGCATTTGGAATACCGCCATATATCTTTTCCCATTTCCCCTGATTGAACACTTCATATTGTTCAAAGGCACAGGGCAGTCCATTTGCCGCAGAAATGTCTGCGCTGTCCATTAGTTGAAAATGCAGATGGGGAAACATGGAATTCCCGGTATGACCAATACACCCCAGAATATCCCCTTTTTTTACTGCTTGTCCCACCGATACTTTTACAGAACCAGGCTTAAGATGGCAAAACGCTGCATAGATACCATCGCTATGTTTCATGATAATGAAATTACCGGTTAAATTCTTTACATCATCTCTGTCAGGATCAAATCTGCTGTTAGCGCCGGCACGTCTATAATCCGAAAGCAATCTTGCTTTTTCTCGTTCCATGCAATGATCTTCTATTTCTATAACAGTTCCCGCACAAGGTGCATAAATCTCTTTTCCGTAACAGTAACATCTGTTCACAGATACACCCGCCAGTAGATAAGATAATGGACTGACACTGTAGCTGGGGTTCCCCTTTCGCTTCCAGTCCACCTGAAGAAAGTCATAGGCATATCGCGTTCCTAACAAATTCGTGCCGTGGCTGGGAATGCGTGTACCAGGCGTATTAGGGACAGCCCATTCGCCCCTTAGCGGAAACTGAACAACCACTGGTTCTTTGAATTTTTCCATTGGCACCTCATAAATTATCGTTAATTATTTTCTCGTTTATAAAATATCTGTCTCAATTGTATGAACAAACCATTCAATTCCTTTTCCATAGATTGATAATCCAGCCGGGAATATTCGGTATTTCTGATGTTTTCTAACATTTGATTGGAAAATCCCACACAAGACCACAGAATGATCTGTTCGCATTTTTCAATATCTAATTCCTCTCTGAATCCGGACGTATCTATGGCATCAAATATCGCCGGATAACATTCTGCATGCTTCCTGCTGTTTCTTTTCTCTAATTCGCTGTTGATATCTTCTGAATGAGTGACTGCGGAAAGTTTATTGAACTCAAAGATCCATGGATATTCCTTTAACAGTTTGATCTGAAGCAGTAAGGACTGGTGGAGTCTGTTAAAAATATCTGGTTCATCATAATCGATTAACTGGTAATATTCTTTATTGAGCAGCTCTGCAAAATAGTCGTAAACATATAAGAACAGGTCTTGTTTACTGCCTATGTAATGAAACATCAAAGGTTTTGATATTCCCGCTTCCTTTGCAATTACATTTGTGGAAGCATTGTCATATCCCCTTAATGCAAATTCTTTTAGTGCCGCATTTAGAATTGCATTGCGTCTATTGGTATCTAAATCGTAAATTTTTGTTGGCATGTATATTCTCCTTGCCAGTGCGTATTTTAGGTTGTTTTCTAACGACTGTAAGTCTCACTTGGTGGGCATAAGATAATTATTGACCTATCAGGTTAATGCCATTATACATCTATTTACCTAACAGGTCAATATTAATTTCCTCTATCAATCATAGAATATCTTGAACGTAAAGGGGAATTTCTTCTTTTTTCTTATTTCTTCGGTCTCTTTTTCTTCTTCAACAAGTTGATGAACCTGCGCTTTACCTGTTCCCGAAAGAGCTTCCAGCATCTTGACTATCTCATTTTGGGCTAAGGAACCTGAGCCCAAGGACATACTTACCATTAATATGAGAAATAATTTATATATTTTTTCTTTCATTCATTTTCCTCCAATTCAATCTCTTCTTTTCACTCATAATAGGGATGCAATGTACACCCGCTACCCAATTTGCATGCAAAAAGAAAGCCATTTAGAAATGACTTATAAAGCTTTGTCCATGATTTGAAAAAGAATTGATTCAATTGTCCAGACGTACCTTCTGATTAATTAATGTCCATCCATCAGGCAATAATATAAATAAGGTTAAAAAGAAAAATAGAAACACTATAATAAGAAAAAGAAACAGACTGAATCCTTTTTGGAAAGCTGCAATTGGAAGTATTGAGCTTGTATTCTTCGTTATCGTTCCATTATAAGAATTATTTTTGTTTAAACATAGCGTTTTAAAATAGGAATTATGATCACCGTCACCATTTGCAACGATACTTTCAGAAATTGCCCACGTCTCAATTACAGTTGTCTTATCTAATAATTCATAAAGATTATAAGTACTAAAAAAGAACGCACCCATAGCTAAGCACATAGCAAAAAGAAGCATTTTGAAATAGACGCTAACACGAGACAGATGATTTTTCTTATTATTTGTTTCCATTACAATTCCCTTCTTTGCTACTGGTACGGTTAAAGTGGTCATTTCATTATACCAGAAAGAAAAGCTAAAATAAAGCACTGTATATTTATTCGATTTTGCACTTCATGAATAAAGGGTTTAGTTGATTAAGGGACGCTTTGTAAATGATAGGTAGTGTACGGAAAGAGAAGGGGGCGGACCAGGACATTGGTTTGGAAGGCTTAACGTGATTGTCGTAAAGCTACTGATATAAAGCAACTGATCTTGAGACTGTGATTTGTTTTTCATTCTGTGATCAGAAAAAAGAGTAAACTTTCATCTTCTCTTATGCATAAACTGTCGAAATATACCACACTGC
>OASR01000055.1_pt1 | contig 85898 bp, 60 predicted proteins | sample 1475751 | NCBI WGS metagenome assembly OASR01 (sample SAMEA2579907, study PRJEB22360) | human gut metagenome | biome: human gut; feature: human-associated habitat; material: faeces | place: Denmark | collected 2008/2010 | reverse complement strand
CAGTTTCCCACGCCCATCTTTCCGCACACTACCTATCATTTACAAAGCGTCCTTAATCAGCGAAACCCCAATTTAATCTTTTATAACGTAGGCCTTATTCTGTTTTAGCTAATTGTTCTAGCTAATTCCCCTAATTTGTTAGTAATATATTTGTAACCTGAAATTGTACGCTGTAGTAATAGCGAGCCTCAAAAATGTAAAATAGTATATTTTTACAAATAGATTAAATTTCTATAAATTTGCATCTTACTATTGCAGTTTACATAATAATTTGTTATAGTTACAGTATAACAAATATAATAATACCATTTTGAATTTTACATGGTCTGGAAGGGGGGAAATAACCATGAAAATAGAAAAAGTGAATGATTCAAGGCTTCTGTGGTCACTAAATCGAGAGGACTTTATTGAATATAAACTCAATGTCAATGATTTTTTATACGGGACGCAAAAGGCACGCACACTATTCCAGGAAGCTATGAGGAAGGCAGAAAAAGATTTAATGTTCCAGGTGGAAGGTTATCTCCTTCATTGTCAGCTTCAGGAATTATCAGCAAGCGGAGTCACATTTTCTATTACCAGAAAAGAGCAGCTGCCAAAGACAGAAGAGAACCAGTCAGATGCAGATACGGTTGAACATACAATGGGAAAACAAGAGGAATTACATCTCCTCTATGAATTTGCTGATCTGGATGATGTCATTCGGGTATCAAGACTTATCAATACAGAAATTCCTTTGGAAAATGCATTGTATAAATTTGAAGGTGAATACCTTTTATTCGTAGAACCCAATAAGGACGAAGGGGAACAGATGGCATGGTGTACCATTAATCTGGCTGAATTTGCAGATGTGGAATCTGTGACAAGAGGACAAAAGGCTTTGTTGTGTGAACATTCTGAATGTATTTTGGAAAAGGATGCACTGCAGAAATTACGGGTTCTCAGTTAAATAGATAAATCAAGGAATCCCGGCGGGAAATGCATTTATGCAGCCGGCTATAGGAGCGGAGACGCTGTTTATAGCGGTTTGTTAAATGTAATTCCCGTCGGGATATTTTATGCCGGGCAACTAGTGCCTCCCGGCGCAAATACGCCACTATATAGCACCCGCTATCTGCTCCAGCTGCACGACTGTGAATCTAGCCGTAGCCCGCTACGCCGTCGATTCACAGACGCACACCTGACACAGATATCAGGTACTATATATCGACGTATTTACGCCGGGAGGCACTAGAGCGTGTTTTAGTTTTTTGTCCACAGACCTACCTCATTGAAAGAACCCCATGTACCCTTATTTAATAAAATGAAGAGGCTTCGGATACCCATAAGAACGGAACAGGGCCTCCAGTTTTGTCTGCCCCTGTATAAGGGCATCTTCTATGGTATAGCCTTTCTCTAAAATGTTTCTTAGCACACCACATAGAATCGATTCAATTTTGTTCTGGGGGATTATCAGGGACCTGCTTCGGTAAGGGCCGTTTCTTTTGCGGCAATAGGCAAAGCTTTTTTCGGTTAATTCCATCCAGGGATACAGTTTCATTAATTCATGGCTGTGGTATGGTGCTATGACCGGTGACTGTCCATCCAGAATCGTCATGTAGCTGCTGGTATCGGGCTGGCAGAGCCAGTTGAAATATCGAAATATTTCTTCTGACTTTGTAGTAAACGGATTCAGGCCGAAATTCCAGCCAATGCTCACCGGAGTTTTCCCGGGAATGGGTTCATAGCCTACCCGGCCTATGATATTTTCATGAATACTGTTGCTGATTTTTGCAGCGTATTCCGTGTATGTAAGAAGAATTGCTGTTTTCCCGGAATAAAAATCAGAAACCGTCTTTTGAATGGATGTCTCAAAAGGGGACTGCTCTACATAGTGTAATGTCTCTAATATGTGGCGGAATGCCTTTATATTTTCGGGAGTGTTCATGCATACCCGGTTGTATTTATCCCATAATTTCCCGCCGAATGACCAGAGCCTTATCAGGATTTCCGGAGCCAGTTCCTCATCCATGCTTCCGGCAAAGGAAGTGCCATAAATAGTGGGGGAATCAGGGTTGCAGGATCGGGTAAAAAAATTGGCAATTCCGTTAAATTCTGTCCAGGTCTTGGGCGGACGAAGGGATATCTTATATTTATTTTTAAATGCTTTTATCAGGTCACGTTTTTCAAAGAGATCTTTGCGGTAAAACATGATCTGGGATCCGCCAATGATGGGGATACCATAGTAGCGGTTTTCATAGCAGCAGTTGTCCATGTTTTCATCAAACAGTAAGAGGGGGTTAAAGCTGCCATTTGCAATGAAATCTGTGATTTCCGATACCAGGGAGTTTTGAACCATATACTCCAGCCAGGGCACATCATACATATAGATATCATAATAATTTCTGGAACGGTCAATATCTTCTATAATTTTATTTAACAAGTTATTTTGTGGGACAAAATCAAATTCTACCGTGATGCCGGACTGCCTGGTAAAGGAACTGGTCAGGAGTTTTGTAGAATGAGAAGTGTCCAGATCCACCATAAGGGCACGTAATACCGGTGCCTTTTTTAAAGGGACCGCAGAAGGCAGAGGTGAGGAGGGAGGCGCTGGAAAGTCTAGGGAAGAGTCTGTTATACTGTCAGTAAAATTCAGTAATTTTTCTTCAAAAAACATAGGGGACTCAATATTCTTTGCCAATAACCGGGAAGCTTCCGTGCCCAGGGTAAAAGCTGTTCTGCACGTATAGATAGTTCCGGGCAGTTTGGCAGAACTGTTCCAGCTTTCCTCCCCGAGGGTGATCATCTGGATATCCCGGGGAACATTGCGGCCCTGGATATGGAATGCTTCCAGGACGCCGTAAGCGATGTTTTCCGAAGAGGTAATGACTGCTTCAACTGCTTTGCCGCTCAGGCGGTGCATGGTGGATTTAAAAGCATCTTCTTTTGTCATATTTGTAGTGCAGACCAGAGCGTCATCAAATTTTAGCCCATAGTTTTGAAAAGCCGTCTGGTATCCGCAAATGCAGTCTTTTTCAGAAGAAAAATGGGAAGCACCCGTAATTAAAGCGATGTTTCTATAACCCTTGGATAATAGTTTTTCGGTAATGAAACAGGTGGTGCGGTAGTTGTCAAAGCCGGCGAAACTGACATCGACATTGTGGGGTCTTCGTTCAATAAAGACGGCGGGAATATTAAAATTCTTAATCCTGTTTTGAAAAAATTCCGTATTCTGTGGCTGGCAGGTTACGATCAAAAGCCCGGAAACGTTCTGACTTACAAAATCTTCAATTTTCTCGCATTCGATATCCGGAGAGTTATTGGAAAATGCCACACTGATTGTATAATCTTTATTCTGAAGATAGGATGAAATTCCTTTAAATATTTCTGCGTGATAGTGGTTGTCGATATCTGTGAGTACCACACCAATCCGGTTAGTAGCAGATAATTTTAAGTTTCTGGCTGAGGCGTTGGGTATATACTTCAGCTTTTCTATGGAATCCATAACTTTCATTTTTGTTTCCGGTTTCACCTGGCGTTTTCCACTTAAGCAGCAGGAAACTGTTGCAATGGATACGCCGGCATCTCTAGCAACATCATTTAAAGTTGCCATGTAAGACATACCCCCTTATTTTAAAGCGAATCTGGTACTGGAAAAGGTCACCGCCAGTACCGGTTAATAAGAAGTTATCATGAATTTATCAAACAGTCAATAGATCTAAACGTTTAGATTTATATTTTAGAAAACATATTGTAAAAAATGATTAAGAATATATAATGTAAATATCAGATGAGCAATAAAAAAACGAAAAACAGGTTTAGAATAGTGTATAAATTGTGCAGTATGACGGATGTGTTAGCGACTTCTGGCGCAAGGTGTTTGAAAGCAGAGTAAAAAAGTAAAAAAGCTTTTCAAACAGGCTGATTACATTTAAACAAATTAAGAAAATGGAGGAATAGAAGTATGAGAAGATACGGGCAGGTAATCAGGGTAAAAAAAGAACATTTAGAAACCTATAAAGCTTTGCATGCACAGCCGTGGCCGGAGATCAATGCAAAGATCAAAGAGTGCAATATCAGTAATTATTCCATATATTACCGGGATGGCTACTTATTCAGCTACTATGAATATACGGGAAATGACTACGAAGCGGATATGAAGAAGATGGCAGATGATCCGAAAACCCAGGAGTGGTGGGGGTTGTGTGATCCGTGCCAGGAGCCTGTGGAATCAGCCGCAGAAGGTGAATGGTGGGCAGAAATGAATGAGGTTTATCATTTAGACTAAAATCTAAACGTTTAGAGAAAAGGAGATTAATATGACATCAAGAGAACGGATATTAACATCAATCGGACATAAGCAGCCGGATTATGTTCCTCTGGATTTAGGAGGAACACCAAGCTCGGGAATATCAGCAATTGCCTACAACAAATTAAAAAGGCATTTGAATCTGACGGGAGGACATACAAGAATTTTTGATGTAGTGCAGCAGGTCGTGCAGCCGGAAGAAAACATCATGGATATGTTCGGGGTAGATGTAATTGATATAGGAAGAGCATTTAACGAAAAGGACAGCGACTGGTATGACATTACTTTAGCAGATGGGTCTGTTGGCCAATATCCCAAGTGGTTCCATCCACAGAAACAGGAAAACGGGGATTATCTGGTAATTGACGGTGAAGGAACTGCCATTGCAAAAATGCCGGTGGGAGCTACATTTTTTGACCAGACCTATTTCCCTTACTGTGAGGACTACCCGGATGACTATCGTGATCTGGATCATCAAATGGGAAAAGTGTTGTGGAGTGCATTGGTACATAGCCCCTGGGATCATGCCACAGAGCCGGATTTCTACAGCCAGCTTCGGGAGCGCACACTCAAGATGAGGGAAACCACAGACCGTGCACTTATGATCACCTGTGGATGCAACCTTTTTGAGTGGGGCACCTTCTTAAGAAGAATGGATAATTTTCTCATGGATACTTATGCAGACCCGGAAAATGTAGAGATATTGGTAGGGGAACTGATGGAACGTCACCTGGCTACGCTGGAAAAGGTATGTGAGTCGGTGGGAGATATTGTAGATATTCTCAGATTTGGAGATGACCTGGGCATGGATACCGGAATGTTTATGTCTCAGGAGAAATATCAGACACTTTTTAAGCCTCATCATAAGAAATTAAATGAATATGTCCACAAACACAGCAATATGAAAACATTTTTACACTCTTGCGGTTCCATTTACCCCATAATGGGAGATCTCATCGATGCGGGATACGATGTGATTAATCCGGTTCAGACCACTGCTTATCAGATGGACCCACAGGTATTAAAAAGAGAATTTGGCAGGGACATCACCTTTTGGGGCGGCGGCTGCAATACACGTTCTGTACTCAACCGGTCCACTCCTGAGGAAGTATATGACTACACCAGAAGGATGATTGATATCTTCTATCAGGATGGAGGATTTGTGTTCAATCAGGAACACAATATTATGCCGGATGTACCGCCGGAGAATTTACTGGCAATGTATCGGGCAGTGGCTGACGCAAGATAGGTTAGAGAGAGTGTGTGTAATAGATATGGATAACATGAAATGGCATGAAAGGAGTATTAAGAAATGGAAAAGGGCAATAAAGTCAATAAAAGCCAGCTGAAAAAATTGTTTGCGAGAAGTGAGGTAACGGTAATTGCGGCAGTACTGGCTCTGGGAATTATTTTTACAGCATTTTCGGACAGCTTTTTTACCGCCTATAATTTATTCAACATGGGCAGAACGGCTGCAATCTATATATTTATTGCAATTGGGCAGGCATTGGTGGTAATTGTAGGCGGCATGAACTTATCTCTTGGATATATCGGAGGCATGACGGTTGTGGCAGCCGGTTACAGTATGCAGGTATTGGGACTTCCGCCAGCTGCAGCAGTACTTGCAGGTCTGGCAGTGGGTGTAGCAGCAGGCTGTATCAATGGCATAATTATCACAACATTAAAGTTAAATTCATTTGTAGTAACCCTGGCTACTTCCTTTATTTTTACCGGGTTAATCAACGGTATATCCCAGGGGTATCCCTACAATGAGATACCGGAAAGCTTTACATTTTTGGGAAGAGAAGGTTTCCTTGGGATTCCGTTTCTTCTCTGGATGGCAGCGATTGCATTAATAGTACTGGGATATTTCTTTAAATATACGGTGACAGGGCGCCGTATCTTATCTACCGGAGGAAATGTGGAGGCGGCAAGGATGTCCGGCGTCAATACAAATAAAATGATTATTCTGGCGAATGTGGGTTCCGGATTATTTGCAGCAATCGCAGGGCTTTTATGGATCTCCAGAACGGGGTCCGCACAGCCGTCTACCGGTGTGGACTGGATGGTTATTTCATTTGCGGTGGCAGTAATCGGCGGAACGGCGCTAAAGGGCGGTGTATTTAATCCCATCGGAGTATTTTTTGCAGGCTTTTTGATTGTTATGGTTAAGAACGGTTTAGTTATGTTAAATGCCAATATTTATTACGAGCAGGCATATTTGGGATTGATTCTTTTGCTTGCGGTTTCCCTGGATAGTATTAAATCCATTATGAATAACAGGAAGCTGAAGCAGGAGCTGAAAAAGAAGCAGCACGCTTAGAGCGTGTTTGGAAAATCTCTCAGAAACTGGAATGTATAGCTGCCAGAAAGCATTATTCAAACATGCTCTCGGGCTGCCGGTACGGGTTGTATTACATATAAAAAGCAGGAGCTATGAAAGCTCCTATGAAAAGGAGAACAATAATATGAAAAAAATGATCGCAACTTTATTATGTGCAGTATTAGTAACGGGATTAAGTGCATGTGGAAGTCCAAAAGCACCGGCGGAAGAAACAAAATCAGGTCAGACGACGGATGCGGCTGCCGCAGATGCAGCAGGAGAAGAAAAAGCTGGTTCTGATTCAGCAACTAAGATTGCCTGGTATGCACCGGCACCCCATCCCTATTTCGATGAAGTGAAAAAGGGTGTGGAAAAATTCCAGAAAGATGAGGGTGTGGAAGTCGTAATCCAGATCGGACCAGACTGGACTCAGGCGAGTGAAAATGAAAAGGTAGAGGCATTGATCGCACAGGGGGTAAATGCACTTTCCATCTATCCCTGTGATGCTTCCGGAGCAAACGGGCTGTATGAAGAAATTACAAAAAAGATGGGCGTTAATGTTATTAACTTTGGTACGGATACCGCCAAACCTACAACTGCTTCCTTTGCAGTGGCTACCGATGTAAAACAGGCAGCGTATGATGCTACAGAAGCTGTTATTAAGATGATGGGTGAAAAAGGAAATATCTTAAACGTTCTGGAAGTATTGGAAGATCCCAATACGGCTCTGCGTAAAGAAGGCGTAGAAGAAGCTGTAGCAAAATATCCGGACGTAAAAATCATTCAGGAAATAGCCGGAATTAAAACCCAGGAAGAGGCGGTCAGCAAAATTGAAAGTGCACTTTCTGCAAATGTTGGTAAAATAGATGGAATCGTATGTACCGGACTTGTGACAAGTGTAGGTATGACACAGACTTTATCGGACTATTATGAGAAACAGGGAGATGACAAACACATCTTTACGGTTGCGATTGATACAGACTCCGGTGTAATGAAAGGTATTGAAGATGGAATCGTAGATGCAACAATTGCCCAGAATACCGCAGGACACGGTTATATTTCCTGTATGATTCTAAAATATATGGGAGAAGGATATCAGGTAAAGGATGACAAGTATTTTATCAATGCGGGTAATGTTATCGTAACGAAAGACAATCTGACTACCTATGAAGCAGAACTGGATCAGGTAACCCAGGATATCTTAGGGAAACTCACAACGGAATATCTGACGAAATAGAATAATGTGCTTACCGGCGAAAATATCATCTATTAACGAAGTATTTACGCCGGCAGGTATCTAGTGGAGGTTTGTATGCTGGAATTAAAAAATATAAGTAAAATTTTCCCGGGGGTTAAGGCACTGGATGATGTTTCATTAAGCTTTAGCAAAGGTGAAATACATGCTTTAATGGGTGAAAATGGTGCTGGGAAATCAACCCTCATGAAAATTATAACGGGAATTTATCATCCGGATATGGGAGAGATGTATCTGGATGGAGTAAAAACAGATATTAAGAATTTCAGAGATGCTGTTGCCCATGATATTAATATGGTAAGCCAGGAGATTCAGGTTATCCCAGAATCAACGGTGGCTGAAAACATTATTTTAGACCGGATTGACCAGTTTAAAAAAAGGGGCATGGTAGACTGGAAGCGGATTAATGAGACAGCGGAGAAGTATCTGCGTATTGTGGGGCTGGATATCAGCCCAACCCAGAAAATTGAACATCTGACGGCAGCCCAGAAGCAGTTAATTCAGATAGCGAAAGCGTTGTCCTCAAATGCAAAATACATACTCCTGGATGAGCCTACATCCTCTTTGACCACATACGAGAGCAATAATCTGATTAAGATTGTAAAGCGTCTAAAGGAACAGAATGTGGCAGTTATCTTTGTATCCCATAAACTGGAAGAGGTAATTGCACTTTGTGATAAAGTTTCCGTACTGAGAGACGGGAAATATGTGGGGACAAAAAGCTGTGTGGGAATTACCAGACAGGACATTGTAAAAATGATGATTGGGCGGGAGGAATCAAATGAACACCTGGGATTTCTGGATGTAAAAGACGATGTGGTGCTGGAAGCGAAAAATATCACCACTTACGGGCAGTTTGACCATGTTGGATTCCAGTTAAAGCGTGGGGAAATCCTTGGATTTTATGGGTTGGTTGGCTCCGGACGGACAGAATTAGTGAGGCTTTTGATTGGTGCAGATAAAATGGATCAGGGTGAAGTTTTCGTAAAAGGGAAAAAGGCATCCATAAATTCTGTCCAGGACAGCCTGGAGCGGTATGGCATCGGGTATGTATCGGAAAACAGGAAAGAGGAAGGACTGATTCTGGACTTTTCGGTTGGCACAAATACAACCATAACAATATGGTCCCGCATACGCAATAAGTTTAAGAAGATCAGCATAAAGGAAGAAGAGAAAACGATCCGCTATATGATCGACAAAATGAAAATCAAGACGCCCACTGCGGAAACCAGGGTAGGAAGCCTCTCCGGCGGAAATCAGCAAAAGGTGAGCATCGGAAAGTGGCTGGCAGCAGACTGTGATGTACTCATTATCGACGAGCCTACGGTTGGCGTTGATGTAGGCGCGAAAAAATATATTCATGATTTAATCTGGAGTCTTGCCAAGGATGAAGGGAAATCCATTATCCTGATTTCTTCCGATATGCCAGAGATGATTACCCTTGCCAGACGTATCCTGGTATTTAAGGACCAGAAGATTACAGGTGAAATTGATAACCTGAATGCTGAGGAACGAAGATATGAGGATGTCAGCGGTGAAATTGGAAAGCTGATGGCTTAAAAAATAATTCTATTTAGCATAACCACCGGAAAATTACAAATGTGTAGTTTTTCGGTGGTTTTGTGTTAGAATAGAAATTCTGTCCCGGATTTTCCACATAATTGTTCAGGAATGTGCATTTCCTAAGAAAAATCCATTTGCTATACTTAAGAATATCACAGGAAAGCGCTAAGAGCAGCCTTTTGGCCGGTTTACTGTGAAAAAAAGAAATGGGGGTTTCATTTATGAGAAGGAAGAGAAGAAAAGTATGGCAGGGGTTGGCTGGAATTTTGTGTACGGCGATGCTGGTACCATGTATCAGTCCGGCATTTACGGTCAGGGCAGAAAGTGAAAGCAGGGATGCACAGTGGGAAAAGATTTCCGGGATCATGGATACGTTTGCGGATAAAGCGGTCTGGACGAATACGAAATATGACCAGGCAGTCACGCAGCAGATGCCAAGTACGGCACTTTTAGGAAACGGAGAAATCGGTGCAACCTCTTACGGGAATGATACGGAAAAAACCTGGCTTTTATCATCCAATGATTTCTGGTCAGACAATTCCCTGTACTTTGGATATGTGGGAAGAACTCCGCAGATCATAACGGGGGGCGGATTGACAATTGCCCCGGCAGAGGCCGGACATGAATATAATCTGGTCTATGGAAGCCAGGTGAAAGCAAGCTCTGAGGCAGAAGAACATCCGGGCAAGCTGACAACAGGCGGATTGTATCTGAGAAATTTAAATGGAGACGGTGAAAACTTTACGGGATGGGAGGCAGCGGAAGCCGTAACGCCACAGTGGCTTTTGTATGATCTGGGATTTCAGGAAATTATGGACCGGCTGGTGGTGCGCCATGACAATTATACATCCGGCAAGGGAAGCGGGCGCAATACGAGGGATTTTGAGATTCAGACGTTAAAGAATGGTGTAAAGCCGGAAAATGCAAAGGAAGATGATTGGATTACGGTTGAAGAAATTACTGGAAATGAAGCAGACAGTACGGAAATAAAATTAAATCCGGCACAGAGCTTCCGGTATCTTCGCATCTATATTACAGGAGCGACTGCAGAAGAGGAAGACGGCATTGCCAGAATCGGGCAATTGGAAGGTTATTACCAAAACGATGAATACCAGATGCCGATTATTGATAATAAAGGATCGGAACATCCTTTTAATAAAGTATATCAGATGCCGGTTTATGCCAGCAGCCAGACCCAGGGGCAAGAGGCTTCTATAGCTGTGGGCGGCGTCAACCAGGCAGAAGGCTGGGTATCCGATATCGGACAGGAACAGTACCTGGTTGTGGATCTGAAGGTGTCCACGAAATTTAACCGCTGGCATGTGAAACATGATAATTATACATCCAGGAAAGGTACAGATAGAAATACGGATTCTTTTGATCTGCAGATCAGCGAGGATGGTGTGAACTGGACAACTGTTGATTCTGTGTCAGGCAATAAAGCGGATGTGACAGACAGAAGACTGCTCTATGATCATCAGGCACGCTATGTAAAATTAAATATTACGAAAGCTTCCGGGGAGGCGGATCAGGCTGCAAGAGCAAGAATCAGCCAGTTTGAAATCTATAGAGATGACAATTACGGTACCAGCTATGCCACTTTAGAGGCAGGAGCACAGGCAACGGTTTCCAGCATTATGAATGAGGCACGCACCGGAGACAATATGATTAATAATAACTGGTATACGGAAGGTAATGGCGGAAATGACTATTGTGGATGGGTCAGCAATACCAATGTGAAACCCCACTGGGCTCAAATCGATCTGGGAACGGAGCGATCCATTGATGAGATTGCAATTTTACATATGGGTTTGCAGGCACATATGAATGACCTGTATGCAACAGGAAATAAAAATGCTTCGGGATATCAAAAGTTTACTACGAATAACTATAAGGTTTCCCTAAGTAAAGATGGAACAAACTGGGATGTACTGGAGGATATAACAGGAAATAAGGCGAGTATTTACGACAGAAAATTAAGCCAGCCAGTAACTGCAAGGTACCTGCGGGTAGATATCGGGAAGTCTGAGCAAAGTGCAAATGACCGGGCACGTGTGTTAAAAGTATTTGCTTTCAATAATGTAGAAAATCCGCTGTATTCCATGCCGCTTGAATTTACGCCGGAAGATCCTAAACCGGATGATAACAAGGAAGTAATCCCTCCACAAGAGGCACAGTACAATCTGGCATACCAGGCAGAAGTCAGCGTAAGTTCTGAGCGTGAAGGATACGAAGGGGAAAATGCGGCAGGCGGCGTGTACCAGTACACAGATGATACAAAGGAAAAAGCCTTTGAAGGCTGGGTATCTATGCCCGGGCAGGAGCAGTATCTCCAGCTGAGCTTCCCTGAGATGATACAGTTTAACCGCTGGCACGTGAAACACAACAATGCAACTGCCGGCCAAGGCTCCCTTTATAATACCAGAGATTTTCAGCTGGAAATCAGCAGGGACGGACAGAAATGGGTAACGATTGACCAGGTGGTTAACAACCAGGAAGATATTACAGACAGGCAGATGCTCTATCCGGTAAGTGCCAAATACGTTCGATTAAAGATTACGAAGGCATCCGGAGAAGAAAATGGGGAAGCAAAGGCACGTATCAGCCAGTTTGAACTTTATTTGGATGATGACTTTGCAAACAGCCTGACTATGGCGGATAAAGGAGCATCAGTAACCACATCATCCGATCCTTATGCAACACAGGAAAATCTGATCTCCGATAATTTTGTAAAGCCGGACAAAAACGGAATCAATGACTATAACGGCTGGATCAGTGTACACGCACAGATGCCTCAGTGGGCGAAAGTGGATCTGGGTGAAGTGAAATCTTTTGATGAAGTCGGCATTTTATTTGCGGGGGCAGAAGCCCTGGTGCAGGATCTTGCAGCAGGTGGGGCCGTAAATGCGGACAACAGCAAATATACAGATGAAGAAGGAAATGTGGGCTATCGAAGGTTTCGGGCAAAACAGTTTGCCATATCCCTGAGCAAAGACGGAGAGACCTGGGATGAGATAGGAAATTATTCCGATAATCGCGCAGGAGAGGTAACCGTCCAATTAGAGGATCCGGCAGAAGCACGTTATATTATGGTCAATGTCACACAGGGTCAGCAGACTCCTGCAGCGGATCAAAGAGCCAGAATTGGCAAAATATATGCATTTAATAATCAGGAGACTCCAAAAGTTGTAATGCCTGTAGAAGAATTTCCTGTTTATCAGGAGATGGCAGAGACAGGGGAACAGACAGAGGGAAATAGGAATATTGCAAATGAGCTGTTTGAAGAAGAATATGTAACGGTAGAGGCGCCAGAATTTGTACCGGAAGAGACCGCCGTTCAAAAGGGCGAAGCTGCGGCTGTCCAGGCAAGAGAAGCAACTCCCTTCCGGGAAGAGATGGACATTGCAAAAGCAGAAGTACGCACAGTCATGGATATGGGAGAGGTTCCGGTGGACATGACAAACTGGCTTTCTGCTGATAAAAATATCATGGTAACCCGGATTACGTCTAAGGGAGACCAGGCACAGACTGTAGATGTCCGGCCATGGGGGAAAAATACCCTGTCTAAGACTACTACAGATGCAAATGTATTAAGCCAACCTCAGACAATTGCCCAGTCAGGAGTCAGCAATGATATGGTATGGGCAACCAGAAAATCAAATGTAGAAGATGAAATAAAGAAAAACAGCGATGGAAGCCAGACGGTAATAGAGGCGGAGTGGATGAGCGAGTTCGCCATTGCATCCAAAGTATTGGGGGCAGAAAGCGTAAAATATTCCTCACAGGAAAATGAAGGAATTATACGCGTGGAGATCCCGGCAGGAGAAACCGTCACCGTGGTCACAGCCATAGACTGTGCAGAAAACCAGGTACCGGATGCCGCAGATGGTGCGCAGGGGCTGGCAGTTCAGAATGTGCTGGGGCTGCTGGAAGGTGTAAAGAGCATGGAAGATGTGGATAACCTTCATGAAAATCACCTGGAGTGGTGGAAAGATTATTATCAGCTGTCCTATGCAGATTTTAAAGATGCGGATTTAAACCGCCTGTATTATGGTTCTCAATACATCTTTGCTTGCTGTACCAGAGAAGGCTCCCAGGCACCGGGCTTGTATGGGGTATGGACAACCAGAGACAATTCGGGATGGCAGGGCGACTACCATCTGAATTATAATTTCCAGTCCCCGTATTACGGCTCATATTCCAGCAACAGGCTGAAAGAATTTTCACAGCCAATGTTTGATGTGTTTATTGAATATATGGATTCCGCAATCGAAAGAGCAGCGAATCCGGAACATTTAAAATCCATCAGCAGCTGGTATTATGGAACCCGTGAGGAAGACTTTAAAAATGGATTTGAGGACGCATTGCTGCTGCCGGTAGGATTGAAACCATATAAAGTAACATCGGATGATGCATCCTATTTGAATCAGACGATTAATGCTCTGTTCTGTGCATCCCAGATTTGTGCATATTACAACTATACACTGGATAAGGAATGGCTGATGAAAAAGCAGGAATCCGCATCGGGAAATCTGTATTCCCCATACGATTTTCTTGTAAAGACAGCGAATTTCTATGAACAATGGGTAGAAAAACGGGGAGCCAGAATTGATGATGAATTTGTAAAAGATAATCCCTGTTCCGATGCAGGAGGACAGTCACAGACGACGAAATATTCTAAAAATTATGAGAAATATCCGGAATATGACGGTACAGGCGAATACACCTACGTATTATTTGACGGTTCTCATGAAGGATCTTTTGAATTCAACCCAAATGTAACCATCGGCAATTTACAGAACCTGCTGGATACCCTGGTTGGAATCGGAAAGGAAGCAGCACCGACAGAAGAAAAGTTTGGAGTTTGGCAGGATATTTCCACGCATCTGCCGGGAATGGAAGTCAGCATATATGAATACCAGGGATTTAATACAAATTCCCAGAAAAACTCCAATTACTTAGGAAAAGAAATATTCGGGCTTTCAGAAGACCGCAAGATCCGCCCCATATCCGCAACTGTTAACCTGGAAGGAATACAGCCCGGAGATCAGCTGGGATTTGATTCCGATCCCTATTTGCTGGAAGTAGCGCGCAATACCGTAAATGTATGCGGAAATGACGGTGCCGCTTATGGAAGTGCCGGCTGGAATATGGTAAATAATACGCCGAAGATCTTCACACATGCAGCAAGGGTACAATACGATGCAGCAACACTGATCAGCAAGATCAAACAGTATGTGGTTAAGAAAATGGCAGGAAATTATTACGTGGATGACAATACACATGGATGGGAAAAAGTAGGGGTTATGGAAGCTCTGAATGATATGATGGTGTATTCCGACAATGGATTTATCAAGACATTCCCAACCTGGACAGGAAATGATGCAGAATTTCAGGATATTCGTGTAAAAGGAGCCTTTCTGGTTTCGGCAGAAATGAAAGAAGGAAAGGTACCATCCATTCATATTACAAGTGAGAAAGGAACAGATGCAAAAGTCGTTCTTCCATGGGAGGGGGCATTCGTGACCAGGGAAGACGGAAGGCTGGTATCTTCACATTATGGGGAAACGCAGAATTCCAAAGAAAAAACAATTGAGTTTAACACAGAACCGGGAACTACTTATATCATCCACGAATTAGGAAATAACAATGAAGAACTGTTAGAAATCCTGGATAAAATGCTGACGGATGCGGAAGAAGCAAAGGCATCAGCAGAAGCGGCACAGCAAAAAGCTGAGGAAGAAAAGATTGCAGCCCAGGAGGCTAAAAAAGCGGCAGAGGAAGCAAAGGCTGCGGCAGAAGCAGCGCAGAATGCTGCCAATCAGGATGCAAAAGCAGCAAAAGAAGCATTGGAAAAGGCAGAGGCAGCCAGAGTGGAAGCAGCAAAAGCCCAGGAAAAGGCCGAAGAAGCCAGAAAAGCGGCAGAAGCGGCGAAGACAGCAGCCCAGGAAGCCCAGTCCAAGGCAGAAGCCACCAAAGAAGAAATTGCCCGTTTGAAAGCAGCGGCAGAGGAAGCACAGAAACAGGCAGAAGCGGAAAAGCAGGCAGCCGAAGAAGCCAGAAAACAGGCGGAGGCGGAAAAGCAGGCGGCAGAAGAAGCAAAGAAACAGGCAGAGGCGGAAAAGCAGGCGGCAGAAGAAGCCAGACAAAAAGCAGAAGAAGAAAGAAAAGCAGCAGAAGAGGCAAAGAAAGCCGCCCAGGATGCCCAGGCGAAAGCAGAAGAGGCAAAAAAAGCCGCCCAGGAAGCGCAGACGAAAGCAGAAGAGGCAGAAAAAGCGGCAGAAGAAGTACAAAAGAAAGTAGAAGCGGCAAAGACTGCAGCACAAGAGGCGCAGAGAAAAGCAGAAGAAGCCCAAAAAGCTGCCCAGAAAACCGCAGAAAAGGATAATACAGATACCTCCTCAGAACTAAAGGCAGGCAAAGTATACCAGAGTGGTTCCCTCAGGTATAAAATAACCAAACTCACGTCCGGAACGAAAACCGTAGCAGTAACCGGAACCACAAATAAAAACATAAAGAAACTGACGATCCCCGCTTCCGTAACCATACAGAAGGTGAAGTTTAAAGTAACGGAAATTGGAAGCAAGGCATTTAAAAAACAGAAAAAGCTGGAGAAGGTTACCATTGGTTCCAATGTGAAGAAGATTGGCTCACAGGCATTCTATGGCACGAAAAAACTGGACAATATCACAATGAAATCCAAAGGCTTAAATTCTGTTGGCAAAAATGCATGGAAAGGCATTTCTTCAAAAGCTGTCATACGTGTTCCAAAGTCTAAACTGAATACCTACACCAGCTTATTCCGTGGAAAAGGACAGGCAAAGACAGTTAAAATAACGAAATAAAAACAGGGGGCTGTCCCATAGGGCTGAGAGATCAGGGTTATGGGGCAGCCTTTTTTGCGGGGCAGAATATATGCTGAAAACAGCCGGAGATTACAGAGGCAAAAAAATTTTTAATCATAAAATAAAGAAATTTCCCTTGCTTTTATACGTTGCTTTGATACAATAAGATTAACGAAAGGGAAACAGTAACAGAACTGTTGACCCGAAATAATAAGTCTGAATAACAGATGATGACAATGGGGGATTTTACATGAGAGATCTGGAAGCAGTATTAAGCAGATGCAAGGAAGCAGGGGTACACGAGGCGGCAGTTGTACCCGTAGAGAAGATTGTATTTTCGGATGAAGTCAGGGATATGTGCGCGTCAAACCAATGCGGGCAGTATGGCAAGACCTGGGCATGTCCTCCGGGTGTAGGAACCGTGGAGGAGTGCAGGGAACGGTCTATGAAGTACAAAAACGTGGTGGTTTTCTCAACGGTTTCGAAGCTGGAAGATTCCTTTGACTGGGATGGAATGATGGATGCGAAAAAAAGGCATGAAGAAGTGAGTAAAAAGGTAAGGGAAATCTTTTTAGAAGACGGGGACGATATTCTGATGCTGTCATCGGAGGGATGCCAGAATTGCAAATCCTGTACCTATCCCGATGCCCCGTGCCGCTTTCCCGACCAGATGTTTCCCTCAGTGGAAAGCTTTGGAATCTATGTGAATAAAGAAGCATCTGCGGCTGGGATCCATTACATAAACGGTGCAAATACGGTGACATATTTCAGCAACATCTTTTTTTAATAACGGTTATATTTCAGAAGATATCTTTTCAAATTAGAAGAATGACTGAGGAACTCAATGAATCAAGTTATATTAGGTTATCCAAGGAGCTTCCTGTATAATTCAAATTTAGGGCTATTCAGGAAAAAAGGTTGAGAAAAAAATACCTCAGTGTAAAATAAGATTACTGACTTTGGATGTTAGTAAAAAAATTTTAATAGTAGGAATTGATGTTGGAAGTGAGACCCACTTTGCAAGAGCCTTTGACTGGCGAGGTTATGAATACGCCAGGAAGCCGTTGGCATTTAGCAACAATGAGGTCGACTTTGGGATATTCCTATCCATCGGTGCTCAAGGAGTAATCTTTGGGTGCTAAGCAGATGGAGACAATGTGATGAAGTCCTCTAGTCACATGGGGAACAGTTGCTAGGAAAGTTATGCATGGATAAGATAAATACATTGAAACTTCATAAGAATCGTCAAGTGTACAATGGTGAAAGTGGATGACACACCATACCAAATATGGGATTGAACGTTGGTAAAAGACGTGAACCAAACCTATTACAAAACAGCGGACTAGGGTCAGACGTTCCGGTTTAAAGGAGTGCAAGTGCCCTAAACAGAACATGTTCGATATGATTAAGAGGGATAACCCCTTATAAGCGAGTTGTGAGGTAAGCTGAATCCTCATGAGGGAGTAGGAAAGTAAGAGAAGCGAATGGGTGGTGGTAACCGCTATCATAGAGGTTCAAGATTTGCCTCGCCCGAAAGGGAGCAGACGCTAACAGGTCAGGAATCTTGTAAAGAGGTTACAGTATTTACTAACCAACTCGTTTTATGCCAAAACAATGGCGGTCAAGAAAGTTTCTTCGAACAGAGGAAAGAAAACGCCAGACATCGATGATGAAATTTGGAATTCAGATGAAAAGAAGTGGATTGCTATTAAAAGTCTTAAATTAGTAGGATAAAAAGCATTTCCAACCAAAAGAGTTCATATACCAAAGAGCAATGGTAAAAAACGTCCTCTTTCAATGCCAACAATGTGTTAAAACAGATGGACGCTGTAAAAAAACAAAGAGGTGTTTGAACTGTTGTACAGCAACAACAAGAGGGTGGATTCAGAACGAATGTTTACTGATCATCCCCACTACCAGGGACTTTAACTAATAAGATTATGCCCATGCTAGGCGTACATAAAAACAAGCCAATCACCAACATTGGGAATAGCTTGTTTTTATTAAAATCATGACAAGTTTCCATAACTGTCACAACTTAACCTAACAGACTGGGTGTAAGAATTTACCACACTTCCATTCATGTAGAGTGTCCCCGTAGCTGTAGCTGTAGCTGATTTCCCACTTCTTTTTGACGAGGGGGAAGACACTTTCCAAGAAGATGATTTGGAACTTGCAGATGCCGACGCACTTGTACAAGTAGAACTTTTACCTACAGTATATGAATATGTACCATTTACAGAGACCGACCACATAATCTGTCCTGAAGAATTTTTATAATTAGTTGTCTTACTTCCAGATCTGGTAAAAGTTCCTGCCCTTGAGCTTACTTTGATTTCACTTGAAGTTATTATTGTTTCAAAATAACTTCCGTCAGATAGGTACTGAATATCTCCTGCTATTACATTAGGTTGTTTTGCATTAACATGCAAAGGCATTATACAAAGGAAACATAAAACAATAGCAAAAAAACTTCTAATTCTCATAATAATCCCCTTTCAATTCTTATATTCTATGATTGTTTGTTCAGTAGTAACTATAGCCTTCTCAGCTTCTTGCTTTACTTGCAATAGAAAAATAACTCTTAACATAAATAAAATTACAATAGCAATCGTCGTTATAAAAATGCCAAATTTTATATTTTTTGAACTTTTTATATGAGTCAAATAATATTCAGAATCCATACTCGAAAGATATTCACAAATTACATCTTTAGGTGTACCAAATTCTTCAATTAAATTATCCATAGAACACTCTGGATGCACGTCTACATATTCCTGTACATTAGTTTGAAAATCCATAAAAAATCTTTTTTCATATTTGTGATATACTGGAAATAACAAACGAATATTTCTAGTGTAACATTTCATTATTTTCGTCATATATTTTTTCCTCTTTTTTAGAATTATATAAAATATTATATATACCCTGATTAAGAGTGTTATACTCATCTATCAAAATCCTAAGGTATTCTATGCCAGAAGGTTGGATATGGTAATAAACCCTTTGCAATCTTTTTCCAACCAGGCGTTTTTCATCAACAATATATCCATCTGCCATTAATCGATATAAAGCGGGATAAAGTGATCCTTCGGGCATAGAAATTATACCTTCTGAATACTCTTTTACGAGTTGAGAAAGCTGATATCCATAGCATTCTTTTTCGCTAAGAAGACATAGCAAAATCATCTCAACATAATTTTTCCCTTTTTTCAAACTGTCACTGCGATTCAATATATCTCATCTCCTAAATTACATAATATTATTATACGCTTATTATTATAAAAAATCAATACCTAGATAATAAAAGTATTTATTGACAACTGAATATTGGTATGATATTGTAACAATATAATAATAATTTTTGATTTTCACAATTATGTTGGAATATAAACAGAAAAAACCTGGATAAAAATGTAATTATAATACATATTACTCAAAATACTTATTTTTGCTCAATAGATTTTTGCTCAATAGATTTTTGCTCAATAGATCAAAGTTACAGATGAAATTGAGAAATGGTTGTTGAAGAGAAAAGAGGATAGCAACAAGCTTTTAACAATTTAGTAGCAATAATCCAACTATGAAGCGTACGAGCATAGTTTAGATTATACAGAATTAGGGAATTTGATAATTGGTATTTCAATTAACAAGAAAATAAAGGAAGGAGGAAGATATTTTTAATACATTTTTTATGAGTTTATTTATTAGAACAAAAAAACCATGAGGATAAGAAAGGAATCTGCCATTATGAAAAAAAAGATAGGTTTAGTTTTATTATGTTTGTCAATTTTAAGTTCTTCAGTAAATGTATTTGCTTCGGATGCTAATAGTAAGCAAGGGGATAGTTCTTTTTCAGAATGGCATACTGAAGCGGCTATTCCAACAAACAAAATGCAAAGTAGAGCGGCTGGTATTGTATGGGGATATGGATTAACTGGAACAGCTGGGTGGATATCTGGTCATAATATTACGGCTACATCATCAGCTAAAACAAACGGAACACTCAAAAAAATTGATAAGATGACAACCAAACTTACTTTCAATTTTACGGGTACTGCAACAAAGTCTGATAGTAAGTCAGGCAGCGCTAGTTCACAATCTGTATATATGTACGATGGTTCTGGAAATACAGAGATTAAATCTTATGTAAGTAAACATACATTTCAACATACAGGGTATGTTACAACTACTAAAACAATTAGTAAATCACCAGGTACTATTTAATGCAAAAAGGAATCTATAAATATATACTGTTTCTTGTGTTAATGCTATCCTTAATGGGATGTAACAGTGACTCTTCTTCAACTAAATTTCAAGATAATACAAAGTTTGAAAAACGGCTTAGCAATAACGATAAATCAAATATGAAATACCTTGACGTTTCTGATGAAGAAGGGAGTATCAGTTACGGTATATTAGATTCTCAAGGTAATCCGGAAACCAAAGGGATATATTATCTTAATGATGGAGAAAAATTAACTAAATATATAACAATTAAAAATTATTTAGGAAAGCCTATTCAAGCTACGCTATTAATGTTAAATAATTATGAACAGAAAGAGTTTCTGGTAGATGGAGATAATTATTTAACAAAAGAAATCTATATTAACAATAAAACTGAAATACAAATACCTATTGAGTTAAACGATTTTCACAAAGGTTATAATGATATAGTATTTGTGATTGCCATTGATACGAAAGATTTCTTAGATAGTGAGGTTCAAGAGGTACAGCCTAATCTTGTTACTCTAAGATTTAGTTTATTTAATCAAAATGATACAATTCCACAATACAATGTTGAAACAATGAAATCCTGGGATGAATCATGTTTTTTAAATATACACCCAATAACAAAAAAAAATATATTATACAGCACTCAAGATGTAAACGTTAATGAAAAATTGAACGTTTTAGTGAGTGCAGGTAATAATACAGAAAAAAATGGAGATTTTGCATTTATTGTTTTTGAAGATTGGAAACAAAAATCAATAAATAATAATAAATATATTTTAGTTAACATCCCATTGAATAAAAGTATTTCTATTCCAACTACTTTCGTTTATTCAAATAAAGGGCATCATGATATTTCCGCTATATTAATAAATGATGTTTATAATGCTTATAATATGAAAACTTCAGATATTGATAGTAGTTATAGACTTCGTATTACAGTAAAATGAGAATTTTTAAATTTTATAGGGTGAGGTTATTAGAATGTTGCTCTATAGTGTGCGTACCCTAATTACCGATTTTTGAACTCCTGAACAAAGAATAAGAAGATCCCATGGAATCCAGTGTTTTTGCACTTGATTTTCCATAGGATCTTCTTCCTTTTTCCAATGCTGCTTATTTTAGGGCACAAAACCCCTTGGAACCATATTTCGAAACACTCTTTTTTCAAAGCTGTTTTCTGGTCCATTTTTCCTTCAAATTTACGGATTACCTCATGAAGAAACCTGCTATATTTATTTACATTTCGACCGATCGCATACAGCATGAATTCTTTATACACTTTTTCTGATTCCCTTTTCAGTTTAGGACTATCTATTTCCCGACACCCTTATTTGATATTACAGTTTTATGATATAGCAGTTATATAAATTAATAAGTTATTTCATAGAAGTTTTTAAATAAGATTATCAATGATATCTTCTCATGCGTTCTTCTTAAGCTACAGGTTTCGGCTCCTCCATCCCTTTCTGCAGCCGTGTAAGCTCCCGCATTTCCCGAATCAGGAAGTAAATACAAACAACCGCCGCCGCCGCGTCAGCAATAGGACCGGCATACATTACGCCGTCTATCCCCATGAAGATCGGGAAGATGACAAAAAGCGGGAGCAGGAAGATAATCTGCCTGGTAAGGGACATGAATACTCCCAGTACGGATTTCCCAATGGAGGTGAAGAAATTGGAAGTAACCGGCTGGATTCCATTTATAAAGGTCATAAACAGGAAGATCCGGAAATACCGTTCAGCAAATTTAAAATAGGTTTCACTTCCGTTTCCAAAGACGGAGATAATCTGCCTGGGGAAAAACTGGAAGCAGAGGAACGCCAAAATGGAAATGATCGTGGCACTTAAAACTGCCAGCTTGTAAGTTTCTTTGACGCGTCCGTATTTTTTTGCGCCGTAATTGAATCCTACAATGGGCTGGGTTCCCTGTGATATACCGATGACAAGTGCCATAAAAATCATATTCACTTTAATGATAATCCCTGCGCAGGCAAGTGGAATTTCACTTCCATATACAGATCTGGCGCCATAATAAGAGAGCACATTGTTCATGACAATCTGTGTAACCGTCATGGCGATCTGGTTAAAACAGGCACTGGCTCCAAGGGCAAATATATTTTTGCAGAATTTAAACTTTAACTGGAAGCATTTACGTGTCAGCTTTATATGACGGAAATGGAATGCGTATTTTACGCTGATACAAAAGGATACGATCTGTCCTATGATGGTTGCAAGAGCGGCACCAGCCATACCCATATCAAATACAAATATAAAAATCGGATCTAAAATGGTATTGATTACGGCACCAACCAGCATGGAAGTCATGGAATATTTGGGACTGCCGTCTGCCAGGATTAATTTACTGATTGCAGTGTTGATAATCAGAAATGGAAATCCGATAGAGGTAATCCGGGTGTAGGTCTGGGCATATGGAAGAACATCGTCCGTTGCGCCAAAGATTTTCAACATGGGCGTCAGGAAGATTGTAACAATCAAAAAGAGTGCGATTCCGGATACCGCCATCATGGTGATGGCATTTCCAGCTGACTTTGCTGCATGATCTTCTCTGCCGGCACCCAGTTCCAGTGAAAAATTAGAGGCACCTCCGATGCCAAGCAGTAAAGCAATTGCAGTGCAGGTAGTGGATAAAGGAAATGCGATGTTCGTTGCGGCATTTCCCAGGACACCCACACCCTGTCCGATAAATATCTGATCCACAATGTTATAAAGTGCCGTAACCAGCATGGAAATGATACAGGGGACGGCATATCCGGTCAGGAGCTTGGATACCTTGCGATATCCCAGGGGATTATTCGCTTCTTGTGAAACTGGCTTCATTTTTTATCCTCCTTTTTCTTTCGTTTTATCGTAATGCCTCCAGACAGTTGTGATTTACACAATTTCTCAATAGTATTCCCGGACTTTTGCAGTTGGATACAGCAGAATAGTAAGCCGGAAACATGCTCTGTAGTATAAAAACCGATAATGGTTCAATAACAAAAATTGCGCACGCAAATAACCATTTGCGTGCGCAATTAGTATAGAACTAATTCTAAAAAAAGTCAAGATGATACTTGGGAGTTTCCGACAAAAAAATCCTTTATTTTTTTACGGCTGATGTCTTTTCCAATAATGTTCAGCAGTGCATTGTGGGGACGGCAGGGGGTAACGAGTAATTCGTTTGCGGAACAATTCACTTCGTAACAGCTGCCGTCCAGAGTGGGAACATAGCCTTTTATGCGGAGTATATAGCCACAGCGCCCACTCATAATTTGTTTTAATGCATGAAGGAGGTCTGCCTCATTCTGACAGAAATCGGCAAGGGTAGTGCTGGAGTAGAGACGGCTGTGGTCAAAGCGTTTCCGTTCGTGCCAGTGAGCCTGACAGCCGCTGTTTCTAAATCTTTCAAAATCATCATCCGTAAAATCAGACCAGTCTTTGATGCAGACATCCGTTCCAAAGGACCGGTCACTTTCATATCGTTTCATAAGATCGTTTAAATCTGCAATAGAAGATAAAATGTCTTCGGGAGTTACATTCCCCGTTTTGCTTAAAATCACCTGCCCGGTATTCAAAAGCTGGGAATACATAATATACATTGCTTCCTCGGAAAGGTCAGTCAGAGGATGCGGATCAGCAATGGTTAAGATGCTTCCTACCCGGCAGCAGGACCGGATGGCAGGACTGTTAACAATATCAAAGAATTCATCCATATTGTAAATGCCCGAAGGTTCCACAATAATGTGAGAGCAGCCGTGAGTGGACAATTCCAGAAGCAAGTCATGAAAATTAACTTTCTGGGAACAGCAGATACAGCCTCCTGTCAGCTGGTTAATATTGAAGCCCCTGCCCGACAGAAATGCGGTGTCTACTCCTGCTGCTCCAAATTCATTTTCAATAATGGTCACGGATTCTCCTATGCGGGTGAGATAGTCGGCATAGTATTTAATAAAGGTGGTTTTTCCGGCACCAAGGAATCCGGTGATCAGATCAATAACAGCCATAAGTCTTTGCGATATTTACCATGCGCCTTGCCCGGTCAAAGGAGGCATTTGCCGGGTATTCACAGCCGGTGGCAAGCATAAAGCCGCCGCCCTTTGCCATGGCATCAATGTTGTTCTTACATTCCAGATCCCATTCCTCATCGGTACCGATAACGGCACTTGCAGGAGTGACGCAGCCAATCAGGGTAACTTTATCGCCGTATTTTGCCTTGCATTCCTGAAAATCTGCGCAATCATCCGGCGGATAGAGGAAAGAGATTGCCGCAGGGTTCATCGTTTCGATCTGGGCGTCAAAATATATTTTCTGCCCGCAGTTGTGAATCATTACCAGACATCCTCTATCATGAACCACATCAGCCAGTTCTTTTACCAGATCCCCTTCCATTTCCATCCACATGGTTTTACTCATAATTGCCCCGGATGAGAACAGTGTATCGAACATAATACCATTGACTCCGGTATCCATAAGCGCGTTGCAGTAATCCTTCAGGGTTTCATTTACTTCTCTTGCAGCATCGTGTACAGCATCCGGGTCGTCATAGAGATCCATATACATATCCTGCTGATTACGGAGCATGGAAAGGGTTCCCAGGGGACCAAAGACAAAGGCAACCACCGGGTATTCCCCATTAGCAGCTTCCACCAGCTTCTTACAGGTTTCAATGTGCATCATCATACGTTTCGAGGTACGGTAATCCACTTTTTTAATCTTGGCATAGTCCTCGATTTCCTTAACGACACAGTTATTGTAGTTGGGATGCGCCGCCTCGTCTTCCGGGTAGACCAGTTCCTGACCCCAGGCATCACACTCGATGGAGAGATCAATCAGTGTTACGATACAATCCAGGTCAAATTCTTCCCTTGCTTTTAACAATGCTTCTGCACAGATATCAGCATCGTTGGACCAGTCCTTATAAGAAGCACCGATCAGCCGTCTGGAAGCTCCGCTGATGATAGGATAAACCGGTACCCGGTCAGGTTCTTTGTGTTGCAGTGCAGTTACTACACGTTGCATAGAATTCATAAAAATACCCCGCTTTCTATTTAATCCGGCTCAGGTGCTCTGTCCAGCTGGTTACGCTGGTACAGCACTTGCCGTTTCATTCTTATGAGCAAAGTATAGAATATTTCAAACTAAATTTTTAGAAAAAAACATAGAAAATTAGTAAAAAATATGGAATTCATACTGAAACGATAATATATTAAATAAGGTATAACTTTGGATTATCAAAAAAAATTACTAAATACAATCATTATGAACAATTATTTTAAACAATAAACAGACTCTATAAAGAAATAATCCTGCCTATGGCATTGCCCACAATCATCTCTCCCAGGAATAAGTTATTTTCCCCAATTGCAGCCTCGGAGGTACTGCTTTCGTAAGAAGTTGTGATTTCACCTACGGCGCCTCTCTGGTAAGCCTCAGATCTTGCACCTTCCAGGGCTTCTTCAATAGCAGTTTCCTTTGCAGCATCATAGTCTTTAAAGCTTAAGCATCCGCTTCGTGTGAAAACCTGGTAGCCGGTCAGGTCGGAAGAGTCGTAGAGGGGTTTGATCTCCACGGAATAAGAAGCAGATACATTACCCACTACGGCGCCCAGAGCATTAGCCACGGCTGCATTTCTGGGAATGACAGCTTTAGTGCCCAGAAGCTTTGCCACGTCTTCTAAGAAGATGTGGATGGGGGCACCAACACCAATCAACGTAGCATGGGTGCGGAACTGGGTGGAAAAGAAACAGGAAGCTCCGTGGGATACGGCATCTTCGTAGCTTTCTTCAATCAGGCTGTTCAGCATTTCGGGACTTAAGTGTTTATGCTTTGTGGCATTGTGGTCGTTGATCAGGATGCGCACCAGATTGCAGTAAAGTTTCTTTTTGACCAGATGGTAGACTTTATCGGTAAGGCGTTCCGATGTTATCTCTACGGAACGGGCAATAAATTCTGCACCCAGTACGGATGCCTTCCGGTCAAAGGGGGTGTAGTCTTTTCGAATATGCATAATATCAGTGGGAGTAAGCCCGGAACGCATTACGATGCCTTCCTGTTCCAGCCGCTTCATACTGAAGTTATAAGTGTCCTTTCGGATGGCAGCGGCAGCTTTGGTAAAAATCAGGGGACCGTCGGCAAGAGCGGTGCAAAAGTTCAGTTCTTCCTGGGTATAGCTGCATTTGTTTTTGGGTTCTTTCATTAATACAAAGAACTCGTGCAGGAAATGGCTGTGGGGTTTACCGGTCTGGATCAGTTCGTCCAGTTGTTCCAGCACGCCCGGAAACTGGGAAGAAAGGGTACAAAGGGGAATGACCCGTTCTGTGTCCAGATAGAGCTTGCCGTTTTCATAGCGGATGGCACTGTCGCCTCCCAGACCAAAAGTATCCACATACAGACCCTTCACAAAGGTTTTGTAGATACCAATCTGAATGCCTTCCCGGACGGTCACCGGTGTATGGTTTTTAACAATGGCAATGTCAGATGTAGTTCCTCCCATATCCACGATCAGGGCATTTTCTTCATCGGCAAGCTCCACTCCGCCCATAACACTGGCAGCGGGACCGCATAAAAGTGTTTCCACCGGCCGTGTGGAGGCAAATCCCTGAGACATAAGGGATCCGTCACTTCTTACAATTACGATAGGAAGAGACAGCCCCAGATTTTCCAGAGAAGCTTTGATTGCTTTGAAAAAATCCTGCATTACCGGCATCAGTCTTGCATTTAACAGGGCACTGGCACCCCGGCGCAGGACGTTTAAATCGTGAAACAGTTCGTAACCCGTAATGCAGGGGACATCCAGCTCGTCTGTAATAATGCGATGCGCCGTTTTCTCATAAGCAGCCCCGTTATCTTTGGGATGGATCTGTACCACGGCAATGCTGTCACAATCACTAAACTGTGTGCGGATATCCTGGCGGAATTTTTCCCAGTCCGGCTTTATCTCCGGGCGCAGTGCATCAGCCGGATCCCCATCCATAAAATAAATTTCACGGGAGGGAGGCAGGCCGTAGGAGAGATAGGTCTCATCTACCGTTCCGGGATTTACTCCGATAAATATGAGCTTTGCTCTTCCGCCTTTGCCTTCCACACAGGCATTCGTTGCCAGGGTTGTGGACAGTGCCATAAAGGATGCAGACTGAAGAGCCGTCTGTGATAACTTTTCCAGTACATTGGTAATGCCTGTTTCCAGGCGGCTTTTTGTGGTCAGGGATTTTGCGCTTTCTAATATCTGTTTGTTCTCCAAATCATAGATGACAGCATCTGTATAAGTGCCGCCGGTGTCAATGCCAATTCCAATCATGATAATATCCTCCATTCATGAGCGTGTTTAAAATTCATTCCTGCCATCTGCACGCCCCACTTAGCGGCATATTTGCCCCGAATTCAGGTTACGTAGCCCGCTACGCGCCCTTCATCCGGGACAAATCTCCCACAAAGTGTGACGCACAGCTGCCAGAAAGCAATTTTAAAGCACGCTCTAGTAAGTTCTGTTTCTACATATATTATAGCGTTTCCGTCACCAGGGATTTTTTCATAATTTTGGATTTTTAGTAAAATTTCTATGAATCTAAAAAATTTCCCAATAATCCAGGTTTTTTACTTTTCTATTCCGGGCAGTGAGTTTATAATAAATACAGAAAGGGCGATAGCAGGATGTGTGCTATATGCAAAGGGTAAAGATATGGGAAATTACAGTGAATTGGATATTTATTATGATAAAATGACAGAGAAACTGCTTACATATTATGAATCAGGTGAAAATAAAACCATCTGGGAACTGGCGGAAGAACTGATGGATATTGAAGGGCTTCCCATGCATTGCCCGCCCCACCACTATCTAATGCCAGGGGTACTTTTGACTGCCTGTCATAAGATAGAGGAAGATGAGACGGCAGTTCTGGAAGAAGATCTTCGGGAAGCTCTGTCCAGGGCGAAAAATGTACTGGGCGGGTTTTGCGGACTCTATGGCTCCTGTGGAGCGGCAGTGGGAGTTGGAATCTTCTTAAGTATTTACACCCAGACGACACCGCTTTCAAAGGGAACCTGGGCGTGGACCAACCAAGCGGTAGGCAGGGCGCTGCTTGCTATCTCCGGTGTAGATGGTCCCAGATGCTGCAAGCGGAATACCTATCTCGCCTTAGAGAGTGCGGTTGAAAGTATCCGGGAGTACCTTGGGATCGAACTGGAAAAGCCGGAAAAGGTGATTTGCAAATACTACAAGAATAATAAGGAATGTAAAGGAAAAGCCTGTCCATACTTTGAATAGGTATATCCATGTTCCATCACAGCAATGAGCGTGTTTGAATATTCATTCCTGTCAGCTGGCAGAAAGCAATTTTCCAACACGCTCCAGGAGGAAAAAATGTCACGAATAGAAATTACCGTACCAAAAAAGGCAATGCCGAAAAAAGATCCGGAGCATCCCTGTCCGTGTCAGGACAGACCGGTGAACCTGACTTTTAAGACCGGCACGCTGACCTGGTTAAAAGAGATCGGGGAAGCAGTGGAAGAAGGGGAGACTGTGTGCGAGGGAGAAGTAGAAAAGAAGGCTCTGGAATTTACAGCACCCTGCAGCGGCACCCTGTGCGAAATATGTATTGAAGATGAAGAAGAGTTTGCGTTTCAGGAGATACTGGGTTACATCGAAGACGGAAAGGAGCAGGAATGAAAAAAGAGATTGATTTATATCTGATATCCGGTTTTCTGGGGGCAGGTAAGACAACCTTTTTGCAGAAACTTCTCCAGGCACTGCCCAATAAGAAGATTGGGGTCATTATTAATGAATTTGGCAGCCTGGGAATTGACGGCATGCTGGTGGAAAAGGAAGGCATTCAACTGGTGGAGATCAATAACGGTTCCATATTCTGTGCCTGTTTAAAAGGTGGATTTGTAAAAACCCTCATTGGTTTTTCAAAGGAAGATATAGATATCCTGCTGATTGAGAACTCCGGCATGGCGGATCCTTCCAATATGCATCTGCTTCTTCAGGAAATGGAACATATGGTAAGCCGTTCCCAGAAAGATTCGGATGCCCGCCCTTATCGGTACCGGGGGGCAGTCTGCATTACGGACAGCGTTACGTTCCTGCGTCATGTGCAGGTATTGGCACCGGTGCAGAATCAGATTGCATCCAGTAACTTTATTGTGATTAATAAAGTGGATCTGGTGAATCAGGTGACCATAGAGAAGATCAAAGGAAAAATCCGGGAATTGAATCCCAAAGCATACCTGTACGAAACGATGTTTGCACAGGTTCCCCTGGGGTTACTGGATGAAAAACTAATCGATAACGGATATGTGGGTGAGACCAGCAATCAACCCTGGAACCGTCCGGCGACTTATTCCCTGGAATGCGGGACAAAAGTAAATAAGCCGGATCTGGAGCAGTTCGTGAAAAAAATGCAGCCTATGGCACTGCGTATAAAAGGAATCGCAGATACGCAGGAAGGATGGATCCAGGTGGACGGGGTAGGAGACTATCTGGAAATTAAGCCTTTTAAAGCGGGAAAAAGGGATGTAATTACACATACGAAGCTTGTGGTCATCGGCAATGGTCCTGAGGAATTTGAAGAGACGCTGGAGGATACCTGGAAATCAACCTGCAAGGAAGCGTGTGAGATCTATGAATAGAAGAGACGGCATGTTATATGTAGAAAGCCCGTTTACAGATCCCTGTATAAATCTGGCACTGGAAGAATATTTTTTCTATCACAAGACGGCAGTTTATCCCGATGCGGACATACTGATGTTATGGCAGAATGAAAATAGCATTATCATTGGAAAACACCAGAATACGCTGGAAGAAATCAATGAGGAAGCAGTGGAAAAGCACGGAACAAAAGTGGTGCGCAGAAATACCGGCGGCGGCGCCGTATTCCATGATCTGGGGAATCTGAACTTTTCATTTATTACCACAGCAGATGAAGATATGGATATATCCTATGAGAGATTCCTGGAACCAGTTATAGAAGCCTTACAGACATTGGGAGTACCAGCCGTGAAAAGCGGCAGAAATGATATTACGGCGGATGGCAAGAAGGTATCCGGCAATGCCCAGGCACTGCACCAGAACCGGATACTCCATCATGGTACGCTTTTATTTTGTGCAGATCTTGCGCAGGCAGCAGAGCTCTTAAATGTCAGCCAGGATAAGTTATCCTCAAAAGGTGTGAAGTCGGTGAAGAGCAGAATCGGCAATATAAAGGACTACCTGGATGACCAGGGGATGAGTGTACTGCAATTCCGGGATTACCTGCGCACTTATTTTGAAAAGGAAGCAGGGGGTATCACAAAGGTGGAAATCACACCTGGGATTCTGGCAGAGACAGAGGAACTGGCACTTCACAAATATGCGTCCAGGGATTGGAATTATGGACGCTCCCCCATGTTTAACCACAGGAAAGAAAAGCGGTTTACCAATGGAAAAGTGACGGTAGAGATGTTAATCAAAAAAGGAATGATTACCGCATGTAAAATCAGCGGCGATTTTCTTGCCCTCTGTCCTGCATCTGACATTGAAAATATGCTGATCGGATTGGAATACAGGCGGGAGGTGTTAGAAGGGGTATTGGAGCACGTACCCCTTGTAAAATATTTTGGCAATATTACAAAAGAGGAACTGATGGAATGTTTTTACTAAAATTATTACCAAATAACTATGATTTTTTCAAAATAAATTTTGACTTGCTGATATAATGAGTGTATGGTTGATGCCGTTAATCCGCAGGCGGTATCAGTGCGTATTTGAAAGTGCCAAATTGAAATGCATAACTGTCAGAAGCAATTTTCAGATCCGTATTAACAGTCGTTAGAAATAAAAATAGATATGAAAAATACATAAAGGAGATTAAGAGAATGAATTCAAGAGAATTAGTATTTCGTGCTATGCAGTGCAAAGAAGTAGACCGTATACCCTGGGTTCCTTTTGTAGGATGCCACGCAGCAAGTCTGATAGATGTAAATTGTGAGGAATTCTTTAAAAGTGCAGATCATATCGTAAATGGAGTATTAAAGGCAGTAGAATTGTATCAGCCAGACGGGATTCCTGCATTATTTGACCTTCAGCTGGAAGCAGAGGCTATGGGATGTAACCTGACTTATGCAAAGGATAATCCGCCTGCAGTATCCAGCCATATCTTAGAGCAGGGCAAGACGCTGGAGGATCTGAAGATCCCAACAGAGGAAGATGGACGTTTCCCAATAGCAATGGACGCTACAAGACGCATTGTGGAAGCAATTGGTGATAAATGTGCAGTTTACGGATTAATCACAGGACCCTTTACTCTGGCACTTCATTTAAAAGGAACCGATATCTTCTATGATATGCTGGATGAACCGGAAGAGGTGGAGGAATTAATGGAATTCTGCCAGAAGGTAGCGATCAATACTGCAAAAATGTATATCGATGCCGGTGTGGATATCGTAGCAATCGTTGATCCTATGACTTCTCAGATTTCTCCTGATAACTTTGAGGAATTTGTAACACCCTATGTAACACCTGTATTTGATTACATTCGTGAAAGAGGCAAACTGGGCTCCTTCTTCGTTTGTGGTAATGCAAAACGTAATATTGAAGCAATGTGCCAGACCCATTGTGATAATATTTCCATAGACGAAAATATTCCGCTGGAGTATGTAGTGGAGACCTGTAAACCATACAAGGTATCTGTAGGCGGTAATATCAAACTGACCCTGACCATGCTCTTTGGAACTCCTTATGACAATGTGAGGGATGCTACAAACTGTATGAATATCGGCGGTAAAACAGGATATATCCTGGCTCCTGGCTGTGATATGCCTTATGCAACTCCGGTTGCTAACGTTCAGGCTGTTACCAGCACTGTACACGGCAATATCGAAGAGATCTTTGAAGGCGAAGATGTTATGGCAGGTGTAGACTATGAATTACCGGATTATGCAAGCGAAAAACAGGTCATTATAGACTGTATTACACTGGATTCCGAATCCTGTGCTGCTTGCCAGTACAATATGGAAGCCGTTTATACCGCAGCTGCACCATTGGGTGATAAAGTAAAGATCATCGAGCATAAGATCAAAGAAAAAGAAGGCGTTGCCTGCATGATGAAATTAGGTGCTAAGAATGTACCGACAATCTGTGTGGACGGCGAAGTGAAATATGAAAGTATTCTGCCGGATAATGCAGAGCTGACTGCATGTTTCCAGGCTGCTGTAGATAAAAAAAGCTGTTAAGTGAAGGTAATGTGTGAGGGCTGTTCCCCGATTATGGGTAGCAGCTCTTATTTTTGTGGAAATTTATATGCGGTCATGGTAAACTGGTTGGGAAAGAGATGATCGGTAAGGCAGATAAGATAGAAAATATAGATGACGCAGGAAGGATTATTGCATTTTTATAATATATTTAAGGAGGTAAAAAGTATGGAATACAGATTGATCGGAGAGGTTATGCCGGCAGTGGAAATGCGACTCAGACAGGGAGAAGCCATTTATACCCAGTCTGGCGGCATGTCCTGGATGAGTGAAGGAATTGATATGACTACAAATGCCAGAGGCGGGATTATGAAGGGATTGGGAAGGATGTTTTCCGGAGAATCCTTTTTTATGACCACCTATTCAGCTATGCAGGATGGTGTTACCATCGGATTTTCCGCTACGGTTCCGGGAGAAATTCTTCCGGTGGATCTGAGTACTTATGGAAGCCTGATCTGCCAAAAGGGAGCATTTTTGTGCGCTCAGAACATGGTAGATGTAAGGGCAGTCTTTACGAAAAAGATGTCAGCCGGTTTCTTTGGGGGCGAAGGGTTTATCCTGCAGGAAATGTCCGGAAACGGCATGGCATTTTTAGAAGTGGATGGCAATAAGGTGGAAAAGGTGCTGGCGCCGGGTGAAGTCCTTAAGGTTGACACCGGAAATTTAGTGGCATTTGAAAACACGGTGCGGTATGAAGTGGAAATGATGCGCGGAGGCATGAACATTTTCCTGGGTGGTGAAGGCTTATTTATTACTAGACTTACCGGACCGGGAAGAGTCGTGCTGCAGACACAGAACTTTTCAGAATTTGTGGGCAGGATACGGACTTATATACCGAACCAGAGCAGCTAAGGGTGACAGGATAGAAATAAAGAGACTGCAGCTAAGGATGTTATTCAGATGGAAGCCCCGGTTTTTCTGTTTGTTTCAAGGAAGTTTTGAAACATCAGGAAATCCGGGGCTATCTTTATGAATTCAAAAATAAATGAAAATAAAATGAACCCCACCGAAAGTTATGACGATTATATAATAGCAGGGTAAAAAGGAGGTGTGGATGTGCTTGCAGATCAGGTAGAAGTTTTGATTGAGCAATATGGAACGGATGTATACCGGTTTTGTTCCAGGTTATGCAGAAACCGGGCAGATGCGGAGGATTTGTATCAGAAGACATTTTTAAAAGTTCTGGAACTTTCGGTGGAAGTGAACCGGGATGGAAATCCGAAAGCATTTTTATTTTCTGTTACAAATGGACTGTGGATGAATGAAGTGCGGAAAATGGCAAGGCACAGCCGGATTGCCCCAAGTGTATCCCTGGATGACGACAATGAAAATCTGGCGGCAGACCAGGTTGATCTGGAAAGTGAAGTTCTGGCACGAATCCGGGACGGGGTGCTGCGAAAGATTATGGAGGAACTGCCGGAGAAGTTTCGGATACCGGTGATTCTCTATTATACCTGTGAGGTTTCGCTGGAGGAGATCGGAAAGATTATGAAAAAACCTACGGGTACCATAAAGAGCAGGCTGCATAAAGCCCGCAGCATTATTAAGAAAAGATTGGAGGAACAGGGGTATGAGTATGCAGGATGATAGACAACAGAATAAGAGACAACAAAATGATAGAAATCTGAATGATAGATACCAGGGTCAAAGGTACCAAGATCAAAGAGAACAGGATCAAAGAGAACCGCAGCTCAATGACCGTTTGGGAGAAGAGATTAAAAATGCCATGGCATCTTCTGAGAAGCCGGATGATAATCTCAATAAAATCCTGATGAGGCAGGTCAGGGAAAAAGAAGCATATTTGAAATCGGCTGCAGGTGCCAGAACCATTTCACTGTGGTTTCTTCCCATGCTTTTAAATGGACTGCTGTTTGGACTGCTGGCATTTCTGGGATACTTTTTAATTCCGAACATGTTACTGGCAAAGCTGGTCATGAGTGCCTGCATTTATATGGTTCTTGCAGGCGTGGCGCTTACAGCCGCTGGCATGTGGTTTTCTGATTTAAAAGAAAAGATGGTTCTGGTTTTTGAAAAAGGAGGGGACAAAGCATGAATTCTGATAAAAAGAAAAAGTATATCATCATTGGAATTGTGGTTTTAATTGCAGCAATTATCCTGCGGGTGGCAGTATGGGGAGTGAAAGAAGGGATAGGAACCATCAGCTTGCTTGCGGGCGGACTCTTGTTTGGCGGGCTTTTATGTGCACTGCTGGTCTATGTGTGTATCTGCATCTGGATCTATCGGGATTGTATAAAAAGGGGAGAAAATGGACTGCTCTGGATGATCATCGTGTTCATTGCAACCCCGATTTTAGGCTTGATTATCTATATGGTTACCAGAGGTGAAAACAGGATTTTATGCAGAAATTGTGGATACCGGATCAGGCAGTCAGCCAGATACTGTGAGAACTGCGGCGAAGAAAATCAGGGACGTCAGGGGGAAATGGCAGTGGAGAAATCAAGTAAAGGTTTTGGATTTATCATAGCGGCGATCCTGTCAGGAATCCTGATGCTTGGATGTTTGATTTCTTTCATTGTCCTGGCATTTACCACGGATGACTTCCTGGATAAAAACACCTGGAACACCGGCATTATCATGGCTTCCATTGAAAATAAATGGGGTGATGACTGGAACTTAAGCTTTAAATACGCATCGGAGGGATTCCGCAAGAGTGCAAAATTTAGGATTGATGACAATCAGGCAGTGCTGCATGCCCAGGTCAGCAGTGAAGAAGGTCAGCTGCTCATGCATATTATTCAGGATGAGAAAGAGGAAATCATTGATGTGAGTAATTTAAAGGAGCCTCTGGTGTATCCCCTTACCGAATACAAGGCAGGAAAGATTCAGGTTGTTCTGGAGATTAACGGGGCTAAAAATGTAAAATCAAAGATTCAAATTGAAAATCCAGGTGACAGCTGACGGTAATGGAAATCTGCCTCGGAAATAGTTCGTACAGTATGGCTTAATTATTTGAGCAAAGCTGTACTGGCTGATTCCGGGGCAGTTAATTTTTAATTTCTCTTATAACGGTACTGATGCTTAAATTCGGTGGGGCTTAACCCGGTATATTTTTTAAAGATCGAAGAAAAATAAGTGGGATCATTATAGCCAACCAGCCCGGCAACTTCATATGCCAGGGTTCCCGGATTGATCAGGTATTCCTTTGCCTTTTCGATTCGGGTTTTATTGATATATTCTGTAATCGGCTCGCTATAAGACTTGCGGAATGTTCTGCTTAAATGGGAAGGGGATATATGTAAGTTTTCCGCTATATTTTCTAAGGACAGAGATTCGGATAAGTGGCTGTGGATGTACTTAATCGTATCTTCCACAATCTTATTTTGAGAAGCTCCGGTTCCGGTCAGGTGGCTGATGGTGGTATCCAGCATTTCCTGCAAGGAAGTTTCCAGGGTGAAAATATCGTTGGAATTATATATACCCGTCAGGTATTCGGCTCCGCAGGGCGTAATGCCCCTTTTTAGAGATACCCTGGAGCAGATATAATAAATCTGGGAGCAGATATTTTTGGCATCTCTGGATTTTACAAGGTTTCTTTTAAATTTAGTAAACAGGTTATGTATGATGTTCCGGGAATCGTCAAAGCTAAACTGATTCAGGGTGTTTTCAAGATTGAGCAAATCCATAGAATTTTCAGCATTGATATCGTATTCATCAGGACTTGCCGTCTGGGTGAAGCGGGCAATATTATTTTCTGTATAAAAGGTCAGTGAGAGGGCATAAATGGCTTCCGATACGGCTGCACTGAATTCGGCAGCGGTATCATGACAGCGGCTGATCCCGATGGCCGCCTGGCTGGAATCCAAAGTATGGGTGATGGCAGCGATTTCGGAACAACTTTCCAGGATGTAGGCGGGAACCTGATTACTGCTTTTAGCCAGATAATAGACTACGATAACCAGGTGGTTGTAGCGGTAACAATACGCCTTCTCAGATAAGATTAATTTTTTAAAAGAAGAGATATCCGGGTTCGGAGGGGTAATCTGGAAGGCAGCAATATAGTATTGCTCCAGGCATATTCCATACTGAAAAATTCGCTGTTCCAATGAGGGTGTCAGAGGAGAGACAGTCAGTTCCTGCAGCAATTGTTCCTTTAAAAAAGTCAGATCTTCTTCCGCAGCAGAAGTGGTTTTTTTGGACGTGAGCATCTTTTTCTGAGCGGACTGGACTGCTTCAAATAAATCCTTTTTGTTGGTAGGCTTCAGAATGAATGCAGAGACATTATAATGGATGGCTCTTTGGGCATATTCAAAGTCTGCGAATCCGGTCAACAGGATGACCTGTACGCCCGGCATATTCTCGTATACAAATTTGGCGACCTCCAGCCCGTCTGAGACCGGCATCCGAATATCGGTTATCACAATATCTACGTGGTTTTTCTGAATAAAATCAATCGCTTCTATGCCATCACTGGCTGTTCCTGCAACTTCACATCCTATGGATTCCCAGTTCATAAAATTAGAAATGCCTTTTCTCATAGTGGACTCATCATCCACAATTAATAATTGAAATATCATAACTTTGTCTCCTTTTCCCCAGCCATCTAAAAATCAATTTAAATATTGAAAAATCATTTCTCAAAGATGCTAAAATAAAATTTATCCCTTACAATTCCGGCACATCGGTATGAATCGGAATACGAAAAGATATGGAAGTACATACATTTGGCGTACTCAGAATATGTAATCTTGCCTCTTCCCCATATAACAGCTCCAGGCGCTTATCCAGATTTTTCAATCCGATATGGGTGTGGGAACCCTCGTTTTTGGATGCAATCTGGCGTATATCGGGAACTGTTTCAAATCCAATACCGTTATCATTAATGGAAATTTCCATATAACGTTTTGTTTCTATAATATTGATGGATAACTTTCCGTTCCCTTTCTTTGGCTCCAGTCCGTGTATAATTGCATTTTCCACTAAGGGCTGTATGCAAAAGCCGGGGATCATACATTTCATCAGTGAATCAGGGACCTGTATATCGAAGGAAATTTTATCTTCAAACCGCATCTGCTGCAGATAGATATAGAATTTCACGTATTTCATCTCCTGTTCCAGCTGCGTGTATGCAGATTCTTTCGATAAGGTATTGATCCGAAGCAGTTCGCCAAGGGAGATAATCATATCATAGATCTCTTCATTATCGCTCATCTGGGCTTTCCAGGCGATGGTATTTAATACATTGAACAGGAAATGGGGATCCATCTGGGACTGCAAAGCCCGGATCTCTGCATTTTTTAACAGCAATTGTTTCTGGAAATTATCATTATAAGAGATATCCAGTTTTTTCAGCATTTGATTAAATGCGTTCATCCATATCTGAAACTCATAATGCATCTTAAGGGGAGGCAGGCTGTCCTGGCGTCCCTGGGAAATTTCATTAATATGATAGACCATTTTATTGATGGGCCTCGTAACGGTCCGGCTCAGAATAACGGCTGTCGTCAGAGCGATCAGGACGATTACGGACATTAAAAGGAGATATGATTTCAGGGTCTGGTTTAAATCCCGCATCATTAAATGCTTCGGTGCAGCAACGGCAGAGGTGATCTGCAGTCCCTGTAATTCCTGGGCAGCCACAAAATAGGGTTCGCCCGATAGCGTCAGCTCCTGGAATGAAACGGTGGAATTCTGTTTATCAATTTGTTGCAGCAGCTGTTCACTCTGTACTTCCATTTCCCCATTGGAGAGTACACTCATTTCATTATTATATAAATAGATGAACCATGAGGGATCCAGTCCTTTGGCACAGAACTGGATCCAGTTTACAGGAGCCACATCTACAATAAAGAGCCCGATATGCTTTCCTGTATTGCTGCTGAATATATTTCTGGCGAAAAAGATACTTTTATATTCGGAGTAGAGTGACATGCAGATCAATCCGGGGTCTGTGGGGTCTATGTTATCCAGCAGGCGCTGATTCAGGTCAAGATCCCGCTCTGAACCGCCGGAGGTGGGGATATAAAATTCCGTACCGTCATCGCTATATATGTGTATCCCGTTTATAAAATTTTTGCTGGACAGCGAGGTACTGTAGTAGGTGTGGGACATCTGTTTTTCAATGCTGATTTTGCTGTCATTCGTTACCGAATTATAGTTGATGGATTCCAGGGTATTTGAAATCAGTGAATTGGACAGAAACATGGGAATGATGGAATCCAATGCATCGATTTGTTCACTGATCTGCTGGTTAACCTGGCTGAGCTGGGCAGTTATGGACTGCTCATATTCGTTTATCAAAATAAAAGACGTTTCCTTATAGAAGAAGGAAATGGACAACACCAGTATTACAGTAACAATCAGTGAAATGACAACGGTGATAAATGTGCGAAGAGATAAGGTCTTGCGGGTATCAGTAACTTCTTTGGACATATGGCATCTCCTTAAAAAGCATTATTCAGATTCGATGATAATAGAGCCTGTCTGCAAATTTATTCCTGCCATGTGCACGCCCCATTTCGCGGCATATTCGTTCCAAATACAGGTTACATAGCCAGCTATGTGCCCTTCATCTGGAACGAATCTCCCACAAAGTGTAACCCACAGCTTCCTGAAAGCAATTCTCAAACACGCTCTAATAGGGATTATGCCATATTTAAAGGTTGGTATCAATAAATTTCAGAAGGATGACCGGATTTTTAAAGAAAAGGTCAATATTTTCATAGTTTTTGTCTGAATTCAAAACTGTGAAAAAAATATGAGCAGAAAGGGATCTGAAAGTCCAAGCCATGAATCTTATATTTTATTCACTAATGAGCAATTTACAGTTATAATTTAGCCATAAGATGACAAGGAGGATTTATATGAAAAGAAAATTGACAAAAAGAGCGATTGCTACAGCATTGGCAGGTATTATGGTTTTAGGACTTACTGCATGTGGAGGAAATAGTGAAACTGCCGGAAAAGCAGATGATAAGGCAACAGATGCGCAGACAACAGACGCCCAGACAACAGATGGCAAAACAACGGAGGAACAGTCTTCAGAAGCGGGCAGTGTTGCATCCGCAGAAGATGGAAAAAAAGTAGAGTTAAATGTAATTAATTATCATGTTGGTACGGATTATGCGGCAGAATACTATACATATCTGTTTGAGGAATTTAAAAAGACCGATGCCGGTAAAAATGTAGAGTTTAATTTTGAAGAGATCCCTACAACCGATGCTTATAATCAGAAGATTAAGCTGCTGATATCCAGCGGTGACCTTCCTGATATTGTATTTAACGGAGGAAATAATATCACAGAGCTGGCAGCAAAATCAGGAAAAGTTACAGATTTAACACCTTATTTTGAGGCAGATCCTGAGTGGAAGGCACTGTTTGATGACACATCCCTGAAGTTTAATACAGTAGACGGCAAAATCTACGGAGTGCCGGTTTCAAAAGAAATCTCTTACATCTATTATAATAAGGAATTATTTGAAAAGGCAGGAGTTGAGATTCCGGAAACTTCATTTGCAAACTGGGATGAGTTCTTTAAAGCCTGTGACAAATTAAAAGAAGCTGACATTACGCCTCTTGGCATGGATACGGCTGACAGCGGATGGCTTACAAATCTCTGGATGAGCGCATTGATCGGCACAGATGGTGACGCAGGAAATAAGTGGATGAATACACTTTACCCCACTGATTTCAATACACCGGAAGTAGAAAAAGCGGCAGAAAACATTCAAAAAATGTTCGAAAATTACACAACAGCCGATGCAATAGGTGGAAAATATGATCCCATGGCAACTCATTTCTTCAATGGAGAAGTTGCGATGTTCCCCAATGGTCCGTGGATGATTCCTGACTTTTCCCAGACAGAAAAGGCACCGGAAGGATTCTATGACAAAGTTGGAATTATGCTGATGCCGGGAGACGGAATGGAAATGGTTCCAACACCCGGAGATATGGTGGGAGCTAAGGACAAGGATAAAATTGAAGCTGCAGTAGCATTTTTGAAGTTTGAAACAAGTCCTGAAAATCAGATTAAAGCACTGGAGATGACGGGACTTCAGCCGGTATCCAACAATCTGGACATTCCTTCTGATTTAAGCGAAAAAGATCCACTGATGGCTCAGGTTCTGGAGATTCAGAATAAAGCAAAGTTGACATATGGGCAGAACCAGGCATATTGGTATCAGAATGCAATCGATACATTTTCAACAGAACTGCCTGAACTGGCATATGGCAATATTACACCAAAAGAATTCTGTCAAAAATTGTCTGATTCTGCAGCTAAAAATCAGGAATAGAATAGAGCATGTCTATAGACATGCCCTGAGATAAAAATTGGATTCGCAGGCACAAACTTGCGGATCTAATTTTTTAAAGAGAGATGAAAGGGTGTTGATATGAAAGTTAAAAATAAGAAGTTATGGATCGTAATGTTTACGCTGCCCTGTATGGCTTTATTTGCCCTGGTGTACGCAGCGCCAATTGTTACCGTAGTTTATACCTCGCTTTGTGATTATACTACTTTTTCGGGTCCGGTTTTTACCGGTTTGAAAAATTTTCTGGCGATCTTTCAGGATGAAACTTTTTTAGCAGCGATTAAAAATACGCTGGTGTGGGTGCTCCTGCAGTCCACCTTCCATGTCTGCCTGGGATTGCTTATGGCGCTGGTTTTAAGGCGGAAACCGAAAGGATGGAAAATAGTGCGGACCGCTTATATGATCCCCAATATTATACCCACGGCAGCAACAGGTGTCATGTTTACCTTATTGCTGAATCCCTCCTTTGGTGTGGTAAAGCCCATTTTCGAGGCACTTGGATTCAATGCCTCCCAGGTACCGAACCTGTTTGGAAATTCCAAATATGCATTCTGGACGGTAACACTTACCTGGATGCTCTATGCGGGCTTTAATACCATTATATTCTTAGCAGAGATGGGAGCAATTGACAAAGAAATATACGAGGCGGCAAGAGTAGACGGAGCAAAGCCCTGGCAGGTAGACCGCTTTATCACCCTGCCCCTTATGAAGAATATATTTGGTACCTGTGTCATACTGGCATCCGTTGCAATGGTTTCTCAGTTTGATATCATCTATGTGACAACGAAGGGCGGGCCAGGAACCACCACTTTAAACCTGCCCATGTTCTTGTACAAAGCGGCTACCCTGGAGAATAACTACGGAAAAGCCAATGCTGTCGGGGTGGTACAGATCGTGCTGGGGCTGGTATTAGTCATTCTGATTCAACAGCTGTTCCGGGATAAAAAAGAGATAAGGGAGGGGAAATAATTGAAGAAAACATCAAAAGTATCCATAATCTGTGCAGTCATTGCAAAATATTTATTCTTAATATTCTTTGTATTTATTGCAGTAGGTCCGATTGTATGGGCATTTATCAGTTCTTTCAAGAGCTATTCAGAGATCAATTCCTCTGCATTGTCCTGGCCGTCCACATTTAATCTGGATAACTATAAAGCGGCTTTTAAATATGCGCCCATAGCCAAGTATTTTCTGAACAGCGTCATTATCGTAGGCTGCAGCGTGTTGGTCACTCTGGCATTCGTTGCCATGTGTGCCTATATTATCTCCCGGTTTGAGTTCAAATTAAAGCCGCTGATCGTGCTGTTAATTTCGGCATCCTTAATGCTTCCGGCACAGGCTATTTCCCAGCCGTTGTTTTCCATTTTCCAGAAGCTGGGGATCTTCGATACAAAGTTTGGGCTGGTCATTGTCTACTCCGCTATGGGGATACCCATGTCATTCTTTGTTATGACAAGCTATTATAAAACCATTTCCACTGCACTGGAGGAATCGGCTTATATTGACGGCGCCACATTCTTGCAGACCTTCTGGCATATTATCCTGCCTCTGGCAAAGCCGGGACTGGTGACCATAGCACTTTTACAGTTTATCAATACCTGGAATGAGTTTTACTTTGCTTTAATGCTTACAAGCGGGGACACTGCCCGGACGATACCAATTGCATTAAATTACTACATGGGGACATTTGCCAATAATTATTCTGCTCTCTTTGCGGCGGTGGTAATGACCGTACTGCCTACAATCGCAGTATTTATCATTTTACAGAGACAGGTAATGGAAAGTTTAACCGCAGGTGCGGTGAAAGGATAATCACAGGATGGAATTACATAATAAAAAAATATATCCCATAGAACCATGGAACATCACAGAAGACAGGTTTTGTATGGAGAACAACTACAGGAATGAGACAACATTTGCATTGTCCAACGGTTATATTGGAACCAGGGGAACCTTTGAGGAAGACTATGATTTTTCCGTGGATGAGGGACTGGAAGGAAATTTTATCAATGGATTTTATGAAAGTGAGGATATACGTTACGGGGAATGGAATTTCGGATTTCCCCTAAAGAGCCAGTCCCTTTTGAACCTGCCCAATGGTAAGCCTGTAAAAATATATTTGGACAATGAGCTGTTTGACATGAGGCAGGGGCGTCTGGATTATTATCAGAGGACGCTGAACATGGAGAGTGGAACGGTTGTAAGGTCTGTGGACTGGACATCTCCCAATGGGATAAAGGTTCGGCTTTTATTTGAACGGATGGTGTCATTTGCGGATAAAAATGTAATGGTGCAGAGGCTCAGCCTTTTACTGTTAAACCGGAAATGTGAAGTACGGATCTGTTCCTATATTGATGGGGACGTGGAAAACCATACGAGAAAGACAAATCCACTGGTGGATTACGGTCCGTTTGGAAAGCGGATTCGTGAAACCAGATGCAGTGCTTCTGAGGAACTGCTGTATTTTGAAGGAAAGACCAAAAAGAGCGGACTGACTGCTGCATTTGGAGTGGGACACAGCTGCCACGGTTCCATGGCATGTCAATCGGTATCTGCGTTGCAGAAAGAGGCGTATGCAGAGCTTACCTGGACATTTCTGGGACAACAGAGTGAGAAACTGGTACTGGACAAATTTATTGTCTGCACCTCCTCCCTGGATATGCAGGAGGAGAGCCTGTTTGGATTTGTGGAAGAGAAATGCAGGGAGTGTACCGATCTGGGCTATGGTTATTTTAAAGAAAAACAGAAAGAATATATGAAGTCATTCTGGGATATAGCAGACGTGGGAATACAGGGAGACGAAGCCCTGCAGCAGGGAATACGGTTTAATCTGTTCCATATTATGCAGGCTGCGGGCAGGGACGGGCGTACTTCCCTGGGAGCAAAAGGACTTTCCGGAGAGGGGTACGAAGGACATTATTTCTGGGATACGGAAATGTATGTGCTGCCGGTGTTTGTCTATACAGCACCGGAACTGGCGAAAAAGCTGCTGGAATACCGTTATCATACCCTGGATCAGGCAAGGGTGCGGGCGAGAGTGCTGGGGCATGAAAAGGGAGCTCTTTATCCCTGGCGGACCATTAATGGGGAGGAAGCATCCACCTATTTTCCACTGGGAACGGCACAGTACCATATCAATGGAGATATAGCCTATGCATTCCAGCTGTATGTGGATGTCTCCGGTGACAGGGAGTTTTTAAAGGAAATGGCGGCAGAGGTACTCTGTGAAACCGCCAGAGTATGGGCAGACGTTGGGTGCTTTGCAGAGTGCAGAGGAAATCAATACTGTATCTGTGCAGTAACAGGTCCCGATGAATACAATGCAATTGTAGATAACAATTTCTATACCAATCTCATGGCGAGAGAGAATATCCGGTATGCACTGAAAGCGCTGGATCTGCTAAAGGAAACAGAACCGCAATTCTATCAGGAATTTATCGAAAGGCTGTCCATCACAGATCAGGAGACGGCGTACTGGGAGCGAATTGTTGAAAATATGTATTTTCCATATGACGAAAAACGGCAGGTGTATCCGCTGGATGATGGATTCATGATGAGAAAGCCATGGGATGATTCCAGGATTCCTGTGGAGAAACGGCATCTTTTATACGAGAATTATCATCCGCTGTTTATATACCGTCAGCGGATGTCCAAACAGGCAGATGCTATTTTAGGAATGTATCTGCACAGCAACCTGTTTACGAAGGAGGAACTGAAACGGAATTACGACTTTTATCAGGAGGTAACGCTGCATCACTCCTCTTTGTCTACCTGCATTTTTGGAATTCTGGCAAGTGAAATCGGGTATCAGGAAGAAGCTTACGAGTATTTTTCCCAGTCCGCACGTATGGATCTGGATGATTACCACAACAACTTTTATGCCGGTATACACGCAGCCAATATGGCGGGTACCTGGCTGGCTATTGTAAATGGATTTGCGGGGCTTCGGACCAATGCAGGAATGCTTGCGTTTAACCCCTTTGTACCAAAAGGCTGGGAAGGATATACCTTCCGGATTCAATACCGGGGCAGCGTACTGGAAGCAGACATGACCAAGGATGCGTGCAGATTTACGTTAATCAGCGGCGGCGAATTAGAGCTGTCAGTAAATGGAAAGAAAATAAAACTAACAGAAAAGGAGGCAAGCTGCTGTGAAAAAATATAAAGCGATTTTTTTTGACTGGGATGGTACGGCAGTGCTGTCCAGGAAAGCGCCGGTAGATGAGGTGGTGGTTCCCATGAAAGAGCTGCTGGCCCGGGGCGTAAAACTGGCGGTCATAAGCGGTACTACGCTGGAAAATATTGCAGAAGGAAAGCTGCATGAATATTTTAGTACAGAGGAGCGGAAAAGTCTGTTTTTCGGACTGGGAAGAGGGGCATATAATTATGCTTTCGATGAAAATGGAAACCCTTACCTGCTCAGCCACAGGATACCTTCCAAATCCGGTTTAGTCCGGATTCATGACATCTGCTATGATATACACCGCAGTTTACTGGAGGATTATTCCATCGCTACCGATATTGTATTCAGCCGTCCAAATTACTGCAAGATTGACCTGATGGTTGAAAACAACAGAGGAGAATCCCTTTTTTTACAGGACGGGGAGAAGGAGCAGCTTCTGGCGAACCTGAGCAGCCATGGATTTACGGGAGGAATCAGGGGCCTGATTGACCTGGCAGAGGATATGGGCAGAAAACACGGCATGGCGGTTTGTGCAACTACAGACGCAAAGTATCTGGAAGTGGGCATTTCCAGCAAGAGCGACAATGTGAATGATTTCATGGATTACTTTGGCAATCAGTATCAGATCCGGGAAGAGGAATGCAGCTTCTGGGGTGATGAATATATCGGTTTTGATGAATGCTTATTTGGAAGTGACAGTTATATGATAACGGATAAAACCAGACACGGGGAATTCTTCGATGTGTCAGATACAGAAGGTTTACGTCCAAATGAGGTAAAACAGGTGGGAGGAGGTGTGCAAAGCTTCTTAAGATTTCTTGGAGAACAAAATAACAGATAATGGAAGGAGAAAGTTATGTTTAAGAAAAGCAAAAGATGGATCAGCCTGGGGCTTTGTGCAATGCTGGCATTGGGAAGCCTGATTGTACCAGGGACAGAGGTTCAGGCAGAGGAAGCTGCCGGAACTACATATTATATTGATTTTGACGGCGGGGATGACGAAAATCCGGGAACAAGTGAAGCGGATGCATGGTCATCGCTGGAAAAGGTAAACAGCACTACGTTTGAGCCCGGTGATCAGATACTTTTCCAAAAGGGTGATGTATGGACTGGGCAGCTAAGCCCGAAAGGCTCCGGAGAAAAGGGAAATCCCATCCAGATAGGAGCTTATGGAGACTCAGAAGCAAGACCGCTGATACAGGGGAATAACTGGTGCGGCGAAGATGGAGATGATCTGGAGAACAGGATCTTTAATGCGGCAGTTTATTTTTATAATCAGCAATACTGGGAAATTACTTCACTTGAGGTTACCAATCGAATTCCGGGAGAGAATCCGGATGACCATATTAAAAAATATGGCGTACTGATTATGGCAGAGGATGCGGGAACCTTAGAGCAGATGAACTGCAGGGATCTCTATGTGCATGATATTGTTTCCCATCCCATAGGACAGCAGGCTGGTATCGGACGGGGCGGAATCATTTACAGCATCAGAGGAAACCAGGTTCCAACCAGATGGAATGATATCACTGTGGAGAACAATATTGTGGGACCTAATATCAACCACTATGGAATCAACTTCATGTCCACCTGGGGCAGCAGCCGTTTTCAGCATGAAACAGGAATTCCAGACAGCGAATACGCAGGTTCAAGATATAACAGCACGAATCTGGTAATCCGCAACAATTATTGTGAGGATATTGGAAACGCAGCTATCTGTCCTACGGCTTACTCCAATGCGGTGATTGAGTACAATACCAGCGACGGCTGCAACAGCGGACCAAATGGCAATGTACCGATCTGGTGGGAGAACGGCGAGTACACAGTCGCACAGTTTAATGAGGTATTCGGCTCAGGTGCCTCGGAATCCAAAGAAGATTCTCAGGCTTTTGACGCAGATGTGAATGCAACACTTAATTATATACAGTATAATTATACACATGACAATCCTTCCGGAGCTTACTTCGAATGTGCACTGGGCAGTACATATACCACTCATATACGATACAATATCAGTCAGAATGACGGTTATGGTACTAACAGCTATGGAGGAGGCGCCATTGTCACAATGGGCGGCTGGTCCACCGGCGATAATAACAGGATGTATGTATATAACAACGATTTTTATCTCAGTGAGGGGCATAACAGCTATATCACCAATAACTGGGATGGAACGCCTGTGAATAAAGAGAACTTCCGGTTTACCAACAATGTAATTTACAGCGATGCCAGCTCCAAAGGATGGCATGAGGATTTAATGGGAACGGCTGAAAACAATGCATATGGAGGAAGTGATGCCAGCATTTTAAGAAGCGATGATGAAAAGGCAGTTACGGTAACGGCGGATGATTTTGTAAATATTGGCACCGGGTCCAGGGGGCTTGACAGTGTTGGCGGTTATCAGCTGAGCGATAATTCAAACTGTATCGAAGCAGGAACTTTGATTGAAGATAATGGCGGCCGTGATTACTGGGGCAATCCCGTATCGGCTGTGGGGGCACCAAATATCGGAGCTGACAACAGCAGAGCGGCAAATCAGGTTCCCGATGGAACGATTGATTTCGAAGACCGTCCTGACGAAGAAATGCCATTTGCGGAGATGTACAGAGACTGTATCTTTTCCGGAGAGTGGAGAACAGGATCTGCAAACGGACTGAAATCCCTTTATCTGGCAGAGGGAGAGACCAGCGGCGTGATTACACTGCCAAAGAGCCAGAAACTGAAAAGCTTTCAGGCACAATGTGAAGGAACTGCATGGGTAACCCTGGAAGCAGAAGGGTATAAGAAATCATTTTTGATTACTTCTGCCAATAACTTTTTCAATACAGGACTTACATCGGCGGTTGATAATCTCACCGTGACGGTGGAAGGCAGTGCCGGAAGTGTGGTATACTTTGATAACCTGCTTCTGGAAAAAGGGGAATATGAACCGGTAAACATTGCTCTGAACAAGCCTGTCACCACAAGCGGCAACGACCAGTATGAGGGATCCAACGGAAACGATGGAAATGAAGGAACCATGTGGGTTCATGCAGGCGCTGAATTAAACGAATGGTGGCTGGTAGATCTTGGACAGGAATATGATTTAAAGAACTTTGAACTGGTATTTGAAAAGGATGAAACCGAGGGTGCCTGGGGATATCAGATTGAAGGAAGAAAAGGCCCCGATGATGACTTTGAAATGTTGTGTGACAGGTCAGATAATACAGACGGTTCCAAAGTGCAGACCGGCACGTTCGAAACAACCGGTACTTACCGTTATCTGAAAGTAATCCTCACGGGATTTCCGGGAGATGATTTCTGGCCCGGGTTTGCAGAATTCAAGGTATATGAAAAAGAAGCGCCTGAAGAAATCCTGCCCACCGGTATCACCCTGAGCCAGGACGAAGCATTGCTTACAAAGGAAAATGAAACCTTACAGCTGGCAGCAGAAGTTACGCCGGAGGATGCAGATCATAAAACGGTCATCTGGGAGTCCTCCAACCAGGGTGTGGCTGCGGTAAACCAGGAAGGTCTGGTGAGTGCCAAAGCCAATGGAACATCTGTAATAACAGCTACAGTAGAAGGAACAGAACTAACAGCAACCTGTCTGGTAACCGTGGAAATTCCGACTCCTGTCATACCGGTCAGCAAAGTGGAACTGGATAAAACTGCAGTAACGCTAACTAAAACCGGAGAGCGGGTACAGATAAAGGCAGTGGTATCTCCGCAGAACGCTACGGATAAAACGGTCAGCTTCCGGTCTACGAATACAGCGGTAGCTGCTGTAGATTCAAACGGCGTGATCAGTGCGGTGGGAAATGGCAAAGCAGATATTATTGCCACTACAAGGGATGGAAGCAAGACCGCGGTCTGCAAAGTAAATGTTGCCATACCTGTGAAGGTAACCGGAATAACTTTAGATAAGACAGAGGTCAGGCTGACAAAGAAAGGTGCATCCGTACAGCTGAATGCACAAGTGCAACCGGCAAATGCCAGTGAAAAGACACTGACCTGGAGTTCATCCCAGCCAAAAACCGTATCCGTATCCAACACCGGAAAAATAACAGCACTGAAAAATGGAAGGTCTGAGATCACCGTAAAGACGTTAGACGGAGGATTTGTCAAAAAATGCCTTGTGACGGTAGAATATAAAGACGCAAATGTAAAAAAACCAGGAAAAATATCCAATGTAAAAGCATCAGGCATTTCGAATAAATCCTTGAGAATATCCTGGAAAAAAGATAAAAGCGCCGATTATTACAAAGTTTACCTCTACAATAAAAAAGATAAGAAGTGGAAAGAGGTAAAACGCACCTATGACACCAGCATCAAGCTATCCGGACTGAAGGAAGGCTCCGGTTATACCTACCGGGTTGCAGGGGTAAATGCCGGCGGAACCGGAAAGAAATCCGCAAGCCTGACTGCAGTAACAAAGCCGGGCACTGCGAAGCTGAAATCGGTAAAAAAATCTACCCGGGGCAGGGCAGTACTGAGCTATAGCAAAGTGAAAAACGCCAGCTATGTGATCCGTATGAAAACCGGTAAAGGTTCCTACAAAAATATTGGAGAAACATCTAAGACAAAGTTCTATACTTCAAAGCTAAAAAAAGGTAAAACTTATACCTTTAAAGTACGTACCTACATCAAGTATGGCAAGGATAAGATCTGGGGTAATTATTCTAACACCGTAAAATATCAGGCAAAATAGAAGAAAACATCAGAGCGTGTCCGTATATCTTATGGGGCACGCTCTGGAAGGGAGAACGAGCTATGAGAAAAAAACATGTGATGGCAGCTTTTGCATCAACCCTATTGATTATGGGAGGAATTTCCGCTATACCGGCAGAAAAGGTTCATGCGGCAGAGGAAGTGAATGCAGCAGAAGACGTAAATGAGACAGAAGAAGTGAATGCGGCAGAAGAAGTGAATGCGGCAGAAGACGTAAATACGGCAGAAGACGTAAATGCGACAAAAAATGTAAATGCGGCAGAAGCAGAAATTCGACAGACGGTCATTGATTTTGAGGATCGGGGCGGTGAAGATCTGGCGCTTACCGGGATCTATGGAGGATGCGATTTTGGAACCGGTGGATTTTTTACCGGCGCATCTAATGGAAATGTAAAATTATGGGCGGAAACCCTGACAAAGGATGCCCAGGTAAGTAAAATAGCAATACCCTATGGGAAAATATTCCGGGGATTCTCAGCATTTTCAAGCAGCGGGGCAACCGTGAAGGTAGTATCTGGATCGGAAAGCAATAGCTTTTCTGTGGGAACTGAGGAACGGGAGTTTCGGACAGATTTTTACAACGATGAAATGGCGGTGTATCTTGTGATGGAAAGCCAGGGAGGTCCCGCTGAGATTAAGCTGGACAACCTGATTCTGGAAGATGTGGATATGTCAAAGCTAAACGTATCACAAAACAAACCGGTAACTACATCCGGTGACAATCAGCGTCCCGCATCAAATGGAAATGATGGAAATTACGACTCCATGTGGATCAACAACGGATCTGGTGCAGATAAATGGTGGCAGGTGGATCTGGGACAGGATTATGACCTTCTGGATTTCGAATTGACATTTGAAAAAGAGGAAAGCAATCCCTGGAAGTACAAAATTGAAGGATCTTCAGACGGAGTGAATTTTACCATGCTGTCTGATCGGACAGGGAATACCGATGGCAGTAAAACTCAGACTGGGGTATTTGAAGAGAACACTAAATTCCGATATGTGAGAGTAACTATTACCGGGCTTCCGGCAGAAACTTACTGGTGCGGTTTTGCAGAGTTTAAAGTGTTTACCGACAATCAGTTAAGCAATGTCGCCCTGCACAAGAATGCGGAACAGTCCGGAGGAAGCAATGCACCGGGACTGGCGGTAGACGGAGATACCAAGACCTTCAGTGGAAATACAGGCACCTTCCCCTACTGGTGGACAGTGGATCTGGGGAGCAATTACAATGTTAAAAAACTGGAGATTGAATGGGAAGATTTAAAGGATAACAATATAGATCTGGCTGAAGACTGGAAGTACACAATTGAGTATTCTAATGACGGTGGAGAAAACTGGGTCACCGCAGTAGATTATTCACAGGAATCTCCTTACACCGACCCGGCATCATCAATGGTTCAGACGGAGGATGTGGATATTGAATGCAGTAAGATCCGGGTTACAATTACGGGTACGCCAACGCAGAGACCTCTTGCATGGGCAATCATTCCGGAATTCAGAGCATTTGCAGTAGATGGAAATGTGCCAACAGAAGCGGGACAGGACTTGAACTTAGACCTTGCTTTTGGGCAGCCGGTAGAAGCGTCAGGTACAGCGGAAAATTACAATGGAGAAGCGGTAACGGACAACGATCCGGCTACTTCATGGAAACCGGCGGTTATAGAAGAACCGGCATATCTGCAGATTGACCTGGGCAGAGAATTCAACATCCGAAATCATAAGGTGGACTTTGCAGAAAATACAACAAAAAACAATTATCAGTTCCTGGTATCCTCAGATAATGAGAACTGGACCATTTTGTCTGAAGTATCCGGGGAGACAGCAGAAGATGAAATTCAGATACCGGTAACTCCGGCAAGATATGTAAAGTTTCTCTTCCCCAATCCATCAGCTGACCTGGAAGTGACCGGTATCCATTTTGACGGTCTGGATGCAGGCGTGCCAAGCGGAAAAAATATATTAATTCTGGCACCTCACCAGGATGATGAGATGCTGATGGCAGGAGGAATCATCAAACGGGCAGTAGATGCAGGTGACAATGTAAAGGTGCTTCTTGCAACCAATGGCGACTACAATGGCCAGGGAAGCGGTCAGGGCAGAATTGTGGAAACCATCAATGCACTGAATGCGCTGGGGCTGTCCAAAGACAATATCATGTTCCTGGGATATGCAGATACAGGCGGTCTTGGAGGTACACAGACATACTGGGACAGTTTTCTGTATCAATTATATACGGGTGAAGACGATGCTGTTTTAACCAGTAGATTTGGCAACCAGTACAGCTATGGCAATCCTGATATTAAGCAGGACTATCGCTTCGAATTAACAGGTGAGCACTCCTTATACACAAGGGCAAATTTCCTGAATGATTTAAAGACTGCTATTCTTAACAGCAATGCTACGGACATCTATGTTCCATCCAGATATGATATGCACTTTGACCATGCCTATCTGGACCTGTTTGCAATAGAGGCGATCCAGAGCATCAAGAAGGAAAATCCCTCCTATAATCCGACGCTGCATGAAAGCATTATCCATTCCTGTGCAGGCGATGGTAACTGGCCGGTGTTAAACAGTGATGAAGCGGGTATCCAGGCATTTAACATGCCGCAGGGTCTGGAGGATCTGACGATGTTTAAATGGTCAGAGAGAGAAAATGTCAATGTGCCTTATTCCATGAGACAGACGCCGTTTTCCTTTAATTTAAAAGACCAGGCACTTCGCCTGTATACCTCACAGTATTATGGCTATATTGGATCCTTTGCAAAGGTGAATGAGATTTTCTGGACCAGGGATTTTACCAGTTTCGCAATGAATGCGGCAGTGACGGCTTCTTCAGAAATGAGCAGTAAAGACAGGAAGCTGGATCAGAGTGCCATAAAAGCGGTTGATGGCGTCCTGGACGGAGAAGCCGGAGGGCTTCCCTATGGGCACATGAGGTTTGCACATGCAGAATGGGTAACAAACCAGGAAACTGCGGGGGCATGGATCAATCTGGACTTCCAAAGTAAGACAGATATCAGCCGGATAAAATTATATGACAGACCGGATATGAATAACCAGATCACAGGCGGTAAACTGATATTCGATGACGGTTCGGAAATCGAAGTGGGCGAACTTCCCAACAATGGAAGACCTCTGGAGATTGCAGTGAATAAAAAATCCAGCAGTGTTAAATTTGTGATCACGTCCGTATCGGACAGCACAACCAGCACCGGTCTGGCTGAAATAGAAGTAGAATAAGTGTGATGCAGCCATGTGATTTCAGACGCAGTGAATCTGCGTTTGGATACGGCATGGCTGCATCCTGCAATGGGAACATTCGGATGTAACGCAATAATTCAAACAGGGAGAAAAGATGAAGTATATACGATGGAGTGTTGTCTGCATCCTGCTGCTGGGACTGGCAGCAGGAATTTTCTACATATGTTTAAAAGATACCGATACTTATATTATGAAGTTAGGCACGACAGAAATAACAGACGGGCAGTTTCAGTTTTACCTGGATAAAAACAGAACAGATATAATCAGCAGTTATCAGAAACCCGGCGAAACAGTGGACGATGAATTTTGGAACCGTCAGGTAAAAGACGGAATGTCCGCAGCCACGCTGCTAAAAGCACAGGCGAAACAGGATTGCCTGAGGGAACAGATGATTTTTATTCTGGCAAAGGAAAAAGGACTTAGAAAAACAGTTACCTTTGAGGAAATAAAAGAAGAGATGGAAAAGGAAAATTCAGACAGGGAGAACTCTGTAAAAAGCGGAAAAATCGTATACGGTAATAAAAACTACAGTATGTTGACATATATGAATTACTGCATCAGTAATATATCCAGGGAATTGATAAAGCTCATGGAAGACGATGAATTAAAATATACAGATGAGCAGATCCGTTCATACTGCGAAGAAAACGGAAAGGATATAAGTGGACTGAATAGCAACGAAATCCGGGATAAATACGGGGTAGTTTTTAAAAACGATCTGCTTATAAGATATGCAGATGCTCGTATTGAAGAGCTGGGGGTTGCAGTCAATCAGGAGAAATTTGATGAGTTTGCGATGCAATAGATATGTAGGTATTGTCTTACAAGCAGTCTGGAGGGGCATGCTGAACGCGATTGGCTTAAAGCAACTGTTCTTGAGACCAGGATATGTTTTTCATTCTGTGATCAGAAAAAGGAGTAGACGTTCATCTTCTTCTACGCATAAATTGTGAAAATATACCGCGCTACATCCAATAAAGAACAGCCAGCCACAGCCCAGGGGTTCCAACCTGCTGAGAAAACCAGCTTTGTTGCGATAAACTGAATCTCGGAAAGATGGGTGTGGGAAACTGGTATGGGCGGAGGAAGCGTAGAGCAGAGCTGAGTATTTTCTTAGCTTCCCGGAGTGTTTTTTGGCGGATAGTATTCGACTGGCTCCCATCGGATACTAAGCGGGCAGTGAGCTGCGAAATGCATCAGGATTTCGGAGCGAATGCCCGCGTGCCGCCAAAAAGCGCTTCGGAAATAAAGCGTCCTTAATCAGCTACCCCCCCAATTTCATCGATACTGCTTCGGCGTAAGACCAGTATATTTTTTAAATACTTTTGAGAAATAGCTCTGATCCTCAAATCCCACTGCGATAGCGATGTCAATTACAGAATAATCCGTATTCGCCAGCAGCCGTTTACTCTCTTCGATGCGCACCATATTCAGGTATTCTTTAAAAGAAGAGCCGCAGGACTGCTTGAAGACTGTGGAGAAATATGCGGGATTGAGATGTACATCATTTGCAACTTCCTCTAATGTCAGATTTTTGGAATAATTTTTGGATATATAGGCAATTGCCTTTTTCATAAGCTCATTGTTTTTGGAAGGAATATAGTTAAACATGGATTCGGTGAATACCTCCACGCTTTCCTGGAGCTTATAACACAGTTCATCCAGGTTGTTGATGTTCTGGAGGTTCTGTAAAAAGTGGTTATTTATTTTTAAAATGCTGTCGGTGGCGGCACCGCCCTCAATAGCGGCGCGGGAAAGCAGGGAACACAGCTCTATCGCCCTGGATTTCAGGATGTCCATGCTGTTTCCGCCGGAAAATAGTACATAGCCCAAAAGGTCGTTGAGGATGCCTTTTGCTTCCGGTACATTTTTTGTTTTTACTTTCGTAATCAGTTCTTTTTCTTTTTCATAAGGGTAGCTTACTTTTTCTTCATCTCCAAAGGATTTATACATCTGTATGGATTCATTTATCTTCGATTGCTGATGTAATTTACCCTGGTTGATAATCAATTGCTGCCGGCTGTCTGAAATCAGGCTTGAGAACAGGTAATAGAGCAATTTACTGATCTGGGTCACATGTGCCGGAGTAATGACCTTGATGGAGTTTGACTCTTCGTACAATTCTAAAAGAGATTCAGTAGGAATCTCGTAACGCTTTGCGATATCCAGAATCATAAGGGAATCCGGTGAGTCCATTAAAAAAGGCCCTACGAGAATAGAACCAAAGAAGGCATTCTTATTCAGCAGAGGAAATACAATATGGTTCAGATTCGCATGGCAGGAAAATATATAGGTCTCTCCAAGAGTGATTGCACGCTTACTGGCATTGATATGCAGCAGTTCACAGCTGTCATCCTTAGGCAGATGTTTTTTAAATGTATTGCAGAAGCAGGTCTCTGCCCCGCTGGATTCCAGGATCTTACCGTTTTCATCGATTACCTGAATGGGCAGATCTACGCAGGCCTGGAATGCTCCCAGCATTTCCGTTAAATGTTCTTTTTCAACCACAGTGTAGAGATATGGCGTCATAGTTGTTACCTCCCGGACCAATAAATGGTAAAAATTTTGTGAGAGTGATATCTAAAGTAAAATATATACAAAACCCAAAGGTTCAATTTGTGTATTTTAGACAAATCGCAAATAAAACCTTTATTTTTCTTCATTATAGCATACATAATGCAAAAAAAATACATTGAATCTAAAATAATTACAAAAAAAGAATTTTAAAATGAATTATACTGTGGACATACAAATTACAGATGCTTTGCGGAGAGCAGTTGTAATTATAAAATGTAATGGCAAATAAAAGGAGGATATTAGTCATGGCAATTATTGAAGAAATTTCAGCATTTTTACAAAAAGGTAGAGCAAAAAACGTTAAGGCATTGGTGCAGCAGGCAATTGATGAAAACCTGGATCCAAAAGCAGTCTTAAATGAAGGTCTGTTATCCGGAATGATGATCATCGGTGAAAAATTCAAAAATAATGAAGTTTTCGTACCGGAAGTACTGGTAGCAGCAAGAGCAATGAACGCAGGACTGGCTATTTTGGAACCAAAGCTGGTTGAAGTTGGAAATGAACCGGTTGGTAAAGCAATTGTAGGTACTGTAAAAGGTGATTTACATGATATTGGTAAGAACCTTGTAGTAATGATGTTAAAAGGAGCAGGTCTTGAAATTCATGATATCGGCGTAGATGCAGAGCCGGCAGCATTTATTGATAAGGCAGAAGAAGTTGGGGCAGATATTATCTGTATGTCAGCACTTCTTACCACAACAATGCCGAATATGCAGACTGTTGTTGATGAGTTAAAAGAAAAAGGTCTCCGTGATAAATATATCGTAATGGTTGGTGGAGCACCAGTAAATGAAAGCTTTGCAGAACAAATTGGAGCAGACTACTATACACCGGATGCAGCTACCTGCGCCGAAGTTGCAAAAAAAGCTGTATTAGCCAATTAAAGTTATAAAAAACGAAAAAATTTACATAGGCTGTTGCATACCGGAAGGGTTGTGTAACAGCCTTGCTTACATTTAACGGCGTATATTTTAGAGTGTGTTATAAATACGTTCTTCGGGAAAGCTTTCTAACACGATTTAGATATGCGGGCGGATGACACTGCGGGAGGGTCATGATATGCAGATAACGAGAAAGGGTGAGATTATCTGTCTGGATGGATTTGACGTCAGGATAGATAAAAAGGTGGTCCTGCAGCTACTGGACTGCAAGGAAGATAACCCCATTTATGAAGAAGTGGAAGAAGAGTATGAGGAACTGGAAGAACTGGTATATGGAAAAATCGAGTCCCATGCCTTGATTAAATTTGATACCGTACCGGAAGAGATTGCAAAGCAGGCAGATCTTACGGAACAACAGGCGGCTTACGTTTTAACAACCGTTGGAGGGGAAGTAAGTGCCTATAGTACAGAGATGTTTCGCCAGGGGGATTATCTGAAGGGGATGCTGATTGATGCCATGGCTGACAGTTATCTGTTTCAGATGGAAGATGCCCTTCAGGATGTACTGAGGGAGGAGTGCGCCAGCCGGAAAGCGGGGATTAAGAAGCGTCTGGAAGCGCCCCATGATATTCCGATGGAAATGCAGCAGGTGATGCACCGCCAGATTAAGGCAGAAGAACTGCTGGGGATCGGCATCACCTCAGGATTCATGTTTGATCCCGTAAAAACATCTTGTCTGATCCTGATTCTGACTGATGATGAAAAGGAATTCCGGATGCAGCATGATTGCAGAAAATGCAGTGCACTGCACTGTAAATTAAGAAAGGTGGCACCTGTTATGATTGAAGTGATTGAGAATGGAAAGAGCTACCGGATACCATGTGCAGAAAAACAGAGTATTCTGGATGCCCTGATCGCCCATGATGTTTATTTCAGCGCTGTATGCGGCGGGAAAGGAATCTGTGGGAAATGCAAGATCCGGCTTTTGGAAGGCAGCCTTTTAATCACGCCTTCGGATGAGAAAAAGTTTACAAAAGAGGAGCTGGATATGGGATACCGGCTGTCCTGCAGAGCATTTCCGGATGGGGACTGTAAAATAGCATTAGACAGAAATGATGAGTCTGATTTTGAAATTGTTTCAGACTACACGGGAAAACAATACGATTCGGGAGCATTAAAGGACACGGAATTTGGCATAGCAATTGATATCGGAACCACCACCATTGCACTGAATCTGGTGGGAAAACAGAGCAGGGAGGTTGTGCATTCTTTTTCTACCATTAATAAGCAGAGAAGCTTTGGGGCAGATGTCATATCCCGCATCCAGGCGTCCAATGACGGGAAGAAAGAAGAACTCCAGGCTTCAATCCGCCAGGATCTGTTAACCGGTATCCGTGAAATTTTAAAAGAAACGGGTATTGCCTCCGGACAGGTGGAACAGGTAGTGATCGGATGTAACACCACCATGGGGCATCTGCTCATGGGATATTCCTGTGAAACGTTAGGGGTAGTGCCGTTCACACCGGTTAATATTAAGATGGTAAAAGAACCTTTTGAACATATTCTGGGAGAAGGTCTGCTGGATTGTGAAGTAGTAGTGCTGCCCGGTATTTCTACCTATGTTGGGGGAGATATTGTATCCGGGATGTATTTCTGTGACTTTTTTAAAAGCGAAGAAATCTGCCTTCTAGTTGACCTTGGGACAAACGGAGAGATGGCACTGGGCAACAAGGATAAGATACTGGTGTCATCCACGGCGGCAGGACCTGCTTTTGAGGGTGGAAATATTACCTGGGGAATGGGCAGCGTAAAAGGCGCTATCTGTGGGGTACATCTGAACAAAGAGCGTGCAGAGGTAGAGACCATTGGAAATGAACCGCCCATTGGGCTGTGCGGCACTGGAGTAATAGAAACAGCTGCTGAGCTTGTCAGGGAAGAGTATGTGGATGAGACGGGACTTTTGGATGAAGATTATTTTGACGACGGATTCCCGATTGCAAGAACACCGGATGGAAAAGACATTGTATTTACCCAGAAGGATGTAAGAGAAATCCAGCTTGCCAAGGCAGCGGTACGAGGGGGCGTGGAAACGCTGCTTCTGCGGTATGGGGTAACTTATGACCAGGTAACAACTGTCTATCTGGCTGGTGGGTTTGGTTTTCATATTGATACGAAAAAGGCCATCCAGATTGGGATGCTGCCGGGAGAATTTGAAAATAAGATCCAGACGGTAGGAAACAGCAGCCTGGGCGGTGCCATCCGTTATTTTATATCGGAAGACGGTGACCGGGAGATGGAATGCATCGTGGGTCTGTCTACGGAAATTAATCTTTCCTGCGACAAAGAATTTAACGATTTTTATATGGAGCATATGTTTTTCGAGTAAGGCATATATTGTTGTTAAGACTTCAATGGATTGTGGATAGTTATGGAGAAGTGGAAACAGTATGTGGAAAGAGGTTTGATCCTGGCTGGAATTGTAGTTTTTGTGTTGTGTATGGTGAATCTGTGGCAGTCAAAGCCTGGAACAGCAGAGAGTTTGGATGCAATGGATACAAAGATTTACGGGGATTCCGGGGAGACGCCGTTAACAGAAATAAAAGAAACTGAAGCAGGACGGGGACCAGATAAAGGGAAAGAGACAGAGGACGCAGATGATGTGAAGCCAAAGATTGCTCTGACTTTTGATGATGGTCCCCATCCTGTTTTTACGCCGGAGCTGCTGGACGGTTTGAAGGAGCGGGGAGTAAAAGCCAGTTTCTTTGTCATGGGAAAAAATATCAAGGGACATGAAGATATTATTAAAAGAATGGCAGAAGAAGGCCATGTGATTGGCAACCATACATATTCCCATATTAACCTGAACCAGCTGTCGGCGGAAAAGGCATGTGGAGAACTTGCGAAAACCAGCGATCTGGTAAGGGAGCTAACCGGAAAAGGAACCGAATATGTCCGGCCTCCGTTTGGCATCTGGAATGATCAGTTAGACTGCCGGATTACTATGCTCCCGGTGATGTGGAATATCGATCCTCTGGACTGGAAGACCATGAATGCATCCACAGTTACAAATAGGGTAGTGACGAAAGCCAAAGAAAATGCTATTATTTTATTACACGACTATTATCAGACTTCCGTTGATGCAGCGTTACAGATTATAGATCAGCTGCAGGCGAAAGGATACCGGTTTGTAACCGTTGAGGATATATTGTTAGAATAACAGTTACCAGTACAGCAATACTGTACCGGTATAACGCTCAGCAAATAGCAGAATGGTTCACTGGTCTGATTTTCAGGTTATACAAGAATCATACAGGAGAAAAGAAGATGGATTTATTTGATTATATGCGAAGCAATACCATGGAAAATGAAGCTCCTCTGGCTTCCAGAATACGTCCCAAAACCTTGGAAGAGGTGGTGGGACAGCAGCACATTATTGGAAAAGACAAGCTGCTTTATCGTGCCATTAAGGCAGATAAGCTAAGTTCTATTATATTCTACGGACCGCCGGGTACCGGTAAGACGACGCTGGCAAAGGTCATTGCCAATACCACCAGTGCGGAATTTACCCAGATCAATGCAACGGTAGCGGGAAAGAAGGATATGGAAGAGGTCGTAAAAGGTGCACAGGACAAACTTGGGATGTATGGAAAAAAAACCATTCTGTTTGTGGATGAGATTCACCGCTTTAATAAAGGCCAGCAGGATTATCTGCTGCCCTTTGTAGAGGATGGAACCCTGATCCTCATTGGGGCGACCACGGAAAATCCATATTTTGAAGTTAACAGTGCCTTGATTTCCAGATCCATTATTTTCGAACTGAAACCCCTTGGTACAGGTGATATCCGGACATTGATGGAACGCGCCGTATATGATGTGGAACGGGGAATGGGGGCTTATAATGCGGTGATAGAAGAAGATGCCCTGGAGTTTCTGGCTGACATAGCAGGCGGAGATGCCAGATCGGCACTGAATGCCATTGAGTTAGGTGTGTTAACCACCCAGAAAAGTGAGGACGGGAAGATTCATATTACGCTGGATGTGGCTTCGGAATGCATTCAGAAGAGAGTCGTGAGATATGATAAAACAGGGGATAATCACTACGATACCATATCGGCATTTATCAAAAGCATGAGAGGGTCCGATCCGGATGCGGCAGTGTATTATCTGGCGCGGATGCTCTATGCCGGAGAAAGCGTGACATTTATTGCAAGGCGCATCATGATCTGTGCATCGGAAGATGTGGGAAATGCAGATCCCCAGGCGCTTCAGGTGGCAGTAGCGGCCGCACAGGCAGTGGAGCGCATCGGAATGCCGGAATCCCAGCTGATCCTGGCACAGGCAGTTCTCTATGTGGCTACGGCACCGAAAAGTAATTCTGCTACCAATGCAATCTTCCAGGCTACGGAGGCAGTGAAGAATAAAAAGGTAACCATACCGCCTTATCTCCAGGATGCCCATTACAAAGGTGCGGCTAAACTGGGACATGGCATAGGCTATGAATACGCCCATGATTTTCCGAAGCACTTCTCCAGGCAGCAGTATCTGCCGGATGAACTGACGGGACAAGTCTTTTATGAGCCTTCCGATAATGGATATGAGAAGAAAATACAGGAACATATGAAGTGGTTAAAAGAATAGGCACGACACAGATATTGGGGGAACCTACCGGTTCCCCCAATATCTGTGTTCAAAGTCTTTTGCACTTATGGGCTTTGAAAAGTAAAATCCCTGGATACTGTCCGGATGAATGGAACGTACCGTTTCCAGTTCTTCCGGGTATTCGATGCCTTCTACGCATACCTGGATATCAACACTGTGGCAGAGCTGTATTACCGCATTGATAAAGGAATAGTTAAATACTTCCCGGTTAATTGCAGATATAAAGATCCGGTCTATTTTTACGATGTCTGCAGGGGATTGTGCCAGCATTCCAAGGGAAGAATACCCTGTCCCAAAATCATCCATGGCAATCTTAATCTGTTCTTTCCGCAGCTGGGAAAAGGTATTTTTAAGGGCCTCCATATCAGTAACAAAATAACTTTCCGTCAGTTCCAGGACGATATGGCGGGGTTCCAGCTGATGCTTGAGCAGCAGGTCACGGATGTGCTGCAGGAAAGAGGCGTCCAGCATCTGTAAATAGGATATATTAATGTTCATGACAAAATCAGGGGCATTTGTAATCCACTCTTTGCAGGTTTTAAACGCCTGCTCCAGAACCCATTTGCCAACAGGTACGATAAGACCGCTGGATTCCAGAACAGGGATAAATTCCATGGGACCTACCGGGCCATAGATCTCGCTGGTCCAGCGAAGCAATGCCTCTGCTCCGCCCACTTCCAGGGTATCATTGCTGATTAGAGGCTGATATACCATATGGAAATGCTCCATTTGATTCATGATGTCCAACTGCAGCTGGTTGGTAATTTCCAGGGTACGGAGTTTGGACTTGATTAAATCATGGGAAAAGAATGTGCAGGTATTTTTCCCGTTCTGCTTGGAGGCTTCCAGTGCACTGGCGGCAAACTTAATTAAATCCAGATAATTATCTCCGTCAGTTCCGATCATGGTGATGCCGGCTGACACGGTACAGAAGTAAGAAATCCCGTCTGTAATCTGCCTGCGGTTGGCATAGGCATGTATTTTCTGATAAAGCTGGTATAATTCCTGTCCGGAAGCATTTTTATATACAATGGCGAATTCATCCCCGTCAAATCGGAACAGATCTGCATTGGCAGGAAGAAACTGCAATATGGTCTGGGCAAACTGGCGAAGTACCGTATTACCAAATATATGGTCATTTAAGGCATTGATTCTGGAGAAGTCATCCAGACCCAGCAGGAGAATACCGCCTGGATTGGTTTCATTTGCAATCAATCTGGTGATCAGTTTTTCGCATTCTTTCTGGGCGAACAGTCCGGTGATATAATCGATTTTGCCTTTACTGCCCAGATTCGTTACAACACCTGCAAAAAATATGGGGTTTCCGTTCTGGTCTCTTTTTAGCAGACCCCGGCAGACAACCCACATATACTCATTTTTTCGGTTCCGGATCTGATATTCAACATTGTGCTCATCCGTTTCTCCCTCCAGCATCTTTTCGATAGAATCGAAATACCGCTGTCTGTCTTTTTCGTGTACCAATTCACCCCATAGAGGAACAAGTCCAGGTACCTTCCTGCCGGGAAGGTCAAAATCTTGCAGCATATTTTCTGAGATAAGGGAGATATCCCGAATCATATCAACTATGTAGATATAGTCATCCGTACTGTTTTCGATTGCCTCGTAAAAAAGATAGGGGTCAATTGTAAAATCATGAAATATTTGCTCATTATCAGCCATTGGTACACCTCTTTTCGCCGGATATGTTGTATAATAAGGAAAGGAGCATTGTTGTTGAAATATCTTGTTTTTGGTAATGTATAAGATCATTATACAATAAATGGAAGGTTTTTAAAACGAAAAAATACTTTTTTTGCAAAGCAATTTTACAATCTTTTGCAATGAAAATACTTTTGTGATAAAGTAGGACAGGAGATATCCCCACCCGGAAGCAGGGGTGAAAAAGTGAAATATAAAAGCAGAAAGAAAAGGAGCGAATATGGCAATGAATGAAAATTGTTATGCTGTAAAAGGAAATATTATATATAGTACTACGCCGGATAATCTGGTTTTAATAGAAAATGGTTACGTTGTCTGTGAAAACGGCATCAGCGGAGGTGTTTTTGAAAATCTTCCGGAAAAATATAGAAGTATTCAGGTGAAGGATTACGGTGACCGGCTTGTTATACCCGGTCTGGTGGATCTGCACATGCATGCACCCCAATATGGACTGCGGGGATTTGGCATGGATCTGGAACTTCTGGACTGGCTGAATACCTACACATTTCCAGAAGAAGCCAGGTATGCCGAAGAAGCGTATGCAAAGAGGGCTTATGGCATGTTTACGGAAGAACTGAAAAAAAGCCCGACTACCAGAGCCTGCATATTTGCCACGATCCACAGGGATGCTACGAAGATTTTAATGGATCTGCTGGAGGATACAAAACTGCGGACGATGGTGGGTAAAGTAAACATGGACAGAAATGCACCCGAATACCTGTGTGAAGCCACAGAGGAATCCCAGGAGGAGACGCTGCGCTGGCTGAAAGATATGGAGGGACATTATCAATATACATCGCCTATTCTGACACCCAGGTTCATACCCAGTTGTACGGACAGCCTGATGGTGAAGCTGGGGGAAATCCAGAAAGAGCACCATCTGCCGGTTCAGTCCCATTTGTCGGAAAACGAAGGGGAGATTGCCTGGGTAAAGGAATTGTGTCCGTCTGCAGGTTTTTACGGAGAAGCTTATGAACAGGCCGGTCTGTTCGGGAATGGATGCAAGACCGTTATGGCACATTGTGTATCTTCCGCAGAGGAGGAGATCGCACTGATCAGGAAAAATGGTGTATATGTGGCTCATTGCCCCCAGTCCAATATGAATCTGTCTTCGGGGATTGCTCCTGTCAGAAAGTATCTGAATGAAGGGCTGCATGTGGGACTGGGGAGTGACCTTGCAGGAGGAAGCTCCATGTCCATGTTCCGTGCTATGTCAGATGCTATACAGGTTTCAAAGCTCTATTGGAGGCTGGTGGACCAGACGGCATCCCCGCTTACGTTAAAAGAAGTATTTTATCTGGCAACCAGGGGAGGCGGTGAATTTTTTGGAAAAGTTGGAAGCTTTGAGGCAGGCTTTGCATTTGATGCACTGGTGATCGATGACGAATCAATCTGGCATCCCCAGCCGCTTGGTCTTTTAGAAAGGCTGGAGCGGGTAATCTATCTGGGGGACAGCAGCAATATCGTGGAAAAGATGGTAGAAGGGGAGACCATCTAAAAAGCGTACCCGGCGAGGAAAGTAACTTCTGCCGGGTACGCTTTTTCTATTTAATCAAATAATTTCAGATAATAAACCTCACTGAAATCAAACCGCATATCACATTTTTCGGTGTATCCGTATCTGCCACCGGTCTGCAGATACATCTGGGATAACAGGGAATCTGGAACCATATAGCCCAGGATGAAAGTCTGATCCTCCCCGGCGGGTATGGGATAATAGCCTTTTTCCGGCTGGAGGCTGGATTCAACACTACTGACGGGCTGAGTGCCATCCGAAGCAAGGTGAAAACGGATTTGGCGGTACTCCGGCTGGAATTCAACGATTTTCCCGGCATCATTATTGTGGACTTTTAATGTTACCCAGACATAGGAGTGTGTTGTGCCGTCGAAAGCTGATGCATGAGACTTTGTCCCGTCAGCGGAAGCAGTGCCGGAGGTCTTGGCGGTCTCCACTTTTTCAACCGTGTAAGTGACGCTTCGCTTCTGATTCTCAGTCACTGTGACAGGCGTGTTCAGGTCAATGCCGTCGGAAGCCTGTATATCTGCTTCTGTTTCTTTTTCCGTTTTTTTTACTGGTTCATCGGAATGTATAAATATGGGGTTTGTTTCAATTTCGGGAGGAAGTGTACGAGCTTCCACTTCGGGAGGAAGTGTATGTGTTTCCGCTTCAGCAGACAGTGTACGTGTTTCCGGAACCGCACTTTCCGAGGAACTTACTGCTTGAGTCTCTGTCTGGAAGCTGGGTACCGCAGTACATCCTGCCAGCAGAAGACACATACCTGCACATATATATAGGAAGAATTTCTTTTTCATCATTACAGGGTCCTTTCGTCATGGTTTTATGTAAATTAAAAGATGGTGAATAAATTCATTCTAGCGCTGTTTCCTTCAGATTGCAACTGTTTCTGACGACTGCTGTAGCTAAGCTATATAATAGTGAAATGAAAAAATATACAAAATTTATGGATAATTCACATATTTTTGCATATTTTACTTTACGGCGGGATTTCCCTGTGATATGATAAAAAAGTGGTTTACATAATATTTCAAAATATATTTAAGAGAGGTGATGCGATTGCTCTATATTTTAGCTATCTGCAGTGCAGTATTGCTGCTATGTGTTTTTTTGGGAAAGATATCCGGCCGTCTGGGGGTTCCGAGCCTATTGCTTTTCATGGTTCTGGGGATGTGTTTCGGATCGGATGGTTTTATTAAAATCCCCTTTGACAATTTTGGTATGGCAGAGTCCATATGCTCTACCGCCTTGATTTTTATTATGTTTTCCGGAGGCTTCGAGACGAACTGGGCAGCGGCAAAGGCGACTAGCATACAAGGAATCCTGCTTTCTGTCTTCGGTGTTTTGATGACTGCCGGTATTACAGGTCTGTTTTGCCATTACGTACTTGGCATGACCTTGCTGGAAGGTATGCTGATTGGTTCTGTAGTGGGTTCTACGGATGCGGCATCTGTTTTTTCTATTCTGCGTTCTAAAAAGTTAAATCTGAAAAATGGCCTCGCTTCCGTACTGGAAATAGAAAGTGGAAGTAATGACCCGGTTGCCTATACCATGACTCTGATTATTTTATCCTTTATGTCCGGAGGTTCTTCTGTTCCGGTAATTTCCATTTTTCTCAAGCAAATGCTGTTCGGCCTTCTTGCGGGCGTAATCATTTCATTTATTGCGGTACGAATTCTGCAGAGAGTGCGGTTTGAATCTACCGGCATGCGGACGATTTTCGTTGTCGCAGCTGCATTGACGGCTTATACACTGCCTTCTTTTATTGGCGGAAACGGATATCTCAGTGTATATGTTGCAGGAATTATCATGGGGAACAGTAAGATGGTGCAAAAGGTGGAACTGATTCAGTTCTTTGACAGTCTTTCAGGACTGATGCAGATTCTTCTGTTTTTCCTTCTGGGTCTCCTGGCATTTCCATCCCAGATACCGGGAATTTTGCTGACCGCCCTGCTGATTGCGGTATTTATGAGCTTTGTTGCACGTCCGGCGGCTGTATACCTGATCATGAAGCCATTTGGAAGGTCTTTTCGTGAAATTGTTTTTACATCCTGGGCTGGTCTTCGGGGCGCGGCATCTATAGTATTTGCAATCATGACGGTGACAAATCAGGCAGATCCGCAAAATGATATTTTTCATATCGTATTTTGTATCGCACTTTTATCCGTAACTTTCCAGGGAAGTTTCCTTCCTTACATGGCGAAAAAATTAAATCTGGTATACGATGAAGAAAATGTTATGAAGACGTTCAATGATTATCAGGATGATACGGATATCGTGTTAATTGAAACCGCTATTGACGAACACAGCCCCTGGAAAGACAAGAGGATTAATGAAGTATGCCTGCCCTCGGAATCCCTGATCGTGATGATTAAAAGAGAGGGAAATACCATTATTCCAAAAGGCAATACGATTATTTGCGAAGGTGATATTCTGATTTCCAACAGAATTGCATCCAGAAGCAGCTCCGATATACCTCTTGTGGAAGTTCCGGTTACCAGCGGTCATAAATGGGCGGATAAACCGTTAAGCCAGATTAACCTCCCCAAGGATTCTCTGATTGTGATGATTAAGCGAAACTCTGAAATTTTAATACCGGGAGGAAATACAAAGATACTGACTGGGGATATATTAGTTATGAACATGTAACAGCCAAAAGTGGGAATAATTTTGCGACATTTGCCGAAAAATCAAATTTGAGAGTAAAAAGCCTTGTATTTATCCGAAAAAAGTCTTATGATATAACATAAAATCAAATGAAGGAGAAGATAAAATGGCATTCTATTACAACGAACCATCCCACACTTTTAGCGAGTATTTATTAGTACCAGGATATTCTTCAGCCCAGTGTATTCCGGCAAATGCATCCTTACGTACCCCGATAACGAAATTCAGGAAGGGTGAGGAACCGGCAATTTCCATGAATATTCCGCTTGTATCTGCGATCATGCAGTCGGTTTCCGATGATAACATGGCAATTGCATTAGCCAAAGAAGGTGGTATTTCCTTTATATATGGTTCCCAGACAATTGAACAGCAGGCAGAGATGGTAACCAGGGTGAAAAATTATAAGGCAGGTTTTGTATCCAGTGATTCTAATGTAAGACCGGATCAGACACTTGCAGATATTCTGGCGCTGAAAGCCGAGACCGGTCACGCAACCGTGGCAGTAACCGATGATGGTACCGCGAACGGCAAGCTGGTAGGTATTGTTACCAGCAGGGATTACCGTGTCAGCCGTATGGATCCTGCAACCAGGATTTCTGAATTTATGACTCCGATTGAAAATGTAATCTATGCAAAAGAAGGTATCAGTCTGAAAGAGGCAAATAATGTGATCTGGGATCACAAATTAAATGCCCTTCCAATCCTGGACAGCAACCAGAGGCTGATTGCTTTTGTATTCCGTAAAGATTACGATTCCCATAAAGAAAACCCATTGGAACTTTTAGATACTTCCAAACGTTATATCGTTGGTGCCGGTATCAATACAAAAGATTATGACAAGCGTGTTCCTGCATTAGTAGAAGCAGGTGCTGACATCCTTTGCATTGACTCCTCGGAAGGATTTTCCGAATGGCAGAAACTGACCATTGAATTCATCCGTAAGAACTACGGAGATACCGTAAAAGTTGGTGCAGGAAATGTAGTTGACCGTGAAGGATTCCGTTTCCTGGCGGAAGCAGGTGCTGACTTTGTTAAAATCGGTATCGGCGGAGGATCAATCTGTATCACTCGTGAAACAAAAGGAATTGGCCGTGGACAGGCAACTGCTGTTATCGAAGTGGCTAAAGCAAGAGATGAATATTTTGAAGAAACAGGAATCTATGTACCGATTTGTTCTGACGGTGGAATTGTACATGATTACCATATCACCCTGGCACTTGCTATGGGCGCAGATTTCTGCATGCTGGGCAGATACTTCTCCAGATTTGATGAAAGCCCGACAAATAAAGTAATGGTAAATGGCAATTATATGAAAGAGTACTGGGGCGAAGGTTCCGCAAGAGCCAGAAACTGGCAGAGATACGATATGGGCGGAGCATCCAAGCTTTCCTTCGAAGAAGGTGTTGACTCCTATGTACCATATGCAGGAAGCCTTCATGACAACCTGAGCATAACGCTTAGTAAAGTACGTTCAACAATGTGCAACTGCGGTGCTTTAAGCATACCGGACTTCCAGCGCGATGCAAGACTGACCCTGGTTTCCTCCGTAAGTATTGTAGAAGGCGGAGCACATGATGTCGTATTAAAAGACAATAATATTACACCTGTTAAATAAGGGGATTTATTGAGTTAATCAGAATGATGTAACTGTGAAGTTTATATAGAAAAAACAGAATGAAATAGGAATCACGAATAGTGAAACCCGGAGTATTGCTGATGATGAGTTGGCAGGCTCCGGGTTTTTTGATTGGGATGGATTGCTGATAGATACGCTTTGTGTAAGATAGGTAGTGTACAAAGCGTCTTTAATCGGCTACCCCCTCAATTTTTTCATATCCCGCAAACACCCTCCCAAACAAAAAGGAATTACAATAAGCAATAAAAGCAAATCCCACGATCACCATAAACAGTTTAGTCTGGTCTGCCATTATGCACAGCAATATAGCAATACCCTGGATCAGGAGAAGAGCTATAGTCTGCAGGTGGTGTTCCATGGCAATCCGGTAGGAGTTTTTAATCGTGACAGCAATTCGGTTTTGAAATCTTGCAATAAGGGGAAAGGTATACAGGAAGGAGATAATCAGCATGGCACTGAGCAGTGTCAAAACCAGCAGTATTACATTGGCAGCCATCGTTCCTATTGCATTCCAAAAAACCAGATTGAATAAAAGAACAGCCCCGGCAATGAAATAGAATAGAAATGCAAGGGTCGCAGCTTTAAAATTTTCCCGGAATGCCCGGAAGAAGGTTTTCAGGATATAGCCATGTTCGCCCCTGGCTTCCCGTATCGTGACCTGATACAGTGCGCTTAAGGAAGCTCCGATTGTGAAAACGGGCAGGCAGCAGATCAGGAATACGATATTTAACAGAATGAATTCACAAAAGGTGTTGATAAACTGGAATACTGGACTGTTGATATTGAACTTCATTGGTTTTCTCCTCTACTTTTTCATTTATTAGATACTCTGATCTTATAGGGGAGGCGGAAATTGGTCTACAGGAAAAATAATAGAAAAAATACAGATAAAATTAGAGGTTTTATTCATAGGACCGTAAAGATATAATTTTTACAGGATCCATGTGAAATTTTGCAGGTATTCCTAAATTCACAGGAATGGTAACATAAATGCAGATACCGCACCACATGAAAGTATGTTGCTCCATGTGAATTGATAGGAGGAAAAAGAGTGAAGAAGAATTTGACATCTGCCACGATTGATGGCAGACAAAAAAAGGCAAAGAGCAGACAGGGAAAAAAGTTGTTTTTTTGGGTACTGCCCTTTATTATTCTGTGTTTTTTATTTTCGTATTTTCCATTACACGGTTGGATTTACGCATTTTTTGATTATAAACCGCCGCTTCCGCTGTCCAAGTGTGAATTCGTGGGACTTCAGTGGTTTCAGACGTTATTTGCAAACAAAACCCAGATGGATCAGCTGATGCAGGTAATGAGAAATACATTTGCCATGAGTTTACTGGGGATTGCAACATCCGTACTGCCAATAGGATTTGCTATCTTTTTAAATGAAATCAAGTGCAAATGGTTTAAAAACCTGGTACAGACCCTGACTACGCTGCCCAATTTTATCAGCTGGGTACTTGTCTATTCTGTGGCATTCAGTCTTTTTTCCAACAGCGGAATGGCCAATACCATGTTGCAGCATATGGGGGTTATCACGGAACCATTAAAGTTTTTAGACAGTGATTCCCATACCTGGCTCTGGATGATTTTATGGAATACCTGGAAAGGCCTGGGATGGGGCTCTATCATGTATCTGGCTTCAATAGCAGGTGTGGATACAGAATTGTACGAAGCAGCCAGAGTGGATGGGGCAAATCGTTTCCAGCTCATGCGGAACATTACGCTTCCTGCCCTGATGCCTACATTTTTTGTATTGCTGATGCTGTCCATCGCCAATTTCCTGAACAATGGAATGGATCAGTATTTTGTATTCCAGAATTCCTTTAACAAGACACATATTCAGGTTCTGGACCTTTACGTTTACAATATCGGCATGACAGGAAACAGCCTGTCCCTGGCAACCGCCATCAGTATGCTGAAAAGTCTGGTGAGTGTTACGCTGCTGGTAATCGTCAATTTTGTTTCTAAAAAGACCCGGGGAGAATCCATTATTTAACGGCGGGAAAGGAGAAGTAATGAAAGAAGTAAAAAAGAAAAAGCATCTTACAAAAGGAGATGTTACCTTTAATATATTTAATTATCTGATTTTTGGGCTGCTCACACTAATCTGTGCCTATCCCTTTTACTATCTGATTGTAAATACGATCAGTGCCAATGACTTAAGTGCCAACGGAATGATCAATTTCCTTCCGCAAAAGATACATTTTGAAAATTATGTGCAGGTTCTGCAGCTGAAAGGACTGCCGCTGGCGGCGTTGATCTCTCTGGCACGAACGGTGCTGGGAACGGCACTCACGGTATTGGCATCGGCTTTTCTGGGATTTATGTTTACCCAGGAAAAAATGTGGCACAGAAAGCTGTGGTATCGTTTTTTGGTCATTACCATGTATTTTAATGCCGGTTTGATCCCTATGTTTATTACGATGAAGACCCTGCACCTTACCAATACGTTCTGGGTATATGTGATTCCGGCAATTGTTCAGCCCTTTAATATTATTCTGGTTAAGACATACATTGAATCCATTCCCAAATCCCTCCAGGAGGCAGCAGAGATCGACGGCGCCGGCATTATTAAGATTTTCTACAAGATTATTCTGCCGACCTGTACGCCGATCCTTGCCACAGTAGCAATATTCGCAGCGGTTGCCCAGTGGAATTCCTTTCAGGATACCCTGATTTATATTACGGACCAAAAGCTCTATTCTCTGCAGTATCTGCTGTACCAGTATATCAACCAGGCGAACTCCCTGGCTGCCATGGTGAAAAATAACGCCGGCTCTGCACTGAATATGGCAGCTCTGGCAACCACCCAGACGCCTACATCCATCCGGATGACGGTCTCTGTTATCGTAGTACTGCCGATCCTGTTTGTTTATCCGATTTTCCAGAAATATTTTGTAAAGGGAATTATGATCGGGTCGGTAAAAGGCTGATCTTTTGTCAAGTTTTTGAAAGTTTGTTTTGCTATGAAAAATGAAATAAAATATAATAAATATATGGAGGTAAGATATGAAAAAGAAATTAATCAGTGTATTCTTATGTATGGCTATGACAGCATCTGTTCTCGCAGGCTGCGGTGGAGAAAGCAAGCAATCTGCGGAATCATCAGGCAGTAAAGGGGCTGGGGAAGAAGCCTCAAACAGTAAGTATGAGGATTTTATTACGGTAGACGTATTTGACAGCCTGGCAAATTACCAGGGGATTCAGTCGGGATGGTTTGCAAAAGTGGTGAAAGATAAATTTAATATGGAACTGAATATCATCGCTCCAAATGTTGCAGGAGGAGGCGATACACTGTTTCAGACACGATCTGCAGCAGGGGATCTGGGAGACTTAATCATTACGGGCACCGGAAATGGAAAACTGCAGAACCTGGTTACGGCGGGACTGCTGATGGATATGACGGATTTGCTGAAGGATAAAGAGGTTACCGCCAACTATCAGCCGGCAATTGACAAAACGAATAAACTGGTGAAGGAAGAAGGAACCTGGGCTATTCCAAGTGAAATCTCCACACAGCCGGCTGATACGCCCAGTGAAGGTCTGGATCTTACATTTGGTCCTTATTTCAGATGGGATGCATACAAGGAAGCGGGATATCCGCAGATGAAGACGTTGGAGGACATGCTGCCTGTTCTGCAAAAAATGCAGGAGGTATGCTCAACCAGTGACTCCGGTAAAAAGACTTATGCCATATCCCTGTTTAAGGACTGGGACGGCAATATGATGAATAATGCAAAGCAGCCAACCTGCTTCTATGGCTATGATGAGCAGGGATTTGTTCTGGCGAAGGCGGATGGCTCCGACTACCAGAGCATAATTGACAGTGATTCTATGTATGTCCGTGTGCTGAAGTTCTTCTTTGATGCAAATCAGATGGGGCTTGTAGATCCGGAATCCACAACCCAGAATTACGATACCCTGGGCAATAAATACAAAGATGGTCAGGTCTTATATGCACCATGGCCATGGCTTGGACAGAATATGTACAATACACCGGAGCGTAAAGAAGAAGGAAAAGGCTTTATGCTGGCACCTATTGACGACATGAAAATCTTTTCTTACGGATGCTATGCAGAAGGCAATTCCAATAGTGTAATGGCGATTGGAAGTAAAGCGGAAGATCCTCAGAGGCTGGCTGACTTCATTGACTGGCTGTATTCCCCGGAAGGAATAGAAATCAATGGGCAATCTTCGGGTGCGGCAGGTCCGGAAGGCCTGACCTGGGAAATGAAAGACGGAAAGCCCTGCCTTACTGATTTTGGCAAGCAGGTACTTCCAAGTAATGATGTAGCAGTTCCGGAAGAATGGGGCGGCGGTTCCTGGAAGGATGGCGTATCAGCCTTGAATTATAAGACAAATTCATTGGTAGACATCGATCCCAATACTAATTCCGCATACAATTATCTGTTATGGGATTCCGTACTGGAAGAGAATAAGACGAAACTGGATATGGACTGGCAGGAGAAGATGGGTGCAAAAACAACGTTAGATTATCTGGAGAACAACGATCAGATTATGGTAGCTCCCGGAAGCGGCTATATTGCACCGGAAGAAGATTCCAATATTACCACATTAAGAAGCCAGTGCAAAGCATCTATTGTGGACTATTCCTGGAAGATGATATTTGCATCCGGGGAAGATGAATTTAACAGCATGCTGAAAGAAATGCAGGATACAGTTCTGGGGCTTGGATACGAGGATGTACTTGCCGTGGATATGCAAAATGCAAAAGACCAGGCGGTTTCCAGAACGGAAATACTGAAAACAGCGCCGGAATCAGAAACTACTAATTAAGGAATAGCACAAGCCGGCTTGCGCTATTCCAGGGGGATAAATATGACATATAGTGATAAAGCGGAAAAAATATTGTATGGCGGTGACTATAATCCGGAGCAGTGGGAAGAAAGTGTCTGGGAAGAAGATATGCGGCTGTTTGCTCTCGCAGGGATTGATATTGTCACATTGAATGTATTTAACTGGGCGGCGCTTCAGAAGGATGAAGAAAGTTATTCCTTTGACAGGCTGGATAAAATCATGGATCTGGTAAAGAAAAATGGATTGAAGGTGTGCCTGGCTACGTCTACGGGTGCCCATCCCGCATGGATGGCTAAACGGTATCCCGACATATTACGCACAGAAGCAGACGGTAAGAAACGAAGTTTGGGGGCAGGCATAATTCCTGCCCCAATAGCCCCACATACCGGAAATATTCGGTACGTCTGGCAAGGGAACTGGCTAAAAGGTATCAGAATTATGAGAATATTGTGGCATGGCATATATCCAATGAATACGGAGGGGAGTGCTATTGCGGGCAGTGTGAGGAGGCATTCCGGGAATGGCTGAAAGGCAGGTATCATACTCTGGATGCCTTGAACCGATCATGGAATACGGCATTCTGGGGGCACACTTTTTACGACTGGGATGAAATTGTACTGCCTAATTTATTGAGCGAACATTTTGGAGATGAGCGGACTATGTTCCAGGGAATTTCCCTGGATTACCGCAGATTCAATTCCGAAAGCATGCAGCACTGCTTTGAAGCAGAGTATCGGGCAGTAAAAGAGTTTACGCCGGATTTACCGGTTACGACTAACCTCATGGGATTTTATAAAAATCTGGATTACCGGAAATGGTCTGAAAGCATGGATTTCATTTCATGGGACAGCTATCCGTCCAACCAGGATTCCAGGGCACAGATGGCGCTGTCCCACGATTTAATGCGGGGATTAAAGGGAGGGAATCCTTTTGTGCTAATGGAGCAGACCCCCAGCGTTACAAACTGGCAGGCATATAACGCCCTGAAAAGACCGGGGATTATGCGCCTTTGGAGCTACCAGGCGATTGCCCACGGAGCAGATGCCGTCATGTTCTTCCAGATGAGAAGAAGTATCGGAGCCTGCGAAAAATTCCATGGAGCGGTGATTGACCATGCAGGACATGAAAATACCCGTGTGTTCCGGGAAACGGCGGCGCTTGGGAAAGAGTTGGAGAAGCTTGGCGGGGAACTGTTGGGCGGAAGGACACCGGCTGAGACGGCAATACTCTTTGACTGGGAAAACTGGTGGGCAGTGGAATATTCAGCCGGACCCAGCTGTGAACTTAAATATTATGATGAGGTACGAAGCTATTACGAAACGCTGCATGAAATGAATATTGCAACCGATATTGTAGGAACCAAAGAAGATCTGAGCCATTATAAAGTGGTGATTGTGCCGCTGCTTTATATGACCAAACCGGGCGTAGATGAAAAACTGCGCAGCTTTACCCAAAGCGGGGGAATCTTGATTGTAACCTATTTTAGCGGGATTGTAGATGAATATGATCTGGTCATTACAGGCGGCTATCCCGGCAGACTCAGAGATATCCTGGGAATTTGGGTGGAAGAAACCGATGCCCTTTCCTTTGGAGCGGAAAACAGATTTTACTATGGAAGGGGGCAGTATCCCGCAAAAATACTATGTGATATCATTCATACAGAAGGTGCTGAAGTCCTTGGCGTATATGAAACAGACTTTTATAAGGGTACTCCCGTTATAACCAGGAATTTTTTCGGGCAGGGACAGGCATATTATGTGGGAACCAGGTCAGACGACGGTTTCTACGCCAGATTTTTAGGGGAAATACTGCAGCAGGCAGGAATACGTCCTGTAATGGAGACACCAAAAGAAGTAGAAGCGGCAGAACGCCGGAATGGAAACGGGGCTTATATCTTCTTAATGAACCACGCTGCTCAGGAAAAGAAGATAACTGCTGCGGAAAAATTTGTGGAATTACTCACCGGTCAGGTTTATAATGTAGGAGAAATGATCATGCTGCCGGGCAGAGATGTTAAGATCTTAAAAAGGCAGGATGAATAAAGTATGGAACAAAAGCGTTCCATACTTTCTATTGAAGCAGTACCGCAGACCCGTCTGCGGTATGCATGGGTATAAGTTTAGAAATTCTACACAAAATTTGCACAGGAGCGTGTTTGAAAAATGCTTTCTATCGGCTATGCATTCCAGTTTGCGGGAATGACTTTTCAAACAGGATCTGGTAAAACAGGAGGATGAATGAATATGAGACTGGAAAAAAGAAGCAGATTAGTCATGATTGGAGATTCTATAACAGACTGCGGAAGGGACTATAATGCCACACCGGCAGGATGGGGATCTTTTGGTGACGGGTATGTAAATCTTGTAAATGCATGTCTGACGGGACTTGCACCGTCTTATGGCATTATGGTTGCAAATAAAGGAGTCAACGGCAATACGATCCGGGATCTGAAGAAACGCTGGCAAAAAGATGTTCTGGACTTAAAGCCGGATTATGTGTCGGTCATGATTGGGATAAACGATGTGTGGAGGCATTTTGACGGAGTCCTGCAGCAGACAGAACAGGTCAGTACGGAGGAGTACAGAAGGATCTATGATGAACTGATTACAGAAACAAAGCCAAAAGTAAAAGATATTTTTATTATGAGTCCTTTTATGATTGAACCCAACAGACAGGATCCAATGCGCAGGATGGTTGATGAATATGCTGATATTGCCAGGGAAACGGCTGCAAGCCACGGATTGTTATATGTGGATGTGCAGAAGAAAATAGATGCGTTTTTGGAAGAACTCTCCCCATACATCATCTGCAGCGACCGTGTGCATCCCAATGTACAGGGGCATATGATTGTAGCAAAGGCATTTCTGGACGGGATCGGATTTTCCTGGGAGTAAGATAAGTGGATGGATCGTATCCGATGGGAACCATTCGTATACGATCCACCCAAAAACACTCCGTCAAGGTAAAATACTCAGCTCAACTCTACGCTTACTCCACTCATACCATTTTCCCGGGATTCAGGTTATTGCCACAAACCTGGTTTTCTCAGCATGGTGTAGATCCCGCTCACCCCAAATTACTAATTTCCTTCCGAAACTCGGCAGGACTTATGCCAACATATTTTTTGAACTTTTTATGGAAGTAGTCAACGTTTTTGTAGCCTACCTGCTCGGCTATTTCATATACTTTCAGGGTATTTTCCTGCAACAGCTTTTTGGAACAGTCGATTCGGACGTGGTCGATATAGGAGTTGAAGCTTTCGCCGACTTTTTTATTGAAGATTTTTCCCAGATAGGAGGAATTGTAGCCAAAGAGCGGGGCAATGGATTCCAGCTTCAGGTTCTCACGGTAGTTGTGTTTGATGTAGTGCAGGATGTCGTCCAGGACACTGTCACTGGAAGAGCTGCCTACGGCGTTCATGCACATTTCAAATTGTTCTGAGAAAAATTGTATGATCTCATAGCAGTAATATTTATTTTCAAGGAGTTCAATAATAGCGGCATTTGTGGGAAATGGTATTTCAATGCTTATATATGTGTGGGTCAGGATGGATTTAATCTGGATGTAGATATCCGCCAGAAAATGTTTGATACTGGTCACATCGTCTGTAGCGTAGTACAGATTCTGTTTCATTTCATTTAAAGTATCTGCAATCAGTACCCGGTTATGGGATTTGATGTAATCGGACAGGCGCTGCTTGTAAGATTCCGCCTCCTTTGGGCTAATCTGCCAGGTAAACTGATCATCTAAAGGCAGCTTGTTAAAGCCCAGCACATGTTGGTTCTGTTCACAGAAAAAGCGCCGCTTGGAGAGAGAAAGCGCATCCTCATAGGATAAGTGGACCTGTTCCAGACGATAGACTTTTCTTCCGTAAGTCAGAAACAGGGAGTCCAGGGGAGAACCTTTCTGGGGGTTCTTATCATAATGGGCAAGGAGGTATTGAAAGCGTTCGATGGCAAATTCCCCTTTCAAAAGTATGATATCCTGCCCGTCCAGCTGAATATGTTCAAAGGAATTATGATCCTGGTTCGTTACTCTCAGCAGACCGGCAAAGTCCCAGGCGCTGTGAAAGGTATCCTGGTTGTAATTTTCATAGATAATTGCCTGGTATACGCTGCAGTTTAAATGCAGGTCCGAATAATCGATGGAATAATAATCCACCTGATTAAGCAGGAGATCCCGCAGAATGGTATCCCTTGCTTTTTCCCGGTATTGAAGCATAACCGTGTGGTTTTTATGTGCTTTAAGAATGTCGTCCCGTACACTTTTTACCGCATTTTCCAGCTCATCTTCATCAATTGGTTTTGTCAGATAGAAATCAACGCCATGGCGCATTGCCGTCTGGGCATAAGTAAAATCGGAATATCCGCTTAGTATTATAAATTTACCGCCGTAGGATTCTTCCCGGCAGCGTTTTACCACCTCCAGCCCGGATAGCCTGGGCATGCGGATATCCAGAAGCACCAGCTCCGGCTGGAGACGTAAAATCTTTTCCAGGGTTTCTTCCCCGTTTTTTGACTCTGCACAAATGGTAAAGCCAAGTGCCTGCCAGTCAATAATATATTTCAGCCCTTCTAAAACGGCTGATTCGTCATCTGCAATTAATACATTCATAAATCCTTCCCCCTGTTTGTGGTGAGCGGAAGCTGGAGAGATACCAGGGTCCCTTCTGTTTTGCGACTCTTAACCGTCAATCCGTAAGAGGTACCATAGCAAAGCTTAATCCGCTGGTTGATATTGTATAGCCCGATGCTGTCTGCTGAGGCTTTATCATGGTTATTCATATTGGAAATCATCTTTTCCAGCTCTTCTGCAGTCATGCCTTCCCCGTTGTCAAAAATATCAATGCAGAGGTATTCATCATCCTTCGTCCATATATGGATAATAATCTGACCGTTTTCTTCTACCCCTTCCAAACCATGTAAAATAGCATTTTCCACAATTGGCTGCAGAAGCAGCGGCAGTATCTGGAATTCCGAGATATCAGTTTCCGGTTCTATTTGAATTTGATAGTTTACACGTTCATGGAAGCGCAGCTTTTGGATAGACAGATAAGTCTCGATGTAGTCCATCTCCTTTTTAAGAGTTGTGGATGCAGTTCCGGTATTTTCCAGAACATAGCGCATGGATTTGCCCAACAGCTTAATTGCGGTAGCAACCTCACGGTTTCCGGCAGTGAGGGACTTCATGCGGATTGTCTCCAGTGTATTATAGAGAAAGTGGGGATTGATCTGGCTTGCCAGCATCTTAAATTCCATCTGCTGCTGGCGGTTAGTGATTTCCTGCTCTTTAATCTGTGCCTCATACATCTGCGCTTCGTTGTCCTTGATCTTTTCAATCATTACTTTTAAATCCTGGAAAGCCTCTGACAGCTCATCATCTCCCTGAAAGGAATCAATAATATTATAATCCCCGTTGCTTGCCTGATGCATGGCACTTCGCAGGACACCCACACGGGCACTGAAATATCTGGTAAATATATATATAATCCCTGTTGGGACAAAGAGGATCAGCAAAATGATAATCCCATAAGTCAGTGTTACTTTATTAATATAGGGATATGCCTGAAAATTCAGTGAAGTCAGATACAGGATATCGTCTGACTGGTAGGGTGTCAGTGTGGAAACGGCACTTAAGACTTTGGTTCCGTCCAGTTCATTTCGCCCCAGATACTGATAGAATCCCTTGCTGTAATCCACCTCAACCCCAAGCGGGAAGCCCACAAAACTGCGGTTGCTGCTGTAAAACACAGGTTCCTGGTTGACGGAAAGGATGGTAGCCAGCGTATTGTTTTCTATGCGGTTTTTCAGGTAATTGGAACTGGTGGTCATTTCAAGAACCGCGTAGCTTTTCGTATCCGGGAGCGGAATTTTCCGGTATAAGGTCAGTTCATAGTAATCATTGGAAAAGTGGTCGGTCTGCTTTTTTACTTTCCAGAAAATATTAGACTGCCCGGAAGCTTTTTGGAACCAGTCCGTTTCCCGGATCTCCTCCGTTGCAAATAGAATCCGGTCATAGTCTTCAATGGTTTCATTCAGGGTATAGACCTTTAAATCTGCCACAGAGGTTTCATTTTTTAAAATGGACAGGATTCTCTTATAATTGCCGCATGCCGTCCGGGATTCTACAGGAGAAGCATATTTTGTACTGAGCAGTTTTTGCAGATTCGTATCAAAGGCGAGGTCTTCGGACTGGTTGTATATGTTCGTGGTGATATCAAACATAATGGATTTGATGCGCAGGTTGTCCGATTCAATCTGGTTCTCATAATGATTGGTCAAAAGCCTCTGGGTATTCAGCAGGAGCAGGATCCCGATTACCGTAACCGGAATCAGAATAGCGGCAAAGAATATGGCGTAAAGCTGTTTCTGCACCTTTGTTTTTGAAAACATGGACTGCAGCTTGTCTTTTAGTTTCATCAGTAATTCCTTTCTGTCGGGGAGCCTTAACAGGGGATTTGTATATAATATCGGGTATCTTTTCTACTTATGTTTATTGTACAACAAAACAAATCCTGCGTACAGCGTCATTATTGGAGGTAAAATACTCTAATTTTTAGAGTGTTTTATCTGGAATTCTGATGGTATCGGGATGAGTGAAAGTCCGCTATAATGTGGTCAAATGTAACTGATCAGCAGGCAAATACGGAACAGTTACGGTCAAAAAATGAAACGAACAGTTGAAAGGAGACGGACTATGAAATTTAGTAATGGATGCTGGCTGCAAAAAGAAGGATGCGGGTGCTTTTCGCCCCAACAGGCTTATTTTATAAAAAAAGAGGATAGGTTGGTGACCATTTGTGCCCCCACCGAAAGGATTAACCACAGAGGAGATACCCTGGGAGGCATTAACCTCACGGTGGAGATCTCTTCCCCTATGCCGGAGATTCTCCGGGTGCAGACAACCCACCATAAGGGCATCAAAAGGAAGGGACCTGATTTTGACCTTCATCTGGGAGAGATGCAGAAATTGGATATCCTGGAAGACGAAGAAAAGCTCACTGTAAAAAGCGGAAGCTTAGGGCTGGTAATCACAAAGAAAGACTGGTCTATGACGTACATAAGGAATGAGGAAAAACTCACAAAGAGCGTTTCCAGAGATCTGGCATATATGAAGACCAGGTGGAACGGTTTTGCCTATGATAAAGGGAGTGACGATGCCTATATGCGTCAGCAGCTCAGCCTGTCTGTAGGGGAGCTGGTCTATGGTATGGGCGAGCGTTTTACTCCGTTTGTCAAAAACGGGCAGTCTGTTGATATCTGGAATGAGGATGGTGGAACCAGCACGGACCAGTCCTATAAAAATATTCCTTTTTATCTCACAAATAAAGGATATGGTGTTTTTGTTAACCACCCCGAAAAAGTATCTTTTGAAACCGCTACGGAGCAAGTGACGAAAGTGGAATTCAGTGTGCCGGGGGAAACTCTGGACTACTTTGTAATCAATGGTCCTGAAATGAAAGAGGTTTTAGCGCGGTATACAGATCTGACAGGAAAGCCGTCACTGCCTGCGCCATGGACTTTTGGCCTGTGGCTTTCTACATCATTTACCACTAATTATGACGAAGAGACTGTAATGAGTTTTATTGACGGTATGCTGGAAAGAGAGATTCCCCTTCGGGTTTTCCACTTTGACTGTTTTTGGATGAAAGAATTCCACTGGTCGGATTTCATTTGGGATCACAGAGTTTTTCCGGATCCGAAAGGAATGCTGGGAAGAATTAAGGATAAAGGACTGAATATCTGCGTCTGGATCAATCCGTATATCGGGCAGGAGTCAGCACTTTTTGAGGAAGGAATGGAGCAGGGATATTTTATTAAGCGCCAGAACGGAGATGTATGGCAGTGGGATATGTGGCAGCCCGGAATGGCTGTGGTGGATTTTACCAATCCTGCGGCATGCAGCTGGTTCCAGGAGAAACTGGAAGCGCTGTTAGATATGGGAGTGGATTGTTTTAAGACAGATTTTGGGGAACGCATACCTACAGATGTTGTTTATTACGACGGCTCAGATCCGAATAAGATGCATAACTACTATACCTATCTGTACAACAAGATCGTATATGAACTGTTAGAGAAGAAAAGAGGAAAAGGAGAGGCCGTTTTATTTGCCCGCTCTGCAACAGTAGGAGGACAGAAGTTCCCGGTACATTGGGGCGGTGACTGCTGGTCTGACTATGAATCCATGGAAGAGAGTCTGAGAGGCGGGCTGTCACTTATGATGTCCGGTTTTGGATACTGGAGCCATGATATCGGTGGGTTTGAAAGTACTTCTACACCGGATGTCTATAAACGGTGGGCGGCGTTTGGACTGCTGTCTACCCACAGCCGCCTTCATGGAAGCACCTCTTACCGGGTGCCCTGGGCTTATGACGATGAAGCGGTAGAGGTTGTCCGCTTTTTTACAAAGCTCAAAGCAAGCCTGATGCCCTATTTATTCAGCGGTGCGGTTGAAACATCCAAAAGCGGTGTGCCGCTTATGAGAAGTATGGTATTGGAATACACAGAGGACAGGAACTGTCATTATCTGGACCGCCAGTATATGCTGGGAGGCCGGCTGCTTTGTGCCCCTGTTTTCCGGGAAGACAACATAGCTGAATATTACCTGCCGGAAGGAACCTGGACCAATTATCTCACAGGTGCACAAGTGGACGGGGGCAGATGGTTCACAGAGAAGCAGGATTATTTAAGCATACCGCTGATGGTGCGGGAAAATACAATTCTCCCAATCGGGGCATGTGATACAAGGGCGGATTATGACTATGCCAGGGATGTGGAATTTAAGATTTATTCCTTAAAAGACCATGCATCCGCAGAAGTCTATGGCTGTGATGGAAAACCGGATGCCTTTATTACAGCAGATAATCATCAGGGTGTAATCACGATTTGCACAAAATCCGAAAAGCCGTACACGGTACGTCTGGTAAATCAAATGGTGAAAGAAGTAAAAGGAGCACATGGGGTAATAGAAGGCAGGGACACTGTCCTGAAGCCGGAAGCAGGTGCAGCAGAGATACTTGTTATTTTAGAATGTTAGAACATGTTTGAAATTCGGGGGCAGAATAAATATGGAATCAAAAAGCGTAATGGATAAAAAGATAGAAGATTTGTTAAGTCAGCTCACATTAGAGGAAAAGCTGGGGATGATACACGGTGACGGATTATTCTGTACCAAAGGTGTGGAGCGCCTGGATATACCGCCTCTTAAGATGTCCGACGGACCCATGGGAGTGCGCAATGAATTTGAAAAAGATAAATGGATTGCGGTGGGGAATTCAGATGATTATGTGACCTATCTGCCCAGCAACAGTGCCCTTTCGTCCACCTGGAACCGTGATCTTGCTTACCGTATGGGACAGGTGCTGGGAGAGGAAGCCAGAGGCAGGGGAAAAGACGTGATTCTGGCTCCCGGCATCAATATAAAGAGAAGCCCCCTCTGTGGCAGAAATTTTGAATATATGAGTGAAGACCCCTATTTGACAAAGGAAGAGGCGGTGCCGCTCATACAGGGGATTCAGGAGTCTGATGTGGCGGCATGCGTAAAGCATTATGCGCTGAACAACCAGGAGACGGAAAGACTCTGGGTAGATGTGGAAATCGGGGAGCGGCCCCTGCGGGAAATCTATCTTCCGGCATTTTATGATGCGGTGAAACGAGGCGGCGCGTATTCACTGATGGGAGCATATAACAAAGTCCGGGGCGAACATTGCTGCCAGAGCCACTACCTTCTGGATGAGATCTTAAGAGAGGAATGGAAGTATGACGGAACCGTGATCTCTGACTGGGGTGCTGTTCATGATACAGCAGAAGCTGCAAAAACCAGCCTTGATATAGAAATGTCAGTCACGGATAATTTCGATGAATACTGTCTTGCCAATCCTTTATACCAGGAAATACAGGAGGGAAGGATTGCGGAATCTTTCATAGACAGCAAAGTAAGGCGGATTCTCAGGATGATGGAGCGTCTGCACATGCTTGGCGGTGAGAGAAAAAGCGGGTGCTATCATACACCCGGGCACCGGCAGACCGCTTTGGAGACAGCAAGAGAATCCATCGTTCTGTTGAAAAATGAAGATCAACGACTGCCCCTTCAAAGAAAGAATTTAAAAAAGCTCCTGGTAATTGGCGATAACGGGGAGCGGATTCATTCAAATGGCGGCGGCAGTGCGGAGATTAAGGCATTATATGAAATTTCGCCTCTGCTGGGACTAAAGTCTATGCTTGGAGGAAATACCGAGATAAAATATGTAAGAGGGTACTGCCCTGACATCAAAGAAGAGCCGGGGGAAGTTAACTGGCAGGAAGCCAGCCTGAATGCCGGTAATGAGACAAAAGATAACCTTGCAAAAGATTCCGCTCTGCAGGAGAAAAGAAACAAACTACGAAAAGAGGCAGTAGAAGCAGCTTCGGAGTATGAGGAGGTTCTGTTTATCGGAGGACTGAATCACGATTATGACGTGGAAGGATATGACAGAGAAGATATGATTCTCCCCTACGGACAGGATGAGGTGATTCAACAGGTGTTAAAAGCCAATCCCAATACGGTGGTAATACTAAGCGCCGGTGCTCCGGTGGAAATGAAATCCTGGGTCAATGAGGCAAAAGCACTGGTCTGGAACTGGTATGCCGGTATGGAGGGGGGGACCGCCCTGGCTGAAGTACTTCTGGGAGAGGTAAACCCATCAGGCAGGCTTCCAGAATCATTTCCAATAACCCATCTGGATTGTCCGGCTACCCGCCTGAGAGAATTTCCCGGGAAGGAAAAGGTCTGTTACAAGGAAGGCATTTATGTGGGGTACCGCTATTATGATACTTATGAGATCGAACCCCAATTCTGCTTTGGCTATGGATTGTCCTTCACAGAATTCACCTGCCGCAATCTGGAGATCAGTGACAATAGCAGCGCTTTTCCGGTGTCTGTCTCCCTGGACGTTAAAAACACCGGAGAAAAATCCGGAAAAGAAGTGGTGCAGTTATATGTGCGTTGCCTGGAACCAAAGGCAGAGAGACCGTACCAGGAATTAAAAGGATATGAAAAGGTATTATTAGATCCGGGTGAAGAGAAGCGGATATGCTTTTTGCTGGATGAAAGCAGTTTTCATTATTATAATGAAAAACAGGGGGATTTTTGTATCGAACCGGGCAGATATGAGATTTGTATTGGGAAATCTTCAAGAGATATTTGTCAGAAAAAAGAGATAAACATAGTAATTTGACAGATGCTATCGTCACCGAATATGGTCCCCGGAATAACATATAGTAAGAAACCAGAGAGGTAAATGCCAATGCTTACTATAGATATAATAATTGTTATTTTGATCATAGTGATACTATTTGCGGTTATAAGCTTTATCCGTATCAGACGAATTAGAGCGGAAAGAAATAAGGCGGTAAGGGTAAAAGAACAGGCGGCTTTGGAAATAGCACAGCCGAACAAACCGGGACCCTCCAGGCCCAATTGTTCCGTGTGCCCAAGAAAATGTACGCCTAAGTATGTGGACTTCAATTGTCCCAACCTGCCAAAATGCAAACTCTGCCCGGGTGTCCGGGTAGACAGAAATGGTAAGGAATGTAATCCCTATTGCCCGGTGAAATATCCGGATCAACCGGAAGATGTACAGGATAAATCTGAATAAAAAAACGCGTAACAGTGTGCCACACAGCTGTCAGAGCGTTATCTTCAATCGTAGGAGAATGGAAGGAACCCGTAAAAAGGTTCCTTCTTTTGCAGTACGCAGCTATAAGCATTTTATAGTGGAAATATGTGGGATTGAGATTGGTCGTATCTTAGCGTATACTTAAACATGAGTTTAAGGGGGAGCAGCGGATAAGGAAGCTGTGGATTGAATATAGTGGATAGGGAAGCAGTAGATTGGTAAGTGCAGATTGAGAAGTGTCGATAGAGAAGCTTTTGAAGTGCCGATTAGAAGTGGTTAGTGGAAAGTGAAGAGCGGTTTTTTAGCAAAATTTGAGAAAACCTTGAGATTTATATTTTAAAATAAAGCAAACAATGAAATACCCATTACAGCGAATGCTTTATATGTGTACTATTAAATGCGTTATATTTGGGTTTCGCTGAGGAAGGACGCTTTGTAAATGATAGGTAGTGCAGGTCAAGATGGGCGTGGGAAACTGGTATGGACTCCGTCAGCTGGCCGCAGAACTGGTATTTTCTAACCTTTCCGAAGCGCTTTTTGGCGGCACGCGGGCATTCGCTCCGAAATCCTGATGCATTTCGCAGCTCACTGCCCGCTTA
>OASR01000054.1_pt1 | contig 87220 bp, 56 predicted proteins | sample 1475751 | NCBI WGS metagenome assembly OASR01 (sample SAMEA2579907, study PRJEB22360) | human gut metagenome | biome: human gut; feature: human-associated habitat; material: faeces | place: Denmark | collected 2008/2010 | reverse complement strand
ATCGGATACTAAGCGGGTACTGAACCGAGAAATGCATCAGGATTTCTCGGTGAATACCCGCGTGCCGCCAAAAAAGACTTCGGGAAGCTTAGAAAATACCAGTTCTGCGTTAAGCTGACGGAGTCCATGTAATTTTCCTACTCCAATCTTTCCGGACACTACCTATATTCCACAAAGCGTATTTTATCAGCGAAACCCCAATTTAATGCATTTATTAGAGCATTACAAAACCTTCACTGTAGTACTAGCCCAATGCAGGGTTTTCTAAGCATGACGACAGAACGCCGTAATGAATGATTTTTCACTTTCATTTATTACGGCGTCTTCTACTTTTAAAATTCCTTTAGATCCTTTAGAATTCATTAGCTCCTTTATAATCTATTAGCTCCTTTAGATTTCTTTAGGTTTTTCAGTTTTCAGTAAGTTCTTCAAATTTCTTTACAAGCTTTCAAAAAACACTTTATACGATCATCGGAAACATTTTTATCAATTCCAACACAGGAAACTGAGATTAATCCTCCATTTTCCTGCCCCACTGCTGCCAATTCCTGAACTTCCCGGGTAATTTCCGCTTCTGATGCTTCCAAAAGCCGCGCCGGACTATACCTGGCATTTAAAAATACGCCCGGAAGTCTGCTTCTCACCAAGGCTAAATCTGAAAAAGCGCCCACTTCCGCAAACTCCAGACCGGGAATCTTCCGGTAGCCATCTACTACATGTTCCATTGTGGCACCACAATGATGCACACCAAAGCTGCCAAAAGCTTTTGCCAGATTCTGATCACATGGCAAGAGAAATTTTTCATACAAGTCATTGGAAATCATCTCTACCGAACAATTGGAGGTCAGATAGATATTCGGCCTTACTTTTCTTACAATAGCGGTAACGCCCCCGGATATGTCGTCAGACAGCCCCTTCAGACGTTTTCCCACGGAGATGGAAAGCTTTGTTATTTCATGCAGAAGATGCTCTGCCTCCTCCGGTGCCGTATAAAACACCACCATGGCTTCCTGCCCCATCAGATCCATGGAAATGTTCTGAATTCCCTGAAGATTGATATATGACTCCACATAACCAAAGTGATCCAGCAGATAATCTATCTGCCTCTGTGTACGCTGCCATACTTCACTGGTTTCCAGTTCCGGTGCATAGATTTCACCTATCTCATCTTCATCCAAATCTCTGCAAATAATCTGCGGAGAATTATCAGCCTGATATTTCACTTCACACCCCATCAGTTCTGAATAAAGGTAGCCTGCGGCTAAAAGGTCGGTCCCAATCAGAGGTCGCATGAGCGGAGCTTTTTCTCCCAGACCATACGCTCCAAAATGATCATATAGTGCACGGCGCATTTTTATATCGCATTCCATCCGATACTGCGGATCGTCAAAAAATTCCCTGGTAAACGCTATTCCTGCATGAGCATGCCACCAGGACGGGTGAAAGGTTATATCATATTTCATCGTATCACCTCCATACTATGTAACTTTTTATATAGCTTCTTCTGTTCCTCCGGAGACTTGCAGTATGTTACACAGATAAGCTTCTGCTTTGGTTTCCATAGCTTTTCAAACACCTTGAATGCGTGATCTGCATCGCCTACTGCCCTTGCATTCAGCACAATGCCGCTGCCTGCAAATCCCTCTGCAAATACCTCGGGACAATTTGGTGATGGATCTGTCTCTATGGAAAAAGCACCGTCAGCCATAAAAATATTCCGGTAACGTTTAACCATATCAATCTTCGACTCCCAACCCCCACAGGAATGGTATACCACTCCTCCAAATGCCTCTCCCAGCTTTTCATCGGATTTTTTGAAAATCTCCTCATAGTCTTCATTCCGAACCATAATAGACATATCATTACTAAGTCCGATTCCCGGGAATGCACGGCTGGATGCAAAGCCATGTCCGGGCCCTGCCATTGCACTGCCCAATAACTTTTTCTGCTCCAATAAAAACTCCAACAGCAGACCGCTCACCAATTCAGCCGCTTTTTGTACCTGTTCGGGTTCATCCACCACATCATAAAATAAATTGGTTACCGGCAGCAGGTAGGTAAGCATATTAATGGGGGATTGTACATCGGTGAGGGAAATGGGTACTTTTCCCCTGGTCTGATCCATAAAATATTCCGTCATTTCTAAGATACGCCTGCCGGTCTCTGTGCTGGCAATTGGTATAAAATCACTGTTTAATATATCTTCTGCAGATTCAAACCCCGGGTCCACACTGGGCGCCTGCCCTGGCTCCCAGACATATTTTCCTCCAAAGCAGGATGCAATATAGCCAATTCCGTACCATGGCTCCAAAAAGTTGGCAATATCCGCCTCATAACTCATACTTAGTTTTAAAGCCCCGAGCTGAAGCGCCAGAGATTCTTTATAGTCTCTGCATCTGTCATAAAAAACCCCATCTGCCCTTACCCTCCGGTAAACCAGAAGCCCTTCTTCTTTTTCAAGAAAAATGCGGTTCTTTTCCAACTGTTTATCCTCATAGTCTGCATATGCTTCCAGGTCAAATCTCTCCGGGCTGACCGGATCTACTTTCGTTCCCTGGGAATCCCTGAGTGATGTGTCAAATTTTTTATCCATCATTAACTGTCCTATCCTCCATGTATACACAATTCGTTTGCTTGAATACTTCTGCCCGCCTCTTATGTAAGCGCTTACAACGATCCTATATTTTTTTTCTCCTTTTGTCAATGGAACAGCACCATGAATGTTGAATTTTTACAGTTTTCTTGAGAAATTATAAAATTATGTGAAGCTTTCTCTTCGGTTACCTTTCATTACTGATCAGACCGTGCGGTGCACTCCCCGGTTGACTGCGCTTCACGGCATCGGAGCCAATAAAGCAATGGCTGCATGGCATCTGCTTCTCCCCGAAGGAGATTTCAGATAGTATACAGATAACGATGACCGATTTTCATTGCATTTTAACTTATCAGGCATTATAATATTTTATTAATGATGTAAGACCTTACTCTACAAAAGAAAGGGCAGATGCGTTATGAATATTTATGACATCTCAGAAAAGGCAGGCGTATCCATCGCCACTGTTTCCAGAGTATTAAACGGAAGCGGAAATGTAAGTGATAAAACAAGGGACAAGGTGTTGTCCGTCATAGAGGAAACAGGATATACCCCTAATATTTTCGCAAGGGGACTTGGTTTGAATACAATGAATACCATCGGCATTTTATGTGCGGATTCTTCCGACAGCTTTTTGGCTAATGCCATTTATTTTCTTGAACGGGAATTGCGCAGACACGATTATGATTCTATTCTCTGCTGTACCGGTTACGATCAGGAAATAAAAGAAAAATATCTGAATCTGCTTCTTTCAAAGCGGGTAGATGCGATCATTCTGGCTGGTTCCAGTTATATTGAAAAAAACACCAAACAGAATAAATATCTTCTGGACGCGGCAAAATCGGCCCCTCTGATCATTGTAAACGGCTATCTGCAGGGAGACAACATCTACTGTTCACTCTGTGATGACACTCAGGCGATCTGCCAGTTAACAACAAAGCTTCTGGAAAGCGGAAGAAAATCTCCCTGTTATCTATACCGCTCTCTCTCCTACAGCGGCCGTCAGAAGTTGAACGGATATTTAAAAGCCTGTAAAGACTTTGGCATAGCAGATGCCAGAAATCTCTGCCATAACAGCGATATCCTGTCCACCAGAGATTTCCTGCTTTCAGACCGTACCTTTGAAGAACACGATGCCTTTATTACCTCTGATGATGATATGGCAATCAGTGTTTTAAAATACGAGCAAAGTCTCGGACGCCGGATCCCGGAAGAGGTATGCATAACCGGTTATAACAATTCCAAGATGGGAATCTGCTGTGAACCGGAACTGACTACCCTGGATAACCGGCTGGAGTTTTCCTGCATCAATGCAGTTTCAATGCTTATGCAGGTTCTCTCAGGTAAGAAAGTTCCCTCCAAGGCGATAATTACCGGGGAAATCGTGGAGCGTGGAACAACGGATATTCGGTTTTAGTCATTTCCAATTTTAGATGAGTGATTAAAAATGACTGGGTATTTAAACATATAAATAAAAATAGGATTGAAGGGACTATTTCCTTTTCAATCCTATTTTTACAATTACTTCTCTATTCTCAGCCGCTATTCTCAGTTTTTACTCTCATTCTCTATCATCAGACTCTATTCTCAGTTTTTATTCTCTTTCTCTATCATCAGACTCTATTCTCAGTTTTTATCCTCATTCTCTATCATCGGCCTCTATTCTCAGTTTTTATTCTCTTTCTCTATTGTCAGTTTCTATTCTTCTGTATTCTCAAACTCAGCCGCTTTCTTCAGAGCATCTTTCCATGCCTTTTTATAATATAGCTCCACATCATCCATCCCCAGATCCTTCGCCTTCTTCACCATATTCTTCCAAAGTTCTTCAAATGTATCCTCATCCTTTGCGTAAACCAGATCCCAGGAATCACCGCGCACTACCTCTCCGATTTCCGCAATTTTATTCTCCATAACATCGGATACAGGAGGTATCATATTAACTGCTATGGTAGATTTCGCCACCATATCGTTTTCATAGAGATATTCCGCCAGAACATCCTTTCCCAGCATCTCATTTACCTCTTTCTGCATTAGGGTTTCATCTGCATTCAGACTGGACGGCCAGTAGCGGTAACTGATGGTATATCCGTCATCCATCAGTGTAGACGCCTGTAACCCTAATCCATTGAAGTGATAAACCCCATTTTGAAAGGAGCCGCCGCCTTCTGCCGGCATGAGATCTTCGTTTTTCTCATTGATCACATCCCAGCCCTTATCTGTTACATACGGCTCACCATCCGGCTTGCGTTCCCAGACGCCGCCTTCCGGTCCGTTATACAGATATTGTTCCACTTCCGGGTTATAAAGCCAGTTTAAGAACTCACATGCTTTTTTTACATTTTTGCAATTTTTGCTTATGGCAAAATACCAGTTACGTCCAATTACCTGATCCGGCGCTTCGTATATTTTCATATCTGATGCCAGAACATTTGCATACCCATCCGGTTTTTCCTTATTATTCACATGGCCGGAAGATACGTTGTTATAATTTCCCCATAACCAGGAAAACCAGGAAAACATGACTCTTCCATCGCTGTATTTCTTCTCCAGATTGCTATAACTCTGTGTAGCGGAATCCGGATCCAGAAGCCCCCTCTGATTGGCTTCAAAATAAAATTTTAATGCACGTTTATAAAAGCTGTCTTCTCTTAAAATGGAATTCGTCTCTTTTGTAAGAATATTGGTTTCCATCAATGTGGACACATATTCGGAATCGATCCCGTAAAAATAGGATAAGGATGCAATCTCCAGTGCCGAATATTTGTCCCAGTCAGAAAACAGGGAAAATCCATACACTTTCTCACCAGATTCCGTAACCGGCTTTGCTGCAACCATTTTTTCTACTACATCCAGATAATCTTCCAGGGTATTTAATTTGGGCGCACCCGCCTTTTTATAAGCATCCCATTGCAGAAGCGGCACCCAGTTATACGCATTATAGGAAACCGGTCCGATGGAAGTGGGCATGAAGAACAGTTTTCCTGTTCCATTACTGGTATTTTCCATGGTATATGCTATGGCACTCTGATACTCTTCTGTACGAAATATGGACGGCAGAAGCTCCTCATATTCTTCCAGAGGCAGCAATAAATCCGCATCCATCAGAAGCTGCGCCTCATCCAAATCCCGAAACCCAATGATATCGGGTAAATTCCCAGCTGCCATGTATTGCTTTAATTTCTGCTCTACCTCATTACCGCTGGCATAGAAATCCACCTTAATACCGGTATCATCATAAAGCTTCTGTGCCCCCCAGCCTTCCCAGATTCCATCATCAGAAGCTACTGACTGCTGTACAAATGCAGTCAATATGGTTTCATCACTGTTTTCTTCTGTTTTTCCGGATACTGACCCATCAGAAGATGGATTGCATCCTGTCAAGATGCCGGTCATCATCAGACAGGCGCCCATCACCAGAAACCACATTACAGCTTTTCGCATTTTATCCGGTTTCAATGTTTTAAATATGATTTTTATCATTTTGTATCCTCTTTAAATCCCTTACTTTTCGCCTGTTTTCTTGCTTTTTATTCTGTCGGCTGTTATAATTTCAGTATATCAGATTCGTCTGAATTTTCATAGACTCACTTGTATGGTGAGTTGCTGAATTTTCATAGAACAATCTTCAAGGAGCTTTCATGCTGAAAAAAATTACAAGCGGATATTATTCTAAAATGATGTTAATTTGTATTACCGCAGTCTGCACCATTACGGCTGTGCTTCTGTCTTTATGCAGTTTTTTAATTCGGGATCAGGAAAAATCGGAATATTTAAAGAACTATGATATTGCGGTAAACAATCTATCCTCCATTCTAACGACCAAACAAAACTCTTTTGCCAATACTCTTTCTCCCGTATTTTCAAGCACTTCCCGGTATCAGGCACTTTGCAGCCTCTATCAGAAAGATTATGATAATGATTACAATACATCCCAATCGGTAATCCGTATGCTGTCTGAGATCTGCCGCTATGACCAGTTCTGCCGCGGCATCCTGCTGATTACCAATTCCGGAAAGCTTTATCAGTATAATGTCAGTTATGATACCCTGGTTCCGCTGCAGTTTGACGGCACAGCGCCGGCAATCACCTCCTACGATCTGCAAATCCTCTCGGATTCCCAGATCGATGATCTGAGCAGCAACTACGATAAGCCCGCAGAACATGTCTATGGACTGAGCAGCACAATATTTGATTACTCCAATAAAAATCTGGTCACATTAGGCCAGATGATTATATTGTACTCTACTGCTGAATTTACCAATGCAATTGCCGATGCACATCTGGATGAAAGCGGACTTTTTTCCATCACCGACTTAAAAAACAACATCATCTATACTTCTGATGGGGAATACCTGGATTCTTCCAATTTGCTTCTGCACTCAGAACATCCCGGCACGACCAATATTGTCCAACTGCCTGTTGCAGAGTATAAGAAAAACGATACCAGTTTTTTCTATTCCTCTATTTTTAATGGAAAGTATGATTTTTATACCAATTACCAGCTGCCCCGTTCAGCCGTTACCGGAAGCTTTACCCTGGTGATCCTTGCTATTCTGGCACTTGTGATCTGCCTGGCATCCATTTCGCTTTATGTGATTACGATGCGGATTTCCAACAGAAAAATTAAAACCATACAGGCTGGCATGAGCCGCGTGGGACAGAATAATCTGGATTACCGCCTGCCTCTGCCTGACAGTAATGATGAATTTAAACAGATTACCGTAAGTTTCAATAAAATGTGCGACGAGCTGCAGCGAAATGTAGAGAAAGCATATGTTTATGAAATTTCCCAGAAAAAAGCGGAACTTTATGCAATGCAGACCAGTATCAACCCGCATTTTCTCTACAATGCCCTGGAACAGATACGGGTTCAGATCGTTAAGGGGCTTTATAACGATGCCTCCCAGATGCTGCTGCTGCTCTCCAAAATGTATCGAAACCAGACCCGCCGAAATCTCTATGTCTCCATCGGTGAAGAACTGAATCTCTGTGAGAATCTGATTAACCTATATATGTACCGGTTTGGTAATTTTGAATATGAATTTATTATAGATAATGCACTGAAGATCTATGGCATTCCTAAGAATACCCTTCAGCCCCTGATCGAAAACTATTTTGTTCATGGGCTGGTTCTGGATCGGGATGACAATATGCTGACCATAACGGTCACCTCCGTTACGAGAGATACAAAAGACATGTTAGAACTGGCTGTGGAAGATAACGGATCATCCATAACACAGGAGGAACTGGAGTTATTAAAAGAAAAACTCAGCCAGCCGGTTATGAAACGCAACGAAGATAATGGTTTCGCCCTCTCTAATGTCAATACACGTTTAAAATTAGTATTTGGCGAAGACTCCTGTCTCCTCCCACAGGCGGGCAGTGACGGCTGCGGATTTCGCATTGCATTTTATATACCAGCGGTATTGCCGGAGGATATTAAATAATATTTATGATAGCAGAATGCGCCGTTAGTCACTTATTGTTTTTATTACACCTTATATATGATTTATTATATTTTATTTTTTTATTGGACATTTCATATTGTGAATGATATACTGTTTTTAGGAATAACCGTTACAGGGTAGTTGACCTCCTAATTTAAATGATAGGGGGTGGTGCTATGACTACATACCAGGTATTAACTTTGATGTTACTATTTGGCGGATTTTTATTGACACTCCTTGGCTATATAGACAAGAAAAAATAAAAACTACCCTGTTTTACGAGAACAGGGTAGTTTCACTCAACTAGAGGAAAACTGCCTAACCCGAGCGGTTATTCCTTTTCTACGCATATAATACCATCAGATGCAAAAAAAGTCAAATCAAACATTAACGTATCAGATTATGAAAATCTATACTTATCCGTTTTCCATCATAGCATACCTGTCTTACCAATATTTCACCGTCTCTTCTAAATAACTTCACTTCAAACTCCTGTGGATAAGAATAATTTCCTTCTGCCTCTTCCAAAATTACGCATTTTTCCTCATCTTGATAGCTTATCGTAATCAATGCATAGTTTCCTTCTTCGTATTGATAATCCACACCATTGTCCAGATAATAGTCAAAGCTGCCATTGCATCCTTCATATACTTCTATTGTATCTGCCACGCCATCCTTTGCGCATTTTTTACTTAACGGCAGAATGGACCCGGCTTTTATAAATACCGGCTGCCAGTTTATGGGGGCCTCCACTTCTATATTCTGTCCGCCGTTCAATACTTCTTTGGATTTCTGGTGATACCAGCAGCTTCCCTCCGGCAGGTAAACATTCCAGGTTGTTTTTCCATCCAGCTTTGTATTTTCCGGGCCATATTCCATTGCCTGGGTTACCGGGCAGACCAGATAAGATGGGCCATACATAAATTCATTGGATATTTTCTGTACATTCCTGTCCTTATCAAAGTCAAACATCAGACTGCGCAGCATTGTATAGCCCTCTGCTTCTACCTTATGTGCCAGGGAATATGTATAAGGCAGCATTTCATATCGCAGCTTGATATAATCCACAATCGTATCATAATATTTTGTTCCCTGTTCTCCAAAATACCATGGTTCCCGATAGGTATCTGTTCCGTGAGAACGCATAACGGGAAGAAAGGCTCCAAACTGCAGCCACCTGGTATACAATTCACGATAGCCAAAATCATCCGTGCCTTTTTCAAAAAGTCCGTGCCAGAACCAGGGCGCTTCTCCTTCTTCTACATTGCAGAAACGTCTGAATCCCTGGGTGGATCCTGCAAAAAATGCTCCGATATCCAGGGTCCAGTAAGGAATTCCTGACATACACATGCTTAATCCTTCTGCAATCTGATTTCGGAAAACATCCCAGGTTGCCATGATGTCTCCGGACCATAGAATTGTACCATACTGCTGTATAGACAGCGAACCGGAACGTGTCAGGTTTGCAACCCGTTTTTGATTACTTGCCGCTCTTTGATGTTCATAGATTCCTTTTGCATGCACAAGCGCATAGTTATTTGCTTTTCTGGCATCAAAATATCTTGTGAGATTTTCTCTGGCAAGCTCATAACGCTCCTCCTCCGCTCTCTTTTCCAAACCGTTCCAGTCGGGAGTGAAAGGTTCTGTAGAATCACACCACCATGCATCTGCTCCGTTTTTAAACAATTCTTTCTCACATTGCTTCCAGTACAGATCTCTTGCTTCAGGATCAAAAGCATCATAAGTGGAGAGATTTGCCAATAGTTTGCCTGCATCCAGCATTTCCTGATTGTTATCACAGCCTTTATTCATATTCGGCCAAATAGATATCATAAAAGCGGTATCTTTTTCGTGGAGTTTATCTGTCATTTCTTTTAAATCGGGAAATCGTTCTTTATCAACGAATTTATTTCCCCATTCTCCTTCTGCCCAGGACTTCCAGTCTAAGACAAGACAGGATACCGGAATATTACGCTTTTCAAATTCCTCCCTGGTATCCAGAATATCTTTTTGTGTGATATAGCGTTCCCTGGACTGTATATAACCAAATGCCCAGCGTGGAAGCATAACCGCTGTTCCGGTAAGTTCCCGGATTCCTGCTATCAGATCGTCAAAATTTTCTCCGGTAATTACGTAATAAGCCATCTGATCAACCGCATCAAAATTCAGGGTAATAATATTGTCTTTTTCTTCATATGTCATAAGACAGTCCGCATCCAAAAGAACCCCATACCCCTTTGAAGACAGAAAAACAGGCATGGGAATCTGCATGTTATTCTGATAGAGATATTCCTTAACTTTGCGGTAATTATATTTCCCCTGTTCCTGCTGTCCTAATCCGTAGATAGCTTCCTCTTCGTCAATCCCGAATTTGAGCATTCCGGAAAATGCATCTCCCGTTTTGACACTGGCTGCATTCTCGATAAAGGAACGCTCTCCGTCAATAGTCTTCCTGGTAATAATCTTTGCCTTTTTGCCTTCGATTACATACTGGAAAATTTCCCGGTCTTTAAATGCAAACTCTTTTTGTGTAAGAACTGTGGCGCCGTCTCGGATAAATGCCACATCTTCTCTAGCATTTTGATCCAGCACTACTGTTTCATAATCTTTCTTGCTCACAATTGTCATTCCCGGTTCTCTTAGCTTTCCATCCGGGGTAAGTACAACTCTTGTAATATGGCCAACTTCTCTGTTCATAATTTTACCCATTGCCTATTGCCACAATCATTAAAGGTTGAAAGAATCTCTGCGTGGCTTCCTTCCAAATTCTTATTTTCCTTCAACTTTATTTCTCTTGAATAGGACACACGATTTATCAACAAGTGATTTGAAAGCAGGTTTCTTGTACCTAGTACATCATTGCTTAAATAATTGAGCAATACACACAGGATATTCGTATCAGGGGATCCAAACCATTCTGCAGGTGTAGCGGGCTACATCAAAGAATGGTTTGGATTTCCTGGTGCGGATAGCCGAAGTGTATTACTTGATTATTTATGCAATGATGTACTAGATCGCCCGTCATTGTATCATGGTATCCGCTTCAAAAGTGCAAATCCATTCCTTTCCAAATAAATCTCCCTTTGACAACTATCATTTTTCAGCACATCTTCCATAGGTTCCTCCAGGATGAGACTGGTATCTTGGGCGGTAAAGTTCAATACATAGTAGTAATCAGCTCCATCCAGTTTTCGATGAATCACTTCCACTTTTTTCTGCGGGCATACCGGATTCCTTTTAATTTCTGCCTTGTCACAGAGATAAGTAAATAAATGTTTCATGGATTCATCATCTACATCGGTTCCCAGATAACACGCCGTTCCCTTTCCATAAGAATGCTCGCTGACTGCCATGGCTCCGGTTTTATAATCTTCCATATAGGTACCGATTGCCTTTGCATTCCCTTTCAGAAGATCACTCCACATCCCGTCCAGAGTCTCCTGTACGCTGCTTCCCAGGTTTAATTTCAGCCTGGTTCTATTGGATGCAAACACCGGCTCCACCTCTTCAACGGTCATGCCAAAGACATCATTTAATCCTGCCGGAAGCGAATCCGTATACCCCACATTGTCTTCATTTTTCGCAGAAGTTAAAAATGTGGACAGCAAAATGCCTCCGTTTTCAACAAAGCCGCGCAGCTTTTTCTGGAATCTGCGGTTCGCTACAAACGCCGTGGGTACCACAAGGAATTTATATTTTAAAAAGTCAGCCCCAAACCCAATCACATCTGCATTGTATCCGGCATCTTCCAATAAGTTGTACAGCCTCGCGCAATAGTCCAGATAATTGAACTCCGGATCATTCACAGGCTTTATCCGAAGTGACCAATGCACATCATAATCTACGCAGACGGCAATCTCATTTACAAACTCTGCCTGCTCGTATGCCTTTAACTGCTCCAGAATTCTTGCGGTCTCCTGCATTTCATAATATCTTCTTCTGGGCACTCCATCCATATCCACGATGGCATAATTCAACTGCTCTGCCCCGAATGGGAACGTTCGAAACTGGAAATGCAGCATCATATCCGCACCGTGGGCATAAGACTGAATCACTGCCTGTTTCAGTGCACCCGGATTGGGCTGGACTCTTCCGGATCCCCCAAAACGATGCCCGCCTCCAGACATAAATTCCATGACCCAAAATGGTTTCCCTTCCTTTACCCCTCTTGCAAATGCATAAGGAAATGAATCTACGGCAGCATCCCGAAGTCCCGGATAGTAATCAAATCCATAAACATCCAGATTCTTCGTTCCCTTATAATAGTCAATGCTGTTTGTAGCCAGACCGGTTCCATTTGTCGTAACCGGAGCATCACTGTACTGATGCAGAATATCTGCCTGAAGATTCTGATACTCAATCTGGGAATCACTGGCAAAGCGCTCAAATTCCAGACGCAGAGTGGGATTTTCAAAGTAAACCGGTAAAGCCTGCTCGGCGCTTACTTCAATGGTGTTAACCGGCGGCTGAATCTGTTCAAAATTCTCATAATCCTGTCCCCAGAAAATATTCCCGCTTCTCCTGTTGTAGGCTTCAATGGTTTTATATTTATTCTTCATATACTCCGAAAACTTACGTTTACACACCGGGCAGTGACAGCGTCCGGAAGCTTCCTGCGCCGGTTCATTGTCGATCTGGAATCCGGAGACATACGGATTTTGCCCAAAGCGCCTGCCAATTTCCTCTGTTATTTTCACCGAATACTCCCGGTAGATGGGATTATTGTAACAATAGAATCTCCGTCCACCAAATGGCCGGACTTCCCCTCTGTTATCCACATAGAGAACTTCCGGATGTGCATAAACCAGCCATGCCGGCGGGCATGCAGTCGGTGTGCAGATGATACTGCGGATTCCCGCTTCACCTAATTCCATGACTGCTTCTTCCAGCCAGTCAAACTGATACTCTCCAGGCTTTGGCTCCATTTTACACCATGCAAATTCTCCCATGCGAACCGTGTTGATTCCGGATTCTTTTAATAATTTCAGGTCATGCTGTAATTCTTCTTTTGTCTTGTGTTCCGGATAATATGCCACACCATACTGCATTTTACATTCCTCCTGCTCTTCTCTCCATATATAGCGCCAGCTGGCTTATGCCCTCTAATCAGCAGTGCAAAACTCCATTTACGCTTTACCCCCGGAAATGCCACAAGCTTGCTTGCGGCATTTCCGAATCTGTAGTTTAAAAGCGCCTTTCTTTTACACTTTACCAGTAAAATAAATTTCCTGTACATCCGCAGCTTTCACTTCTTCTTTTAAAGTAAGTACCACAATGGTGTCCACTTCCGTTCCCGGGATACTGCTGACATCAATCTGTATCCCTTCTTTATCCTGTTTAAAAGGGAGGGCTGCTCCATGAAGAAGTGCCGCTTGTTCTACCTGATACTCCTGTAACGGAATCTGTTCCTTTGCAAATGCTTTCCTATCCAGCACATGCACATAGATTTTATTTCCTTTGCTTGTTGTTCCATAGACGTTATCCACAGGTTCAACAGGACCGCCTCTGGTACCATAAACAGCTTCTGCGTTTTCCTTTAGCCAGGCTCCGATTTCCCGCATCCTGGTCTGTACTTCCTCGGAGAGCTTCCCGTTTTTATCAGGTCCTACATTCAGCAGCAGATTCCCGTCTCTGCAGATCACATCTACCAGCATTTTTATCAGCCAGTCAAAATCAGATACCGGGTCATCAGCCATCCATCCCCAGGAACAGCCGCTGCAGACACACATATTTTTTTCCCACGGCACCGGCAGGATTTTACCGGTGATTTCGTGGGAACCCTCATCACAGTAAAAATCTCCTTCGTATCCGGAACGGGGATTTAACAAGGTCTTTGGATTATATTTACGTACTACTTTGTTCAAATTCACCGGTTCCCAGAACCATGCGCTGGAGGTGTCACTGCCTTTGTGGGCAAGCCATCCGCCATCATACCACATGATATCCACAGGACCGTACTTGCTGCAAAGTTCCTCCACCTGTCCGTAGCACTGGTCTTTCATCAGTTTTGCATTTTCCGGCAGTCCTTCCGGGTCAAAGTACCCGGGGAATCTCCAGTCCATTGGTGAATAATACAGCCCTACACGAAGTCCTGCTTCTCTTGCAGCATCCGTATATTCTTTTACAAAGTCTCGTTTCGATCCAGTATTGCTGCTGGTAAATCCCCCGTAGCTTGCCGGGCTGTCCCAAAGTGCAAAACCATCATGGTGCCTGGTAACCATGACCATATACTTTGCACCGAAATCTTTTGCCAGGTCTGTCCACTCTGTCATGGAGAAATTCTCAGGATTAAACTCCTGTGCCAGTCCCTCATATTCTTCTTGGGGAATCTGTTCATTAAATCTTGCCCATTCTCCTCTTCCCAGAATAGAATAGAGACCCCAGTGGACAAACATTCCTATTTTTGCATCCCGCCACCATTGTAAATCTTCCGGCGGCAATTTCAGTTCCGGGCACTTCATACCCCCTAAGCTTTTTAAATTGATACTGCTTTTCAGCATAGAGCGCAGTTCTGCGCCCGTCATTTCTCTTGGTGTTTTTGCAGCCATTTTTCTTCCTCCTATTCTTCGTACAGCCAGTCCAGAGTATCCAGTCCTTCGCCTCCCAGGTTGGCATTCCTGGGCTTCAATACCGTATCTGCCGCCACAACTCCGGCGATCATAAACGCTCCGGTTCCAAAATAAATCTCATGAACACCTTTTTCATAACGGTAAGCATGGATATTAACCGGCGGGCAAGCCTCTGCCTTAATAGCATTTCCATAGACTACCGTTAATCCGCCTCTGTCATCTGCATGGGTGTTGGTTTCAAGGTCCGGCAGCTGCAGCCACTCCACGCCCTTCGCATTCATGTATCCTATCAGTACATAAGAATCCTGGGGCAGCTCCAGTTTTACGGTTACCCCTTCTTCGATTGCCGCTCCCAGTCCCATACGCACTGCCTGCAGCTTCTCCAGTTCCGGAGCCAGATTCAATACTTTGCAGGAACAGTCAGAAAATACACTGCTGCCCTTTTCCAGGGCGAAGATCTCACAGCTCTGATCGCCAAGCAGCGTAAATGGTGCTGGCACCAATGCATCCGTTTTCACTTCTTCTGCATGGTCAGAAGGGAGGATCCCCTGCTTTAATTCCGCCAGATGCTTCTTAAAATTATGATATTCTTTTTCATATTCTGTGAGGCATGCTGTCCAATGTCCAAAGGTTTCCCCATTCGGGAAAGGAATCTTTCTCTGCGGTGTCTGCATACTGTTGGCATAAAGATACGTACTTTCCGTAAGTTTTGCAAGATTCCGGAATTCATGCAGCGATTCTTCCATAAATACCGCCGCATTTTCCAAAAGAGCCACATCTCCTTTGCATTTATCATCCATGGTATATTTATATTTCAAAATTTCCATGGCTCCCTCTAACTTTTTACAGTAGGAGATACTCATTTCGTAAACAGCTGCCGCATCGGTATACAGACGTTTTAGTTCTTCATTTCCGTCTCCCTCCGCCTTCATTACTTCTTCCATGAGGCGCAGTGCCTTTGTGGCATGGGCACTGACTTCTGAGATCATATCATAAGGCGTCTCACCGATATGAGTCTGTCCTGCCAGTTCTTTTTGGATATAATCATCCGGCTGTTCGCCTTTTCGGGCTACGGAATTCCAAAGTTCCTTATTGGGACGGTAGCGGTTGACGTTGGTAAACTGGCTCATGGTCATTCCAAGACTCATGGTCTGTCTGTTTCCTTCTGTAATCCCGACTCTTCCAAGGATTTTCGGTGCACACTGACCTGCATTTTCCTGGGAAATCAAGAGTTTCTTTGCCGATTCATGGGAAATCCGGTATTGCCTGGCAAATACATTTACCCAGTGCTCCATTTCTGTATTTTCTTCCCGGTTTGGATTCCATGCATAACGGAACCATGCCGCAAACCAGATATAATCACGGTCCATCTGTAATAATCTTGGTGATACTTTATCCGGCGTATATGGCCAGTCCCAGTAAAATAACGGATAAAGATGCAGCCCATTACAGCCAAACCGGTGCTGTCCTGCCTGGACACACTTCTGAATATATAACGGAGCATTGAATTGGAACGGTTCCAGGTCTGCCAGAATATGTATATTCATAATATGAGTGGTACCCAGTCCGCTTAATGACTGATGAATATCCTGCCATTTTCCCTTTGGATAATAAGTTGTCAGGCTCTCCCCGTTATACTTCCACATGGTATAAAGGTTCGAGTACTTTTTCTTTGCCTCTTCCATGGCACCTATTGGGTCACAGTCATGGCCACGCAGTATAACCGGAGGTTCTTCCAGAAGTCCTGCTTCTGCCGCCCCTTCTTTTACAGCCGGTATGATGGTGTCGATAAACCAGTCTGTCTTGTTCTGGGTTCCACGCAGTGCTTCTCCCAGGCATACCATAAGACCGATATGAGGAAAAGATTTAATGAACTCCTTAATGGTTTTGCCGGTATAATCTGCTACCAGCGGGGTAATCTTACTTTGCAGCAGCTCCAGGCCATGCTTTCTTGCAAATGGAAGAGGGATATGGATATTGTAAAATTTTAATACTACCCAGATGCCTCTGCGGTCACATTCCCTGGTCAGCCATCCGAATACTTCACGATTTTGCTGAAATTCTTCTTCCGTTACCTCCAGTGCTTCGGGATAGTCCGGCACTTTCACCAGGGAGGAGAAGGGGTGCCCGCTCCAGATGTAGAGTACATTGCAACGCATGGATAAGAGCATATCCAGGAACTTCGTCCACATGTCTTTATCATAAAACCACGGGAACCGCTCCGGTGTAATAGGATATTCATAAGTAAGCCTGGGCGGCTCAATCTTTGTCTTTTGCAGTCCGACTGCGGGTCCTCTGAGTTTAAATACCGGTGCGTCTCCAAACGTAATTTCTGCGGGGAACTCTCCGTCTCTTTCCACCCTCTCCTTCAGCTCCATACAGCCGTATAATGCTCCGGTGTCTGTTCCTCCGCAGATAACTGTAAGCCCGGCAGAACAGGTTTCTATATAAAATCCTTCGCCTTCCGGCTCCCGTGTATGAAAAATCAATAATTCATTTTCCATCATCCACTGTAAGAATGTATCTTCCCTTAATACGGATACATAAATCTTTTTCCCTTCTGTCTTTCGGAACTCTTCCGGTGACTGGGGAAGCGGTGCATAAACCACCTCATATCCGGCGCCTGTCAGCACCTGATCAAGCTGCAGTATTCCAAAGCTGATTCTTTCATTATTCAAGTCATTTTGCAGTATTGTAATTTTTTCCATTTGTTCCTCCCTTTCTGTCATAAAACTTTTTGCAGCTCATATTTTACCTCTCACACCATCCTGCGCTTACCAGATTAATTCTGTTCTTTCCCCTGCTCTGCAGGCGGCTTCTCTCGTCTCTGTCTTCCAGCTCAGCTGATACGTCTTAGGGCTTTGTGCAGTCAGATGCAACCTCACAGGCTTCCCATTTTCCCAGTCCATATCAAGTCTTACATTGCCTTTGAGGATATAGCCTTTCAGGCTGCCGTCTTTCCATTCCGCAGGCAGCGCCGGAAGCAGTACGGCTTTTCCGCTCTGGCTCTGGACGATGCCCTCCAGAATTGCTTCCGTAATACCAAAATTACCGTCGATCTGAAACGGCGGATGCACATCCAGAAAGTTATCCTGAATACACTTTTTCAGAAGCTGGCACACATGCTCTTTAAGGGCAGCCCCATCCCTGAGCCGGGCTGCAAAGCATCCCAGCCATGCCCGGCTCCATCCGGTGTGTCCGCCTCCATGAGACAGCCTGTTCTGCAGCGTCTTGTTCGCCGCTACAAAGTATTTCTCCGTTTCAGGAGTAATTTCATCTCCCGGATGCAGTGCATATAAATGGGAGATATGCCTGTGTCCCGGCTCCATTTCCTCATAGTCTTCCATCCACTCCAGCAGCCTGCCATCTGCTCCAATCATCAATGGCGGCAGCTTTTCCAGCATCTCTTTCAAGGTTTTTTCCTCTTTTTCATCCCGCATTCCAAGAACATTCATACCGTCCAGGCAAGCTTTGAACAGTTGTCGTAAAATAGCGCTGTCCATTGCCGTTCCCATAGATAATGCACCGGTTTCCCCTGCTGACGAACGATAGGTATTTTCAGGTGAAACAACCGGGCCTGTGACCAGAAAACCATTGGGAAGTTCATACAGATAATCTTCAAAAAAGCGAATGGACTCCCGCATGATTGGAAGAGCTTCTCTTAAAAACTCCAGGTCTTGTGTATACTGATAATGTTCATACAGATGCAGGCACATCCATGCCCCTCCCATTACCCAGTATGGAGAGGCATCAAATATCCCCTCAGGCGCCGTACATCCCCATACATTTGTATTATGATGTGCACAGAATCCCCGGGCGCCGTATAATTTCCGCGCTGTTTCTTTTCCATTCTCCACCAGCAGCTTCACCAGATTCATTACCGGCAGCTGACACTGGGACAAACCAGCCTTTTCGGCAAACCAGTAATTCATCTGGGTATTAATATTGATGGTGTACTGGCACTGCCAGGGCGGTTCATAAGAACCATTCCATAACCCCTGCAGATTAGAAGGAAGCAGGCAGTTATGGGAAGAAGCAATCATCAGGTACCTGGCAAAGTGCACCAGAAGTTCCGTCAGATAATTTTCACAGGAACCGTCTCCCTGACGGAAGGAATTTAGAAGCTCCGCCGTCGTCATTTTCTCATCTGTGCTTCCATTCAGATCCAGATTAAAATTGCCATTTAAAGACTGGTAATCTTCTAGGTGCCGTCTTCTAATTTCTTCATATCCTGCTGCCTGTGCCGCATCAAGTCTTTCCGTGATTACACGAGACAGGTCCGCATAAGCTTCTTTCCCGTCTTTCCTGACTCCGTTCAGACACTCCTGATAATCCGTGCCTGCCGCAAGATACACCACGGCTTCCTCTGCATCCTCCAGATATACCGCATCTCCCATGCTTCTGGCATGCTCCGATGCAATGCGCACCCCGCTCAGGTAATGCATCCCGTCTGCACCATTCTCTCCCCAGTTTCCGGCTGTCGCCTTTCCAGGCGTGTGCACAAGTACACCGGTAAACTCTTCAAAGGGCTTCCGGCTTATATTTGCACTCAGGGTGATTTTGTGCTTCCCCTTTGCCCGTATCCTTATGGCAAGCACCTGATAGGCTTCACTGATAAAATGTTCCCGCTCATACTGAGTATCATCCAATTCATATACCAGTTCTGCGATAGCCTCACCCAGGGAAAGCCTGGCTTCGTAATGAGTTTCTTTCTCCGCATGGTTTAAGAAACATAGCCTGAGATCCCCAACAGGCTGGTAGGGATTATTGTATTTTGGCGTGGATGTCAGTGCCATTTTAGCCAGAAATGCTGCTTTTTCTACTCTGCCTTCCAGTAAGAGCTGCCTGATTTCACCTAAATGCCGGAAAGCATCCGGATTTTCCCGTTCTCTTGCAGGTCCGTAGCACAGAGTTTCTTCATTTATAAATATGGTTTCCTCTTTCAGCCGTCCAAGTACCATCGCTCCTAATCGGCCATTTCCAAGAGGCAAACCGTCATCCCACTTTCTGGCAGGCTTTTTCATATATATTTCATATCTCTTCATATTTTTTCTCCTGCATACCGCAGACAGGTCTGCGGTATTGCACCAATAGATAGTTTTTCGCCTCTCATACTCCATGCCGCTTCCGGTAGGCAATCATCTGCTTCCAGTCATCACGGCTGAGATAATGAGTACCGGATCGCAAATGGTATCCGATTCTTCCCTCGTGGTAACAGTCTCCTGCTTTCGGAAAACGATCCGGCGCGACCAGTCCCTCTTTCCCATACAGCTTCCATGCCTGTGAACTTTCAACACAGGATAAAAATTCGGATACGGGGTCCGCCCAGTCATCCCGGTCCGCACTGGCAATATAGAGATGGCGGGGTGCTATCAGGGATAATAGAAAATGCTGGTCAAATGGCATCCGGCTCACATCCTCCCTGTACTGAAAAAAGTTCCCGTTAAACCAAAGCCTGGAGCCTTTCCCATAAAGGTTATTAATCTGCTCCCCTGTTTTTCCACGAAACAGTGCGGCACCGCCTGCTCCGGATTCATTTGCAGCCGTCAGGGAGAACCGTTCATCAAAAGCTCCGGCAATCAATGCTGTTTTTCCCAAACGGGAATGCCCAAGAACTGCAACCCTGCTTTCATCTATTTCTTCCCTTTCCAGAATGTCATCCAGAATTCTGCTGCTGCCCCAAGCCCACATTGCCGTTTTTCCCCAGCTGTCAAATTGGTTTCTGGTACAAAACCTGCCTAACCCACTCTGATGTCCATCATAATAGTCAGCAGTAATATCCTGATAATAGACACTCGCCACACCAAAGCCTGCATCCAGGATCTCTTCTCCAATCCCATCTGCAATTTCCGGGGTAAACGCCAGATAAATAAAGACAGGTGGACGCTCTGCATTTTTGGGAAGCATGAGACGGTAGGGAAAGGATACGTAAGAGTAATCGGATGCGATCCCAAGATGAATCGTCTTTACCACTGCTTTGCCTCCATAGGCATCCTCATCTTCTAAGACCTGCCTGCCTTTGGTCCGGTATGCAATTCTGGGAAAACAGCCGCAGAATTCACTGCACAGCAGATCTTTTATTTCCTCCCGCCTGCGTTCCCAGCCGTTTATATTCTCAACACTTCCTTGATCTTTGCTGTGGAACAGCTCCGGTAGATTTCTGCTCTTTAATTCCTGCTCCAGCATTCCCATCTTAACTTTCACCTTTCAAAATCAAATCCCGGAACAGTTCATCCAATCCCGGATTGCAGCCGACCCTGCCCTCTCTGGACAGACTGACCAACAGAAGCTCCCCTGCCCCCAGAGGGCAGCTCTTTACAAACGGAAGATGTGGCTTTGCTCCGGTGCTTTTGTCCAGCCCCTGCTTGTCGTATGTATATACCAGTGCCTCCCCTGGCAGTTTCGTCTGGATGGTATGGGTGGCGGTAGCGTCTATATATCCCTTTTCTTCGTTATACAGCATGGAAATTGGATATTCCTTAAAACCATCTTTTGCAGCTGCAAAAAACAATTCCCCGCACCCCTTAGCAGTGACCTCTTCTCCCCCAACCCGGAACGATATGTTTTCCTCCGGAAGCAGCAGGATCGATCGTCCCCCCGCCTTTGTATTGGCTTCTGCCGCTTTCAGGCTGTCAGAACTTAGATCACTGATCACGCATACTTCTGTCTGTCCCAAGGAATTCCCTTCTTCGTTTTTGATTTCCGTTAATCCCAGTTTATTACAAAGTACTTTTGCTTCGCCACCGATTGCTCTGACCTTTTCCGTATACCTCCGCCGTTTATATACCTGTATGGATATCGTTTCCGTATTTAAAACCTTTCCTTCTTCATTTAATATCGCCGCTCTTATCTGCACTTTGGAACTTCTGCCGTCAAATTCCGGCATTGCCTCAAATGTTAAGGGAATTTTGCCTGCACATATGGCATTTGCCGCCAGTGCCGTGTCATCCATCTCATATGCTGTAAAGGGTTCCGGGTCCTGTCCTGCAAACGCTTCCGCCCGGATGGTCAGGACACTGTCTTTTCCAGTATCATTTAGCAGCCAGGCTGCCACCTCCACCTGCTCATCCAGATAGGCTGTGCTCCGTCCGGTATAGAGGTTCACCCGAAGCGGCCGGAGGGATTCCTGATAAGAAAAATAAGCTCTTTTGGGCTGACGCCTGAAGTCTACCAGAGTCTTCATCCATCCCGATGGCCATGCATCAATTAACAGATGAATCGCCGTATGGTTAATAATATCGCCCCTTCTTCGGTAAGCATCCGTCAGAAGCTTTGTGGCTATCGCCTGATGTATCTGGCTTTCCCGGATCCAGTCCGCCATGTTATTCTGTTCCTCATACCAGTCTCCCTGTACGGAATGGGTCTGCGCACGCACAATTTTATCAGGATACCAGGTACCGTCAGGCTGAGTTTTCAACCATTCTTCTGGATAGAAATTTCGCATAACTGCTTCATGGTCCAGTCCTTCGGCACCATATTCACCGCATCCCATCATCCAGCCTTCTTTCACCGGAGGCAGATACCCTTTTAACAGGCGTCCGATTGGTTCTCCATGGTTGGTATACCACATGGTGTAACAGTGGAAATCCGGCATTCCCTCTGCAGTGGGTCCGTCATAATCCCCTTCCACATTTTTAATCACACGGTCAGGATTTTCCACATAGACTGCCTTTCTGGCTGCCTGAAAGAACGCTTCCAGCTCATCCCTCAGCAGATGACGGTGCCCCTTGGCTTCATAGCGTCTGGAATATTTATCCTCAGGGTCTTCGGTCCGCCTTATGCACATAGGTTCATTTATAAAAGTAACTAACACCGTAGATACATGTCTTCTTACCAGATGCTCCATTTCCTGTACCTGTTTTACCGCTTCTGCAAACTGCGGCCTCCGAAGGAAACTAAAGAGAGGGAGGTCACACTGGTGCATCATTCCAAGCATATCAAAGTAATCATAGATCTCCTCCTGCACCGGACGCTGGGTGACACGGTAATAATTCATATTGCACATCTTGGCAATAAGAATATCATCTGCCAGCTGGTCAAAATCTCCCTTCATAACACACTGCTGAAGGTGTCCCATCTCATTGGCACCCCGAAGCACAATGGGCTGGTTGTTGAGATAAAATTTCCCTTTTGGAACAGAAGTCTCATCGCTGACGAACTTTTTCATTCCAAAATTCTGGCTCTTTCCGGAAATGGAGTCGCCTGCTCTGCTTAGATTTGCCTGGGCTCCATAGAGCCAGGGCGACTCCGGTTCCCAAAGCCTGTAATCCGATACCGGTATAAAGTAGCGGTATTCATTCTTCCCAGGTCCCACGTATGTAATCTTTGTATGGAGATCTCCGATCTTTTTTCCTTCATAGTTCCTTGGCAGAAGTTCCAGATCCAGATCATAAGCTTCCTTTACCTCATCGGTATAGTTTATGACCCCAAGCCTTAATTCCACCAGATCTTGATCAATATCCGGTCTTACAAAAATATCATCCAGATATACCTCCGGGCGGATTTCCATGGAAACCTTTCCAAATACTCCCGCTCCCGCCGGGCAGTGATGCCATCCCACCTCCGGGTCATCCCAGCCGGGACCTGTAGCGGCATAAATTTTATCCCCATCCAGAACTGGGCCTACGCCAAGTATGGGCACATCATTTTTGCACAGGATAACCAGCTCGTTATCCTCTTGTAAGTAATCTGTAACATCAAATGAAAAAGGTGCAAAAAACCCTTCGTGGCTGCCTACATAATTGCCATTCAAGTAGATTTCTGCTATATAATCCACACACTGAAAATACAGAACAGCCCGCTTCTGATTCTGAATGAGCTCTTCTGACCATATGTTTTTATAGGAACATCTGTAATAACCGCTCCACTTTCCATCCTCCAGCGCAGGTCCTCTGTAATCTGGTACCGTTACTTTTTCCCATACCTTACTGATATCATTGCGGTCTGTGAACACCTCTCCTTTTTCCCGGTAACGGAATTCAAATTCCTGTAATTGCATATCCAGGATTCCGGTTTGGATGTGAGGCAGATAATTTCTCAGGTAAGGGCGGTATTGGTTTCTCATATCTTCTAAATCCCGGGCAAAATCCTCACACTGCTCCTCAAATGTCTTTTCCCCCTCCCAGTAAATCTTATGCTGACGGCAGTCCTCTTTTGAAAACCAGATATCCGGTACTGGCAAAGGCTGTACTTCCTGATCAGTTGTTCCAATTGGGTGCTTCGTCATTGCAATCTCATGAAAAAAATCCTGATTAGCCATATTATCCTCCCATGCATACCACAGTCCTGACTGCGATACTGCTTACAGCTTAACAGGGCACATCCACGTACTTTTATCTGTCAGTTTCCAGTTTTAAGATATCGTGAATGTCCCCTGCCGCTTTTATTGTTTTACCAATTACTATTATTTCGCTGCTTCTGCCGCTGCGTCTTTAAATTCCTGTTGGATTGTTTTGTAATCTGCAGAATCTACGATTCCCTGTACAAAAGTTTTCCACTCGGTCTCCCCAATCTGTCCCATAATATACTGGGTACACAGGGTATTTACATCATCTGTTAATACTTTCCAGTTATTATTGTAAGTTGTTGACTGAAGGTTGCTGATTGCATTTTTTGTTTCGGTTTCTTTTAAGTCACTGTAAACGAATTCTTTGATTTCTTCTACTCTTGCAATATTTTCATCGGATGCTCTCTTGGTACCGTCTTTCATAAACTTATCCGTAATCTGGTCAGCATCTTTTTTCAGGAAGATCTGATTCCATGCGCCTACATAGCCATCCTGTCTTTTCTTCTTAAATACTTCATCGTCTGTATTTTTGGTTCCGTCTTCTTTTAAGGTATAGTGGACATCCTTTACACCATCCATCATTACCGAATCATATCCGGGATATGTTTCTTCCGTTGCATTGAAAACATCCATGATCTTCTTGATTTTTTCTTCTGAGCACTTTGAACTGATCGCGATACAGGAATCGATATCCGTATAATTGGGGCTTACAGTATAAGCTTTGTCTCCCTTCACCGGCATCAGACACCAAGCTTTTAATTCCGGTCCTGTACTTTCATCAAATATTTTATTACTGGTGAGGTCGGCTGACTGGTTCCAGTTATACCAGGCTGTCAGGTAAGCCACAGAATTGCCTGCTTTCCATTTTGAAGTATCTGCATTTGCCAGAGCAAATTCTGGATCAATAGCGCCAGCATCATATAAATCTTTCATCCAGTTCAGGAAATTGATATACTCATCTTTAAACTGCATGTACTCAAATTCTCCGCTTTCATTTACAGCCCAGTCAGACTGTCCTGTGAAGGCAACTGCAAATGCTTTAATTCTGTCGTTCATAAAATCATCATCAAAATACTCCAGCGCATAGATCTTCTTGCCTTCCCCCTCGGATGCTGCTTTAGACAGATCGATCAGCCAGGTTTTTAATTCTTCCATGGTTTTTGGTTCTTCCGTGAAATTATATTTTTCCATCAGGTCTTTTCTGACTTCTATACCTGAATTCTGTCCGCTTTCCGCCTTGCTTCTTGGAAGAATATAGATTCCACCGTTATATCTTGCCTGATCCCACATATTCTCATCCCAGCTCTTCATAACTGCATTGGTCTCGGCAATTCCGTTTCCGTTATCAAATAAATAAGGCGTCATATCTACAAATGATCCTGCATCCACTGCCTGTGTAAATACCGGGTAATAATAGGAACCATTCCCCTGCTTGCTCACCTGGATCACATCCGGCATACTGTTTGCCGCAATCAGCGTATTTACCTTCTGGTCAAAATCCTGGTAATTTACCCATTCAATCTCCAGATTCACATCAAACATATCTTCCCAGTACTGTTCCATCTCACTGTTAGCCAGCGGACCATATCCCCAATCGATCCCCATGACCGTGATTGTCATACGATCACCGTTTTCTCCTGTTCCTGCGGTTTCTCCGCCTGCTGTTTCGCCGCTTGCAGTATCTCCGGTCCCTGCTTCTGCCTGTGTTCCTTCTGTCTTTGGTGCTTCTGTGGTTTTACCATCGGAACCGCCGCATCCTGCAAGAGCAGATGCCGCCAGAACTGCTGCCAGACCAAGCGCTACCTGATTTTTAAAATTCTTCCTCATATCTTATTCCTCCTATATGATCTTTTTATATAAAAACGCCCTGCGTTTTTAGCCTTTGACTGCACCTACCATCATTCCTGACTCGAAATATTTCTGCAGGAACGGATAAATAATCAGTACGGGTAACACGACTACTACTACCGCCGCCATTCTCATAACTTCCTGAGGCACAGCGTTCTGAACGGTTGACTGCACATCCAGGACATCTGAGATGTTGGATGAAAGTACAACTTTCTGTACATATACCTGTAAGGATGCCTTCGCTGTAGATGTCATGTACATAATAGAGTTAAAGTATGTATTCCAATAGCTGACAAAGGAAAACAGTGTCATCGTTGCAAGCATTGCTTTAGACAGCGGAACTACGATGGTTCCAAAGATACGAAGCTGCCCGCAGCCGTCAATCTTAGCCGCCTCCTCCAGTTCAATAGGCAATGACTGGAAGAAAGATCTCATAACCATGATGCTCCAGGCACCGCATGCAGCCGGCAGGATACATGCAAAATAATTATCAATCAATCCCAGGGAATTAATATTCATAAAGTTAGGTACCATACCTGCTGTAAACAGCATTGTTATCATAACGTATTTATTAAAGAAACTTCGTCCCGGTATGGGTTTTGATAGCATATATGCCAGTCCGGCATTTAAAAAGACGCTGAGCGGTACCCCCACTGCTGTTATAAATATGGTTGATTTCAAGGAATTCAGGAAGCCCGTTCCGGATAAAATCAATTTATATGCTGCCAGAGACCATTTTTTCGGCCATAGCATAAACTCACCTGCTACATACGCTGTGGAATCGGTAAAGGATAATACTACAACATACAGGAACGGCAGAATCATGGTGCCTGCAATAATAATAAGAATTAACCACAAAATGCTCTGATAAATATTTTCTTTGGCTTTCATACCCATTTTATTCGCTCTCCTTTCCATCCTCATCTCTACATAACCCCGTCATAACCTTTACGGTTGGTAATCCAGTTAGTAAAAATAACAAGTGCCGTATTAATTACAGATTTAAACAGTCCAATTGCGGTTGTATAAGAGTACTGCGTACTTCCGCTGGCAATACTGTTGTTGTATATGTAGATCTCGAATACCTCCAGTTTTGATTTTACCATGGCATTATTCATCAGAAATACCTGTTCAAAATCTACGGAGATGATGGTTCCCATTCTAAGGATTAACATAACGGCTACGGTAGGCATAATACATGGCAACGTGATCTTCATCATACACTGGAACTTATTTGCACCATCCATTTTTGCTGCCTCATACAGAGACTGGTCAATTCCGGAAATAGCTGCCAGGTATACGATAGAGCCCCAGCCGATGCTTTTCCAGAGAGACTGAATCACGATAACCAGATAAATCCATTTTGTGCTGAACAAATAAGCAGTTGATTCATATCCCAGCAAATTTGCAATCTTGTTCACAAGTCCCTGTTCGGTAGAAAGCAGGAAAAATGTTAAGCTGGCTACAATTGCCCAGGAAAGGAAATGCGGAAGGTATACAGAAGTCTGTATCAGTTTTTTGAATTTCGCATTTCGAACCTCATTCATGATCAATGCCAGGAAAATCGGCGCAGGAAAAGTCAAAAGACTTAAACCACTGATGATCAGTGTATTTTTTAACATGTTATAAAATTTAGGGTCCTGGAACAATGCTTCGAAATGTTTTAATCCCACCCATTCACTTTTAAGTAATCCTAAATGTGGATTGTAATTCTGAAATGCCATCAACAGACCTCTCATAGGCAGATAGGAAAACAGGAATAAAACAATTAATCCCGGTAATCCAAGTGCATAGATCCATCGATATTCATAGATGTGCTTTCTCAATGTCTTTTTGGAAGTGCTTACATTTTTTTGACTGGAAGCCCTCATACTATATCCCTCCCGATTATCTTTTTCAAGACGGTTTATTTTCCGCCTGTTCTTTGTCGTTAAGGAAAGTATAAGGGATTTTTAGAAATATTTATATAGTAGAGATTCAATATTTTTGTACAAATTTCATTTTTATTTATATTTTTTTCATATTTTTTATATTTTTGATAGGAAATTATGAAAGCGCTTACTTTTCTTCTTGTGTTCTCCCATATATTTTTTCTTTGCAGCCGGTATAACGATCGCCGCTGCCAGAATTGCCACAAAGGCAACAGATATATTGCTGACCATCATTACAATACCTACGCTCTCACTTCCCAGGTTCGTAAAATTCTGTAAGAACCATAGAACCGGCACCCGGAATACAAAGATCCTGCTCATGCTGATCAACAATGATATTTTGGTTTTTCCCAAACCATAGAGCAATGACATGACCGCCGAATTGATTCCCAGAGGTACAAATCCCATTGCCTCAAACCGGAATATTTTCATAATCAGCCGCTGAAACTCCAGGTCATTTTCCGAAAACATACTGCTGATCTGCTGGAGAAATACCATTGAGATGGCATATGCTGCTGCTCCTGCTATTAAATTATAGACCAATACACTCCAAAATGCCTGCAGCGCCCGGTCGAATCTGCCGGCTCCTGCATTCTGGCTGATTACGGAAGCGGCTCCTTCCTGTAAACCATTTTGGGGTGCTGAGGCAAAGCCTCCCAGGTTATTGGAAACCCCCAATGCCCCTACGGTAAGTACTCCATACAGCGTACTCATAGAATTTACCATTAACTTTCCCATGGAAAATAAGGCTCTTTCTACAATCAGCGGAATGGACTGTACAATCATTGGTCCCGACAATCTCTTTTTAAAAGATACAAAACGAAGGGAAAACCCAAATGCATTCTTTTCACGCTTCATTTTGACCAGCCCGATCACCATCAGGGTTGACTGAGAGATAATCGTTGCCAGTGACATCGTAACTATACTTCCTTTTAGAACATAAACAAACAGCGCGGTTAAAAATGTCTTGGTGAAAATAACAATAATATTCATTTTCATGATGAGCTTAGTCTCGCCTCTGGCACGCTCGATGGCAATAAACACATTGTTAAAAAATATAATAACCATTGCCAGCAGCTGAAGCTGAAAATAAGTATTGCCTTCTGCAATCAGCTCAGCCGGCGTCTTTGCAAATGCCAGAATCTGCTTCGTAAACGGTATAAGCAGAAGAATGACAGCAGATAATACTCCGCACATGGCATACAGCGTACTGACCCGCTTTTTTACCAGGTCATACTTTCCTTCCCCATAAGCCTCACTGACCTTAAGACTGGCGCCTACTGCCAATCCTCCGCCCACCGCCGAGATAATGGAATTAATCTGAGCCAGATAAGCCACTGCCGATACTGTATTGGAACTGATATGGGAAGCCATCATCGTATCCAGCACTCCGAATACCTGCCCCAGGCACTGATATACACATAGCGGCAATGCAACCTGCCATACTACCTTCCACATATTCCCATTCAGCGTAAAATCCCGAAACTTCTGATCTTTTGCTGACAGCTGTGCATTATTCTCTTCCATGATGTCTGCTCCTTTAATACCTTTTAACTGCTTGTAGATCTGTATTTTACAGCAAAATCTTTTAGATATCTACTGTTTTTTCGTGAATATACGCTTGTATTACAGATTTTTTGTGTTATTATAGTTCTAAAAGGTTGCATTTCGATTTACAATTTTGAAGAATTAAGATTGCATTTCGCAAAAGTGATTTTACAAATGGACCATTAAAATAAGTTAAGTATTTTCAGGAAAGGCTGTGTTAAAATGAATCCAGACCATAAAGAACCCGTATATGAACCTCCGCTGTTTTTTATAAACCAGCTTCGTCGAAACAGTAATTTCCGTATGCCCGAATCCCATTCTCACGACTGCTATGAACTTTATTACCTACTGTCGGGCATACAGAAATTTTTTATACAGCATACCGTCCATGCTATGCGCCCGCATGATCTGGCACTGATCTCACCCGGACTTCTGCACCGTACTACATATTCTCAGGTTTCTACACACGAAAGAATTGTTATTATGTTTGACCCCTGTTACATTTCTGCAATTACCGATGTCTGTCCGGATCTGATGAAAGATCATTTTCTGGGCACACCCTGTCTGCATATACCAGAAAATTCTCATGAAGAAATCCTGCAGACGATGAATCACCTTTTTGCGGAATTCGAGCAAAAGGATGAATTTTCCTCCATATTGATATCCCAATCCCTGTGCCGGCTGATTGTACAGCTTAAACGGCTTAAGATGGAAGAACATCTGCCCGCCTCCGCCCAATTGACACCCCAGGACGAAGCCATCGGCAAAGCCGCCTTCTTCATCAGCCAGTCATACTGGCAGTCCATCACCCTTGAGGACGCTGCCAGAGAAGCCAATTTAAACCCTACCTACTTCTCCCGTAAATTCAAAGCAGTCACTGGCTTTGGCTTCAAAGAATACCTCACACAGATCCGCATTCAAAAAGCTGCTTATGAGCTTCTCCACACCAGTGATTCCATAACAGATATTGCTACTCGGTGTGGATTTGAAAACAGTAATTATTTTGGGGATTTGTTTTATAAAGTAAACGGGGCTTCACCAAGGGCTTATCGGAAAGCCAGAAAGTCCAGGTGATGATTCCCGTTTGCCAATATTATTGGCTTAACAAAAAAACAGAGTGTAAAGTTCATTTTGAACTTCTTTACTCTGTTTTATATGACTCTTCTATTTTCGTCCGTCCCCATCCTGCCTGCATAAAATGTTTATTTGACAATTTTACTCAAAGATGATATTATTTAAATACAAAAAGGAATAACCGCCCGAGCTAGGTAGTTATCCTCATTATAATGAGTTGTCCCTAATGGACATTGCCTACCTTGTTGGTTAGAACAGGGTAGGCTTTTTTTATTTCTTCTTGTCTACATAGGCTAGGAGAGAAATAAGAAAACTTCCAAATATAAACAACAATGTTAATACCTGGTATGTATTCATAATATCACCCCCCTTCTTTTAGAGTTGGAGGGCAACCACCCTGTAACGGTTATTCCAGATATCTATTATAACATTATCTTAATCAAATGTCTAATGTCTATTATCATTTGCAAATTTATTATTTGATATTTCTATAAACAACACTTCCTTCAAGTCTTGACTTTATCAAAACAATCCGCTACTATTAAAACTAGAAACAGCTGGCCTTTGCGGCCGCTGCAAACTTATGATAAGAAATGAGGCCCTGCTATGTATCGGGTATTAATTGTTGATGATGAGCCTTTTGTTATAGAAGGCATGAAAACGGCCATTGACTGGACCGGTTTCAACTTTGAAATATGCTGCAGCACCACGAATCCTCTCCATGCACTGGAATACCTGGAGAATAATCCTGTTGATCTGTTGATTACAGATATCTCCATGCCGCAGATGGATGGGCTTGAATTGATTCAGAGAGTGCGTAAAATAAATTCCCTGATTTCTATTTTAGTGCTTTCTGCCTACGATAACTTCGAATATGTCCGTACTGCTATGCGTCACGGAGCCGAAAACTATCTGTTGAAGCCGCTGAATCCCGATGAACTGGGGGAATCCATCAGCCGGATTGTCAGCCATCTGAAAGAACGCTCCACCCTTTCCAATACTTATGGCTCCATGATGCTGACCTTTCGAAGTATCTTTACGGAAAGCTGGGTGGAAGGGTCACTCAGTGAAGATGAATTTATTACACGTGCCCAGATGCTTGGTGTAAATCTCTATCTGAATAATTATACGGTAATAATCTTTACTGCTGATACCGGCACACCTCAGACAACTGAGAAAATGTCTCATTTATTTGACTATCTCCTATCCCTTTTTGTGGGAACCTATATCAGTCACTTTTATTTTGAGACGCCTTCCCGCCTGGTCTGTATTATCAGCAACCCAACTACTGAACTTCCCCTGATCAGCCTGTTGCCGGATCTGGAGAATGCCAGAGTGATTCTGAATTTTCCGTTTTTTGTCTCAGTGGGAAATACCGTTAACAATTACGTGGATGTGAGTATCAGCTACCGGAATGCAAAAAAATATCTGTTTCTTCAATACACGAAAATGAGCAGTTTTATCTTTCAGGATATGGATCTTCCAATCCTGACGCTAAACGTCATTGAGCAGGACTACACCGGTATTGCAGAACAGGATTATCTTACGCAGGTAACCGACCAGCTGGATAAAGTACTGCCTCCTTCCAAACATATTCCCTGCATTCTCTCTGTTTTAAGCTGGTGTACCTCACAGACCAGTACGGATACACAGCCCCATGCTTCTGTTATCGAATTATTGAGATGCTTAAATCCAGAAATAGAAAATAATGCTGATATGATTTCTTATCTGCATACCTTTATCCATACCGGATACGAGGTGCTATCCCAGAAGCAGCTGCTGCAGACTGCAACTTATCCCTGCGTGGATGCAGTCATTAACGCCGTACACGAATTTTCCGACAAGGATATTTCACTTAAAACCCTGGCAGCTAAGCTAAATATGCACCCTTCCTATCTGGGAAATATCTTTCATCAGCAGACGGGATTTTATTTTAATGACTACTTGAATGACGAACGTTTGAAATATGCGGCAGGACTTTTGGAAAATTCGGATATGAAACTGAAAGATATCGTGGATAAGGCAGGATTCTCCAGCCAGACTTATTTTAACCGCCTGTTTAAACGTAGATACGGTGCTCCGCCAAATGCATACCGGCGGGAGCTGCGTGCCAAGAAGCTATCCTGATGACGAATAACCCGTTATAAAAAGACTGCACTGAGATATTTGATTTTACAAAAGTCTCAGATGCAGTCTTTTCCTCTTTTCATGGTTTTATTTTAATTAAAATGTTCCTTTTACATCGCTCCAGTTTTTCTCCGCATAAGCAATCAGCTGATTCGCCTGCTCCAGAGGCATGTCGTTGAAGAACAGATACAGACCTTTGGAACCATATTTTTTAACAATTCTTTCGGTATTGCGGATCCAGTCATCAAATTCTCCGGAATATACCTTTACCCATAATGCTTTATTGGCTGCCCTGGCTTTATCATAAATTACATCCCACTCTTCCAGTGTTCCATCCGGTCCGTGGTCTCCGCTGGTCCATTGAAGTGCGTTGATACCGTCCACTTCCATCAATGCATCCATATGCTTAATTGCATCCGGCCCATCCAGATGATACAAGACATTATCCACTCCCTTAACTGCCTGTTTCAGAGAATCCAATACAAAGGTACGGAAGTATTCCGGGGAGAGCAAAGCAGAGTAATCACATTGCAGCTTCTGGGTTTTACCGCTTCCGAATATCTGGAATACGGTATAGGCACTGCCCCCTTCATATTGGGCATATTTATAAAAGGCATCGTAGTACTTCTGGTAGACATCGGTTACCTGCTGTACACGTCTTACTACCTCTTCATCATCGTCTATCATATCATAGATCAGTTCCTGGGCTCCGCGAAGAGATGCCAGAACATCTACATTTTCCATTAGATCCGGGATGGCAATCGGAAAATCATTCCCGATTAATTTCTTACATTCATCAAAAAGTGCAATATGTTTCTTAAACCATATATTTTCCGGATCAAATACCAAAGGTTTACAATCTTCCCAATCCTCTACACATGGCTCAAACCACACCGTTTTATCCTGGAATACAATTTCACTTCCCAGATACCCTGCTATGGAACCCGGTCCAAAATCTGCATTCAGGTTTGGGAAACTCTCTCCCAGAAATTCATGTGTTTCGCAATAATGACGGAAACGGTTCACAATTCCCTGGGCATTCATATATTTATCTTCCATATCCTTTGACTTTAAAGCAGCCGGCAATGCATATGGAACATACTCCGGTTTTACTCCTGTTACACGCATAATGGGCCTGCCTGTATTCTGGCATTTCCAGTAATCATCAAATCTCTGTCTGGTTGCTTCCCAATCTTTTTTGTACTGCATACCTGCTCCTCCTTCAAAACCCGGTTTCCATCCGTTCTGTCACTCCGGGTTTTCCTTATCTCCGCTATTTATAATCAAATCATAACATCCAAGGAGCCCAATTGCTTGCCCAATATCCAGTATTTTTTGCACTATATTTGGATTTTCCGGTAGCTGCCCGGAGAAACCCCCTGCACCTTTTTAAATATACGGTTAAAGTAAGAGACGCTGTTGAATCCGGTCTGCATTGCAATCTCCGTAATATTCATCTCTGTGGTGGTCAGCAGCATACATGCCTGGTTTATCCTGAGCTGGTCAATATATTCAAATATCCGCATATGCAGAAAATTTTTAAAGCAGGAGCAGAGGTAACTCTTGTTCATCATCGCTACTTTTGCCATTTCATCCAGCTCCAACTGCTCCATAAAGTGTTCATGGATATAATCCAGAACTGGCTGCAGCCGGATAAACGGCTTGTGGCGTTTCCCAAAATCCTCCTCGTGACAGCTGTCTATATAGAACCGGTAGAGCCTGGCGAGAAACAACTGAGTCCAGGACTTTACAAAAAGCTCCCATCCCGTATGCTTTCCCGCATATTCTTCACAGATATGTTCCAGATCTTCTTTAAGGACAATATATCCTTCCTGAGCAGGCATAATCCGGTTCGTAAAGTTTGGGCTTCGGTTAAAGAAAGGCTCCAGAAACTGATAGCCCTGATTCTTGTCCCAGAAAAAAGCAGGGTCAAATACAATCACCTTTAACTGCAGACTTCCGTCATGGACTGCCATATGGCGCTCCAGATTATTGATAATAAACATATCGCCTTCGCAAATCTCATATTCTTTTTCTTCAATCAGATAGAACCCCGTTCCCGAAATCACATAGTTTATTTCCAGAAAATCATGAGAATGAAAATACATCTGCTTTGAGTTGGAAATAAAAATACGATAAGGGAATTCCGGCTTGAAGACCATCTTATCTTTGATACTGTCCATGTTAAATTTCTCCCTTATTCTATCATCCTATACTTCGTAATATCCATAATAAATTCAACATGCGCTTTTATTCCGTTCCAGTTTATCAGCTTTCCTTTCATCAATAACTCTGTTTCTGAATATGGTACCTTAAACCTGCGCTCACAGAAGGATTCCCGTTTCATACCGGTGATCTTGCAAAATGGGCATGGCGCATCCATATGCATCAATTCCTTGTAGCATTTTTTCCCAATATAAGCATTTCCCTGGGTATTCGCCATCTGACGTGCAAGCTTATTCATATAGAGCAGTTCATAATTTTCCACATTGCAGATATAGATTGCATTTGTTCCTTCATCCAGCAGCCATTCCATATTCCTCAGCAATATGGAGGAAGGGGAAGACATCATTTCCCCAAAAAAACGGTATTGGTTTTTACCGTTGTTTTTGGCAAACAGAAGTGCTTTATCCGCCTTTGTATATAACTCCATATAATGAAATCCATCTTTGGGAACCCTGCTGATCCCCATAGAACAGGACATGTAAATTTTGCTGTCCTGGTAATCATATTCTGCACTGGACATGCGGCAGAATTTTTCAATCAGCATAGTCAGCTTCTCATCCGAATTCACATCGGTTATAAAAACCGCAAATTCATCTCCTCCCATACGTGCCACAAAACTTTTCTCCCCAAATATTTCCTTTAAGAGTTTTGTTATTGTGCAAAGAATTTCATCACCCTTAGTATGTCCCAGGAAGTCATTAATCTGCTTGAAATTATCAATATCCAGCATCATAAATGCTGACATCCCGTCTTCCTGTCCGATCAGATATTGTTCGATCTTCTGTTCAAAACTGATCCGGTTTAATGCCCCCGTTAAGCTGTCCCGCTCCGCCAGCTCACTTAACAGTCTTTGTGTATTTCTCTCTTCACTGATATCCATAAAGATCGCATAATAAATAGGAAATCCTTCCTCCTCACGGATCCTGAGCGCTGACAGATGCACCCAGACAAATCCACCGTTCTTATGTAGAATCCGATAAGTTGCATCAACTTTCCTGTTTTCTGATACAGCCGCTATTATTTCATTTCTTAACTCCTGGCGATCCTTCTCAAATACAATCTGGATTGCATCTGAAGCTACTATCTCCCAGTACTCTTCACGTGAGTGACCGCTCAATGCACAAACCCCGTCATTGAAATATAATATTTTCAGCGGATCTGCTAATTTATAAATTGCGATTCCTCCGGGCACATGATTGATTAAATAATTCAAATCAAACTCATAGGTCCCCATTTCCTCTTCCTGCATACAATTTCTCCTTATACGATATCTTTAGGCTGCAATTCTATTAATTGCTATTCTATCACACTAGTTGAATTTTCACCATCAAATCCGTATGAGAACTTATATTTTTCCAACCATTGACAGCATTTAAATAGAAAACTGGCACATCATTCATTTTTTAATGGACAACTTTTTTACACTGCTGAATTTACCATAAATTTTTTTCCCTGCTGAGTCCAGCTTATAGGCACGTACCTTTACATAGTAGGTTTTTCTTTTCTTAAGCCTTGTAACTGCTTTTTTTACTTTCGTTGTAATAACCTGCTTTTTTCCTTTGGTAATCGCGGGATTCGTTCCATACAAAATCTGATATCCTGTGGCTCCTTTGATTCCTTTGAAGGCGATATCCATGCGGCCTTTCCTTTTATTGTAAAGTTTTAATGATTTGACACGTCCAGCCGTGACTTTACTCCAGTGGGCATAGAGCATCTGATCTTGATTTAAATTTACCCTGGACTGGGATGTAATCTTCTTTCCACGGCTTTTTGCCGTATACCATCCATCGAATTTATATCCTGCTCTTGCGGGTACCGGAAGGGATCCATAGGCTGCCCCATTTTTTACACCCCTGCCGGAGAACTTCTTTTTTCCTCCGTTGCTGTTAAATTCTATCTGATAAATATTTTCAATCCATCTGGCATATAAGTTCTGGTTTCCAATGCGTTTTAAATAAGATTTATCGGTAATCTGTGATCCTCCGCTTCTGGAATCATACCATCCTGCAAATTGATACCCCTGTCTGACCGGTACCGGCAGGCTTCCGAATACACCGTCGTAAACAACCGATTTTTCCTTTACGGAGAGACTGCCTCCCTCTGTCTGAAAGTAAACTTTATAGCTGCAGGGCCTCCAGGCAGCATATAAGATATGATTTGCAGCAGTGTCCACAATCGTTGCATCCGCTACGGCACTTCCTCCGCTTTTCATTGTATGCCACCCCGTAAATTCATAACCTGCTCTTTTAGCCACAGGAAGTCTTTCATATGCAAATCCCAGCCGCACCATGATCTGCCCCTGGGAAACCGTACCGCCATTCCCGTCAAACTGTACCACCAGTGCATTTATATTATTTCCTTTTTTTACCTGATTGCTGTCTTCTCCCCTGGTTGAAATGATACGGTCAATATTTTGAACATGCTCCGTATAGTGAACTGTTAATCCACTTCCATCCAGTCCGGTTTTGTCAAAACACTGTGCATAATATTCCGGATTGGCCCTTATAATTATTTCACCCTGCAGCCGGTAGCAGAATTGGAATGTATTTGAAATATCACGGACCCCTTCCGGTATGTCCGGCGCTTCTGTAAGCTCTGTACATCCTGAAAACAGCGAAGATATATCATCTGCACTCTGAGGAATCGCTGTTGCTTTTTCCAGGCTGGTGCACCCACTAAAGGTTCCCCATAAATCCGTGACTCCTTCCGGAATCACAGGCGCCGCCTTCAGACTCGTACACTCATCAAATGCACTGCGCATAACCATAACCTCTTCCGGTATCTCCGGTGCCTGTGCCAGACTGGAGCATCCTTTGAATGTAAATGCCAGTGTATACAGATTCTTTGGCAGAACAGGAGCCTGCGTCAGACTCGTGCAGTTACGGAAGGCTCTGAACAGGGATATAATCTCATCATTTAGTTCCGGAACCTCAACAAGATTTATGCATCCGGAAAAGGTTCCGGATAGTATTCTTATACTGTCCGGCAAATCTTCCGCTTTAACCATACTGATACAATTTTCAAAGGTATCAGACAATCGTTGTACCCCCCGGGGAATTTCCGGCATCTCAGTAAGGCTGGTGCACTCCTGAAACGTCCGGTCCATAAGTTCTAAACTATTTGTAGATAATTTCACTTTCCGCAAGCTGCTGCATGCATAAAAAGTCCGTGTAACCGACTCCAGAACATCACTTTCTATAGAGATCTGCTGCAGTTTACCGCACTGCCGGAATGCCTCATCTGCTATCCTTAAATTATGGCTGTAGATATCCGGCACTTCTTTTAACTCATAACAATCTGCAAAAGCCCCTTCCATATCCGTTACATTCGGGGGAATCTGAGGCGCATACTCCAGATTATTGCATCCCAGAAACATATAGCTGATGTTCAACGCCGAATCCGGCAGCTTTGGTGCTGATGTTAAACTTATGCAGTCCTGGAATGCACAGAATAAATCCAGAACGCCCTCGGGTATCTCCGGTGCCTCCACAAGACTGTCGCATCCTCTAAAAGCTTTTTGCATCTCTTCAATGCCTGTTGGCAAACCGTCTACCCATGTAAGACTCTTGCAATCTTTGAATGCCTCGTTTATCGTACTGACCCCATTTGGCAATCCTGTAACTGATTCCAGATTCCCACATTCATAAAATGCCCGGTCCATACTGTTATTGCGGAAACGAACCCCCTCCTGAAAGGATACCGTTCTGATACAATCATTTTGAAAAAAGGGGCCCGTACTCAGATATTCATAACTGCTGATCATGACGGTATCCATCAATTCTACCCAATAAACATATCCGTCTTTAACAACGGTTCCAGGTACTTGAACATCAGCTTCAGCCCCATGATATTCCATAAGCGTTACTGTTAATGTGCTTTCATCCCACTGGCAAAGCCAGGAAGACATATCCGTGTCCGGGACAGCCACATCCTCTTCCTCCGTCAGGATACGGTCAGTTTCATCCCCGTAAATGCCCGTTACATCCTGTTCATTTTCTGACAGCTCCTCTGCCTCTGCGTGAAAATGAAAAGCCACAGTGAATAATACTGTCAGCATCATGACTCTTATTGCCTTTTTGCATTCCTTTTTCATTAGTCTCCCTCCTGACGGTTTTCCACTAGAACATGTACACTCTCTAGAGTAAAACCCTTTTCTTTATCATACATTATATGACATTATTTTAGATTTTTCCAGAACATATCTTCAAAAAGCTTTCTGGGAGATTTGTATAACACGTTGGAGTATATTTTTTCAAATAAAGGATTATGGAGATCAGCAAAAAATGGCAGAGCACAAAAAAAGGACAAACCCTCTATAAGAGTCTATCCTTTATACTTCGATAATGCCGGCGACCGGAATCGAACCGGTACGGGAGATTAGTCCCGCAGGATTTTAAGTCCTGTGCGTCTGCCAGTTCCGCCACGCCGGCATAAAAATAGATTGCTCAGGCAATCTATTTTCAATGGATGGAGGTGGATTCGAACCACCGAAGCAATTTGCAGCAGATTTACAGTCTGTCCCCTTTGGCCACTCGGGAATCCATCCATATACATTGATCTTATATAAGATCAATGACCTAATTTTGTTCTGACAAGATATATTTATATCACAACTAAGAACAAAATGCAAGGCTTTTTTTCGAATTATTCAAAATAATTCCAAATGCTGACACAACGAGCACCATTATGATCCATTCAGACACTTTTGCAGGGTGTCAAAAAGGACTTCCGTTTCTATGGGCTTGGATAAATGTCCATTCATCCCACTCGCCATGGACTTTTTTGTATCCTCGCTGAATGCATTGGCTGTCATGGCAATAATTGGAATGGTTCTGGCATCTTCACGCCCGGAGGTACGAATCCATTTCGTAGCTTCCAGCCCATCCATAACCGGCATACGGATATCCATAAGCACTGCATCATAATAATAAGAGGGATGCGCCATAAACATATCCACCGCCTGCTGCCCGTCTTCCACCGCTTCCGTCATGAACCCCTTCATTTCCAGTATGGTTCTGGCTATTTCCTGATTTAGTTCATTATCTTCAGCAAGGAGAATCCGTTTGCCATTGAAATCATAATCCCGTTTTACGGCTGCTTCATCGGGTGTCTCAATCTCTTCTCCATATGGGAAAGTCAGTGTAAAGTAAAACTCGGATCCTGTTCCAGGCTTACTCTCTACTTCCAGATTTCCCCCCATCATCTGAACCAGCCTGCTGGATATTGCAAGTCCCAAACCGGTTCCCCCGTATTTGGATGAAGTTTTCTTTCCTTCCTGTTCAAATGCAGTAAAGATTCTGCCAAGGGCTTCTCTGTTAATTCCAATTCCGTTGTCTTTCACCGAAAAACGCAGGGTAACCTGGTTTTCGTCTTCTCGAAGCAGTTCTATATGTACCAGCACCTGCCCCCCATTACCGGTAAATTTCAGCGCATTTCCTACTATATTTATCATAACCTGGTTCAGACGCAATTCATCTGCAACGATTCTGCAATTACTGGTATAGCGATTTTCCATTCTGAAATCAATGTTTTTACGTATTGCCTGAGGCCGCATCAGGGATTCCAAATCCTCCATTTGCCTTTTCAGATTCACACTTTCTTCATTCATTTCAATTTTACCGCTTTCAATCCTAGACATATCCAGCACGTCATTCACAAGATTCAGAAGGTATGTATTGGCTGATTCAATTTTATTCAGGCAGTCCATTGCTTTTTCTTTATTATCCAGAACTGTTTTTGCAATTGCAGTCATTCCCGTTATGGCATTCATAGGCGTCCGTATCTCATGGGACATTCTGGATAAAAAGTCCGTCTTTGCCTGGCTCACGGCATCTGCCCGGGCTTTCATGATGAAAGAAAAAATGATCTTAGCCAGTTCCTTTACCAGCTTTCTCTGTTCCTTCGTCCATGTATAATCCTCTTTCCGGCTCTCAAAACTTAACGTACCGGTTACTTTTCCATGATTCCAAATAGCGGAAACCAGACAGGAGGGGATATTGGAAACCCTGGGGTTCATCTTGTCGCACAGCCCTTCTTCATCAAATAGCCGGTCTATCTTACTGACATCTTCTCTGAGTATATAAAAATCCCGATCCATTTCCAGATCCGACTGGTTTCCTGCCCACTGGTAAGTGTAACGGTAACTTAAGTACTCGTAATCCATTTCCAAAATCGTTACTCTGTCAAAGTGATAGGATTTGCCGACTCTGGATAGCAACAGAAAAATGGCATCATCCAGACTTTTTGCCTTCCCCAGAAGCTCCAGGGCAAAGGAAGTCAGATCCTCCTCCCTATACTTTACCGGCCTGCCGATCTCATTGATAAAATGTGCTTCTTTATAGAGTTCCGTCAGTACCGTCCCCAATTCATTTGAGGTATCCAGGTAACAGCATGCATGTCCTCTGTCATTCTCTTTTGCATATTTCAAGGTACTTTCCGCACACCGGTAAAGCCCGCTGTATTCATCTACGACCTCGGTTACGCACATCCCGATCGTAACGGAAACCTGCACTTTGCTTTGCCCGGAAACCACCAGACCCTGTACCATAGCCGCGATCTTAGGCCCCAGTATCGTTGCCCGCCCTTTCGTACAACCTTTCACAAAAATCATGAATTCATCGCCGCCCAAACGGATTAATATATCATCTTCCTTCGTTTCCGCCTTCAGGATCACTGCCACTTCCTGTAAAATGGCATCTGCAAACACACTGCCCTCTTCATCATTTACCTTTTGGAAGTCATCCATATCGAGGAGCATTAGCCCACAGATCTGATCCGGACTTTTCTGTTCCATGTACTCACGCACAAGGCGGATACCTGCATCCTTGGTATATAAGCCAGTCAGTCCATCCCTGTATTTTGCCTCTTCCAGCGCAAATTCCTTTTCTTTCTCAGACTGGATGTTACGCATTTTACCAATCATCTTAACCAGGTTGCCGTCATCATCATAGATCGTGGTTCCGGATATCCGCGACCACACGGTACGGAAACTGCCCACATGGGGTGCCATTTGAATCTCTATTTCTTTCCCTGCCCTGCCAAGCATAAAGTCCCTGAAATATGCCGCGTCCTTCTCCCCAACCAGAGAATATAACTCTTTTTTCAGAAAATCAGGCACAATTTCTTCTGTATCATTTTTGCGGTTTTTCTCAGACAGGGTACCATAGGCACGGTATTGGTCCTCACGGATATCGTATTCAAAAATAACTGCCGGAGAACTCTCGATGGCAATTCGAAACCGGGTGTGTTCTTCTTCTAATTCCAGTTCCAGTTTTTTCTTTTGCGTAATATCCACCATAACGCGCTGTATGACATTTCTCCCGGAACTTGACATCATCAGCTCAGTTGTTCCATATACCCACAGAATCTCAGACGAGGGCCCCTGAATCCTGTATTCAAATTGAAAGCGGTCGCCCGGATTCTTTAATTCATTTATCTTATTAATGATGGTTTCCCGATCTTCTTCATAGATTCTGTTATAAAATTCTTCGGCACCCAGCTGATAGCATTCTTCTTCCGATTCATATCCCAGAATGCGGAGGGATTCATGATTCATCGTCATAGCAGAGAATTCCCCGTCTTCCAGCTGATAACGGAGAATTCCGCACATCATGGAGTCGTACATACTGTCCAGCAGATTTTTCTAGGCAGCCATTTTCTGATTTGCCTCTTCCATCTCCGTCACATCCAGATAAATGCTGTTGATAATGATTTCTCCGTCTTCATTTCGAACCTTTTTACCGCTGTCAATGATCCATTTCAAGGAGCCGTCCCTGCAGGCTATCCGGTATTTAATGGCATAATCCATACCGCCATTTCCAAAAGCTTCCTCACACTCTTTCAATACTCTTGGCAGATCCTCGGGATACACTGCACCCACCGCACTGCCTTTGGTCGCTTCCATAAATTCTTCCCAGGTATAACCAAACATACTGCAAAGGTCATCGCTCACATAGGCATATGTAAACATATCATCATCCATACTGATTTTAAGCCCGCCCTGTATCGCATTCAGGACAACCTGAATCTGATGGTTTTTCTGCATATACTCCTCATAAGTCTGTTTTTGTGCCTGAACAGCTTTTTGAAATTCCATTTCCTTTTTATTCAGTTCTTCTTCCACTTCTTCCATTTTCTCTGCCAGGATAGAGTATGCCTTACGCCCTTCTGCATTTGGAAAAAGATCACCAGATTCCATTTTCTGATAGGGGTTTGAATTGTGGATATGAACACATTCAAAGGTATCCGTTTTCCTGCGGAATATAAATGAAATGCGCTGATGCTCTTCCATCAGCAGACCCGTCTCTTCATTGGCAGCCACCCTGAATAAACCGCTGCATAAATACATGCAGCTTCCAAGCTCCGTCACTTCAAATTCTTCATCCCATATATGGCATGGGGGGATCTCCCCTTTAAACCTCTGAAAATATTCAGCTGTTTCCTCCTGGGAGTTCCGATGCTGTTTCTCCCCTGCACCAATCCAGGTAATGTCCGGAGCAAATACAGCAGTTACGGCATCTTCATCATTTTCAACATAATGCTTTTCCAAAATCCAATGGGCAAATTGTGTTACCTCTGTTTTTATTTGATCCTTCATAATAATCCCTCTAAACATTATGCCATCCTTTTGGATAAACATATGTTGCCGCTTTATCTTATATTTTACTCCCATTATAGATAAGAAACCATCAAAATACAAGCATCAAAAATTCCCCTTTTCACCTACTCCTAAAAATGCTATACTGTATGAAAATAAAAGCCCTTTTTAAGTGGGTTTTAACCTGAGGTGACATATGGAATTTTTATTGAAACCACTAGCTTTTCTTCTCATAATTTTTGGCGGGTACCTCTTAAAACGTTTTGGGTTTTTTAAAGAAACGGATTATCCGCTGATTACAAAAATTGTGCTGAACATTACCCTCCCCGCTGCTGTTATCAACGGCTTCGGAGGCTTCCAACGGGATACATCCCTGTTTTTAATCATTGCACTGGGCTTTATGTGCAGTTTTCTGCCATTGCTCATCACTTTCCTCTTATCCAAAAGAATGTCTAAAGAACGCCGTGTATTTACGATGATCAACTCCTCCGGTTATAATATCGGCTGTTTTGCACTGCCGGTAGTCCAGAGTTTTTTCGGTCCTGCCGGAACTGTTGTAACCTGCCTGTTTGATACCGGGAACTCCATGATTATGACCGGGGGATCCTATGCCGTTACTTCTTCCCTGCTTCACACCAATCCGGGAGAAAAAACGAGCATTTCTTCTATAATAAAGAAACTTGCATCTTCCATTCCCTTTGATACCTATATGCTGATGCTTCTGCTGGCAATCTTCAATATCCGGATACCGGATGGGGTAATCACTTTTGTAAGTCCCTTTGCATCCGCTAACAGTTTCTTAGCCATGTTAATGCTTGGGCTGATGTTCAAACCGGTCCGCAATCCATTATACATAAAAGATACGATCCTTGTGGTGGCAGTAAGACTTTTATTTAGTACCTGCTTCTCCCTGTTTTTATACTGGTGCACCCCATTTTCTCTGGAAATCCGACAGATCCTGGCCGTTGTGGCATTTGCCCCCATCGGATCACTTGCTCCGGCATTTACGGAAAAATGTCATGGCGACGGGTCCCTCTCCAGCTTTGCAAATTCTATTTCTGTTATTGTGAGTCTGATTATTATGACCGGGATGGTGGTTGTGATGGGCATCACCGGGTAAAAGAATGAGCCGTGACTATTAAATGTCATGGCTCATTTGTATAAATATTCAATCTATGGTCGTAACCGCTTCTTTCATTTCCCGGACATATTGTGCAACAGCCGATACCGCGTTTTCTCCATGCTTTGCAACCAGTTTCACAATAGCGGAACCCACAATTGCGCCGTCTGACACTCTCGCCATTGCAGCTGCCTGTTCCGGCGTGGAGATACCAAATCCTACTGCACAAGGGACATCTGTCTCTTCTTTTACCATTTTTGTCATCTCGGCAATATTCGTCTTAATCTCGCTTCTGACTCCGGTAACCCCAAGAGAAGATACACAATACACAAAGCCTTTTGCTTCTTTTGCAATCATCCGAATCCGCTCATGAGAAGTGGGGGCTATGAGGGAAATAAGGTCTACATCATACTGTTCGCATACACCGGAAAGCTCCTCTTTCTCTTCATAAGGCAGATCCGGCACAATGATCCCATCCATACCGCATTCCACGCAACGTTTCATAAATTTCTCTTTCCCATAAGTATAAATAGGATTTACATAAGTAAGGAATACCATAGGAACGGTGACCTTCTGTCTGGCACGATAAATCATATCAAATAATTTGTCGGTGGTACAGCCAGCCTCCAGTGCCCGCTCATTTGCTTCCTGGATTACAATCCCTTCTGCAACGGGGTCTGAAAAAGGGATTCCGATTTCTATCAGATCTGCCCCTGCATCCTGCATGACATACAATAATTGTTCTGTTACATCTAATGTGGGATCCCCACCTGTAACAAAAGGAATAAATGCTTTTCCATTCTCAAATGCTTTTCTAATCTTACTCATAGATATTCACTCCTCTGTATCTTGCGATCGCCGCAACGTCTTTATCTCCGCGTCCTGAAACGTTAATTACAATAATTTTGTCTTTATCCATGGTCGGTGCCAGTTTTCTGGCATATGCTACTGCATGGGCACTTTCAATTGCCGGAATAATCCCTTCTTTTCTGGAAAGATATTCAAACGCTTCCACTGCCTCGGTATCCGTAATCGGTACATACTGTGCTCTGTTAATTTCAGCAAGATGAGCATGTTCCGGTCCTATTCCCGGATAATCCAGACCTGCTGAAATAGAATATACGGGGGCAATCTGACCATATTCATCCTGGCAGAAGAGGGATTTCATACCATGAAATACGCCTTCGCTTCCCCTGGCGATTGTAGCCGCATGTTTTTCCGTATCCACACCCAGTCCTGCTGCTTCACATCCGATCAACTGCACTTCGCTATCCTCTATAAACTCATAAAATGCACCCATGGCATTGCTTCCGCCGCCTACACAGGCAATTACCGCATCCGGAAGTCTTCCCTCTGCTAATTGGATCTGCTCTTTAATCTCCTTGCTGATAATTCTCTGGAAATCACGCACAATCGTAGGAAATGGATGTGGTCCCATAACGGAACCCAATACATAAAGCGTGTCATCGCAGCGACTCGTCCATTCTCTCATGGTTTCATTTACGGCGTCCTTAAGCGTCTGCGTCCCGCTGGTAACGGAATGCACCTTTGCGCCTAACAGCTCCATACGGAATACATTGAGTGCCTGACGGTCGGTATCTTCCTTACCCATAAATATCTCGCATTCCATATCCATCAACGCCGCCGCTGTTGCTGTTGCCACACCATGCTGCCCCGCGCCTGTCTCTGCGATAACACGGGTCTTTCCCATTTTCTTAGCCAGCAGCACCTGTCCCAGCACATTATTAATCTTATGGGAACCGGTATGGTTCAGATCCTCCCGCTTTAAATAAATCTTAGCCCCGCCCAGATCTTCTGTCATCTTCTCGGCATAATATAATAACGACGGTCTCCCGGCATAGTTCTTATACAAATCATCTAATTCTGCTATGAATTCTGGATCTTTACTGTATTTCGCATATGCAGCTTCCAATTCATGTACTGCATTCATCAGTGTTTCCGGAATATACTGTCCGCCATATTCCCCAAATCTTCCTTTGCTCATGATTCTACCTCTTTTCTGATTTTGCTCATTCGGCAATTATGCCGGTTGACGCGTAAAATAAATTCTTCGATCTTCTGTCTGTCCTTTACTCCAGCCGTTTCTACTGCGCTGCTGACATCCACAGCATAAGGTGCACACGCTTTGCATTCTTCAATGGATGCAGCGACATTATCCGATGTAAGCCCCCCAGCCAGAAAAAAGGGCTTTTTAAGCTGTGGAATCAGGGTGCGGTCAAATCCCTTTCCACTTCCTCCATACTGTCCTTTCGTATAAGTATCCAGCAGCAGATAATCACATGATAGCTCCTCTGCTTTCCTGATCTGCTCACTGTTCTGCACCCGGACTGCCTTAATCACAGGGCAGGAAATACGATTTTTCAACTCCTGGATATAAGCATGGGTTTCATCCCCATGCAGTTGTACCAGATCAATCGTCCCCGTTTCACATAACTGTATGATTTTCTGCTGTTCCTCATTTACAAATACGCCCACAGCTTTGATGGATGGCAGAAGCCGTTTTTTCAGTTCTCCTGCCTGCTCCGGAGTGACCTGTCTGCTGCTCTTTGCAAATACAAAACCAATGTAATCCGGAACCAGGTCATTGACCATATGGATATCTTCCTGCCTCTTTAATCCGCAAATCTTAATTTGGGTCATCTATTCACCGCCTTTGCCTTATCTTTCTCCTAACTTCTGCTGTATTTACCCTGTATTTCTTCTGCATTTCTCCTGCATTTTTCTTGTATTTTACCTGATATTCCCCTCAACTAACATTCACTTCTCAGTACGTATTAGGAACCTTCCTTAAGGAATCCAGCATCTGCTTTTTATTACTGCTACGCATTAAAGTCTCACCAATCAGTACACCATTTACTTTTGCTTCCCGCAGCACCTGGATGTCATCCGGCGTCTTAATTCCGCTCTCTGCAATAAAAATCACATCGGAAGGAGCCAAAGCCCGGAGTCTGGTGCTATTGTGAATATCCACTGTAAAATCTTTCAGGTTCCGGTTATTAACCCCGATTATCCTGGCACCGGCTTTTAATGCACTCTGCATCTCGCTTTCATCGTGAGTTTCCACCAGCGCAGAAAGCCCAAGTTTATCGCAGATCCTTATATATTCCTTAAGCGTCTCCGTATCCAGCAGTGCACAAATCAACAATACCATTGCTGCTCCAAGCACCTTTGCTTCATAAATCTGATAGGGATCTATGGTAAAATCCTTTCGCAGTACCGGTATGGATACCTCTTTTGCTATTTCTTCTAAATACTGATCACTACCCTGGAAATAAGTCGGTTCTGTGAGACAGGAAATCACAGATGCGCCTGCCTCCTCATATTCTCTTGCAATGGTCAGATAAGGGAATTCTTTTGCAATTAGCCCTTTTGATGGAGAAGCTTTCTTTACTTCACATATAAAGTGGATGCCTTCCCTTTTCAACTCCTGCTCAACCGGGAATCCAGTCACCCCATCCATATTAAGCGCTCTGACCATCATTTCTTCTATGGAAACTTTCTCTTTCGCTCTTGCAACCCGCAGCCTTGTATCTGCAGCGATTTCATCTAATATCATTCCCGCACCTCACACTTCCTTCGTCGTCTTAACAAATTCCTCCATCTTCGCAAATGCTTTACCGCTGTCGATGAGATCTGCCGCCATCTTAATTCCATCCGCCAGAGTAATATCATCGATTCCAAGATAAAGGCTCATTCCTGCATTCATTAAGATGACATCTCTTTTTGCACCCCGTTCTTTTCCGGACAGGATATCTGCTGTTATCCCGGCATTTTCTTTGGGATCTCCGCCAACCAGATCAGAAAGTTCACAACGGTTCAGTCCAAACTGCTCCGGTGCTATCCGGTAAGAGGTAATTTCTCCAAAACGGATTTCGTAAACTGCGGTCTCTCCGGTAAGGGTGATCTCATCCAATCCATCATTTCCGCACACTACTACCCCCCGGGTTACTCCCAGGTTGGAAAGTACCTGCGCCAGCGGTTCTGCCAAATTTCTGTCATAGACGCCAAGAAGCTGCATTGTCGCTGCTGCCGGATTAGAAAGGGGACCTAATATATTAAATACGGTTCTTGCACCTAATTCCTTACGAACCGGCGCCGCATACTTCATAGATGAATGATATACCTGGGCAAACATAAAACACATTCCTGTTTTCTTCAGGATCTTTTCATTCTGCTCCACGCTCAGGGACACATTTGCACCCATATTCTCCAACACATCTGCCGCACCGCATTTACTGGAGACACTGCGGTTTCCGTGCTTTGCAACCGGAACCCCACCTGCCGCAACAACAAACGAAGCTGTGGTAGAAATATTAAATGTACCGACTTCGTCACCACCGGTACCTACAATATCGATGACTTCTCTTTCTGGTTTCAATTTAATGCCCTTTTCCCGCATAACGGTAGCAAATGCCGTAATTTCCTCTATGGTCTCTCCCTGCATCCGCAATGCAGTCAGAAATCCCCCCATCTGTGCCTGGGTTGCCGTTCCATCCATCATTTCTTCCATAACTGCCTTGGATTCTTCATATGTCAGGTTATTACCGTTCATTACTTTATTGATTGCTTCTTTAATCATGATCTTACCTCCTGCTTTCTACTCTCTGCTTTCTATTTACTCATATCCGAATTTTACTAAAATCACCCTTTATATTTTTTGGCTTATTGTTTTCTGGATTATTGTGTCCGGGTTCATTAATCTATACAGACTATAACTTCAGGAAATTTTCCAATATCACTTTTCCCTGCGGTGTCAATATGGACTCCGGATGAAACTGGACTCCAAAGACTGCATTTTCCCTGTGCTGTACCGCCATAATTTCACCTTTATCATCTACCGCTGTGACCAGCAGGCAATCCGGTACAGTATCTTCCTGCGCAACCAGAGAATGATATCTTGCCACCTCTATTTTTTCAGGCAGCCCCTGAAACAGCGGGCATTTTTGATCAATCTGAATCGTACTTTTTTTCCCATGCATTAACTCTTTTGCATGGCCGATCTTCGCCCCGTACACCTCGCAGATTCCCTGATGTCCAAGGCATACACCCAGAATAGGCATTTTACCCTGTAACTTTTCCACTACTTCCTCACATACCCCTGCAGCTTTGGGATAGCCCGGTCCCGGTGATAGAATAATATGGGAGGGATTTAAATTCCGTATCTCCTCAATGCTCATTTCATCATTTCGGATTACTCGGATATCCGGGCAGATACTGCCTGCCATCTGAACTAAGTTATAAGAAAAACTATCATAATTATCAATCAATAATATCATTATTCCAGGACCTCCTTTGCATTCATAATGGCATTCATAACTGCTGCCGCTTTATTTGCCGACTCTTCGTATTCTTTTTCAGGAACGCTGTCAGCCACTATTCCGCCGCCTGCTTCCACATATACTTTACCGTCCTTCTTTACCGCCATACGAATGGCGATGCAGGTATCCAGGTTCCCGGTAAAGTCCAGATAACCCAGCGCTCCTCCGTAGATTCCTCTTTGTTCACTTTCCAGTTCATTAATAATCTGGCAGGCGCGGATCTTGGGTGCACCCGACAGGGTTCCCGCCGGAAGAACTGCTTCAATGGCATTTAACCCGTCATACTCTTCCCTGATGTTTCCTTCTACCTGCGAACAGATGTGCATGATCTTGGAATATTTATGAATCATCTGATATTCGGTTACTTCTACCGTGTCAAACTTTGATATCCTGCCCAGGTCATTTCTGCCCAGATCCACCAGCATATTGTGTTCGGAAAGCTCTTTTTCATCAGCCAGAAGCTCTTGCTCCAGTTTTTCATCCTCTTCCCGATCCATCCCTCTGGGTCTGGAGCCTGCAACCGGGAAAGTAGTCAGCCTGCCATTTTGCAGACGCACCAGCGTTTCCGGGGATGTACTCATGATTTCTTCCTCATCAATGTTCATATAAACCATGTATGGGGAAGGATTGGTCGTCCGGAGCACCCGGTACGGATTGATGAGATTTCCTTCATATGGGCTGGTAAACTGTCTGGCTATTACCGCCTGGAAGATATCCCCATCTACAATGTACTCCTTTGTCTTCTCAATAATCTCACAATAGGCTTCCTTGCTCACATTGCAGGTAAATTCAACTTTCTGCTGAATTTTCTGGTCTTCCAGAATCGGTGCATTCCGAATGATATTGGTGATGCTCTCAATCTCAGCCATGGCTTTCCCATAATTCTCCATGACCTTGTCAGTCTTCATATTTACAACAATACAGATCTTCTGCTTCAAGTGGTCATAAGCAATGACCTTATCAAATAACATCAAATCATAATCATTAAAATTACCTTTGTTAATATTCAATGTGGGTTCCGCATATCCAATCATGGAATAAGCAAAATAACCGACAAACCCGCCTGCAAACGGGGGCAGCCCTTCCAGGTTGGGAGCCTTGTATTCTTTCATAATGGAGCGTATCACCTCCAGGGGCTTTTTCGTCATAGTCTTTTCCATAACCCCATCCCGCTCAATTGTTACCTCATCATTCTTGCAGAAAACCCGCATCACAGGATTGAATCCTAAGAAGGAATAGCGCCCCCATTTCTCGCCGCCTTCTATACTTTCTAACAGATAGTAACGTTTGCTGATATTAGCAAGTTTCCGAAGTAAGGTGATTGGTGTAATTACATCCGCATATATTTCCTTACAAACCGGAATTACATCATAATCCCCTGCTAATTCTAAAATTTTGTCACAGCTTGGCTGCATCATGGTCACTTCCTCCTTTTTCGTATTCATTCTTGTGGTATTCATTCTTGTGGTATTCGTTCTTGTGGTTTCGATTCTCAGGCTCCTTTTAGCTATAAAAAAAGACCTTTGCCCCCTATATCCAAGGGACAAAAGCCTGCAGCTTCTGCGGTACCACCCAAGTTGCTGATCATTCAGCCACTCATTTCATGTACAATCATACATACCTTGTTGATAACGGATAAGGCTCCCGTCAGCGTCTACTCTCACTGCTTCCCCCTGTATTTCATACAGATCTCGGCTAATCTTGTGATTTTGAGCTGCCCTCGCAAGTCCATTCAATAAAATCTTTATTACCGCCTTCACACCACCGGCAGCTCTCTGGGAATAACGAATCTTATTTACTACTCTTGTTCATCGGTTTTGGTTCAATACTTTAATTTAGTACAGTATATGCTTTTCTTTTTTATTTGTCAACTAAAACTTTTATATTTTCATGTACGAATTTTATTTAATTTATTAATTTTTCTAAGATAAAATTTTAATTAGCCTCAAGCTTATCAATACAATAAGCAGCTAAATTTTTGCCAAGTATGCATACTAATATATAGCAAATACAAATTATTATCTATTATATGTTGTATTTTATATTCCACCATGTTAAGATATCTGTGTATAATCGACCAGAAGCAAGAGGATAGTCCGATGATCTCCTTCGGAAATAAATGAAGGAGGAAAAGTATTATGAATACACTAGAAGTGTTGACGCTGGTGCTGGTAATTTTTTCAGCACTGGGTTACATAGACAATCACCGGGACAAAAAATAGCTATCCTCTAGGCCAATAGAGGATAGCTGGTAACTATAAATTACTACAGATCCGAAGTGCAATCATCAGACGAACCAAAGTCCTTTGATTACTACTAAGTCAATTATACATGGGGTACTTGATTTTTTCAAGTACCCTTTTGCATTTTATTAGTTTTTTATTATGAAAACACATGAAGTGTTGACGTTGGTGCTGGTAATTTTTTCAGCTCTGGCATACATAGACAATCATCGGGATAAAAAATAGCTATCCTCTAGCCCAATAGAGGATAGCTGATAACTATAAATTACTACAGATCCGAAGTGCAATCATCAGACCAACCAAAGTCCTTCGATTACTTCCAAGTTAATTATATACTGAATAATTGATTTTTTCAAGTACCATTTTGCATTATAATAAATATTAGTAATTTATTTTATCAAGTATCCTTTTGCATTTAATATGGGGTAAAATTATTTTCCGGCTTTTTTAATCAGGATAAAAAATATATTTCCTATAAAATATCATTCATTTTTATATGCAACAGGATTGGATTTTTTATGTTTCGATACCCCAGCTGCATGCTAAAATAATTGCAACAAACCAAAAAGGAGGAAATGATATGAGAGGAAAGAAATTTTTAGTGGCTGGACTAGGTTTGACCATGCTGGCGTCTATGTGTTCGGGGTGCGGAAAAAGTGAGGGTAGCACAGCTCCGAGTGACAGTGAGCATACATCAGGTACAGAAACCGTAAAGACAGAAGCTGCCGGCACAGAAACCGCAGCAGCAGATTCCACCGGTGAAGAAGCTGCCAGCACTGGGGATCTGCCTTATGAAGGCGTCACAATCACATTTGCCAAGGACACGGATTCTTCATCCGAGGGTGTGGAGGCTGTAATTGCCCTTGCAAAAGAAAAACTGGGTTTGAATGTAGAGTTAGAATTGATTCCCGGCGGTGCCGAAGGAGATAATCTGATTCGAACCAGGCTGGCATCCGGTGATATGCCGGATCTGCAGTCCTATAACTCCGGTTCGCTGTTCTACGCACTTAACCCGGAAGAATATTTTATGGATCTGACAGGTGAATCTTTTATCGATACACTGGATGAAAATTTTGTAAAATCAACCTCTGTAAACGGTAAACCCTATGGAATCCCCTTATTCGCATCTCAGGCGGGAGCTATCGTATACTACAAGCCTATTTATGAAGAATTGAACCTGGATATTCCGAAGACCTGGGATGAATTTCTAGAAAACTGTAAAAAAATCAAAGAAGCAGGGAAAGTAGCCATGATTGGAACCTGCGCAGATTCCTGGACCGCACAGCTGATCTTTTTTGGTGATAACTATAATGCATTGAAAAAGGTACCGGACTTTCCGGAGAAATTCGATGCCGGAGAAATGAAATTCGCAACTACTCCGGCAATGGTGGAAAGCTTTGACAAATACGCAGACCTGATCGGCTATTATAACGAGGATTATCTTGCGGCTACCTATAACGACGGATGCGACATGATCGCTACTGGACAGGGTGCACATTGGCCGGCATTGACCCAGGTACTGGGAAATATCGCGAACCTGTATCCAGATGCCATTGATGATATCGGCGTATTTGGAATTCCCGGAGACGATCCGGATGATGTAGGGCTTACTCTCTGGATGCCAAATGGTATCTATGCAAATAAAAATACGGAAAATCCCGATGCGGTAAAAGCATTTATGGAGCTTTATGTTTCAAAAGATGGACTGGATGCGTATTGTGGAAAAGAACTGCCAAATGGCCCTGTGGTAGTAAAAGACTATGTAATGCCGGATAATACATACCCTGCAGTTAAGGATGACATGATGGCTTATCTCAATGCCGGAAAGACAAGCCCTGTTCTGGATAATCTAGTAAAAGTAAAGGGACTGGAATGTCCGACTATCTGTGTGGAATGTACTACTGGAGAACTGACTGGGGTAGAAGCTGCTGCTGCATATGATGAAGATTGCAAAAAACAGGCGATCCAGATGGGATTAGACTGGTAAGACCCTGCCTGATCTACTAACCTGCCAAATATGTACCGCACACCGGGGGCTTGCAGACTGATATACACAATAGCAAACACGCTCTAGAGCAGCCCCCGGAGAAAGCGAGAAGCTTATGAAAGATAAAAAAATATATACATACTGGTTTACTGTGCCCGCTCTCTTCATTTTCAGTATCTTTTTTCTGATACCCATGGTAACGTCCGTATTTTTCAGTATGACAGTCTGGAACCTGAAAGATTTTAAGTTTGTGGGATTTCAGAATTTCATACAGTTTTTTACGGAAAGGTCCCTTCGGATCGGGATTAAAAACACATTGATCTACGCATTTTTAACCAGTGGAATTAAAACCATTCTGGCTTATGGAATCGCTATCTTGCTGTCAGGAAAATTGAGAACAAAAAACTTTTTAAGAGCAGTAGTCTTTTTTCCAAATCTGATCAGTACGATAGCGGTAGGAATCACATTCGCAGCAATGATGCACCCCACAAAAGGTCTTTTTAATACCGTCCTGCAGGCACTACACCTGCCAGCCATCAATTGGCTTGGAAACGCAGATACGGCAATCTTCAGTATTGTACTTACCGATATCTGGAAAGGAACCGGCGTCGGGGTAATCATATTCCTGGCTGGCATTCTGGCAGTGGACAAGGCTTACTATGAAGCTGCTGAAATTGACGGTGCGGGCGTCTTTCAGAAAATACGATTTGTTACCACTCCACTGGTAAGACCTTCCCTCAACACCGTAATCATTCTATCCCTGATTGGCGGAATGAGATCCTTTGACCTGGTATGGTCTATGACGAAAGGTGGTCCCGGTTGTGCCACAGATGTGGTTGCATCTATTGTTTACAAACAATATGCCGCCGGATACTATGGCCTGTCAACTGCCGGAAATGTTATCCTGTTCCTGCTGATCGTCATATTTGTTTTTCCTCTAAGGGCTTATTTGCTGAAGAAGGAGGAATTCTAGATGAAAAAATTTAAGTTAAAAAGCCTGGCTGGTGAGGCCATCGCCGTAATATCAGCTACACTTATTTTTATTGTCCCATACTTTTTAATCTTTTTTAATTCCGTTAAGGACAGGAAAGAAGCCAACCTGTTGAAGTTAGACCTTCCGGCAGTATGGCATTTTGAAAATTATATCGAGGTAATAAAGGCAAATAATTATATACTGCTCACTGCTTTTAAAAACAGTATTCTCATTGCTCTGCTCTCCGTGACCGCAGTTATATTAACGGCATCTGCTGCCGCCTATGTTCTGCAGAGAAGATCCGGTAAAATTTCAGGTACAATCAGCATTATTTTTCTGACTGGACTGATGATTCCGCCTGCCATTATGCCTACGATCTGGCTGTTAAAAAGTCTGCATATCTATAAAACCTTTTTTAGTATGGTCATGATAGAAAGTGCACTGCAGCTTCCCTTTTCCATTATGCTTTATCGGAGCTACATGTCTTCTATACCAAGAGAACTGGAGGAGGCTGCTTTAATGGATGGCTGTAATCCCCTGAAAATATATACTTCCATTATATTTCCAATGCTAAAGCCTGTATCCGCTACCGCCTTTATACTGAATTTTATCACAGTATATAATGATTTTGTAAATCCCCTGTATTTTTTTCCAGGTACGGAAAATGCAACTGTCCAGCTGACTATTTATAATTTTATGGGCCAGTTTTCCAATTCCTATAATCTGCTTTTTGCAGATGTAGTTGTCATTACGATTCCCATGCTCATATTATTTATTTTCTTTAATAAAAAAATAATTGCTGGCATGGCAGCCGGTTCTGTTAAGGGATAGCCTATCAGAGAGGAGAATTCTATGCAGCCAAGAGAAAGAGTTCTACTGGCAATGCGCAGGGAAGGTATTCCTGACCGTATGCCATTTGAGATCAGCTGGGGTGCTTTCACTCCCGCTGTTATGGAGAAATACCGCAAAATAACGGGGACAGACCTCCCCCCGGAAGAATATTTTGATTTTGATGTGAGAGCGGTAGGACCTGCTCCCAGCCGCAAAATCAGGAATGTCAGCATATATTTTGACGAAGTGCTGCCAGACGATGTAGTATTTGACGAGTTTGGTGCCGGAGGAATCCGGGGAAGCCAGGATCATTTCCTGGAATTTCGCTTTCATCCTCTGGCTAAAGCACGCACTGTAGAAGACATAAGGGCATATCCATGGCCAGACCTGGATGCTGATTACCGATACGCCGAACTGAAAGACCAGGTAACAGCCTATCATATCAGAGGGTATGCAGTTGCAGGTGATATGTATTCCACCATATTTGAGACTGCGTGGATGTTGCGGGGACTGGAACAACTTTTAGTTGACTTATACGAACAGCCCGAGCTAATACACGAACTCTGCGAACAGATTACCCATCTGCGCATAAAACAGGCACAAAAATATGCCTGGGCAGGAGTTGATATTATCCGTCTGGGAGATGATGTTGCAACACAATTGGCACCTATGATAAGCCCCTGCCTGTACAAAGAGTTTTTTCAATCCCGAATGAAAAGAATTGTGGATGCCGGGAAGAAAATGAATCCTAAAGTGCTTTACTTTTTGCACAGCTGTGGAAAAATAGAGACCATGATCCCTTATTTCCTTGCTGAAGGTATTGATATCCTGAATCCGGTACAGCCAGAATGCAATGACCTGGAAAAAATAGCGTATTTATATGGGGATAAATTATCTTTTTGGGGCGGCATCGGCACCCAGACTACCATGCCCTTTGGCTCACCGGATGATGTGGGGGATAAAGTGCGTGAGGTTCAACGTATCCTGGGAAAAAACGGCGGACTGTTGATTGCTCCGTCCCATATATTAGAGCCGGAAGTTCCGTGGGAAAATATCATAGCTTTTATTGAAAATGCCAAAAAATCTTACTATTAATTTTATTTACAGAATGTTATGATTAATTTAGATATTTTATACACAAACCAGCTTTCTACGGGAATATATGCCAGATAAAGAGGAACATGCGGGAAAAAGTTCTGGCGTCAGGGGGAAACCATGCGATTTCGAACAAAATTGGTACTGCTTTATGCCGCCTTTTTCTTTTTGGTGGTCTCCGGGCTTGGAATATACTTTTATCAATACAGCACCAGACAGTATACTCAGGATAAAACCAATAATCTGGAACTGATGGCAGAACAGGTTCAGAACCAGTTTAATGCTTTGACTGAAAAAATGGAATACCGAATCCGGTTTATGCTGTCTGATCCGGAGGTTCTAAGATCTATCGTAATCTTAGGAGACCCCGAGGGTATGCGGGGTGAATATCTGGATATCGCCCGAAATACCATTCAAAACAGTATGATCATTGACAGCACAATGAACAGCTTTTACAGGGTTCTTTATTTTAACGAAAATGGAGAAATCATCGCCATGAAATCCAGAATCAATGAGGCTATTGACAAAAATGTGGATTTCCATTCTATGCCCTGGCTGCAAACAGTGGATAAGATGCAGGGGAAGCCGGTACTGGTAAATACCCATAAGGACATCTGGGGATATAAAAATAAAATTGAAGTGTTTTCCATCATAAAAAAGGTGCTTGGAAAAAATACAGGCTACATAGAGATACAGTTTGACTCAGATAAGCTTAAGGAACTATTGAAAATCGCAAATCCAAATGGTGAAGTGATTGTTCTCAGCAATGAAACGGAGCTGCTGTTTTCCACGTCAGGCACAGTTGACCCGGCAGCTTTATTCTCAGAGGACTATTTATGTGGGGAGGCACGCCAGGAGGCATATGGCATACGGGTGATTGTACGGGAAAATAAAAAATCTGTCATGGAAGAAAGCTCCTATATCTTAAAAATGTGCGTACTTATTATGGTAACCGTTTATTTGCTGCTGCTGTCCTTTATCTGTATCATATCCAATTACCTTACAAAGCCCCTGAATAAATTAAAAAAGATAATTGAAACTACAGAGATAGAAAATATGGGACAATCCGCCAGCCTGGAGGTATCAGACGATGAAATAACCGCTTTGAGCGAATCCTATCAAAATTCTATGGTTCGCCTAAAAAAAGCGATGATTCAGGAGCGGCGCCTGGCAGTATTACAGATGGAAGCCCAATTTAATTTTTTGCAGGCACAGGTAAATCCCCACTTTATCTATAATGTTCTAAATGTAATCTCAGGAAAGGGGATTGAGAGCGGGGATGAGAGTATCTGTATTATCTGTGGAAAACTGGCTGCCATGCTGAGGTACTCCGCGGATACAGACTGTAAATACGCTACGATATCCAGTGAAATTCAATATGTGGAGCAATATCTTTTCCTTTTAAAATGCCGCTATGATTACAAACTTAATTTTACTATAGACGTAGAAGCAGATGTCCGGGAACAGAGAATTCCCAAAATTGTGCTTCAACAGATTGTAGAAAACTGCATGAACCATGGTTTCCAGAATAAAACAGAAAATATGCTGATTCAGATCTGCGGTGTTCGAAAGGGTGGAATAATTCAAATCAGCGTCCGCGATAACGGACAGGGTTTCACAGAAGACTGCCTGTCGGAGTTGAAAGAAAAATTTAGCCGCACCAAGGAACAATTGATTCACTCACGTGAAAATATTACGATGAAAATAGGCGGCATGGGATTGGTTAATACATATGCCAGGCTTCTGCTCAAATATCAAGCCGATCTGGAATTTTATTTTGGCAACAGTCCCGATGGTGCAGAGGTATGGTTCGAGATCCCTTTTCTGTATGGGGAGGTGGAAGAAGATGTATAGAGTGCTGATTGTGGAGGATGAACCGCCGGCAATTAAACCGATAAAAACATTAATCAATAAATATTGTAAGGATTTTAACCTGATTGGAATCGCTGAAAACGGTCTGGAGGGAGTAACCATGGCCAGAGAACTGGCACCGGATCTTATTATCACAGACGTACATATGCCGCTTATGGACGGAATAGAATTTGTATCCAAAATAAAGAGAAAACTTCCTGAAAGCCTGATCCTGATTATCAGCGGTTACAGTGAATTCGAGTATGTACAAAGAGCAATATCTTATGGGGTAAATGATTATCTTCTAAAACCCATCGTACCATCAGAATTTGTTTACACCATGAATAAAATTGAAAAACTACTTGAAAAACAATTTTATGAAAACAGAAACCGGCTGCTGAAAAAAATGGCAATGGAAAAATCCGTGGATCCTGTCGAAGTAAAACATTATTTCCCCTATGATAAATATTTTCTCTCCATTATTCGTGTCAAAGGCATGCCGGGCAGGTTTGAACGAACCGGAGAATTGGAAATTTATTCAGAAAAAGACGAAACGATTGCCGTATATGGCAGAGATTTTAATGAAGGTTTATATTTAATTCCATTTGAAGTGATCGGAAACAGTGACATCACCATGTTTAACCGGAAAATAATGAAACAGTACAAAAAAATAGATGTATATTTTACCTTTGTGTATATGTCCAGTCCGGTGCGGATCCCGGATATCCCGGAAACAATGAAAAAACTATATAAGCTGCTGGATAAAAAAATTATAATCGGAAAGACACAGGTCTTAAGCGCGTCAGAAGACAACGGTAAATGCGGGGAAGTCAGCCAAAAAGAAGCCTATAAGATACTGGAAAAAATGGAATATATATTTCATAATATGGAGTATGGTAAAATAAAAAATGAAATCAAAACACTATTCAGACAATGGTCTGCTGAAGAAAGAGCCCAGGTCTATATCTCCTATATGTTAAAACAAATCTTATACCTGTCCCAGAAATACAATTTGGAAAATATAGCAGGAAGGCTGCTTGAGACAGAAGATATTCTGGAAGAAATATTAGCCGATGCCAATCAGCTGGAAGATGTGCAAAATGGATTCATTGATCTGCTTTGGCAAAGTCAGCAGGTACAGACCATAGAAAAAGTGGACGCCCCTGAATTCCTGGAATCCTTGAGGAATTACGTGGACTGCCATATAGGGGAGGAAGTTTCACTCACCAGCGTATGCAGCACATTCGGTGTTTCCCAGCCTTATTTCAGCAAGATATTTAGAAAATACATGGATGAGTCCTTTAATCAATATATAACAGAACGGCGGATGGAAAAAGCAAAAGTGATTATGTCCGGTAATCGTGAATTGCTGATCAAGGATGTCGCTTCAATGGTGGGATACAACAATCAATTTTATTTCAGCAGGATCTTTCATTCTTACACAGGGATGAGTCCTACTGAATATTTTAACCGGGATACAGAATGAAGTGAAACAATAAATATATGCCAGATGCTGGCATTTTACAAGGCGATTGAGAGAGACCATAATCCGGATATGCCAGGCGGACTGAATCCTTATATTTCACTGGTATAACTATCATAGTGAACCCGCATAGCGTGTGATTAATTTGTGCACGCTTTGCCAGTTTAACAGATTCACGACCTATAACGTAAAAAGCGAGGGCATAAAAACAGCCCTCGCTTTTTATAATACTAAAATTTAAATAGTTTTCCTGACAGGCTCCCGCCGCACAAATCCTTTCGGGCAGCCGCCCTCTCTCAAATTCAACTTCTAACTATTGCGACACCACTCTTCTGCCCCTTCCCCTTCATTAGGTTTTTATACTTATTTACCTTACTCTTCGGTACCTTAATCTTCGCCTTAGCTTGAATTCCCTTCAGTGCATTCTTGCCAACCGTATTAAGCTTACTGCTCTTAATCGTTACTGTCTTCAACTTCCTGCATCCGTAAAAAGCACTCTTCCCAATTGTCTTAACATTCTTGCCAATTGCAGCTTTTGTCACATTCCTGCAATTCTTAAATGCCGAATTCCCAATCGCAGTAACCTTAAATTTTGTTCCATTCATTTTCACTGTATCCTTAACAGAAATCGATTTTATCTTCTTCTTCGCCTTACTTGTAACCCCAGTGACCGTTACCGTCTTCCCACGCAGACTTGTTATCTTATAACGATAGCTTCCTATTGTATAAGTCTTACCCTTCACCAGTTTATTCTTATTAAGCGTGGCATAGCTGCTTTCCGCACTCCCCAGCTTATTATAATTCGTTACTCGCTTCTTCTGCTCTGCTGTCAAAGCATTGTAAGCCTTTCTCGCAGCATCAATCTTAGCTTTGGAATCAGCCGTTAAACTCACTTTGCCAATGGCATCGATCTGGCTGATGACATTCTGAATGGCTTTCCTGTCCGCTTCCGCCCGGTTCCTCTCTTCCTGATCTTTTATAGCTTTCGCATAATCAGCCTCTGCCTTTATAAGAACATTATAATTATCACCCACCTTCTGCTTCTGTGGCTCAGTCAATTTATCATAAGCATCTCTGGCTGCTTTGATCGCGGCTTTGCTTTCGGTTCCAACCACACCAATTGCCGAAATCTTATCAATTACTGCCTGAACAGCCTTATCATCTTCACTGGGCTGTTCAATGCTGTTTTTCAGGGTAATAACTCCCCATTTTGCATTGCTGGAATAACCATTGCCTTCCGGATCACACCAGGTCGCTGTGCTGGTTCTTTTCCCGCCGCCATCACAATCATCATTTACCTGTGCATCAAACCCAATTTGCATTCCCGGGGAAGCTAAAATTGTTTTAAACGGAACTTTAATTTCTACAATATATCCCGATCCATCTGCCTTAATTGTGGCGGCACTGGTAAACTCATCGGTGTTTCCTTTCTGACCCACACTTTTTTCATTCATGTAATTGACCCGATACTGACGGTCATCTTCCTCATGGGACAATGTCTTTCCATTATTTTCGTCAAGGAACATTTCGATGGAATCCTGTTCGTGCAGCTCTGCAGCCTTTTTACTTAATACCGGATCTTTTACATCAAACAGTACATAAAGATTGTTATCCTCATCCCATAAAACCCTTGTCTCCGCTGTCGCTCCTGAAGTTACGGTCGTACCCAGACCGCCCATATACTGATTCACGTTCAGAACTGATGTTGCCGCCCATATCTCATCAATAACTCCATCAATAACCGGCGTTCCCTTTACTGCTTCGGCTGTCTTTGGTTTAAATACCATGGATTCATAGATTGCTTCAATATCTATTTCATTGTTTATCAGAGGATTGGCACTGGTAAATGATGTTTCATAGGCACCTATATCATATCCTGCCCCCTGGGGACGTGACGCACCGGTAATATCATTTTGCGATGCAAGCGTTTTCGTTCCCTGATCAATTGCTGGGGAATCTGCTGATACTTTTAAGAAACCAGGATCGTTTGGATCCAATGATAGAAACTCAGGATCTGCCACCACATCGCCAGGTCCCATAATGACTGGTTCACCACCTCCATAGTAGATATTATTGGCATAAATAACATAGTTACTAGCGCCATTATTGGTCATCATATAGTCTTTTGCTTCTTCTCCCGGACGCAGCTCTCTGGAATAAACAATGTTATTGAACAGATTAACATAATCACAGGTATTGGCAAAAAGCTGCGGATAGGTCAAATGCGGACTTTGGTTATTGTTATAAGCCGTGTTATTTATTATATCAACAAAGCGGCTGTTAAAGGCATGAATTCCCGACCCTCCGTTGTTATAACTGACATTATCTGAAACCAGTGTTTTGCCCTCATATGGGTTGACACCTGGCAAATCAGTGTTCTTATTTAAGTCAATAATAATGCCATTTCCATCGGAATATCTTCTCAGCGCTTCCCATTTTACTTTTGTTTCATTATCATGGACGATATTTCCTCTAATAATATTCTTATAGTTTTGAGTATCGGAGCTATAGTCCATGGAATTTAACAAACTAATACCGCTTCCGGCATACATCATGTACCATGCATTGTTGTATACATGATTATTTTCTATCGTAATCAAATCTGTTTCCATCGTTGCAATGCCGCCCGCCGGGCAATCGTGAATTTCACAATTTCTAATAATGACATTATGAGGAATAGACATCCCCGCTTTACGAAGTTCTCTTCCGGTAATGGCGATTCCATTGGTGTTTACCCTGGTAATTATGGGATTGGAATAGTCTACCGTTCCACCGCTATCCGTGGTCGTTTCCCAATAATCGTACCCTGCTTCACCGTCAGCAAGGGTAAGATTCTGATTATTTCCCGCTACTTCAATCCCATCAATGATGATATAGCTGGCTTCAATATTGATAATATTCCAACCCTGTTCGGAAGTAAGCACCGGATGGTGACCTTCGTATGCCGTATAGGTAATATATATCGGTTCATTAGTCTCTTGATTAAAGGCACCGGATTTTTTAATATTCAGCACATCTTTCCCCAAATCTGCTTTATGTTCACCATCCATAAGATAAACGGTGTCACCAGGAGCCGTCAGATCGGCGACTTTCTGCACGGTCTTAAAAGCATTATCGGGAGCCTTTCCGGTATTGCTGTCCAGTCCGCTGACCGGATCAACATAATAGTTAATGGGATCTCCGATAACACCCGAAGAATCTCCCATCAAAGCTCCGGGATTGGGATTTACCACCGGTACAGTTCCATCTGTATCAGAAACTGATAATTTAACATTGTCAGTTAATATACTGGATTCTCCATGCACTCCTGCTTTTTGATAAAGCATCATCGCTGCCAGTCCAGTTGTATAAGAAGTATCAAGCAAAGGTTCACTATTTACCAACTGAGTTGTTGTGTCTCCTACCGTATGGTACAAGTCATAACTCTTGGTATCAATATGTAGCACCATCTTCAGCTTAAAAGGCTCGTCCACCTGCCAGGTTGTTCTCGCAGCCATTTTATCCGTACCATCACTGGAAGAACGGGCATAGATATTGCCATCTTTAGATATACAGAAAACATCCGGTCTGATACCGCCCCAATTCCCCGGTATCAACTTTAGATAATAGTCCGCATTCATATCCTGCATGATAAAATCACTTTCTAATGTGTAACTCTTATAAACGGTTGGCGCATCCCAGCTTGGAGTAATCGGATAGCCCAGGTTCCCTTCAGTGTCTTCAGGTGCTGTTACTTCCAACCAGCGGCTGCCATTTTTTTCAACAATTTTCATGATTGATTTTGATTGGCCATCCAAAATATTGTCTGTAATAACCGTTCCTGCCAAAACGTTTTGGTTTTCACTGCTCAACGCAGTATCACCCAGTTCAAACGTAACTGTTCGAATCAAGGTTTCATCTGTACTTTCTGCCTCTGCACCTTTTGCTAAAATGCCGGGAGTAAATATTGCTGACATTACCAAAACAAGTGACATTAATAAAGATACTGACCTTTTTTTCATTCCTTTTAACATTACTACCTCCCAATTTTTGTTAAATTTATATGATTGATTAGTTACTAAACAAAAGTATAACTGCACACCCCTTTTTAATATACTCAAAATCGGATACATTGTATTTATTCTTAATATTTAAAATAAAAAGTCTACATGGCTTTGCAGAAAAGCACTAACTGGAGTATCCGGCCAAAGACTATATCTCCTGATACTTGCAATTCGCAAGCGCTGTTTTTGCGTATTCTTGCACATTTTCAAGTGGTGTTCCAAACTCCAGAAAGTCAACGTTCTGCATAATGAAGGACGGGAATCTCTTTCCTTTTTCCAGAGCATCTAATGTTGCTTTTCGAACATCCTCCACACCTCCATTTTTTATTACGTTCACCTGATCCACACCACTTGTAACAGAAAATTCTCCGTTTACACTTTCCCTCACCTTATCCAGATCACAATCTCCAAGCGGCCTCGGTGACCACGGCTCAATATTCATCGCACCCATTTTCAAATAAGAGGGAAGCAGTCCCATCGCTTGCCCACAGTTGTGATAAATAACCGGAACACCATTTCTCTGACAATACACAATATATTCCTTTTCATAAGGTAACACATACTCTTCAAAACAACGATTTCCAATAAATCCGCCTGCTGCATTTCCTCTGACACAGACAGCATCTACCCCTGCATCAAGGACAGCACTGGTATAACGGAACACTCTTTGTTTCGCAAACGCCATTAATTCCTCATAATATTCTTCATCTTCAAGGAATAACGAGTACAACTCTGTCTGATCGATCAAACCTGCAATGTTACTAAATAAACCACCATTTGTCCATGCCGAAATAATTCCATCATCACCCAGATATTCTTTAACAGAATCCACACTCACCTTCATTTTCTGTTTCATCTCTGCTGAATATTCCGGCTCATATTTCATTGCAATTCTTAAGTCTTTTGGCGTTTTAATCGGCGGCTCGGTGGATCCGTAATAAAAGACGCCGGGAGTGGTCTCATTCATACAGAAGTTTTGCGTTAAATCTCCTTCCGGGGTTCTGATACGATGATGATACCTTGTCATATTCCCTGCTTTTTCTTCTGTAATCGTTACCTTCCAGTGCTCTGTCTCATTCTGAAAGTTCATTAAATCCCAATGTGCAAATACCGGTTCGTGAGAATTAAAGAATAACATTCTGACATGAACATCTAACCCCAGTTTTCTCTGATAGTCAATAATTCTCTTCTGTGCGGCATCAAAATCCCATGGATCTGCTTCCGGATCCAACTGGGTCACAAAATGCCCCTGCGACTGAATAAATAATGTTACAGGGACTCTGTCTGGTCTTTCTCCCTTTAACGCGCTTAATAATCGTTGTCTGCTAGTCATATTTTACCTCCGTGAGTATGTTCCATAAATCATCAGCCAGCCTATCTCCATACAGCACCCGGATCATCTTCTTTTCGCCGGAATACGCATCGGATACAATGTCATAGCAATCATGAAGTTCTGTATTCTTATAAATCATACCTTCTCCTTTTCCGAATAAAAATATTTTTGCATTATTCGTGCTTGCCCAAATAATTCTTTTATTCTTTATATCCATTTTAAAAAATATTAAAATAAAAACTAGTGTAATATCGATAGATTTACACTAGTTCACTAATTTAAACTCTATTCTTTTCCATAATGCCGCCCGACGTAAATAAGCCGGGCGGCATTATATATCACACAGGATTAATGACCATGTGATTAAGCTGACGATAACGGATCGGACTGATTCCATAAACGTTCTTAAACAGCTTGTTAAAATGTGAAACATTATTAAATCCACATTCTGTCAAAATATCTATTACTGTATACGTAGTCGTTTTCAGCAGCAGGGCAGCTGCATCCAGTCGAATCCCATTTAAATACCCAGACGGTGTAATGCCAAAATACTTTTTCATGCAGCGGGTTAAGTGTTCCTGACTTTTCCCGGAAAGTGCGACAAACCGGGGCAGTCCTTCCAGATAGTTTTCTGTATGCCGCATTGCTTCACAGGTGTCAACCAGCCACTGTGGTGCCCATGTCCTGTCACAGGAGGGATTTCCCAGATAAGAAAAACTATCAAGCAGGATTCCCATCAAAACCTCTTCCCGTGAAACCTGAAAAAGCTCTGCCGCATCGCCTGACAAACAGGTGAGCTTACCAAGCAGCGCCTGACTGAGTCTTACAGGCAGCAATACCATACGCTCCGTTTGAAAAATCCCTTTATCCGTGCTGCTGTAATTTGCATACACCGAAAGCGCCCGGTCAAAGGTATCCCTTGAAAATGCCAGATTGACAAAATGTGTCTGCTGACACTCTCCCTTGCGGTACTGGTGAACATCCTCAGGTCTGACAAGGCATAACGTCCCTGCACTCATCATCACTTCCCTGCCATTTATCGTATGAACAAGGTTTCCGGCGGTAACCAGGAACAATTCATAGAATTCATGAGTATGTAAAAAAGTGATGGTATTTTCTTTTAAAATAGTTTCTGCTAAATGATATATCCTTCTATTAAGAATATCTGCTTCTTTCAGTTGTATCATACAACCCTCTCCATGATATAGTTTTTTAAAATTATCCAGTTTCCTTCTATACTTCCCCCGCACTAGAGCGTGTTTTAAAATTGCTTTCTGGCAGCTGTGCGTCACACTTTGTGGGAGATTTGTCCCGGATGAAGGGCGCGTAGCGGGCTACGTAACCTGAATTCGGGGCAAATATGCCGCTAAGTGGGGCGTGCAGATGGCAGGAATGAATTTTCAAACAGGCTCTAGCTGATTTCATTTCGAAATATCAATATACCATCAGTATGATCAACCAACAAGTAGAAATAAATCAAAATACTATAGTATAATAGCTTTAAACAGGAGGTATCTGATATGACTAATAAATTAACTCTGGAATACATGCTTTTATTTACCCAAACCTATGAGGAATACAGCAAAAAATCAATCTGTGAACGTGAGGCCCGCTGCCAGCAAGTTCAGCTTAAGTACTGTATGCTGCCGCCACGCCCGCAGGATCTGTTCGCCGGGCGCAAAGCCACACCACCCATCGGATTTCTGCCTCAGGCTCCAGATAGTTCAGTGGGATATTACTGCAATACCGAACAAGTACTGGAACTGAATAACGATCCCGCCTTTGGCATTGAGCAGCGGCACCAGCTGGATGAACTGCTCACCTTCTGGTCCGGTAAAACGACCAAAGAAAAAATCATTGCCAGTTACACGAAGGAACAGCTTGCCGATCTCACTCTGGGTGACATGAGTACAGAAAGTGGGGCAGCCTTTCCACTTTACCGCATGGGCGGGGCACAAATGAATCCGGCAAAACTGCTAAAACTGGGACTGAACGGCTTAATTGAAGAAGCATACAGCCGACGCGCAGTAAATCCCAACTTCTATGACAACATAAGCTTTGTTCTCCGCTGCCTGCAGGAACTGCTGCACCAATATGCCGGTGAGGTCCGTGCCGCATCCAACAGCAGTTCAGAAATGGAGGTAATGGCAGATAATCTGGAATGGCTGGCCACCAACCCGCCAGTGAGTTTTTGGCAGGCCATGCAGCTTAGCTATTTGTTTTATCTGGTGTCGGGTACCTTTAACTATGGCCGGATGGATGAATATCTGGGCAGCTACTATGCAAAAGATGTTGATGCCGGTGTCATTACCGAGGAATTTGCACTGAAGCTGACTAAAAATCTATGGTCGCTGATGATCGAACGGGATACACAGTGGGATGCCCGCATCATCTTAGGCGGTGCTGACCGTGAAAACGCTCCGGATGCCGACCGGTTTGCCCTGATTGCTCTCGAAGCATCCCGCCAGCTAAAAGACGTGATCCCCCAGCTAACACTGCGCTGCCATCAAGGGATGAATCCCCTTGTCTATCAAAAGGCCCTTGATGTAATCGGCGAAGGCACTACTTTTCCAATACTATATAATGATGATGTCAATATTCCGGCTGCCGCAGCTGCCTTTGATGTGGATCTGGGAACCGCCGCCGGATACGTGCCCTTTGGCTGTGGTGAATACGTGCTTTATAATCAGAGTTTCGGTACCCCCAGCGGTGCGATCAACATTCTGCAGGCATTAAATGAATCTGTTTACGGTCAGGACAGTCTACTGGCTAAGTGTGAGGACTTTGAAACTTTTTACACTGCCTTTATAAACCGGTTAAAGGAGTATATTCTGTTGCTGGCACAGCAGGAAAAGCTGGAATATGAAATATGTGCCGCCGATGCTCCCTATCTCATCTTCAGCACTCTTTTCGATGATTGCCTGAAACGTGGAAAACCCATCTTTGACGGTGGTATACGTTATCTGGGTGGTACGCTGGAGTGTTATGGCAACACCAATACAGCTGACAGTCTGACGGCTCTTAAGACGCTTGTATACGAACAAAAAGTCATTTCCCGTAAAGAACTAATCAAGGCACTGGGTAATAACTTTGTCGGATATGAAGATTTACGGCTGCGGCTGCTTCAGGCTCCTAAATACGGAAACGACGATGAGGCTGCGGACTCTGTTGCGGTGCGTTTTCATGAGGATGTGACGGCAGCAATTCGAAATTGTGCAAAGCAGGTGGGGCTGCACTCATACCTTGCAGTTATTATCAATAATTCTATGAACACCACGTTCGGTCTCACGACCGGTGCCTCAGCAGATGGCAGGCTGGCTTTCACCTATATGGCAAACGCCAATAACCCTACCGGCGGTATGGATAAAAACGGAATCACCGCACTGCTGAGTTCACTGGTGAAGCTTCGCCCGGAGAAACACGCCGGATCTGTACAGAACATGAAATTTTCCAAAGATATGTTTGGAGGCCTAAGAGCCAAGACTGAGTCTTTACTGGCTGCTTATTTTGCTGGTGGCGGAACCCAGACCATGATCACGGTGCAGAATCGCGAAGACCTGGAGAATGCCCTTGCTAATCCTGAACATTACCAGAATCTGATCGTCCGGGTAGGCGGGTTCAGTGCCCGTTTTGTAGATCTCTCCAGAGCAATCCAACAGGAACTGATCAGTCGAACCCTTTACTAAGCGGAGGTGGACAATGCTAGCTGATAAAAAATCGTTAACCGGTAACATCCTCTCCATTGAACGCAGCGCTCTGCATGACGGTCCGGGTATCCGTACCGCCGTGTTCCTAAAGGGCTGCCCCCTGTCCTGCCGGTGGTGCCATAATCCAGAATCCTGGAAAGCGGCATCACAACTGGCTTTTTTCCGGGAAAAATGCATCGGCTGCGGAAACTGTGTACATAACTGCAGGCATCAGGCACACCGGTTAGTCGGCGGCCGGCACTTGTTTGACCGAACACTTTGTCAGACCTGCGGTATTTGTGCTGACCGTTGTCCTGCCGACGCCCTTAAGCTTTACGGCCAAGAACTTACCGTCTCCCAGGTAATGGAGACTGTCGTAAAGGATACCGCCTACTATACAGCCAGCGGCGGTGGGTTGACTATAACGGGCGGTGAACCATTTGCCCAGCCGGGATTTACTCTGGCGCTTCTAAAGCAGGCGAAAAAAGCTGCTCTTCATACCTGCGTGGAGACATCTGGTTATGTCAATCCGGATGTCATAGAACAAGCTGCTGCGCTGGTCGATTGTTTCCTGTTTGACTATAAGTTAACCTCTTCCTCACTACATCTAAAATTTACCGGAGTTGACAACCGATTGATTATGGATAATCTGAATCGCCTGTATACCCTTGGTAAAACGATCATACTGCGCTGTCCGATCATCCCGGGTATCAATGATACAGAGGAACACTTTATGGGAATTGCTGGTCTGGAATCACAATATCCCCAACTGGCAGGTGTGCAAATTATGCCCTATCATAACATGGGTAAAGATAAGGGGCACTCTATTGGGGCATCCGGTTTATTTGAAACTGCCACCACAACACCAGAAATGAAACAACAGTGGAAAAAACAAATGAAACTCTGCGGCTGCAGCAAAACTGCTATCGAATCCTTTCATTAAAAAACAGAAAGCACTTCATAAGTTAAGCATGAAGCGCTTTCTGCTTTTATAGCTAACCAAATCCTTGATCTCCCGGGAACTATCGGCATATTATGTATTTTTCCGGTACTGGTTAGGAGTACACTGCAAGTTTTTTCTAAACAGCACATAAAAATACGAACTATTGGTAAAACCGGTAGCTTCTGATATTTCATTGATTGTCATCTCAGTATTCAGCAAAAGCCTGCATGCCTCATCCAGCCGATATCCGGTCAGATATTCCGTAAAAGGAACTCCTACTACCCGTTTAAATAAACGTCCCAGATAAGCTGCGGATATGCCTGCTTCTTCTGCCGCATCGTTAATAGAAAAATTCATATCTCCATAATCCTTTGCAATGCGCTCTTTAACCTGCTCAATCAACGTCTCATATTTTGTTCTGGACAGATTCTCCATATTCTCGGTCATCTCTTCAAATAGATGATAAAACAATTGGCTTACCGCCTGAATTGTTTTTAATGATTGAATCTTTGCAGTAAAATCCTCATAACCGATCAAGATATTCGACCGTTCCGCCATTGTGTTCTGAGAATAATATTTAATGGCATAGGAAAGCTGCAAAAAAGAAATCTTAATTTCATCAACAGAATATTTTTTTATTTCTTGAAAAAACACCTCATAAGCATCAAGTGTTTCCGCAAGCCTTCCCTTAAACAGATTTGTAATAATGTTTTTCTCCGCCGCCTTTGGATATTCATAGGGAATCGGTTCTTCTTTCAGGATATCTTCTGCACAGAGGATTGTTCCAAACCCCAGCAGATATCGATTAGCCTGGACATTCAGAACTTCTGAAAGCATAAACGGCAGCTCAGATACTGATTCTCCATATTGGCTCACGGATATACTGATAGTGGTCTGCAGTCTTTCCTCCAACGTCTTGTTAAGATCATTAATGACTTCTCCAATTAATTTCAGATGTTTATTCTCCTGAATTTCTGCACTTCGGATAACTACCGCATACATCCCCTCCTGGATTTCCACACAAAACATTTCTTCAAAATACTTACCGAAACTTTTTTCTGTCATTTCCAGGATGGACTCCAAAATCCCTGAAGTCTGATACCCGTATTTTCGCTTAAAGCTGTCCAGATAATCAATTGAAACCAGTGAAAGGCAGATACCCCCCTCTATCCCAAACTGAATATCCAGTTCTTTGAATTGTTTTTTTATTTCCTCCTCCAGACTTCCAGCATTGCCATAAACCAGTTTTTTCAGGTACAAACGGCGATCCATTACCAGTTTTTTCTGTCGTTCTATTTCCAGCATTTCCACTGTGGACAGCCGGGATTTTATCGGCAGATATAACCTGACCGATAGAAAAATGACCCCAACTACACTAATCAGAAAAAGCAGAATACTGCATCCATATATAAATAGTTTCAAATGATTAATAGGCTGCATGATATTACCAAAATCATTCATTGACATAAAAATCCAGTCGGCATATCCCTGATTCTCAGAAAAAACATACGTTACCAGTTGCTGATCCTCTGTAACAAAATATCCGCTTTGACCTTCTGCTAATATCTGCTCCAATATCTTTTCATCTGAAAAAGAAGTCCCCAATTCCTTTTTATCGGAGGAATATGTAATTTGCCCGGATTTGTTAATAATCCTGATGTCCTCTGCGGCAAAATCCTGGTTTTGGATATATCCCAATCCCTCTTTAATCCACCCTGCGTCAAAATTAAGTGCAACAATATTATTAATCTTTCCGGAGTTGTAACGTTCATACAAAATATAGGTATATACATTGACACTATAATCTTTGTTAATGATAGTTGGAGAAGATATCGTTCGAAAGATTGGACTGTTTTTTTCATACTTGTCCATATCACCAAGAATCTCAGCAAAACCCTGATCCGTAAAATATTCCTTTTTATTGACCCTGGACGCTGCAACAGAACTGGAATTATAAACAATATCCTCCTCCTGGTTATAAATATAAATGGAAAATATATTGGGAATTGTCATCCGCAAATAATCAAGCCGGTTAAGACTCTGCATAATCTGATTCGAATCATAATACCCCGAAGAAAACAACTTCTCAAATTCCTTGTCCTGTTGTATCTGTTGAAGCAGCCGGTGTGCATACTCTTCACGAAACTGAAGAATGTTTGAAACCTGGGTTAAATTTTTACTTGCATTGTTAAACTTCTCTTCTTGCAGTATTTGTTCAAAATAGGTTCCGAACACAGCGGTCAGAACACTGATCATGATTGCCGTAGCCAGTACAAATAGCAGTACGGTTTTATATAACAGGGCATCTTTTTTAAATATTTTCCTTAACAATCTCACATCAGAGTCCCCCTCTTTGCTTTTATCCGCTAAGTAAAGTATACCACACACCCTCCACTCGTGCATCCGTTTTTCCTATTCTGAACAATGCTCATTAGCCTTATTTTTTCTCTGCCCAATAAGCGTCTAACTGTTTGTTTACTTCATCTTTCACTTTATCAATTCCAGCGTCCTTTAATTTCTGCTGCAGCTCAGGTATTCCGGCAGCCGGATCTACAACACCTTTTTCCAGCGGTTTCTTATACTCATCGCAGGTACTGTTCAATGCTGCCAGTTCGGCTGATATTGAATCCTGATTCATAACAAAGCCCGCCAGTGCCGGAATAACTGTTTTTGCCTTAAGCTTTTCCTTAACTTCCTTCAGATATGGCCAGTCCTCTCTGGTTCCTTTCATGAATTTGTAATCATTGATTCCCATTCCAATGTTCCTTCCGGCTAAGCTTGTGGGATCCTTGTCTGACGGTGTACTTGTTGTCATATCGCCGTTATCAATATAGGTGACTCCATCAATTCCATATAGAATCGAATTGTAAACCGCTTCATCCTGATGACACAGTTCCAGGAACATCATTGCTCTTTCAGGATTCTTACTGTTTGCGCTAATAGCCATTCCATTGCCTGTAGGCGACATGCCTTCTACTTTGGTATCTCCCTCAATCTCAAACAGTCCCAACTCCCAATCAGGGTTGTCCACACTGTTTCTTATATACATTTCATTAGCGCCATGATAATTGTCCATGCATACAGCCGTTTTGCCGGCATAAAACTGATCACGAATCGCCGTTGTTTCAGCCATTACACTTTGAGACCAATACCCTTTCTCATACCATTCACGCATTTTTTCAGTGAACGCCTGATACTCTTTTGTTTGGGTAACATCAAATACTTCTTTTCCTTCTGTCATCTTATATGTCAGTACCCCGCCAGGTCCGTCAACAGGTCTGCCCCAGTCATTCTCATACAGGAACATCCACCAAAGCATATTCTGTGAACCTTCCTGAAGGATCGGAAACATCTCAGGCTCATTGGTCTTAATGGCGTCCAGATAAGTCTCAAAAGTTGCCAGATCAACAATTTCAGGGCAGTCATATTTCTTTCTCAAATCCTCTCTGTAAACATAAAAATGTGACTGACACTCATCTGTTATCCCCGGAACCATATAGATATTCCCCTCAACTTCACAATACGGCCAAATATCTTTTTCCAAAAGTTCCTGATAAGTTTTGGGAGCATATACGGGCAATAGTTCATCCATTTTATAAAATGGTCCCTTGGTACTCTCCGTCGTATAACCAGTCCAGTCGGCTACATAGGTCAGATCATAATTATCACCGCCCGTCCATACAAGTGGCAGCTTCTGCTGATATTCTCCCCATGAGACCATGACCGGCTCAATCGTGGCATTGATACGCTCTTTTAGAATTTTGTTCATGTTTTCCAGCATATCATCGGCATAGATACCGCCTTCATCGCCAATACAGTAAACTTTTAAATTAACCGGCTCACTGATATCCCAATCCGCCGGTATCTGATAACCCTCTCCTGTCGCTGCCGCATCTGTACCTTGTGAATTTGAATCTTGTGACTGTGTTTCCGAAGAATTAGTTGATGGAGAAGTTCCCCCTGCAGCACTCTGGCAACCGGACAGAAATAGAACTCCAGCCAGTGCAGCCGCCATTAATCTTTGTTTTCTCATTTTAAAATCCTCCCATTCTTTTTTGTTTGATCTATATAATATTTTAAGTGAAACCAACATTTATGTAAACGGACTTGTGTCTAAATCACCCTTTAACCGCTCCAATCGTAACTCCTTTTACAAAATAACGCTGAACAAAAGGATAAACCAGCAAAATAGGTCCTGTTGTTACCAATGCCATTGCCATTTTAAAGGTTTCTGTCGGCATTGCAGGCATCGCAATCCCGGCCAGTGCTGCTGCCTGTTGAATTCCCTTCATACTGGCAAGCATTGAGTACAGCAGATATTGTAGAGGATACATTGCCGGCTTATCCATGTAGAGCATAGCATCCGACCAGTTATTCCAGTACCCCAGAGCTATAAAGAGTCCGATCGTAGCAAGTCCCGCCTTTGACAGCGGCAGGTAAATCTTGCTGAAAATCTGAAAATCGTTTGCGCCATCTAATTTCGCAGATTCCATCAGTGAGTCGGGAATATCTCTCATAAAATTGCGCATCATAAATATATTCCATGCAGACAAAAGTCCCGGTAAAATAAGTGCCAGAATATTATTTTTCAATCCTAAATATTTTGATATCAGCAAATATGAGGGAAGCATTCCACCGCTGAATATTGTCGGAAAGTAGAACAGCATGGCAATCTGATTTCGATATTTAAAGTCTTTTCGCATCAATACGTAAGCCGTCATAGCAGTGATCAGCAAGCTGGTAGTTGTACCTGCTACCGTAACGGTAATCGATACCTTATATGCGTCAATGATCTTTGATGGTATTTGAAACACCAGCTGGTAAGACGCCAGTGAAAAATTTCTCGGCCAAAGTGAATATCCATAATTAATGATATCACTCTCACTTGAAAAAGAACCTGCTACGATCAGCCAAAAGGGTGCCAGACATATGATCGCAACGCCCACCACAGCAATGTATGATAATATCTTAATAAATGATGTTTTTTCTTCCATTTTAACTCCTATCTATGTGTTTTCATTCACCAGCTCCCTAAAACAAGGCATAATCAGGCTCAATCTTTTTCACTATCTTATTGACCACCATAATCAATACAAAACCGAATATCGACTGATACAAGCCCGCCGCCGTTGCCATTCCCGGATCAAAGGTCTGCGTAATAGAACGGAACACATAAGTATCAATGATATCTGTTGCTTTATATATAGCTCCATTCGTTCCGACGACCTGATAGAACAATTCAAACTGGCCTTTCATGATCCGGCCTACTGCTAAAAGTGTCAGAATAACAGCAGTCGGTCTAAGTAAGGGCAGTGTGATTTTCTTGATTTGCTGCCATTTTGTGGCTCCATCCACTCTGGCTGCCTCATATAACGAACCGTCAATACCGGTGATTGCTGCCAGATACACCACCACACCATAGCCAATTCCCTTCCATTCATAGAAGAATACTAAAATGTATTTCCAAACTCCGGCATCTGTGTAAGCATTAAATGGTTCGCGTCCCATTGCCTGCAGGATATTATTTAAAATTCCATACTCATAATTAAAGATTCCATATATGAGTGTCTGCAACAATACATAGGAGATGAAATACGGCAGAAACATTAATGACTGGTTTAACTTTTTAAACCATTTATGGGTTATCTCATTCAGACAGATCGCAAGTCCCACTTGAAAAACAACATCAACGACTATGAATGCAATATTAAATAGTACTGTATTTTTGGTTATTCTCCATAGTACTCCCCCCGTTAAAAGGAATTTAAAATTCTGCAGTCCAACCCACGGGCTATTAAAAATCCCCAAATTATAATTGAATTTTTTAAATGCCAGTATGATTCCTCCCATTGGTGCGTAGCAGAATACTGCAAAATATACGAGTGCGGGTACAAGCATTAGAAACAGCAGCCAGTTTCTTTTTACTTCTTTCGTAAATCCTTTGATTTTTTTCACTTCTTTCTCCTTTCCATTTATGAAATTTATTGCTCAAAATATAACATATTCTTTTAGCTCCTACTAGTTAAAATGCGATACCCCTGGGGATTATGTACAATCTACAGAAAAATAACGACATTTGTTATCCATTTCAAACAAATGTCGTTATTTTAAAGTCACGATTTTTAACTTTCAGCTTACTTTCAAAGCACCTCTGCTCTCACGCGGGTCACAATCTTTGTCCTCCCTTTAGAAATTTGATAACAGATAGCAGGAATCTTTGATATGGGATACATTAAATTAGTATTTGGCGCAGCATCAATAATCGTTCCAACGCCGTCCCCTTCCATCAGCATCACTTCGCAGACCGCATCAGCATTTTTTGCCATAGCATTGTCCGCTCTTTCTACGGTTTCCTCTAAAGGCATATCTGCTTCTACTGCAAAGCCGCAGTCATAAGCCAGGCACTCGTGCGTACTTTCTATTTGATGTATCCTGATATGCCCCTCCTTCGTCGGTGTGATAATCGTCTTTACCATAATTCCCGGGAACGGACTCCAGACTGATACCACGTTTTCGTCAGTAACTTGATACTCTTTACAGTTTCTGCGAACATACACAATATCATCGATCAGAAACGCCAGCATACTATCCGGCGCCGCATCGCGCAGGGTGTATGCCGACTTCGACACATGAAAGGGAAATCGTGTATCATAGGCAAACTTCCCATATTTTTCTGTTGCATGTCCCAAATCATTTGGACTGTGTTTGCCCGGTACAAATGCCGTTGTATGATGTGGGTAACGATGAATCAGCATTTCTGCATACGACAGGGTAATCTGCGTTTCCAGGTTTGGCATAACCTCTGCTTTTGCTTCCCAAAAGGGATGCTCATCCGGAAGCATAAGCACTGCAAATGTCTTCAGTGCCCAGTAAGGAGAACCCGGCGCATTATAAATTTCACTCATGATCAGATTCTGATAACCATAACCGATCGTCAGGATATCATCTCTGTCAAAAATTGGTTTTTCCATCCAGTAATGCAGATGTCTTACGATCAGCCCCTTCATCTGTCCAACCGAAAACGGATAGACACCCGCCATCAGGCAGGCACTAAAAAAGCTTACCTGGGCAAACCGATACGTCATGGAACGTCCATAAGGTATGGCTGCTCCTTCCTCATCAAACCAGTATATAAACTGTCTGCCAAATACCGCTGCACGCTCCTTAAATAAATGACTACGTACCGGGTCTTCTCTTTCCATCACCCTGGCATATAAAAGACTGTAAAAATGCATGGCAAAAGATATATAATAGTCTTTTTGTTCAGAAGCTCCATCCTGATACCAGCCCTCGCCCAGATAGTAATCTTCTGCCAGCTCCAAATAATATTCCATTTTTTCCTGACTGTATGGTTTATTACATTTTTTCAATGCCATATTGACCAGAATTGCAAAAAATACCCAATTGCATTGGGGGAGCTGATAATGATTGATCCCATCTAACCACTTCGCCAGATTATCCTGTTCTTGTTCGTTTAATGGTATCCACAGCTTCTCCGGAGCCATGATCAATCCATAAGCGATTGCTGCCATCTCTACAAATCGTTGGTCGCCATCCCAAAAGCCGCCCCAGTACTCATCACTTTCCGGATTCGTGCCGGCTGCCAGCCCTTTTCGGTAGATTTCTTCAAACACCGGATCGTTTCCGCCGCCGGACCAGAAAGGTACCAGCCCCCAAAGCTGCCTTGAGAATGCTTCCATTTTAATCGTATGCCGACCGTAAGCCGCCTTGGTGCTGCCAAGGACAAGACCTGCTTTTTCCTTTGTATACAACGTAATAAGCGGTCGTTCTATCTTTAATAACAAGTCTCTGAAATCTTTTTTACTGTGTAAATCCATCTTCTTCCCTTCCTCTGGTATATTTTTACCAGATAAATCGTCCAATTCCTTTTAGTTTATAAATAGCTTCCATAAAAAAGTAATCCGCATAAGACATGTAAATATGCTTTTCCCCCCAATGATACGCGGTGGAACAATTCTCTACAATTCCATCGCATTCTCTGGTCCAGTTAGTTCTGCAGTCCTTAATTGCCTTTAATATCTTAATTGCCGCTTCCTGATATATCTTTCCTTTCTCTTTGGGAAGAGCCTTTACCAGTTCCAGCAGACCAGAAGCGATAATGCAGGCACCGCATGAATCTTCCCACTGCGGTTTCGGCGGCTGCACAAAGTCAATTGGAATAATACCGTTCTCCGGTAACTTAGAAATACAGTAATCTGCTATTTTTCTGGCGGTTTCTAAATATTCTTTTTCCCCGGTATGAATATAACTGACCATAAACCCGTAAATCCCCCAGCCCTGTCCTCTCGTCCATGCGGAATCCTCGGCATACCCCTGCCCGGCAATACTCCCTTTCCTGGCGCCTGTTTCCGGATCAAATATCACGATGTGGCTGACGGAGCCATCGGTACGGACAAACTGACTCTTGACCATTGCGGCATGCCTTACTGCGATATTCTTAAACCGTGGATCTTTGCTTTCTTCTGATGCCCAGTATAGTAAAGAAAGATTCATCATACAATCAATAATCGCCTTACCTTTGTTGTCTTCTGTATTGTCATTCCAGGCCCTGATAAAATTGCCAGCAGGATTGAATCTGCCCGCAAGAAGACTGGCGGCATGCATTCCAATTTTCCTTGAATTTGGATTTTTAGTCAGTCGATAATCCATCACTGCAGTCGGCATGAACATGAAACCGACATCATGATGCAGTCCTTCATAAAGGTTAAAACACTTTTCCATTTTTGCTTCTGATAATTTTGCATAATCTGCATACCTCTCGTCTTTGGTATCCTGATAGAGCAGCCACATCATGCCGCCCCAAAATCCATTCGTCCACCAGCATAAACCTTCATCCGGTCCCCACGCATCGTTTTTTATGGAACGGTCGTCGTAATTACCATTTGCATCAGTTGTGTAAGGAATCTTATTTTTGTTTTTCTCACTGACCCATGCCATCTTTTCCCGAATCTTAAAAATAGTTTCTTCGATCCACTGATCTGTTTCTACTAACCTGCCTTTCATCTGTTCTTCCTCCTCTGCTTTTTATTTCTCTTCTTAAAATCAAAACAAGCATAGCAAAAAACCCCAGAAAAGTATATAAAACTGGGGGTATAAATTGAATACATTTCCTGGTTATTTAAAATTTTTACTCCTTTAGAGGGCTGTCTCTGTTTTTAAATATCTGTATCCCGCATCTTAGACGGAGATGTGCCAAAATACTTTTTGAATTTCTTAGAAAAGGAAAACTGATCCGAAAACCCAATCAATCCCGCAATTTCACTGAGACTTTTACCGGTCTCGCAGACAAGGCGGTGGGCATACTCCATCCGATAATTATTGATATAAATAAAAGGTGTGACACCAGTGTATTTCTTAAAATAGCAATTAAAATAAACTGCATTATAGCCGGCTATCTGAGCAAGTCTCGCCGATGTCAATTCCCGATTTAGATTTTGGTGAATATAATTTAAAACACAGCTAACAGAATCCGGAAGTATTTCTTCGTTTCCTGATATCGCTGCTAAATGATTGTTTGTATATTGATTCAGCATTTCAATTAAGATCAATTTCAGAAGCAGAACCACATAGGATGCCAGTTCTTGCTTTTTTTCGATATTTTCCTGAATATATTGCTGATACAGCATAATCAGCTTTGACTCTGAACTCTGCGAATAATGATAATCAGCAAAATCAGCCCCAAGTAGTCTTCCATTCTTATCTTCAACTATAAAATGGAAAAAAAACTGTTGTGAATCTTCTTTCGCGCTCAAAGACAGTTCACTCCCCGGCGGCACCACAAATACATCGTCCTGTCTGGCTGTATACTGCTGTTTATTAATCGTAATGCTGTAGTGCCCCTTTACCGTATATAATACATCAAAATCATGAATTGCTTTTTGAATGGAAAAGTTCTTTGGATGTTCGATAAAACCATAAGTTACTATTTTTGTTTTTCCATTTTGAATCAACTCATACATATAATCCTTATCCATAATGACCTCCTGATATATAAAATGGACATGCTTATCTACTGGTATGACATTCCAATTTACCCAGTGCTGCTCATATAATCTCTGTATAAATATAACTACAGGAGGATTAAAATGATTGCTCAACGAATCAAAGGTTATGAACAAGGACATGTCATGTTAGAAAACTTCTCACTTACACAGCCGCAGAAAGACGAAGTAGTGATTCAAACAGTTTATAGTACCATTTCGCCCGGTACAGAGCTGGCATGGCTGAATCACATGGAAAATACACCCGGTGAATATCCGTACTACCCCGGCTATAGCTGTACCGGCCGTATCATCGCAAAAGGAAGCGAGGTTACCGGCCTTGAAATCGGCACTTGCATTGCGGCCAGGGCACTGCATTGTTCACATTTTATCACAAATGCTTCCGAATGTATTCCCATTCAGCAAAACTTTTTAAAATCAGCTTCTGCATACCGGCTTGCCTCTATCTCTTTACAGGGAGTGCGCAAAGCGGATCTCCAATTAGGTGACAATGCGGCTGTATTAGGGTTGGGTGCAATTGGTAATTTAGCCGCCCAACTATTGCATATTGCCGGTGCTGCTAATGTTACCGGATTTGACTTTATAAAATGGCGCCGCTCCCTGGCAGCCCGGTGCAATATTTTAACAGTCGTAGAAAATGCTGAAGATCCTGTATTTTATAATCAGTTTGAGGTGGTCATTGAGGCCACAGGTTCTCCCGCAGCAATCCATACGGCATTAAAAATCGTCAAACCTCTGGGTACAGTTGTGCTGCTTGGATCCACCAGGGGATTAACTCAGGAAATCAACTTCTACCAGGATGTCCACCGAAAAGGAATTACCATCGTCGGTGCCCATGAGATGTTCCGTTCAGTCAGTGATCAGGACCGTTTTGGTCATTTTAGAAGCAATGGTCAGGATGAAACAGTCATAATCAATTTTCTACAGAGCGGGCGCCTGTTAATGGAACCCCTGATCAGTGAACTGGTCGCCCCCCGGAACGCCCAGGCAACCTATGACCGGCTGCTTCATAAAGAAGAAAATCTAATGCTGGCAGCCTTTGATTGGAATATGGAGGAATGATATGAAAACAGTTAATTTCGGCGTTATCGGATGCGGATGGATGGGCGGGCTTCATTCCGAAATCATCCATTCCCTGAGAAATACCACCTTACATGCTGTATCCGGCACCAATGAACAAGCCGGTTTGAAATTATCTTCAAAATACAAATGCCAGTACTATAAGAATTACATTGATTTACTAAAAGATCCCCTGATCGATGCTGTAGCGATCTGTCTTCCCACCGGTTTACATGGGACGGTAACAATGGAAGCTGCTCATTTTGGCAAACACATCATCTGTGAAAAACCGATTGAGATCAATACCCTAAATGCTTCTGAAATGATTCAGAGCTGTCACAGGGCTCAGGTGAAATTAAGCATCATCATGCAGCACCGCTTTGATGAACCAATCCTGGCAGTTGAAAAAGCAATGTCTGAAGGGGTTCTCGGCAAAATAATCTTGGGAGTATCCAGAACGCTGTGGTACCGGGATGAACATTATTTTGCCAATGCCTGGCGGGGAACATGGGCCTATGATGGGGGCGGTGCTTTAATGAATCAATCCATCCATTATATTGATTTACTGCTCTATTTACTCGGGGATGTTAAAAGTGTCAGTGCCAAATGCCGCCGTCTTTTGCATCAGCAGATTGAAGCCGAAGATGTGGGGATTGCAAATTTAGAGTTCCTGAGCGGCAGTCTCGGAACAATAGAAGGAACCACTGCAGCTTATCCCGGTGAGGGATCACAGCTATGTCTTTTTGCCGAGAAAGGAACCGTTATCATTAAAGACGATCAGCTCTTTTCTTATCATCTAAAAGGTGATGTTAAATACCCAGATTTTGAACGGCTCCTGGGGAAACAGCCGCAGGTCCATCCCAATTTCGGAGTCGATGAAGGCGCACACCGGCGGCAGTATGAAGATTTTGTTTCTTCTATAATAAATGACCATGTACCCTTAGTGACTGGTGAGGAAGCCCTGAAAAGTCTTTCCGTGATAAAAGCAATCTATGAGGCTTCAGACAAAAAAGCAGAAGTATACTTTACTGATCATGCTTGATTTTGAAACTTATTTTCAGTTTTCATATTGGCTCTGAGTGATCCGGGAGGTCTTGATCTCTCCGGATCATTCCCTGGTTATGGGCAAATCAGTTTATGATAAGCAACAGTATAAATTCCATGAAAATCCCAAAAAGCACCAATTTAAACTTACTTTTTTGAGAGACCTGTCATAGTATCTATTCTATAAATATATTGAAATTCAGGAGGACAGAAAAAATATGTTTGTTATTACCAATGATTTTTTAGCTGTAGAATACAACACAGAAACAAGAATAATATCAGTATCCGACAGGCGTTGCAGCAAACGCTGGGAACAATATCCTTTTCACCTTCCCCCGATTACTGAAAAGATCGAACGATCCGAAAATGCCCTTTCATTTTTTTTTCGGGGTGACTTCCCTTTCCGACTAAAGATTGAGCTTGTGGATGCAGAGTTGATATACAGTATATCTGCAGAAGCTGACTGCCACATGGATTGTTTGCATTTTCCGCCGGCCTTTAAAACACCGGATCCACAGCATTACATGGTTATGACCGATAGTGAAGGCCTGCTTTTACCGGCTGATGACCAGGAATATCCCCTGATCAGGCAACCAATCTACAACTGCGCCGGGGGACCCGGGATGGCATGGCTGGGTGTGACAGATGGCAGTTTTAGCACTGGCTATATGGCTATTTACGAGACACCCTTTGATGCTGAGATAGACGTACTGAAAAAGGATGGGCTGATTACCTTTGAGACTGTCTGGCTCTCTTCCAAGAAACAGTTTTCATATGACCGGCGGATCCGTTATGTATTTTTTTCTGAGGGTGGTTATGTGGCGCAGTGCAAGTGTTACCGCACTTATGCCTGGGCGAAAAATGATGTGATAACCCTGCAGGATCGAGCAGCCCATCTGCCAGCCATAAAGAAAATGATGGGTGCTGTTCAGATTTTTGTCTGGGATAACGCAAGAACTGATGCGTTTATTAATGAGCTTAAAGAAACCGGTATTGAAAAAGCCCTGGTATTTTGGGATCCCAACCATCAGCCCTACCCGTCTGCCGGGTTTGATGAGGCACTTTTGGCTGCTGGTTACGGTTCTGGAATGTATGAATTGTTTACTGATATCCTGGAAGAAACGCCGGAAAATCTAGGCCGTTTAATGAAGGTTCCCCTTGCCAAAAATGTTTATCCTGGTCTTTTTAAGGAATTGACCGCAAAACGTGAAGATGGTTCCACCTATTCTAACCAATTTGGAACTTATATCTGCCCGGCCGCCATCCGGACCGAGATGCTGAAGCGAATTGAAATGGAACGGCAGTTTTACCAGAATGAAACTTACTTTTTAGATGTCTATCAGGCCAATGGACTTTATGAATGCTATGATGATACACATCCACTGACAAGAACCGGATATGCCAACGCAATCGTGGATCACTACAGAACATTGGAAGATCAATTTGATGTTTATCTAGGCGGTGAATTCGGCGCTGATTTTGCCTCAGGACATAGTTGTTATGTACAGGGAATGATGACGCTGCAAAGAACTTTCTTTAACACGGAAATCGATGATGCAGGGAGTATTTATTACATGGGCGACTGGAAAGACCATGAACGTCCTGCCGCTATGCTGGGAAGCCGTACAGCGGCACCGGCTTATTTGAAATATTCCGTAAACGAGAAAATCCGGGTGCCGCTTTATGAGTTAGTATACCATGATGCGGTGGTCACCACCTGGCGGTGGGAGGACGGAAATCATCACTGTCCGGAAATTTGGTGGAAAAAGGACATGTTTAATATTTTATATGGCACAGCCCCTTTGTGGAGCCTTGACTATGATCGGTGGAATGCCTTTAAAGAGACTTTTACCAATAGTTATCAAAAGATAAGCAGCCATCTCGGTCAGGTGTGCTATGATGAAATGCTTGATCATCAATTTCTCAGTGCTGACAGAAAAGTACAAAAAACGTGTTTCTCTTCTGGAAAAACAATTATTGCCAATTTCAGTGATGAAGAATATCACTACTATGGCAATATAATAAAACCAAAAGATTGTATTATCATTTAACAGTAGAAATTTTGCGACAGTATATTATTTATTATAGCGTGTTTGAAAATTGCTTTCTGCCAGCTGTGCGTCACACTTTGTGGGAGATTAGTTTCAAATTATGGGCGCATAGCGGGCTATGCAACCTGAATTTGGAGCTAATGTACCTCGAAGTGGGGCGTGCACCTGGCAGGAATAAATTTTCAAACAGGCTCTGGAACGGAGGATTATATGGATTTTATTTTAGGCTGTAATTATTGGGCTTCTCATGCCGGAACAGAGATGTGGATCAACTGGAACCCAGGAGAGGTAGAGGATGATTTAAAGGTATTATCGCAAAATGGTATTCATTATCTCAGAGTGTTTCCCAACTGGCGTGATTTTCAGCCGGTCATGCCTCTTTATACCGAAAAAGGCGCTCTTTATGAATATCGGATGGGAAATGGAAAGATCTCTGACAATCCTGAATATTTAGATGAAGAAATGATGAATCATTTCAGAGAATTTTGTGAGCTGGCTGCCAAATACGAATTGAAATTAATCGTTGGTCTTCTGACCGGCTGGATGAGTGGGCGTTTATTTATTCCTTCTGCATTATATGGTAAAGATATTTTTACCAATCCGCTGGCGCTTTTGCTTGGACAGAAATTTATCCGCGGATTTATCTCCCGGATGAAAGACCATCCGGCTATCTATGCCTGGGATCTGGGAAATGAGTGTAATTGTATGGGCGATACCGCATCCGCTGATATCGCTGAAAACTGGACGATGATCATCTCCAATGCCATTCGTTCTGCCGACCCTGGTCGGAAGATCATTTCCGGAATGCATTCACTCAAACTGAATGAGGGATTTACAATCAAGGGACAAGCCGAAAATACCGATATCCTGACCACACATCCATATCCACTCTGGGTTCTGCACTGCTCACTGGACAAGATGCGTTCAATTCGTCCGCTGCTTCATGCTACTGCTGAAACTACTCTCTATAGTAGTGTGGGACATAAACCTTGCCTGGTTGAAGAGCTGGGTACAATGGGACCGATGATCTGTGATGAACAGGCTGCTGCAGACTTCATGCGTGTCAATTTATTCTCAAACTGGGCCGCCGGAGCTCCCGGCGTTATGTGGTGGTGTGCTCACGATCAGACCCATCTGACCACTGCGCCTTACAGCTGGAATATGTGTGAACGTGAACTTGGTCTGCTGACACCGCAAAAAGAAGGTTCTCCGGCTCTGCTGGAAATGAAAAAGTTCGGTGAGTGGCTGACAGAAAGCGGAATCAGTCTCGCTGAATCCAAAAAAGATGCGGTGTGCCTTCTGACAAAAGACCAGGATCATTGGGGTGTTGGTTATATGAGCTATATTCTGGCTAAGCAGGCTGGTTTGAATATTGTTTTTCATGATGCAAATGAAAAGATACCGGATTCCGATACCTATCTCCTGCCCTCCATTACCGGAACCCATGTTATGCCAATGGAACGTTATCAGGAGCTGCGCCAGAAAGTATCCGCCGGAAGCACACTTTATATTTCCAATCAGGATGCCTTTCTGACTGAATTTGAAGAGCTGACCGGAATGCATATCACCGACAGTGCTTTCCCTGAAAACGGCGACTACCTTATTCTGGATGGAGTGAGACTGCCGTTTCAGCAAAAAAAACACCTTGAGCTCATGCCATCCGGTGCCGATATTCTCGCAACGGACACCCAGAACCGACCTGTTCTATCTGTGAACCGCTACCAAAAGGGTGCCGTATATTATCTTAACTTTCCGTTGGAACAGATGTTGTTAAGTAAAAGCAATGCTTTTGACCGCTCCTATGAGCTGATTTATCAGAAGATTTTTAGGGCACAGACGGAAAACAGTCTGGTTAAGACAGATTGCCCATATATTGGTATCACCGAGCATCTCGGTAAACAGACTTATGCCGTCTTGGTCAATTACTCCGCCGGCAGCCAGCAAGCCAGTCTTAAATTGGCTGAGGGCTGGCGGATCCGCAAAGTACACTATGGAGATGCCGAGGTGCTTCCCGGCTGCGATGCTGCGGTGCTGGAACTGGAATACTGCTAAGAATTAAGTTATACATTAACACTGCAATTACTGACCGGGATCACTCTGTCCGGCGGTCTTCCGCCGGATGAGCAAAAAAGAGAAGCTGTTCAACTTCTCTCAGACTGCTCTAAAGTGTCGATTTTTACTTCAGCACTTTTTATTCATTTTTCTAATGCATTTTTACCCACATACAATTTATTTTGATCACCATGGATGGTGTTAACAAGAAAAAACATACCTGTCTTCCTTTTATTCGTAAACAACACCAGTACAATTCCTATAATACATATCCCCAAAACAAAGTATATATTCTGTTGGTAGGAAATAGCTTCCGCCAGATAAGCAATCTTCGCCAGGAATACAAAAAATGATGATACAAAAAATATTCTTGCACAAAACGAAAAATACTCATTTCGATCAACCTGTTTTACAAGTCTGAATGCACGTTTATGCGTTGAAAAAATGGACTCTGTGCAATAAGAAATTCCAATTATCATTAAAACAAACCCTAATATCACCTGCATATTTCCCTCCCACTTTATTATGACATTTACTTCGTAACTTTATTATGTCTATATTTTACATGGGATTTGTTAATTTTAGTCCTGTTTTATATAAAGTTTATGTAAAATTTCACCGGCTTATTTCTTGTAATCTTTAATTATCGTTCATGGCTGGCTGCCTTCTTCATTCATGTCTGCCTCATTTTACTTGCTTATTTAATTTATACAAAAAAAGCAGCTACCATTAGCTGCTTACATGCATATACCTTCAAAACCACACACAGAAATTCATCAAATTATCATCCGTTCTTGCACTGTCAACTGTGTTGACATTA
>OASR01000053.1_pt1 | contig 87945 bp, 46 predicted proteins | sample 1475751 | NCBI WGS metagenome assembly OASR01 (sample SAMEA2579907, study PRJEB22360) | human gut metagenome | biome: human gut; feature: human-associated habitat; material: faeces | place: Denmark | collected 2008/2010 | reverse complement strand
CACTATATCCTTATTTTGTTTTTTGCATTGCTGATATAAACACCCCCGCCATATCCACTTTCCGAATACCGGCTGTTGTCTGTAATACTTCCCCCATTCATAGTGAAGATTGTATCATCTGTGTTTACCCCTACAATAGATACTCCCACAGATTCCCTGGTGATCGTACCTCCATTCATAATAAACTCTGTAGTCTTCCCGGCTGCTCCCTGCACCTTTACCCCTGTTCCCCGATAGTATGAGCTATATCCTTTCAAAAGAGTCCCTTCATCAGAAGTATAGCTTCCACCGGGCAGCACATTAATCATGACATTCGACGATACATCATTATCATATTGCAGGGTAAGAGAAGATGTCGTTAGTTTTCCTCCGTCTTTCACATTTACCAGCACAGACGGTATCTGCGTATGATGACCGGTATAATCCGGGTAGGTCTTGCAGTTGGCAACTTTTGCTTCCCCACTCCTGTCCACTCCTTTATCATCGATGAAGTTCCATTCTTCCGTTGTCGTTATATCTACGGTATCACAGATATAAATCACCCGGTTTTCAGGTGCTATTTCATTCCAGTTATCAAATAATATTTTTTTCGCCTGGGCAAAGGTCTTTACCGGCCAGTTACAGTTGCCGCCAAACCAGGTGTCATTTCCTTCCTGTCCATTCAGGTATACTCCGGTAAAAACATATTTACGATAAAGTTCAATATGATTATTGAATACTCCATCGCTGTCTTCATAAGTATCCTTTCGAAGTCCCCATCCTGCATTTTGATTACGGCTATGAAGTTCAAAGGCATCCAGATAATTATCCGCATCACTTCCAGCCGGACCTTTGATCACGTCTGCATACTGATAGATCTGATTGTCATCCAGACCTGAAAAATAAACATTAAACTTCCGTTCTCCCATATCTGCAGTTGTCAGTTCAATGGTGCAATCGGTCAGACGATCTCTGGAATCCGGGTTTAACTCTGTCTGAATGCTTCCCCCGGTTAAAGTCATACCTTCTCCTATTACCAGTTTTCCTAATGCGCTTGTCGTATCTGAACCGTAACTGCCGGCAATACGGATACCAATTCCCTGTTTACAGATCACCTCAACATTCGACATGGTGAATATCTCTCCCGGAGGAATAATAATGATATCCGTGGGGTACTTCTCCCACTGTGATATGGCGATTTTATTTTCCCCGTTTAGATCCGTAACAGGTACCCCGCCCTGGGAAAATTCCGGATCTCCCACAACAACGGGGCTCATGACGATTACCGTACCGCCCTCTCCCCCAAGGAGTTCTTTTGCTTTTTCCCAGCTTTGGACAGGATGCTGGTCATCGATACCGGAATTACCGTCATTTCCTCCAGGAATCGCGGGACGGTCGCCTTCCGGACTAGCCGTATCCTTATTGACATTCCAATATACCACCTGGCCTCCTACTGCACGAGACGACTTTTTGGTACCCGCCTGGTCAGATACTGCCTCTTCCTGCTCTGTTTCCACAGCAGATTCCGAGCTTTTTACTTCAGGCTGGAGTGTAATAGAAACGATCTTACCAGAGTCCTGCTTCAAAGAAAGCTTCCACTCATTTTCAATATTCTTTGCTAACACAAAATGATCTAAAAAGCTATTTCCGCTTTCGCCGTTTTCATATACGCCCTCTACAGCTGTCACTTCCTGCGCGCTTTCGCCAGCCTGTAATGAAATTGTGTATATTTTGTCCTTTTCCAGTTCGTTTTGAACCAGAACCGGAGCATTATCCTTGTTATTACCACTATTTATAAAATCCAGTTCCAGGTTCCCACGGATAACCAGACCTTTTCCGATTGCCAGAGTTCCTCCAGCAGTTTTTACCAATGTCTGGTTTTGAATTCCGGAAGAAGATGCCAGCGTCATATTTGACAGCCAAAGCTCCCCGCCTTCGATGAGAAATATGGTCTGGTCTTCTCCTTTTCTGCCATCCCAATTCACAAACTGTAACCCATTTCCATCATAGACTGTCTTTTCCGGTCCTGTAATTTTCTTTGCCGACATCACGTAAACGGTAATGTCATCGTTGAATTTCTTTTTTAATTCTGTTGCCGCTGCCAGTACATCATTAAACTCTGATAGCGGTTTTAGATAGCTCTGTCCATCCGCTGTGTCATCTGCATTTGCAGAGGGATCCCAGTAAATAACTGGCTGCTGCTCTGTCTTTTCTGTCGTCCCCTCAGATGTTTCCTTGCTGTCTTCTGTTTCCGTTGATTTTTGAGTCTCTGTTGGCTTTTGTGTTTCTGTCGGTTTTTGTGTCTCTGTTGGCTTTTGCGTTTCTGTTGGCTTTTGCGTTTCTGTTGGCTTTTGTGTTTCCGTTGGCTTTTGCGTCTCTGTTGATTTTTCTGCATCTGTTGGCTTTTGCGTTTCTATTGATTTCTGTGCATCTGCTGGCTTCTGTGTTTCAGCAGAATTCACTGTTGTCTTTTCGGATTCTGATCCTTTTGCTCCTTTTGCAGAATCTGCTGTACTTTCCGTCTCTGGCTTCTTTTCTGCAGCACTCCGGGTCTGCGTCAGATCCGTAGTCTTCAGAGTGCCCTCCGGTTCGCTTTTATCCGTGTTCTCGCTTAGCGAACTTACTTTATCCGAACCCAAAAATTTGTCTGAAACCGACTCTGCTGCCTCTGTAATTCCAGGACTGCAGATAATAATTCCCAAACAAAGCATAAAAGCTACTATTTTTTTAATCCTTTTATTCATTTGTTACCCCTCCGTTTTTATAAATATTGGCTTATATAAAGGCTTTACTCTAATTTATACAAATAGGGAACTGGGAAATATTGGTGATTAAATCAGACTTTTTTCTTCACATATGATAGAATAAGGCATATTACAAAAGAATAAAAAGAAATGACAATAGCAAAGCAGGCGAAAGCCTGTGACGCAAAGCTATCAGGGTCTGTAAAATGACAGCCAGCTGCCGACTTCCATCTTGGAGTATGCCTGCACGCGGACTGTCATTTTTATGTATTTTTAGCTGGGGAAAAAAGTCTACCTTTTTCTCCAAAAATATATTATTTTCGACATTATTTTTTTATTGCTTTTTATTGCTTTTTTTTGCTGAAATTAACTCAGTTGATTTCTTTGTACCGCCCACTTAAAAAAGGTTTTATGATCTACCTTCAATCGTCTTGCAGCTTCCCTTCCACTGATTCTGTTTTCAGACCATTCTTCAAAAACTAACCAAAAATCTGCTGGCAGTTCTTTACTTGGACGACCAAACTGAATACCCTTCACTTTTGCCACTTCAATACCCTCTTTTTGACGCTGTCGGATATTCTCTCTTTCAATCTGAGCTACATATGATAGGATTTGCAGTACCAGATCTGCTATAAAGATACCTGTAATATCATTTTCTTTTACTCTTGTATCCAACAGAGGAAAATCAATCACGACAATATCTGCTTTTATTTCTTTGGTTAGTTTTCGCCATTGGCATATAATTTCATCATAATCCCTCCCAAGGCGATCAATTGATTTCACATATAACACGTCTCCGGCTTTTAATTTTTTTATAAGCTTTTTGTACTTGGGACGGTTAAAATCTTTACCGGACTGCTTATCTTCGTATATATGATTTGTCAGTATACCCGCTTTTTCCATTGCCACCATCTGACGATCTGTGTGTTGATCTCTTGTTGATACGCGCACGTATCCATATTTTTGACTTTCCATGTCGTTCCCTCCATTTGTAAATATTCATCAAATATTATGCCACAAAATTTCGGATTTTGAACTGGAATATTTTAATTAATTTAAAAAGCGGAAAGAATTGTGCATTATTACAATTCTTTCCGCTTTTATTATAAGTATAAAATCAACTTTTATTTTTATTTATCATTTTCAAATATGCTTCTTGTTCCCAATCATTAATGACGATATCATAATGGGTATTTATTTTAATACATCCATAAAGCATAATTAAAAATCCTATTAATATGATGACACCAAATGCTGCTGCCATTATCTCCTCCTGTTAACAGCTTATGCATGTTTATTTAAACCGAACCTGATAAGTGTAATTATCACTGCTTCTATATGTATATTTTCCAACCTTTTTATTTGCTACCACATATACGTAATAGGTTCTGCCTTTTTTTAACTTGCTGCTTCCATATTTCTTAATTGTTGCGCTTGAGGATTTTGTCGTTGTAACTTTTTTATAACCGGAGGAACGTTTGCTGGAAATATATACTGTATAGTTTGTTGCTCCGTATATTTTATCCCAGGAAACCTTTATTCCCGTTCCGGACTTTTTCCCTTCCACCTTGGGCTGGATTGCAATATAAGCAGTTGACCAGGAACTGTATTTTTTTCCGGTTTTTAACTGAATATAGGCTCTGACTTTTACTTTATAAAAGTTCTTTTTGATTCCTGAAAATGTGTAACTGTTATAATTTAAAGCTCTCGTGGAACCGATTTTTTTATTCTTCAGTGTATATAAAGCAATTTCGTAACCATTTGCATTTTCTACTTTTTCCCATTGTACACTGGCTTTCTTTAAACTTGTGTATCCATAATCAGTATTAATATTTTTTACACTTGACGGTACCGTTTTTACATCATAAACTGTTGTACCATAGCTGGTCACCGCTGTATAGCCGCCTGCACTGCGCTCTGGATATACTTTATACTTATAAGTTTTGCCTGCCTTCAGGTTATTAACGACATATGTATTGGCTGCCGTTTTTCCTACAAAGACTTCCTGGCTGCTTTCTATCTGATATATATTATATCCTGTAGCCCCTGCCGATTTATCCCATTGCAATGTTACATTGGATGTTCCGGCATTAGTCTGAATGACTTTCTGATAAGGAATCTGTGCCGGTGTAGTCACTGTACTCGTAGCAGCTGACCATGGTCCATATACATCATCCAGATAATTAGATTCGTAAGCCCGTACTCTGAAGTAATATGTCATTCCTGGGGTAAGTCCGCTTTTGCTGCTTTCCGGAGTACTTGTAGTATAACCAAGTGAATACCAGTTCCTGTTATCCTGTGAATACTGCACTTCGTATCTGATTCTGCTGCCCATGACCTGATTCCATACAATCTTGACTGAGCGATCTGATGCCGATATCTGTTTCAAACCCGACGGGGCACCAGGTGCTTTTGGAGCAGCCAGGGCTGATAAGCTAAAAATCATTGTAAGGAGAACTCCCAGAACTAACATAGCTGCTGTCCTTTTAAACTTCATATGGCTTAGATTCATTTTATTTTGATTATTCATTTTCATTTCCCTCCTTGAATCCATTCTGTTTTACAGTTTATCATAAATAGATTCCTCAAATCGCTCTCTTGTCTTGAAATGTTGTTTTAACCGCATGAATCGGTTTTGTCTATCAAAAAAAAGGCTTTAGAACCGAAAAAATACTGGTTTACCACTGAAAAACTTCATTTTAAGCATATTTGTACATTGTAAAAGAGGTTCGCTGCACACAAAGGCAGCGAACCTCTTTCTTTGACGGTTAGAATGTGTTTGGATTTATAAATGCATTATCAGTTTCTCCAGGGCTTTACATTAATTTCAAGCTGTGCCATTGCCGTCTGCCCCGCCTGATTTGTTAACCGGTATATAATCGTATAGCTTCCGGTATTATAACTGTAGAAAGTATCGCCTAATAGCCGCTCTCCATTCAATGTACACATTACCTTGCTCTTTAAGTTTGGTCCGTCTTTTTCATCACTGGCTGTTTTTATGAAATCTTTCAAATACACGCGTTTGCCAGGTGTAATGCTTAAATTGTCCGTAGATAATTCCAGAACAGGAAGTTGTTTTTTTGCTTTCACAACCATGTACATGGATTTCTTTACGGTGATGCCATACTTATTTGTCAAAGAATACATTACTTTATATTTACCTGCTTTCTTTGCTGTAAATTTCATATTCTTAGACAGATTTTCTGATCCTACTCTGCATTTTACTAATTTGATGGCATCTTTACCTCCCTTATACTGCAGCGCCTCTTTAATGTACTGTTTCATATTAATTGTTTCTCCGGATTTCACAGTAATCTCAGTTTTCTTTAAGCGCAGAACCGGGCTTGCAGGTTTTACTACCACTTTTAGCTTCTTTGTCAGGGTTCCTTTCTGATAAGGCATTTTAAAGGTGACCTTAAAGGTCCCTGTTTTTGATGCAACAAAATAATTCTTTTTGATCATCTTCTTATTTTTAGCACTGAAAGTTACCTTATCTTTGATATTTTTTCCGTTGGAATCCTGTGCCACCGAGATCAGATCACTTAAATTTAATTTCTTACCAACTTTAATTGTTACTTTACTCTTTTTCAAAGCCAGCTTTGCATAATCGGGTTTTGGACGTTCTTTTACTTTCACAATCAGATATTTTGTAACGTTCCCTGCTTCGTGCGGTAAAGTTATCGCAACCCGGAACTCGCCCGCTATCGGGGAACAGAATACCTGCCCCTTAATCAGGAATGACGGAAATGCCGAATAAATCAGTTTAGATCTGAGATCCTGGTTTGTGGAATCCGTGGCTAATGATACCATCTGTCCCAGTTGCAGATTATCCCCTACAAATATCTCTGCCCGATCCTGTTTCAATACCAGCTTAGGATTTTTAGGTTTTTCCTTCACTTTGCGGTAGCAAAAGGCTGCGGACTGATCATACCATACATTTTGCAGCTGGATTTTAGACTGGCTTATTACCTCATAGCCTTTAATAGCCGGGGCATTGATTGTAATACTGCTTCCTTTGTTAACTTCATAAACCAGTTTATTGACAGACTGATCCACTAAACTGCTGATATCTCTATCGTAATCATCAAAAACTTTTACGTAAATCTTTACTTTCTCTACTGGTATGATCTTTTGTTTGTAGTAGAAAGTTACTGTCTGATCTCTTATAATCGGTGAAAATTCATAATAACCTGAGCCGTATACATTATATCCGTCAATAGCCGGTGCCCAGATTCTTACGGACTCTCCTTTTACCGCTTCTAATTCCAGCGGTGAAATGGACTGATCTACAAGTGCAGATAAATCCCTGCCATACTCGTCTTTTACCGATATACGAATCTTTACCTTCTCAACGGGCTTTTCTTTTTCTTTGTATACAAACTCCACAATTTCGTCTCTGACAATCGGGCAAAACAGCTGTACGCCATCTCCGACCACTTCATAACCATTAATTGTTGGAGCTTCAATCCTGACTTCACTGCCTTTTTCTGCTTCTACCACAAGAGGTTCCACTGACTGATCTACCAGGCTGCTTAGGTCTTTTCCCTTTTCATCCAGCACATGAATGGAAACAGATACTTTTTCTACCGGTTTTTCTTTTTTGTGATAGGTAAATGTAATCTCTTCATCCTGAAGAATCGGCGTGAATTCCTTTACACTTTCCCCCTGAATTTCATACCCCTCAATTTCCGGATACTCTATTCTCACATTACTGCCCTTTTCTGCAGTCCTAACCAATGGATAAATTTCCTGGTCTGTGAGACTGCTTAAATCATTTCCTAAATCGTCTCTTAACAGTATGGAAATGTTTACTTTTTCCACCGGTTTAACCGTTTCTTTATAGGTAAAGATAACAGTTTCATCCTGAAGTATAGGGTAAAATTCCTGATAACTGTATCCCTGGATTTTATATCCTTCTATTACCGGAGCGGAAACAATAATATTGCTATTTTTGTCCACTACCATAAGCAATGGGGATTCATCCTGATTTACAAGACCACTGAGATCATTGCCCTGTTCATCCCTGGGAATAATGGTTATGTTTACTTTTTCTACCGGTTTTATTTCTTTTGCATAGGTAAATACAATATTTTCATCCTGCTGAATTGGAGAAAATTCTTTCGTGCTTTCTCCCTGCAGAATATATCCCTCGATCACAGGAGCTTCGACTTTAACATTGCTGCCTTTCTCTGCCTCCCAGATTAATGGACTCTCTTCTGTATTTACCAGACTGTTCAAATCATTTCCATCGGTATCCAGAGTTTGAATCGTTACGGTTACTTTCTCTGCAGGTTTTACTTCTTCCTCATAAATAAATTCTACTGATTCGTCCTTTCCAATCGGGTAGAATCCTATCTGACTATGTCCCTGCAGTTTATAGCCCTCTATTACAGGAGCCTCGACCGTAACATCACTTCCTTTCTCCACCTGTATGGTTAAAGGATTTACATTTTGATCTACCAAACTCTTTAGATCTTCTCCGGCAGTATTTTTTACATGGATTGTAACCGTTACTTTTTCAATCGGTTTTACTTCTTCCTTATAAATAAATTCTACTTTCACATTTTCTGTAATTGGTTTGAAATCTTTGAAGCTGTCTCCATGAATTTTATATCCGCCTATCACTGGGGCTTCCACTCTTATGTTGTCACCCTTGAGTGCAGGTATTACTAGTGGAGTTGTTTCCTGATTCACCAGATTTGACAGGTCTTTTCCTTCGCTGTCTTTTACCTCGATCGTCACTCGCAACTCTTTCTTGTACGTAAATGTTACCTTCTCATCCTGCGTAATTGGATTATATTCCTTGAAGCTATCTCCATAAATTTTATAACCGCTTATCACTGGGGCTTCTACTCTTACATTGTCTCCCTTGGACACTGGTATCACTAACGGATTCGTTTCCTGATTCACCAGTTTCGACAGGTCTTTTCCATCACTGTCTTTTACGTGGATCGTCACTTGCAAGTCTTTCTTGTACGTAAATGTTACCCTTTCATCCTTCGTGATTGGCTTAAATTCCTGGAAGTTATCTCCATCAATTTTATATCCGTCTATCACTGGGGCTTCCACTCTTATGTCGTCGCCCTTGGACACTGGTATCACTAACGGATTCGTTTCTTGATTCACCAGCGTCGACAGGTCGTTTCCATCACTGTCTTTTACCTGGATTGTCACTTGCAAATCTTTTTTGTACGTAAATGTTACCCTTTCATCCTTCGTGATTGGCTTAAATTCCTGGAAGTTATCTCCATCAATTTTATATCCGTCTATCACTGGGGCTTCCACTCTTATGTCGTCGCCCTTGGACACTGGTATCACTAACGGATTCGTTTCTTGATTCACCAGCTTCGACAGGTCGTTTCCATCACTATCTTTTACCTGGATTGTCACTTGCAATTGTTTCTTGTACGTAAATGTTACCTCTTCATCCTTCGTGATTGGATTATATTCCTTGAAGCTATCTCCATGAATTTTATATCCGCCTATCACTGGAGCATTCACTTTTATGTTGCTGTCTTTAGGAACTGATAATAATAATGGAGTTGTGATCTGATCCACTAATGCAGAAAGATCATTTTCTTCAGTATCCTTTACTTTAATAGTTACTGTCACTCTTTCTACAGGTTTTTCTTGTTCCTTATAAATGAATAACACTGTCTCATCCTGCGTTATAGGCTTATATTCCTTGAAGCTATCACCATCAATTTTATAACCGCTTATCACTGGGGCTTCCACTCTTACGTTATCGCCTTTGGACACTGGTATCACTAATGGATTCGTTTCTTGATTCACCAGTTTCGACAGGTCGTTTCCATCACTGTCTTTTACCTGGATTGTCACTTGCAAATCTTTTTTGTACGTAAATGTTACCCTTTCATCCTTCGTTATAGGCTTATATTCCTTGAAGCTATCACCATCAATTTTATAACCGCTTATCACTGGGGCTTCCACTCTTACGTTATCGCCTTTGGACACTGGTATCACTAATGGATTCGTTTCCTGATTCACCAGTTTCGATAGGTCGTTTCCATCACTGTCTTTTACCTGGATTGTCACTTGCAAATCTTTTTTGTACGTAAATGTTACCCTTTCATCCTTCGTGATTGGCTTAAATTCCTGGAAGTTATCTCCATCAATTTTATATCCACCTATCACTGGGGCTTCCACTCTTACGTTATCGCCCTTGGACACTGGTATCACTAATGGATTCGTTTCCTGATTCACCAGTTTCGACAGGTCGTTTCCATCACTGTCTTTTACCTGGATTGTCACTTGCAAATCTTTTTTGTACGTAAATGTTACCTTTTCATCCTGCGTAATTGGATTATATTCCTTGAAGCTATCTCCATGAATTTTATATCCACCTATCACTGGGGCTTCTACTCTTATGTTGTCGCCTTTGGACACTGGTATCACTAACGGATTCGTTTCCTGATTCACCAGTTTCGACAGATCTTTTCCATCACTGTCTTCTACGTGGATCGTCACTTGCAATTGTTTCTTGTACGTAAATGTTACCTCTTCATCCTGCGTAATTGGATTATATTCCTTGAAGGTATCTCCATCAATTTTATATCCACCTATCACTGGGGCTTCCACTCTTACGTTATCGCCTTTAGACACTGGTACCACTAACGGATTCGTTTCCTGATTCACCAGTTTCGACAGATCTTTTCCATCACTGTCTTCTACGTGGATCGTCACTCGCAACTCTTTCTTGTACGTAAATGTTACCTCTTCATCCTTCGTGATTGGATTATATTCCTTGAAACTATCACCATCAATTTTATAACCGCTTATCACTGGGGCTTCCACTCTTATGTCGTCGCCTTTGGACACTGGTATCACTAACGGATTCGTTTCCTGATTCACCAGTTTCGACAGATCTTTTCCATCACTGTCTTCTACGTGGATCGTCACTTGCAATTGTTTCTTGTACGTAAATGTTACCTCTTCATCCTGCGTAATTGGATTATATTCCTTGAAGGTATCTCCATCAATTTTATATCCGCCTATCACTGGGGCTTCCACTCTTATGTCGTCGCCTTTGGACACTGGTATCACTAACGGATTCGTTTCCTGATTCACCAGTTTCGACAGATCTTTTCCATCACTGTCTTCTACGTGGATCGTCACTTGCAATTGTTTCTTGTACGTAAATGTTACCTCTTCATCCTGCGTAATTGGATTATATTCCTTGAAGCTATCTCCATGAATTTTATATCCACCTATCACTGGGGCTTCTACTCTTATGTTGTCGCCTTTGGACACTGGTATCACTAACGGATTCGTTTCCTGATTCACCAGTTTCGACAGATCTTTTCCATCACTGTCTTCTACGTGGATCGTCACTTGCAATTGTTTCTTGTACGTAAATGTTACCTCTTCATCCTGCGTAATTGGATTATATTCCTTGAAGCTATCTCCATGAATTTTATATCCATTTATCACTGGGGCTTCCACTCTTACGTTATCGCCTTTGGACACTGGTATCACTAATGGATTCGTTTCCTGGTTCACTAACTTCGACAGATCATTTCCATCACTGTCTTTTACGTGAATCGTCACTTGCAAGTCTTTCTTGTACGTAAATGTTACCTTTTCATCCTGCGTAATTGTATTATATTCCTTGAAGCTATCTCCATAAATTTTATAACCGCTTATCACTGGGGCTTCTACTCTTACATTGTCTCCCTTGGACACTGGTATCACTAACGGATTCGTTTCCTGATTCACCAGTTTCGACAGGTCTTTTCCATCACTGTCTTTTACCTGGATTGTCACTTGCAAATCCTTTTTGTACGTAAATGTTACCCTTTCATCCTTCGTGATTGGATTATATTCCTTGAAGCTATCTCCATGAATTTTATATCCGCTTATCACTGGGGCTTCTACTCTTACATTACTTCCCTTTGCCACTTCCCTTTTTAAAGGTGTGACGATCTGGTCCACTAATACACTTAAGTCGTTTCCATCGCTATCCTCTACCCGTATAGATATATTTACTTTTTCTTCTACCTGGTTTCTGGTATAAGTGAATTTCACTATCCGGTCCGAAGTTACCCCTTCCAGGGTTATCTGGCTGTCACCTTTTATCGTATAACCTTTAATCTGAGGTGCATGGATAGTTATGGATCCGTTCTCTTCTACTTCATAATTGAATTGATAGTTCGGATCTTCCGCCAATCCTGTCAGATCTGTGGTCGTTCCATCTTCAACCGGTACTACCTGTATACGATGCAGTCCCTTTACATAATGGAATACTACTTCACTGTTCTGGGTGATTTTAGAAATCTTGATAAATCCATCTGTTGCTGATATACTTCCGGTTCCCTGAACAAATTCACCACTTGGAGCTGCTAATGTATATCCTGAGATACCCGGTAATTTAAACTGTATGGTTTCATCCGGGAATACTTCGTAGCTGCTATTAAAGCTCTTCGGCCATTGACTGGTTATATCCTCGCCTTTGGCATTTCTGGCTGTCAGTTTAAGTGTATGTCCAGTCTGTGCTCCCTCACCCACGCTCACGTAGAACGTTCCGGAATATTGTGATAGCTTTTCTCCCTGGGAATTATAAATCGACTTGGCATCAAAAGTGATGGTATACATATCTCCGGGTTTTGCATTATCCCAGGTAAACGTATAGGCATTATAGTCGTATTTACCTCCGCCGGAAATAGTATATTTGTCAATTGGGAGCTTTCCGCCATGGTATTGAAGCGGATTTGTTAAAACTGCCTTTTTGGTACTTGCATTATATTGTGCCGTAACTTTCGTTGTCTGTCCCTTAAGAACTGTACTGGAGGGAACAACCTTTCCTTCCCATGACTCCGGTATATTCAATATGCGGTTACCGGACAAGTTTACGGATACGCCAACTCTTTGATTTGCATAAAACCCATTGAGTGCTCCCGGTCTCCCGTCCTCCTGCGTCCAATCGCCCAATTCCTCGATTTCACAATTTGATAAATCTAAGGATGCAACGGTTGCTTTCTTGAACAGCGAAATATCGGGAACGGTTTTAAACTTATTGTTACTTAAATCAATTGCGACCTGCCCCATCCAGCTGCTTCCTTCCAGCTCAGAAATTTCTTCCGGCAATGAGGTTAGCTGATTGCCCTGGAGAAACAACTGCCCCAGGGACAGATTTCCGATTGACGCTGGTATTTCTACCAGATTATTTCTCTGTGCCTGCAGTATGCCCAGATTTTTCAGCTGGCCGATAGAATCCGGCAGTCTGGTAAGCTGGTTTCCTTCTACATAGATCGCCGTTAAACCGCTCATCTTTCCGATTTGCTCCGGCAGGCTTTTCAGCTGCTGCTGTCCTGCTTTTATTTCGGTCAGATTCGTCAGATTTACGATAGAATCCGGCAAGGTGCTGAGCTGACCAATATTGGGAAGGATAATTTCCATATCCAATTGAGTCAGTCCGGTTAATTCACCGATATCTGCAGGCAGGCTTTTCAGATTTAAACATTGGCTTAAATCCAGTTTTGTTAACTTTTTCAGTTTGGTAATTGATTTTGGCAAAGACGTGATAGACGCCCCTGTTAAGTTCAATTCCTCCAGCTCTGTACAATTTCCAATACTTTCCGGAAGCTGTGTGATTCCAACCTCTTTATCCAGGTCATTATAATAGACGCTATATGTGGATAAGTATTTTAGTTTTGTCAGCTGTCCGATGCTGTCCGGGATCCTGCATCCAGTGGGCAGAAACAGTAATTCCAGCCTCTCCAGATTCGCCAGATCCGAGATCTGTTCGGGTATTTCCGTATAGTGTCTTCCATACAGGGACAGTTCTTTTAAATTTTTACAGTTGGTGAGTCCAGCCGGAAATTCATCCATTACTACATTTGCTGTATTGAAAATTTCCAATTGCTGTAGTTTTCCGATTTCATCCGGAAATATAACCCCTTCTCCATCGGATATTTCAATCGACTGTAAATTTACCAGATTCCCTATTGATGCCGGAAATGAAAGATTACTCATCGTCTCCTGAATATTCAAACGCCTGAGGTTTACTAAATTTCCGAATTCCTGCGGTATCACCGTTTGTTTACTGCTTCCTAAAGTTCCTGACCCGTTGAGCAGCTCAAGTTCTTCAATCTGAGTAGCCAAACATAATTTTGCGGGAAAATTCCCCTTATAATACGAGATTTTTAGCTTTTTCAGGGAAGGAATCTCAAACATTTCATTTGGCGTGTTATTAAAAGCGCTTTCTGTTGTTAATGCCTGAAATTCAATTTCTTTCAGATTCCTGAGATTAGCCAGTTCTTTTGGTGCTTCCCAGGGTGTTTTCCCACTGCCAGGAACGGTTTTAATAACAAGTGTCTCAATAGAGTCAAATTGTTCCTGGGTAAGCTGCGAAGGCGTAGGTTTCGGCGAACCTACAATTTGTTTTGCAATTAATGTAGTCAACCAGTTTTCTGTTGCAGGATTGGATACCGGATTGATATCCTCCACATCCCAGAAACTTTTTTGAGATGGGGCCGCCAATGTTTCCATTTGCATCATACAGATACCGGATACAAAAACTGCCAGAAAACAGATTAACATCATTAACTGTCTCTTTCGGTTTTCCATATTTCTCTCCTTTTCTTATGTAATTCTCAGCTTCTTGTTTCACGTAAATACATTCATATCATCATCCCCTATTCTTATAAATTTATAAAATCACCTGCAGATGTCTCAGCAAAATCACTGCAGCAGATGAATTTATCAAAACGCCGATCCCACACTTCTAAAAATACTAAGCAACTTTCATACCCACTCAAATCTATAGAATCCGGCAAATAATGAACCGGTTATTTTCAAAATAAAAATCAATAATAATCCTTTGCTCCTAAAATATATAAGCCTGGCAATAAAAGCCCCAGTATGCTGGTCAGGATATTATCGCCCGAAAGCAACACGCCAACAACGCCTAATAGCTGTAAGATAAACATAATAGTTCCCAGTATTCGGATCACATTCATTCTGTCATCCCGCCTGTTAAATACCAAACCTAAAATACCGGATACAATCATTAAAATTGCATAACCGCTGTAAATAAATAATGTTGTTAAAACGATTTTAGATAATAAACCTTCTGTGAATAATCCAATCCCATCAAACAGCACAAGATGATAGATCAGAGTTATTCCTCCCATAATAATCATAAGAATGCTTGTAATTTTTAATAATATTCTGCTTTCCATATAAACTTTTCTCCTTTGTATATACTTGTCTCCCTTGTATAACCGTATTATTATAAAAGGCACTATAATTATAATAATCATATAATCATAGTGCCTCCGATTTGTCCTCGTACCGTCAGGGTACAAAGAAACAATTTCCATATTCTGCTATCAAATTCATGTTTCCCCAGAATCCATCATGTATTCCCTGTGATTCATAGAAACCTTTGCTGCAGAAATACAGACAATCTGAATTATTTAAAACAGATAATTCTCCGTTCATCACCTGGGTAACGATCGAGATCTGTTCTGCTGTTGGTACATAACTGTCAATCATGGCATAGGTTGTAAACTGTCCCGGCGCTGCTACAACTCCTGTAGCTGTATTGGGGAATAATGGTGACATTACTCTGTTGCGGATTACTTCTGCAACAGCAGTCATTCCTTCTACTCCTGTCCCGCCGGCTTCCAAACCTACGATTTGTGCAACCAGGTAGATTTCGGCATCGTTGGTTCCAATTGGCGTCATATCTGCATTCGCATTGATATTTGCATCAGCAGTATATGGTCTTCCGTAAAAGTTTATATTAGATTCAACAATTGGATCTAATACAGTACCTCTGGCGGAATTAGCCGCATGAATCATCATCCCGTCACCTACATAGATTGCTACATGACTGATATTCATATAATCTCCATTAGCTTCATAACTGTAAAAAATTAAATCACCGGGCTGAAGTTCCTCTCTGGAAACTACACTTCCCTGTTCGGCACAGAACTGTGCCTGCCAGGCCGCAACACGGGGTACCGATACACCTGCAAGGTCATAGGCTGTCATAACAAGATAACTGCAATCCAGGTAATTCCCCTGTCCTGCCAATGGCATGGAATAAGGATCCCCTAAACGGGTATAAGCATATTGAACTACCGTATCTCCGATCGTTCCGCTGTATCCCCGGGAAAATCTCATTTTTCCTCTCCTGCTATTTAGGATTAAGGGATCCGCTTCCATTACTAAAGAGTTACCTGCTTCTATCAGGCCCTCTGTCTTGCCTAAGGTGATATCTATTTCTTTGCCCCGCATCCTTCTCTCGTTGCCATCCCTCACTGCGGCTACACTTAAGACAAATGGTGTATCCTCCGTCAAACGGTTTGTGATATCAGCCCAGTACTCCGGACTGAAGTGGTAACTGTAAGAAGTTGCTTTTGGCGTTCCGGTCTGGTCCGCCAGCCCGGGTCTTAAGGTAAGTATCCTCTTTGGATTCTGATCTGCATCATATAACATAATTGCAAATCCATCCACAGACGGATCCGTCTGTTCTGTATAACTCCAATTCACTACATAATCACCGGAAACCGGATCATTTGTAATGGATACATCATGAACTGCCTCTACCATATAATGGGTTTCATCATCCGGTACATATTCATTTCCTCTTAATACAGGCAATGTATACTGTCCTTCTGACTCATCCGCGGTATGCATCATCCATTTTGCCGGTGTATCCGGATCTGCCGGGTTAACTCCTTCTATCAGGGTATCATCCCAGCCGGATTTATCTTTTAAGGTATCTAAATCCTGCATCTGTGCAAGACTTAACAAGATTGCACTTTCTGCTTCCGGCTCTTCTTCCTCAGACTCATCCGTTTCGGTCGTACCTGTTGTATCGATTGTATCTGTTGTGTCAGTCGTATCGGTTCCTTCCGATTGCTCAGGACGAACCATATCTTCCAGCCCTATGTTATAATACTGGGCTATTGCCGGTTTTGGCGGTTCAGGCGGATCTGTCTCCGTTTCAGTCTCGGTTTCCGTTTCCGTTTCTGTTGAAGTTTCGGATTCTGTGTTACTCTCCGTTTCAAAGCTGGTCTCGGATTCCGATTCGCTTTCTGTTTCTGACATACTTTGGGATTCTGTTACTGTTTCAGACTCCGTCTCTGTTTCCGTAAGGATTTCAGATTCTGTACTGCTTTTGGATTCTGAAGTTCCCTCAGTGGCTGTACCACTGCCTGAACCTGTTCGGCTCTTGGATCTGGTTTCTTTTTCCTGTATTTCCGGGTGCATTTCGGCACTCTCTTTTGATTCTTCCGCTTCCGTTTCCGGATTAATATCTATCACAGATACCTCTCCGGATCTGGAACCGGCTCTTACACGTTCTGAACTTTCCACTTCCAAAGTAGAATCCATATTGGTTTCTTCTTCCGTCTCCGGTACCGTTTGTATTTCGGTTACCGCTGCAGATCTCAATGCTGCACTGGACTTCTTCACTTTTTCTGTCTCCGGTGCCTTTTTCACTGCTGTCTGGCTTTCCGTTTCCGGTGCCTTCTTCACTGCTGTCTGGCTTTCCGTCTCCGGCGCCTTCTTAGCTGTTGTCTGGCTCTCCGTTTCCGGTACTGCCTTCGTTTCCTTCATACTTTCTGTTTCGGATGCTTTTTTTGTATCTTTTACATCTTCTGTTTCCGGTATTTTCTTTGTTTCGGCTGCACTTTCATCTGATGCCAGCTGCTTTGTTACTTTTTCGCTTTCTGTGTCCTGCCCGGTCTGCTTTTCAGCGGGGCTTTCTGTTGTCTGCGCTGTCGTTTCAGCTGTTGTCTCAACTTTTTTATCTGCCTTATTTTTTTGTTTTTTTGCTTTTACAGATGTAGTTTCCGGGGTTTCGGCATCCTCTTCTCCTTCATCCGGCGGAGCTGTTGTCAATTTCTCGCCCCGTCCGTTATACTTATCTCCGTTTACATCCACTTTTACCGGAAGCTGCCACATTGCGGTTATATCCGCTCCGTTTTCATGCGTTCCTGCATCAATGGTTCCCACGTTGATGTTGTATCTTACTGTACTGAATGGAAGGCTGTCTTCATCCAGAGTATGGACAATACCTGCAGCCATGTCTGCTTTGATTCCCCCTGCATTGTGGTTATAGCTTATATCCACGCCGCTCTTATAGAGGATCTCAGAAGCAATTCCACCGGCTTTTGCGATTCCGTCTGCCCTTGCCGGCACTTCATCCGGATCAGATTTATCCCGGTTATCCTGGATATTCCCCTGATTCAGTGCATTCTGGACTATGAAACGTGTGGTTGGCGGCGCTGTTGGATATGCGCTGTCTGCAGCATATGCCGCAATTCCTGCTCCGTAGAAATTAGCATGTTGGTTTTCACCTGTTACTTCTACATTACCTTCGTTTCTCACTCCAAACAGTTCAAGCATGGTCTCATCCGCATATCCCACTGCTCCGGCACTATAAACGGTGCCAGGTGTAAAGGTATCAGCCTTTGGATTCTGCACTTCCAGATCAATAACTGTATTACCGGTATTTCTGACGTTACTGTTGCCAGTATCATCACTGTCTTCTATTAGGACATTTCCATTTTCTGCTTTTCCGATAAATCCGCCGCTGTAAAGCACTGATTCATCACCCAGCTTTGTTACTTCAAGGTTACCGATATTCACGGTATTTTTCATGTTTACGGTATACCCATTCAGATGTCCTATGATTCCGCCAAGTTTACTTTCTGTCGCAGGTTTCTCCAGGAATAAATTGCTGTTATTGGTCACTCCCTGCAAAGTAATCACATTGGCGCTGTTATCGGATGCCGCTGCTTTTCCAATCACGCCGCCCAGACTTAACATATGCCTGTCTGTATTCTGAACAAACAGCTTTGTCTGGCTGTCCGGATCTGTATCATCATAGCTTCCGGCTGTTACTTTTTTCAGTTTTACTTCTGCTGCCTCATTCAGTTCTCCAATGATTCCTCCAATGGACGTTCCCAGTGTATTTACCGGATTGCTTCCATTTTGCTGGATGCTGCCTGAAGCCGCTGAATCTTTGATACTCAGTTTACCCTGTTCACTTCTGCCCACAAGTCCGCCGTAGCTTCCCTGTCCGTTCGTATTGCTAAGTGCAATATTTCCTGCAGAAATGTTATCATCCATTTCAACATCAGACTGCGTCACACTTCCCAGTACTCCGCCTGCCGCTGTACTTCCGTAGAAGTTTGTGCCTGCAGATGATCCGGTAATTGCAATGCCTCCTGCATTTCTAAATCCATGAACCGAAAGCGGAGTCTGATCCGCGTAACCCACTGCACCTCCCGCATATAAGTATCCTGCTGTTGTTGCAGATCTTGGTGTCTTGCCGATGGAAATTGTACCCTCGTTTTGTACATTGCTTGCATCCGTGTCATCGGTGTCTGTAATTTCCACATCACCATTCTGCGCTTTTCCGATAAATCCACCGCTGTAGAGAACGGATTCATCACCCAGTCCTGTTACGGTCAGATCCCCACGGTTCTGCGTATTTTTCATAATCACGGAGTAGCTGTGCATTTCTCCAAGGATTCCTCCCAGCTTGCTTTCTGTCTGAGGATTCGCCAGTTGAAGCGAACTATTATTTACAATGCCATCCATCGTTACCTTATTCTTGGCGTCTGCCGCTGTTGACGGATTTGATACTTTACCAATAATGCCTCCCACAGATACCACATGTCTGTTACTGTTGCTGACATTGATCTGGGTAGCCGGTTTCATATCTGCCGTATTGTAGCTTCCGGCTGTTACGCCGTTCAGCGTAATCTCAGAAACTTCTGATGTTTCGCCGATGATGCCTCCATAGGTACCTTCCTGGCTTACGGCATAAGTCGTATCCTTATGGGAAATACTTCCCGACGCCATACTGTCTGTAACCGAAATATCTGCTCGCGAGATTCTTCCCACAAGTCCTCCAAAGGAGCCCTTGCCGCTGATCTGCTTCAAGCTGATATTACCGCTGGAGATACTATCTCCGATGGTTACTTCTGACTGGTCTGACAAGCCAATGATTCCGCCTGCCATTTTGCCGGTTTTACCCGGTCCTGTTATTTCGATATTGCCCTGATTTACAAATCCTTTTACTGTAAGAGGTACTGATACTGCGCTTCCAATTCCGCCTCCCGCATATACGGTAGTCAGATCTGCACTGGTATTTACAAAAATGCTGTTGATTGACGTATTTCCGCTGTTTACCACATTGCTCTTGTCTGTGCCTGTATCTTCAATCAGAATGCTGCCTCCCTGGGCCTTTCCAATAAATCCGCCGCTGTAGAGTACATTTGTATCACTTATATGTAAAGCATTTAAGTTTCCGCGGTTTTGAACATCTTTTAATTCTACCGCAAAACCTTGCTCTGATCCGATGATTCCGCCCATCTTACTGTCATTTGCAGATGTTGTCAGCTGAATGGTGCTGTTATTTACAACGCCCTCCATCTGTATGGTATTGGAAGCTGCTGCTGTATCCGCTGCTGCCTTACCAATGATTCCACCTGCATTTAATACTTTTTGCCCGCTGTCCGGAATAGCAATCTGTGTTGCCGGCGCTGCTGCCGCATCATCATAGCTTCCTGCTGTCACCTTTTTCAAAGTGATAGAAGAAACTTCAGATGTTTCCCCGATGATTCCGCCAAAGGAACCTCCCTGGTTATAGCTTTGTGCACCTTTTACTGTGATATTTCCGGCTGCTGCTGCGTCTGTCACTGCAATTGCTGATTTTTCCAGCTTCCCGATCACTCCGCCGTATGTGCCAAGTCCATTGGTTTGATTACGTTCTATGTCAATGTCACCCAGGTTCTTTATGGTTTTCATTTCAACCTGGTAATTTTTAGCATATCCCAGTATTCCACCTGCCCGGCTGTTATTTACTGCAAAGTTTAAACTCAGGCTGCTGTTATTTGTTACATTTTCCATCACCAGCTTATTCGGTGCTGCTGCACTTCCCGCTGATGCCATTACCGCTTTACCAATCATTCCGCCAACTACTGCTTCGTAGCTTCCGCTGTTGAAAGTCTGAATCTGTGAAGTGGATTTATTGGCTGCCGTATCATAGCTTCCTGCCGTTACATTGGTAAATGCAATCTCTGGTACCTCCAAAGCTTCTCCGATGATTCCACCGAAAGAACCTCCATGGTTTGCACTCTGGGTTCCCACAGTATCCTTTATACTTCCGGACGCAGTTCCATTTGTAAGAGCAATCGTTGACTTTTCTAACTTCCCGATCATTCCTCCATAGGTTCCCAAACCATTGGTATAGTTCCTGCTGATCTCAATATTTCCAAGGCTTGCTGTATCTTCCATTTCCACCGTGTAATTTACTGCATATCCCAGTATACCGCCGATTCTGCTGCTTCCTTTTGCATTGGTCAGATTCAAACTGCTGTTATTTGTTACATTTTTCATAACCAGCCTGTTTGGTGCTGCCGTACTTCCGGGTGCTGCCATTACTGCTTTTCCAATGATTCCGCCAAGCACTGCTTCATAGCTTCCGCTGTTGACAACCTGTATCTGCGTAGCAGATTTCCCGGCTGCCGCGTCAAAGCTGCCTGCTGTTACATTTGTAAATTCAATATTTTTAACTTCCTGCACATCACCGATGATTCCGCCGAAAGTTCCGCCCTGATTATAGCTCTGGGTTGAACTATCCTCTATGATATTTCCCGTTGCACTTCCGTTTTTCAGATTCATATCGGACTTTATTAATTTTCCAATCAATCCGCCGTAAGCGCCCTGACCGTTTGTACGGTTCACGGTGATATCCGCTGATGAGGATGCGTTATCTATTATAGAATCAGTCTGTTCCATGATGCCTGCAATTCCGCCGATTCGCTGGTTCGCTGCATTGCTCACAGTCAGTTTTCCGCCAAGGTAATGTACATTTTTCAAGCTTAATGCTGCCTGCTCTGTGGAACCTGCAGGTGCTGTAACGCGTCCTGCAATTCCGCCTGTAGAAGCCGGACTGCCGCTTGCTCCGGTATGGTTTAGAGATGCTGCCGAAGTTACATCTACCAGATTTGCAGAACCGGTGATCTTGCCAACCGTACTGCCTATGTCCTCTTTATTCGAAACCTGATTTTCCACAGAAATTTCTTTCCTGATGTCAATCTTTTCTACAGCCGGTATCTCAGCTGCTCCTGGTTCCGCTTTTATTTCACCTGCAATCAGACCAAACCGGTCTGGACTTGTGGTGGTTACTTTTACTTTAGTATCCGCTGCGGCAGAAGTGAGGTTGATACCGGAAATGGTACCCGCTCCTGTCTTCACAAGGATAGCATCGGCACTGATACGGTAATCCGCTTTATTAATAATGTAATCCAGATTTGATACTTTAGCGGTCTTGCTCATTCCGTTAAAAATGCTGTATCCAACTGGTTTCGCTGCAGATGCCGACCTGTTATCCAGGATTTTGTGATTCGTTCCTCCCGCTGCCGCTCCAGTATAGGTTCCCGAGAAATCCGTAGCTGCAGTTCCAATGCCCCGCTTCCAGAATTCCTGCATGGTTCCTTCCTGGTTCGATTGCACAGGCACTGATAATTTCTGATCTTTCAATTCCAGATCCTGTGTCTGTGCATAATGAGATTTCAGGTAATGGCTGTCCCCGTGTTTGATTCCTCCAAGACTGATGTTATAGAGGTTTCTCTGGGTCATGATCTCATAAGGTTTTGCCGCAGTTCCAAATTCCCATGGAGCACTCTGCGTCTCTGTTGCTTTCGCAAAATGCGGGCTGAACTTAGAGTAGAAGTTGTTTTCATCTGTCTGCTCCTTGCCCGGAACCTGATATTCCACTACTGTTGCACTGTAATATGGCTTGTCCTTCTGAGGCTCTTCCAGCCTGTCTAATACATTGTTGTTCAGTAAAATCTCATTTTTGTTATTAACAAATTCTTTATTGGCAAATATCGCCGGTACTTCATTTCCATATCCATCCCTTACCAGGACTTCATAATAGTATCCGCTCTGTCCGTCTGCATAAATCTTACTGTACTGCATATTGTTCAAATTACTGATATTGGACAGGTTACCCGGATTCCGAAGATCCACATATTTCTTTTCAATGGTAACGAATAGCTTCTGTTTCTCCTGTTTCTTAACATCCTCTGCAATCGCATCTCCTTCATAAACCAGGACTTTATATCTGGCTGTGGTACTTACATTATTCAGATCTACCTTGATGGTATCCTTGAAAGTTTCAGTTTTCCCTTTGTCAACCACTGGGTCATACGGTTCGTATTTCAGCTTCTTATCGCTGCTTCCATACGGCGTCTTCCCTGTTTCCTGTGCCGCTCCGAACAGAAGCGGGAAGTTTAAGTCTTTTCTGGTCTTATGTTCATACTGCGTAAACTGCGGCAGTGGATATGGATCTTTTGCATAGTCCCTCAATAAGAGGTTACTGCTGTTAATGGTATCATTCGCCGGATTCGGATCCAGCTTCCAGGTCTTGTCCGCACTTCCTGTTGTCATATCGAATCCCTTTGCTGCCATTGCGGCTGCATCCGTGATTTCTGCATAAGTCAGTGCGTAGGTATCCTGGTATACCTCGTCAATACCATTGTCCGGGTCTGCCGGTGTTGTCACATAATCTTCGTGTTTGTTGTCTGCGAAAGCCCAATATTCATTCGGTGCCCTGCCAAATCCCAGGTACAGTTCCAGATCCTTATCGTCTGTCACCACCATGGATCCCGGCAATCCGGGCAGCTGTGTGGAATCTCCCCAGTAGAAATTTTCATCCTTCAGGTAATATGCTTTTGTAAACCGCCCTCTGGATCCTTTGTTCCTGGATAAGCTTCCCTGATATTTTCCGCTTACAAATCCTGCGTTATAAACTTCCGTAACACTGCCTGCAACATCTGCGGCAATACCAACTGCGGTTCCGCTGCCTCCGGCCGAAGCAACTGCAAGTGCCGTTACTTTACCGGTATTGTATGCCTGTTTGATCTGACCGCTTCTTAAATCTTTTACAAGTCCTGCCGCTGTTCCGTTGTGAGCTCTGATATAACCGCCGTTCATACTCTGGGAAATCTGTGATTTACTTCCTTCCATGGTATGCACCAGACCTGCCGCGTGATGATTTCCCTGGCTGGCGATAATTTCACCATTATTGGAAACTTTCACGAATTTCGTATCTTTTGCATACGCCGCAATTCCGGCTGTTTCTATACTGAGGGCTGCCGGCAGATCGTATTTCACTTTCAGGGTGTCCCCATTTCCAAGTGGAACATCTGCTTCCGGCCTGCTTAAATTAACTCCAAGGGTCGCGTTATTTCTTGTATCTGTTACTTCTGAATCTCTGATAAATCCAGCCACACCGCCAAGTGTATAACTGTTATTTAAGTATTTCTTTACATTAGCAAGGCTGTTAAATCCCTGGGCACGTACCTCTCCGCTTACCGTTATCTTATCCAGACACGCATCGTCCGCATAATCTGCAATCAGTCCGAGGTTTGCCGTATAGTTGGATGCTTCCTGGTATTTTCCAAGGTTCTTAAGCTTTTTGCCGGACGTATCCGTTGCATTAACCTGCATCTGTAAATCATGTACACTGGCTGTAAATGACGCTTTATCTTTACTTCTTAAATAGGATATAAATCCAATATCTTTGTTGTCCTGAGTGATCTTATGACCATCGCCATCATAATCACCGTTAAACTCAAACATTTCATAGAACGGCTGATTGATTGTAAAATTTTCTGTCTGCCTGTAATAACGCCCTGTTGTGGCATCCTGTGCAATACCGGATGTTGTCATGCCGATTATGCTGTACTGGTCTGTTACATAGTAAGGCTTCGCCTGTGTACCGTAAGAATATCCGGTTGGAAGCAGACCAAAGAAGGTTGTCTGGGAATCAATATTACTTCCGTCAGCATTATCCCCTCCAAAATGTACCTGGAACCGCTCAGAGGTGTTTCCTTTTATTGCGGATTTGGCAATACCATTTACCGTTCCTTTTTTATCCGGGAAATCACTGACTTTAGATTCTATATCCGCTGTCGTGGCATTTCCGGTTGATTTTGTTACAATTGCTGTGTAGTATCCCTTATTTGGCATATACCAGCCGGTTTCTTCTTCATCAAGAATCTGAAGCGTCCCTGTTCCTGCGTTAAATACTACATTTGCCGGATTAAAGAACTTCATTGTTCCCTCTGTAGTGGTGGTAGACTCATAATTCGGAAGTTTACCGCCTGAAGTTACCGCTCCTCCCGGTGCTATTTCAAATTTCCGGATGATAACCGGCGCATAATCTGCCTTCTCATAGGCATCACCATCATAGATTGTGACCTGATAAGAGGCTGCCGGATCATATCCGCCTATCTGAATTGAATAATTGGAAGGTGTACTCTGATAGCTGATTGTACCGGACACAGCGTCTTTCACTGTAACCTGTGCAGTTTCTATCGTGGTTTTCGGAGTTTCTATATCAATATTGTTCTTGCGTTTATTAAAGTCTGTGTTGAATGCAAAATCTGGTTTATCAGCCAGGTATTGATCCCCAACGTATTCCGGTACCTGCTGTCTCTTCACAAACTGTGGGAATGGATACAGAAGATCTCCATCGTCGTCCCTGGTCTGATTATCCAGAGTCCAGACATCCGGGTCAAAGCCTTTGAAATTATCTCCGGACATCATATCCATATAAGTCATTGTTGTTACGTTATTTCCATAGGTTGTGTTTCCAACCGCATCCAGTTTGTAATTATAACCTTTTGCGTCAGGATCCTGATTTACTACTACCTGATTCCAGTTAAAATTCGTTGTTGCTCCATTGATTACCAGCTTGTAAGCCTGGTGAAGCTGTTTGATACTGAGTTCCGGATCTGACAGGCTGTAACAGTTTTGTATATCTACAAATCGGTTTAATCCTCCACCGGCTATTCCGCCGATATTCCGGTTATTGTCTGAGAAAGTACCTGAAATATAAGAATCCGCAGTGTAATCTTTGATATAGTGAACGGTTCCTACATTGTAACAATTACTGATAATGGTCTTTCTGTCATCGTTATCCGTAATATCTGTTGGTTTTAATGTATCCCAGCTGTAGCTGTCCGGTTTAGGACTGGATGCATAAGCTACGATACCTCCGGCATAAGAATTTTCAATTGCCTTTTTATTATCCGTATTTGTAGTGACTGCGACATTTCCTGTGTTGTAGCAGTTGCTCAGTTTCAGCTGGACATCCTGATTTGGTACAGCTGTTCCGCCATACCCGGAAGGAACTGCCACGATACCTGCTGCTGCCAGCGTTCCCTGTACATAACCATTATTGACACAGAGGTCTACAACGGTATGCTTATCTCCATAGTTACTGATTCCGGAAGCAATTTTTCCAAATACACTTCCATTGTTCGTACAATAAGAAGCTTCACTTACATAGTTTCCGATTCCGCTTGCCAGTCCGTTGCCGTCCGGCGTCTGTACGATACCGTTATTATATGAATAAGTAACCTGTATCCTGCTTTCATTTCTACAGTTGTCCTGCTGTACGGTATCACCCGTACCAAAGCTGACAATACCCTGTGTGATGCCGTTTGCCTGTTCATGGGCAACGACTGCCCCGTTATTGGATGATTTACGGATTGTACCGATCTGACCAACCCGGTTCTGGGGATATAAGGCCTCGCATATCATTCCGGCGGATACGTTATTTGCAAATACATAGCCTTCTCTGTCTACCTGGCAGCCATTTACTTCCGCCTCGGTTCTGTAATTTGGATACAAATTCAAACCTGGCTTCGTCTCGTCAATATCTTCTGACTTCCGGTTTCCGGAGACAAATAATAATATACCTGCGGATTTAGATGAATTTCTGGCCAGTGCATCTCCGGCACTCATAAATGGATCATTTCCTCCATAGATGCCGTTAATCTTTCCGGCAAAATTATCATCTGTAAAAGTAACCGCTTTTTTGACTGCTTCTCTTCCGGAAGCTGTTGTTGGAACATCCCCGCTTCCGCTGAAACGTCTCGCCGTATACAGTGCAAAACCTCCTGCCCTGTCGGCACTTATCCTTGCAGACACTCTTGTATCATAAATTTTTGCATCTGCGCCGGTTTCTATCGGCAGCTGCGGACTTAAGTTCTCAAATAAAGCATTGTCGTAATCCTGATAAGGATCGGGGTTCTGAGCTGTTCTACCATTACTTACAAAGTATGCCAGCCCTGCTGCTTCATCTGCAACAATCTTGCTGTCACTTCCGATATTTAAATTCTTCACTACACCGCCGCTCAAATCATAAATCAGAGCATAATGTGTATTCGGTATGGATACCCCGGTCTCGAAATTACCGGGATTTTGTATACGGTTTACCCTGATTCTTCCAATGGTATAACCATTTCCGTCCAGAGAGCCCGTCATACGGTACATACGCTTGTTGGATGCACCAATTACAAATCCATTGTATCCGTCATCACTTGTAGATAACTGGACATTATTCATTAATTCGATATCTCTTGTGAGATATTTCAGATAGGAACTTCCGATTGCCGCATAACCCATGTTTTCACCCAGGTTCATGTTATATAAATGGCGTTCATTCCGGATCTGCAGCTTGTTCTCTGTCTCTACCCGGTAGGTATCCGGCTCAGCTGCTGCCTCATCTTCGGCAAGCAGTGTACTTCCCAAAGCCGCTGTAGTCTGTGGATAATATTCCAGATCATCCAGATCATCAAAATCAAGAGACGGAATTTCATCCAATATACTGTCATTATGAACATCATCTATTTCAGTATTAGAAAAATGCATACTGAACATTCTGCTGGTTCTGTCATACGCCGCTAAATTCTCCGGCTTGATCCCTAATTCCTTATCGTAAATCTTGGTTGCCTCCATGGTAAAATAACCGCTGGAAGCCGGCAGATAGGAATCCATCTCTTCACAAGGAAGATTTACCCGGATTGTCATATTTGTTGCTCCTGAGAGATTTACGGATACCGTAATATCATCTACAGAATCGAATTTATCCGGATCGTTTCCTGCCGTATCTTTTGCATAGAAATAATACAATTCCCCGTTAACCATAATATCCTGTTTTTTACTGGGGACGTCATACTCATAAGTGGATGCCTTAGCCAGTGTATAAACTTTAACCGGCGATTTTGGCAATATCGTATTTGTAAAGACTGTATTATTATAATTATAGGTTCCTCTGCTGTGTCCGTCATAGACGGAGAAATTCATATAGCTTGGCAATGCGCCGCTGCTCAGTTTGAACTTTGCAACTAAATCCACATTTTCCTGGGTCACTCTTTTCACCGGATATTTGTCATTATCTCTGAATTTAATTGCTACTCCGGTATTATTCGTGTTATCTGCTGTCCAGGTGCCGTCTGTGTATGCAGAGTTATCATCGTTTCCTCCGTCATCGTATTCTACGGAAGACTGCATATAATCAACCGCTTTTGTCGGCCAATAGTTGTAATAATAGGAAACCTTCGTATTGTCAAGTGACGTAAACGACTGGTTATTACCAGGCAGTGCCTGGCCTCCATTTGTTGTAAAGCTGCCCAGGCTGACTTCGCTGATACCGCTGTCATCTAAAGAAGCACCTGCCAGATCCAGCTGTGGAAACTCATAATCCATTCCCAGAGTTAATTCATCCTCTGTCCACGGATATACAAATTTAGCCGATCTTACCTTTTGGGCTGCAAGGCTGCCTGAAGAAGCTGCCACATTTGCCGAGCCGGTTCCTGTGATCTTATTGTTAAGAGGAGCTTTTAGATTTTCCTCTCCTTTGGCGGGATACTCCATGGATACGCTGACGCTGGAGTTTACCTTCGCATACTGGCGCACCATATTGCTGTAATTTCGCAGTCCGTATTCACTGTCCGTTCTCTTTTCATCTAACGGAGTTGCAGGATCCACCGGATCCCCATCCTTTTTCAACTGCTGCGTCTTCTGTACAAATGTATCATAGTCTGTACTGCTTGGCAGTGAAATCGGTTTTAACCCATAGTTGAAGGTGGAATCGATCTGTGACGTAGAACTATTCCAGTATTTCAGTTCATTGTCACTCAGATAATAGCTGTTTTCTATACGTTCTGATTTAATTACTTCATCGGTATATCCTTCCAGGAATCCAATCAGGGTTCCACGGTCGTTGGTACCTATTATTTCTCCTGTGTTATAGCTGTTTGTTATTTTTATGGTCTTGCTGCGGTCCTGAGCCATTACGCCCACCAGTCCGCCTACTTTTGTTCCGGATACACCCAGGTCATCCAGTCCGGTATCCGTCTGTTTTGCAGATATTGTTGCACTGTTATAGGATACGTCCACAGGACCGACTGCATAACCTGCAATACCGCCTATGTAACTGGCTCCTCTGACAATCTGCGCACTGTTGAATACACTCTGTATATAGACGCCTGTCTCCGGCTTTTGAACAATTCCGGTGCCGGTACGTTCTCCAAGCTCTCCGGCTATACCGCCGATATGTGTCGCCTGTGTATATTCTGTCAATGTGGAATTTCCCGGTACGTGTCCTACATCATGGATGTAGAGCACCCTGTTTTCACCTATCACATCACCTGTGTTGTATGTATTCGTAATCCGGTACCCGCTTCCGCTGATACCGCCTGCACGCTGCACCGCAGATATCTGCCCGGTATTGACTGTATAATTGATAATACCGTATGCTCCTGTGATACCGCCTACATAGCTTTTTCCAGTGACTGCGTTAGATGGGTTTCCTCCAAGGGTATACTTCCCGGCAAACTTCGCATCTTCCTGTAAATCTTTAAATTCTTCGGTAATCAGCGGGTCGTTTTTACTCATTGTGACAATAACACTATTATCACCCCTGCCCACAATTCCTCCGATATAACTTCCGTCTGCATTACTCTTATCAAGCTGTGCAGATTCATAGCCCGGTAAAGTTATGGATGCAGTATCCGTTTTCAAATCCTCTGCGCTGTATGCCTTTCCGTTAACAGCTTTTAGATTCTGGGCAAGCGTAACTTCCACGCTTGTTCCTGCATATCCAATAATACCGCCTACATTTGTTCTCCCGGTTACACTGTTGTAATTACGGGTATCCAGTACCTGAGTTCCATCATAGGCATAACCGATGATACCGCCCACATTCCGGCTTCCCCTCTGAATAAAGTTTCCGCTTCCCTTTGCAACTTTCGTCGTAAGAGATATGTCTTCTCCATCCATTCTGGTAACCTGTTTCACAAGTGCATTCTTTGCAAATCCTACTACTCCGCCTACATTTTCCGGAGAAACAACTTCTCCTTTCAGCGAATAAACTCTTTCAATTCTGCCGCCTTCCATATATCCAACTGCACCGCCTGCATTCTGGCTGGTCAGGTTATACTGGTCTCCTGTACTGAAGTCAACCAATCCCTGAGCAGTTGTCTGGCTGGCACCTTTGTCTATGGAACTCGCCCTTACCTGGGCATTATTGGCAACCATGTGAAGTCCGGTCATACTTCCGCCAATGGGGATTGCATACGGATCTTTACGTACTGCTTCATCATTGAACGCCGGTGCAAATGTACTGTGATCGCCTTTATCTGTAGTATTCAGATTCGACGGTCCGGGATTTATATCAAATGTGTAGGTAATATCAGCATAAACTGAATTTCCCACCAAACCTCCGGCATTGCTGTTTTTCGCACGAATACCGCAGATTGCATTGCCGCTCTTTTCGGCACCTGTATTAAAGGTGTTTTCAACGCGGATATTTCCCGGGTTACCAGTAATATATCCTGCAATACCTCCGGCATTGTTGTTACCTGCCGTTATATTATCCGCTGCCGATGCTTTTACTGTTGCAGCTTTCGGTGCATTGGTATAACGGTTTTGATAAGGTGCGTCCGGCGTATCCGGACCTGTTGTAATCGTCTGATAGGTAATATAGCTGACTTTTTTGGCTTTTTTCAGATCCTTTACGGCAGTACCGTCTATATTGGTATCTTCTGCCTTTACGGTTTGATTTAATTTCACATCAATTCCGCTTAAGTCTGCCACATCTTTGTCTGCGCTGTCTTTTTTATCGCTGACAATATCTCCAGTTCCCTTATCATATAACTGACCGGCTATTCCTCCGGCGTTATTTCTTCCTGCGGTGATCTGACCCATATTATAGGTATCCAGCAGCTGCACGCTTCCTCTTCCGTTACCAATGATTCCTCCGGCATTATCCCTTCCTGCACGTATATTAGCCAGGTTGGTGTAGACATATGCACGATTATTTATGATCTGGTCAGATATTAATTTGGAATAAGAAATGCTCATTGCATCTGCTCTTCCCACCAGACCTCCTGCATTGTCCTGACCGGCACTGATAACTCCCTGGGCACCGCTATTCTGGACCTGTTCATAAGTTCCTGTCATACCGCTGTTAAATACATCCTGTAAAATACAGATGTTTGCATCACCGATGATTCCTCCGGCGTTGTCGTAATCCGCGGATACCTGATTTGTATTTGTAAAAAGGAAATTATCAGGATCTTTTGCATTCGCAGCATCTGTCAATACTTTTTTGGAATATTTCAGATCCAGCTTAACTGCTTTTCCTGCTACTCCTCCGGCATTGTACTGCGCACTGATTTTTCCTCTGTTAAACAGATCGGTAATATCTGCATCTGTATCATTTCCCTGATAGTCTTTCGCGGAAGCGGAAATCTCAAACTTTTCACTGGCATAACCGAAGATTCCTCCGGCATTTGCAGTATTTGCCCTGACATTTCCCGTATTCGTACTCATACCTTTTGCAATCATGTCTACCACTCGGTTTTCTTTATTGCTGTACTTTCCGTCTCCGCCTATACCGAAGATTCCTCCGGCATTCAGGCTTCCTGCAGTAATATTTCCTGCGTTATAAACATCAGAGATGTTAAAACTGTTCTGTTCCAGTCCGGAACCTGTCTTTATACTGTCTACGGAAGCGTATGACATATAATTAAATCTATCATCTGCTCTGTCCCTGCCATCCGCATTGCCGACAATTCCTCCGGCATTGCTGCGGCTTGCTGTTACCGTAGAGTTATTTGTGTAAATTCCTTTACTGATTGCTGTATCTACACTGACGTCATTGTTAATATCAGTATCGATCAGTCTGCCTACCACACCGCCTGCATTGCTTCTGGCGTTTATGCTCAGCGGCGTAGCTCCTGCTGCTGTTGAAATTCCGCTGTAGACATCTTTTATAATTGCTCTGTCTGCATCTGCTGAACCAACGCCGACTACTTTACCTGCAATTCCTCCGGCATTGTCTCCGCCTGCGGTGACGCTTGCCTGATTGGTCATAAAGTAATCATTCAGGACGCTGTCCGGGTTGCCTATGCCTCCAATGACAATGCTTTTGCGATGTTCAATCGTTCCTTTTCCGCTTAAAAATCCTGCTACACCACCGGCATTATTCCCGACAGCTGCATTTACGGTTCCCCGGTTGAATACATCTCTGATTGTCACATGGCCTTCTGCACTTCCGACAATACCTCCTGCATTACTCTGATTCGCAGTAATATTTCCCTGGTTGGTACTTACTTTTTTCTCCAGGGTTTTAGAAGCCGTAGCTTCCCTGCTCTCGATCTGGATTTCTCCGATCACCTGTCCGGCAATTCCTCCGGCGTTGCTATTGTATAACGATTTTACTGTACCGGTATTGTAAGTATCCGTTATCGATACTGCATTTGCTGCTCTTCCCACAATACCTCCGGCATTACTGTTTCTTGCCGTAATATTTCCCTGGTTGGTATACATGCCATGTTCTAACATGCTTATTGCAATTGCAGCGTCTACACTGATGGCAATATTCTGCATATCACCCTTTAGATCACCGGCAATTCCTCCGGCATTATCTCTATTGGAAGTCTGGACAGTACCATTGTTAAATACATTGTTAATATTCGTATCTACACCTGCGCCAACCACGCCTCCTGCGTTATCTATTGACGCTGTGATGTTACCCTGATTGGTAAATATCCTGCCGGCAAAAACTTTTTCGGCTACATCCGCATCATGACGGATGTTTCCTTCGGTAATACTTCCGGCAAGTCCTCCGGCACTGTAGGTATAAGCAGTTACATTTCCACAGTTGAACATATTTAAAATATCTGTGTGTTCACTGTGCCCTGCAACTCCTCCAGCATTTTCAGTATTCGCCCATACATATCCGGCATTATTATAGATCGGCACTGCTCCTGCTTCTGCCCGGGATATCAAACGCTTTGCAAGATACCCTTCATTGAATATAACCATTGGCAATGCAGCAGTTGCTGTATCCCTGTTCATATTGCCCACGATACCTCCGGCATTTCCATCGATACGTGTACTTACCGATCCCCGGTTAAACACATTTTTTACATCTGCATGGGAATCACCAATAATTCCTCCGGCATTATTTGCCGCTTGTACCGAGCCGCTGTTCGTATAAAAAATACCTTTACCTGCTTCCGCCGGTATCACAACATTATCTAAGATATCTTGGCTGTATGCCAGAATAAATTTGTCCGGCAGTGCGTTGGTACCCCTTGGCTGTCTCTCCTGGATCAGTCCTGCAATTCCTCCGGCATCTTCACCAGTTGCTGTAATATTTCCACGGTTAAATGCATTATGAATAACTGCATCCCCATCTGAAATATTTCCTGCGATTCCTCCGGCATTTCTGTATGCATTTACAGACCCTTCGTTCGTGGCCATAGAGTTGGCATGATTCATTCTTGCTTCTATTAATTTTTCATCATATGTAATCGTAACTGCTGAACTGATGTAACCCGCGATTCCTCCGGCATTTGCCTGTGATGCGGTTACCGCTCCGGCATTAAATACATTTCTGATTACTCCTGTGGTATTTAGTTTTCCTGCAATACCTCCGGCATTATTGCCGGATATACCGGTTGTGCTAACCGGCATTGTATTTGTGTAATACCCCAGAACAGGATCTACTACACCTGTTGTAGGATCTACCGAAATACTCGGCAGACTTTTTAAGACTAGAATCTCTACCTCGGTATCTGTTGATTCGGTGGCTCCCGGGAACAAGTCTGCATCTGCTTCGGAAGTGACACTGCCTGCGATTCCTCCGGCATAACTGCCGACAGCTTCAATCTTAGGTTTCGTCACCGTATTATAACGGTTCTCCACATTTTTAATCTCAACTTTACCGGCTGCCACACCTGTGATTCCTCCGGCATAACTGTCCCCGGCACTAACCGTTCCTTCATTATAGACCGGTTTTTCCTGCGCCTGGGTAGTTCCTCCCACATTAAGCGTTACATCTTTTGTCAAAGCACCGGCGATCCCTCCGGCATAACTGCCCTTGGTTGTTATATTCGCACTGTTGCTGACCTGAATAATGGTATTTGCCGTCAGGTTTCCAATATTATAAGGTAATAAAAGGTTCGATATTTCCACCCGATCATCTGCCAATCCTATAATTCCTCCGGCATACGATACCGCTGAAATACCGGGTTTCATAACAGGCACACCTCCGATTTTAATATCTTCAATGATTTTTCCTGTCTCCGTTTTCAGATTCACAGCTCCGCTTAATTTAAACTCTTTGCCCGCAGCAGCTGTAATACCTCCGGCATACCCTATTATTCCCGCTCCACCGGTCACTGTGGAATCAATAGCAGCCACATCGGCCTTATTTACCACATTCTGCAGGGTTACCTGATAACCCTGTATCTGTCCGGCAATTCCTCCGGCATAACTGCCTGTTGCCAACACCGGACCGGCATTTGCTGTATTTTCTATTACCACATCATAATGCTGCTTTGGATTCAACGGTCCCTCTACAGAACCTGTAATTCCCCCGGCATTTATTTCAGCCTGAATAATTCCATAATTGGAATATTCACTTTTGTAAGTCTTCACTGCAGTCGTCCCGGTACCCGTAACATACTCGTAATTCCGGATAACATACTGCTCATCTGTTGAACCTGCGGTTTTATCGAGTCCGGAAAAAGTGCTTCCTTCTTCAATACTTCCGGCGATTCCTCCGGCATTATACTGCTCAGCTGTAACTTCCCCGGTGTTAACCGCTTTCGTTATGACTGTCTTTTTATCTGCAACACCGGCGATTCCTCCGGCATTATTATCTGCCTTTACGGATATACCATTTAGATCTTTTCGGCTGGCATTTCCAAGGGCAGGCTTCTGGGTTTGATTCACTTCGTCAATCTTACCATCATACAGACTGATAAAACGATTTCCATTTGCGGTATCTACTAATACACCTGATTTTCCATCCCCTATAACAGCTGGATCTCCAATCGTCAGCATACCTGCGATTCCTCCGGCATAATTGCCTTCTGCCTTTATCGTGTTTCCGCTAAATTTTGGATCTGCTGCTTCATATTTGTAAGGCTTTAAAACAATTTCGTTTCCGCCGCTATCCTTCAGGCGCTCTTCACTTTTCACGCCGCTTGCTGATTCTACCATTTTCGTGTGATAATTATTTTTTTCATTTTTCAGGAGTGTAATATTCTTACCAAATCCCTGAAACTCACCGGCAACACTGCCTACATAATCTTTTCCGTAAGCCGTGATTCCTTCAATGGTAAAGTTCTTAATGGTTCCCTGTTTTCCAATAATTTCAAACAGTCCCACGCGATTGTTTTTTGCTAAATCTGCTGGATTAAGCGGATCTGTATACGTATTGCTTATTTTTAAGTTTGATAATTTATAGTTTTGATAAACCGGGATTTTTTCCTTTTTTGTCACACCAAGGGAATCCGTAACTTCATATTCAAGGTCCGTTCCGTCCGCCCTTTTCTGGTATTCAATTTTCCCGGCAGTATCTTTTTTAACCGTTGAGGTAAATGATCCTTCAAATCCTTCTGTTCTGTCTGCCTCTGCTGCATTTTGTTTATTTGCCGATATGGGCTGTAAAATCCGCAGTTTTGAGACATCTGTTGTAGTCAGATCATTTCCCGACGCATTTGACACTACCAGCCGGTGATATACTTTGTTACCACCTCCCGGCTGTGAAACCTCTTCTCTTCCAAGCTTCTGTAAACTCCAGTCAATGTCATCATTCAGCATAAAGTTCTGGAAATTGCCGGCTTTGCTTTGCACATAAGCCGGATCTGTGGGATCTGCTTTATCATTCAGTATGTACCGAAGATTACTCAGGTGTCTTGCATATCCTAAACCGTACCACATATTAGATAAGTTCCGGTTCTCCCTGTTAGCCAGATACGCTTTCGCTTCTTCCCAGACCGTACCGCCACGCACACCCATTACATAGATGTTTTCTGCCGGATTGACGGTCTTTGCTTCCGTATAGGCATTTTCTTCTCCTGATGAAACATTCATGGATCCGGTAAATCCTTCACCTTTATACTTTCCTTCTACTATGACTTTAAAGTTTTCATTCCATGGTATTGAGGGATATTTTTTATTGACCGATAATTTATCATCACTGTCATCCGATATGCTGTCGAGAACAAGCCGGAATACTCCATATTGTTTATCTCCTGCTTTATCCGCAGGTACATAGTATGACAGCCGGTGTTTGAAGGTACTTGTCGGATCAGAACCGTCATAGCTCTTCATTGATCCGTCTCCCTGGAGTTCTTCCGTATAAAAAGGAACCATTAAATTCGTTTTCAGAGCGTTATTCACGCCTTTATTTTTATCATAAGAATATAGATCGTAAACCGGCATCGGACCGCGAACATCACCGGATGCTTCCGTAGTTACAGTGCTTCCGGGCGTTATATAGGTATCTCCGCTGTTATATGCGGTAACGTCTTTTATCTTATAATAAACCTTCGATGTATCCACAGCATTTACAATGGATATATCATAAGTCATATTGATGAATTTTTTCCTCTTATCATCGGTAACTCCACCTGCATCATTTACCGGACCGATTTCTCCCCACTCAATGGTAAGCATATCATCATTATTAACTTTTACATATGCATTCTCCAAAAGCCCTAAATTTTCCGCTTCTCCAATCCCCTGAGCGCCATAGTAGCCCTGTCTCTTATCTTCCAGGGCACCCCGGTCCCTCAGAAGTACATTTTCTTTACTCTTTAGTACACTTTCGCTTAAACTTGTTTCATTATAAGATAAGCTGTCTGTACGTTCGGAATAAAATGCACAACGAACCGTTTTATTATTTAGATTAACTTCTACCAGAATGCTGTAATCGAGAATACTCTTATCACTGATATAAGGTTCTAACAGACGGTAAAGCAAAGCAGATTCTTCCGAGTCATCTTTGCTCAATTCCATGTAAACTAAATTTTTTGAATCGATCAGTTCTTGTTTTTTTGCGGCCTCATCTGCACTGCCTTCAGCAACACCAGGAAATGTAACACCGGGATAATCAATTCCATCCACAGTACCTCCCTTAATCGCCTCCTCGGGAACATCAAAGAATTCCGTTCCCCGGTTTGCATTTGAAAACTCTTCATCAAACTTGCCCTGAACTTTCAGATCTGTCAGCGAAGACTGCATCGCCATATAAATTACCTGAGCAGTATCATCTGCCCTCGCCATGTATGCCTGATTAGCAATTCTCACTGCATTAAATGCAACAATTCCAATCAATATACTAAGCACACCTAAAACTACGGCTAATTCAGTAATTGTAAAGCCCTTTTTATTTTTAACCCTTTTCTTGTACCTGTGCATAAATGGCATCATATACAGTCACCTCCTTTCAAAGCAGTCAGCGCTGCATTTTTTAGATGCTGATAATTTCTGTCACATGCCATTTTGTTACACTTGAGTTGCTGGCTTTAAATGAATGCTCCGCCCTCCCCGTTGTACAGGGAGAAAGGGGAAGATTTGCGAAACATTCATTTAAAGCCAGCAAGTGACTTCTGGGTGTTGCGCCAGAAGTCTCCTGCTGTTATGATATAAATGTCTATGTATTATTCCTTATGGTGCAACTGTAATTTCACCCGAAGCGTCAATAGTACCATTTCTCATTGTTGCTGTATTAAACTCTGTTACTGCTGTATCTGGTGATACACCTGAAACACCTTTTACAACTCCACCATTAGCATATACTGCACCCATAATAGCACCTTCGCTTGTAATATATAAGTAGATCTCATCAGTGCCTTTTAAATCATTCGGGGTAAAATATGCATCTCCGCCGGCTGCAATAAAATGATCTTTTGCCGGAACAGTAGTAGCCGGTGACACAGGAACTACACTAAAGAATGTCAATAAGTTATCATCCATATCAGTACTATCAAGCTTAACTGTATAAACTGTTGTACCTGCATACAGAGTACCACCTGTATTATCAATAGCACGTCCAGCTGCTACATTACGTGTAGCAAATGCCTGAGCTGATGTCATAAAGTTTTTCGCTCTTGCTGAGTCAGCTGTTTCCTGACCATCTTTAATAATTCTTGCAACATTAGGTGCAACTAAAGCAATTAATATACCAATAATTGCTAATACTACGATCATTTCAACCAATGTGAAACCTTTTTTGTTCCTAAATTTTTCTCTTAATTTTTGCATTTCTTATCCTCCGTTTTTTTAATTTATAATCGTTTGTATCTGTTATTCTTTATTTTTTTCCTCCCTCCATTTTCTTTTCAGATACTTTTTCTGCTTCAGTAAATTATTACTGCCAGCTACTCATATAAAATAACAAAAAAAACAGATTTTTTACCATTTTTGTATTCAATCGCTTACAAAGTGTAATGTTTTAATTGTCTATGTATTAAAAGGTTGTTTTTTCGACATAAAACCATTAATTTAATAACTCAAAAATCAAATATGAACGTTTTTTTACTTATTAACCAGATATTTGTTAACCATTTGCTTGTCAACGCACCGTTCAATACCTGCATCGTAAGTAATAATATTTGTCTGTATTAATTTCGCTATATGAAAATCCAATGACTGCATTCCTGCCTTCTGACCAGTCTGCAATACGGATGCAATCTGATGACACTTATTTTCACGTATCATATTTGATACGGCATCATTGCACAATAAGATTTCAAATGCAGCTATTCGCCCTGTACCATCTGCTTTCGGGATTAAAGTCTGGGTAATTACCCCTCTTAATACCTGTGCCAAAAGAATTCTGACCTCATCTTGCTGGCTTGCCGGATACTGGTCAATAATACGGTCCAGGGTGCTGGCTGCTCCAGTCGTATGTAATGTAGAAAGAACATAATGCCCAGTCTCTGCTGCCGTAATTGCAGCAGAAGTAGTTTCCAGATCACGCATTTCTCCAACTTGAATCACATCGGGATCTTCTCGAAGAGCACTCTTTAAAGCACCTGCAAATGTATCTACATCTCTCCCCACTTCCCTTTGATTAACCATAGATCTTTTATGTTCATGCTTGTACTCGATAGGATCTTCAAAGGTTAAAATGTGGCATTGTTTATTCATATTGATATAATTAATGATTGATGCCAATGTCGTTGACTTACCACTTCCAGTTGGTCCGGTTACCAGTAGAAGCCCTCTCGGATACATAGCAAGTTTTTTAAATAATTCAGGAAGATTCAATTCATCCATTGTAGGTATAGTATCATTTAGCAAACGTATTGCTATGCCAGGGCTTCCATATTGCGTGTAAATATTCACACGGTTACGATTACCATCTGAAGAAACATAACAAAAATCCACATCCTGACCAAATGCATATCTTTTTTTCACTTGTACCAACATAGAATCTGCCAATGCCCGTATCTGATTTTCATTTAAAATGCCTACTTCTTTCATTTTTTCTAGGCTTCCATGAATGCGCATAATAGGTGGAAGTCCTTTTGTAAAATGTAGATCTGATACTTTCCAGTCCCTGCATGTTTCCAGAAGAATATCAATTATCTGCCTTTTTTCAATTTCGTTATTCATGATTCCAACCCCTTTTAATCTAATGATGTTTTTATTTTTTTCAATTCCTGTGTAGTAGTTATGCCTTGTTTCACTAATTCCTGCATATGAAGTCCCAAATCAAGAAATCCCTTTTCCTCCTTAAGGTATTCTTTAATGACATAACTCTCAGCCTTTTGTACAACAAATCTTTTTACTTTATTGTCCATCTCTACAATCTCATAAACTGCCATTCTGCCAAGATATCCAGTATTATTACACATTGGGCATCCCCTTCCATGATGTAATTTTTCAGGTAGTTCTCCTTCCCACTCCACCAACTCCTCCGGTTCTGGAGCATACTCTTCCTTACAATATTTACAGATTTTTTTTACAAGTCTCTGTGCTACCACGCAGACAATTGAGGATGCAACCATATACGGTTCCACCCCCATATCGATCAAGCGCATAAATGCAGACGCTGCATCATTTGTATGCATAGTTGCAATAACCAGATGACCAGTTATCGCTGCTCTTGCTCCAATTTCGGCTGTTTCCGCATCACGAATTTCGCCTATCATTACTATATCCGGATCCTGTCTGAGAATAGAACGAAGTCCCGTAGCAAAAGTAAGCCCGCTTTTTGTATTTACCTGTACCTGATTAATGTGGGGCAAAATCTTCTCTACCGGATCCTCTACTGTTATTACATTTATAGTGGATTTTGCTAACATTTTTAGTGCCGCGTATACTGTAGTTGTCTTTCCACTGCCAGTAGGTCCCGTAATTAATACAATTCCATTTGGAGCATTTAATGTTTTTTCAAATTTAGGTTGATTCAGTCCCATATGCAGATCTTCTATCCCCAGGATATCTTCCGGATTACTCGTTCCAAGAATACGGATAACAATCTTCTCACCAAATATAGTAGGGAGCGTAGATATTCTCATATTCACCTTTTCTCCATCTAAAAGAACATTCATCCTTCCATCCTGAGGCAAACGTTTCTCTGCAATATCCAGCCCACCAAGAACCTTAAATCGGCTTAGCAGATGTCCAAATGCTGTTTTTGCAAAGGACATAGTTTCTATTAGTTCGCCGTCAATTCGAAGTCTGACAGTCACATAATTTTCAATAGGCTCAATATGAATATCACTTGCCTTCCTCTGATAACCCTGTTCCAGAATTACCCCTACCGCTTTCACAATTGAATCATTTTGAAGACTATCATCAAATGTAAAGATCTCTTCCTCTGTCTCTTCTCCTTTTCCAAATTCCTCCTCTATCCGTGCCATAATATTATTTACACTTTGCTGAATATAGTTTTGCCTGATTGCTTCTTCAATATCATTTTTGGTTGCCAGCAAAACAGAGACCTGCTTACCGCAAAGTTGACTGAGTTTTTCAAATAGTACCTGTTTAAAAGGATTGTCTGTTGCAACATGAAGTAAGTATTCTGTTTCATGTACAGGTATAATTACATTTTTTTTTGCATCTTCTTCTGATATATATCGCAGGATCGCCGGAGATATTTTCTGTGCAGCAAGATTAACTAGAGGCAAATTATACTTAACTCCCATAGCACGGATATAATCAAATTCAGATATAATATTTTTTTCTAATAGTATGGTACTCAAGGTTTTTTGGGGACTTATTTTTTTTGCTTCTACTGCTTTTAGTAAACCCTCTTCATTCAAAAGCCCCATTTTAACCAGTATCATTTCCAAACTTTTATTTTGTTCATTATCCATAAATTTGTCTCCTTTAATATAATCCGATATACCATTCAAAAATCTTATTTCCCCAGATGGAAGCAAATATAAGACCAAATGATAGAAATGGACCAAAAGGTATTTTCAATTTTCTTTTTTTCTTATGAATGATAACTACAATCCCATATATTCCTGCTATAATCACCGCTGTTAACATTGCAACTATGTTAGCTTTCCACCCCAGCAAAAAACCCGAAACTGCCATCAGTTGAATGTCTCCTCCTCCAAATCCTCCACATAACAAAGTTATGAGAATCATAGGCACGCTGATTGCAAAAATACCAACGATTTGATCTAATATACTTCCTGTGCCATTAATTAGAACAGATACCACTCCAAGCCCAAATATAATAAATTCAAACCGATAAGGAATTTCCATTGTATCCCAGTCAATCATACAGACTATAATCAAAACAGAAAAGAAAATACAGTATAAAACTGTATTCCAACTCTTTCCCCAAATATAAGCTGCGAACCCCCATAAAATTCCGTTTAAAAGTTCGATAACCGGATAACGAAGAGATATATGCTTTTTACAAAATCTGCATTTTCCTCCCAAAATACAATAACTGATAACCGGAATCAAATCGAACCATCTCAATGTTTTTTTACATTCCGTACACATAGATCTACCATGATTTCCATTCACAGAAATCTCTCTGGGTATTCTGTATATACATACATTCAAAAAACTGCCTACTATAATTCCTGCAATTACTGCGTATAAAATGATATAACTTAAATCAATCACTGAGCTTCCTCCTCAATAGGCGGCGGTGTCATACCATACATGTTTACCAGAAATGACACTTCCCGTACTACATCTCCCTGGGGTTCATAGTCAACAGAAGGTATCTGAAGACAGTATCGTTCTATATTGTTTTCGCCCAAACCTTCCGGAGGTATATTATTGATAGCATTAATTACTTGTAAACACTGATCATCATTAACCTCTAACCTAATTGATATTTGTGAAACCAAAAAAAGATTCATTAATTCTCCTGACATATCTGTCTGCATTTCTGTATATTCTTTCCTACTTTTAGGTTGCACAATACTTTGTTCATAAGTAACCGAATCCACACCTACATAAGGTGTAATACTAATTGCGTTCAGTTTCAGTCCCAATCCGGTAACTATTTCTTCAATTTTTTCATTTGCTTTAAAACTCTTGTAATTCTGTTCAAAAGTCATCTTACTTTCTTTTTTTAACTTTTCATAATTTGACTCAATTGTAACATCTTCAATAACTCCACGAATCCCATCTTCTTGATCTTTTAATGTTGTCAGTTCTTCCTTATTTACTTTGATTTTGTCGTAGACTGATTGTACCCCCAAGGTAATGATCAAGACGCTGAACATAATTGTAAAAAGAAGCATAATAAGCTTTTTTTGACTTTCAGTGACAGAAAAATTCATTATTTAATCCCCCTTTTCTACTGTTCAGACTCTGTTTGATTTGATGTTTCTGCTACTTCTGGTTGGAAAACTTCTGTGGTAGCAGATTCTACCTGCCAAAGTGTAATCTTTAGGTCAAAATTATAAGTCATTTCACCAAAGCTTCCCTTTTGATAATCAAAACCTGTATATTCAATATCTGAAAACATTATTGTGCCGTCTATCTTTTTCATCTCACTTAAATGCTGGGCAAATAATTTTGGATTTTTTTCATCATATGTTCTACATTGTAAAGAAAGTATATTTCCTGAATAGCTATAACTAATAATCTCGCTTTCGCCTCCAATTGTCTTAGCCATTTCTGTAGAAAAAAAATCAACCCACTTATTTGAAAAACGGGCACTATTTTCTAACTGTTTTAAATATCGCACAGAAGCATTGTTGTAATCTTCAATCTTCTTTGCCTTCGCCTTTATTGCCAGTTTTTCATTATACTGCTTCAGATTATTTTCATCCTGTATATACGCCCGAGTACTAGCGATTTGCCGCTCTACCTGTAGATTTTGATTCCATGCCAACGCATAAATAACCATAACTCCGCCCAACATTAATGCACATACAAGAAATACTGCATTACTTGAGCGACGCGCTTTTAATTTTTCCGGATTTTCACTTTCATGTAAGCTAATATAAAAATTAATATCCCTGTCCCTTTGATTTATTCTCATATTTTTAACTCCTTAACAGGCAGCCAATTGCCCCAGCGTACTTAGGATAATCTGTATTGGATATTCCCTTAACTGCTTTGGGAATACTGATAAAAGTAGTTGGAAGATCTACCATAGCCTCTGTCAACTCACACATTTTAGCAAGCATAGAAAATTCTCCATACAGATAAATACTTTCTACAGGCTGATCCGGTAAAACACTTTTCTGAAATGCAATAAACTGTTTGATCTCCTTGATATAAAGAATCATCATGTTTTTTTCAGCTTCAATTTCGGATTCATATTCTGTATCTTCACCAAGATTCACATTTAATCCTTCCAACATGATTGTCTTTGTAAAAATATCACCATCAATTCCATTTGTCATTATCTTGATTTTTTCATAATATAACCCTATCCATAATTTCACCTGCCCCTCAATGCTAACACGTTTATACTTTTCGGTTTCAGCCTCTGATTCAACCTCAAAGTTGTCAATTGACTCAGTTTTCTTTTTATTTGTTTTTTTCACTTTTTTCTTTTTCATTGAAACAGTGATTTGTTCTTTTATTATGCCTTTGTCTTTTTTATCCAATTGTTTTATAATGGATTCATTTAAAGTATCTATATTTTTTAGATTTAAACTGCTTTCTTCACAAAGTCCCATATAATCTCTCAAAAAAATTTTAGGAATAGCATATAATACGCATCTCATATACTTCTTACTATTTTTTTTAAAAACTTCTTTTACTATGTAATCAATAACATGGTCCTCATCGGCAATCAATTCTCCCATTTCTCTTTGCATTATCTGTAATACAATTTCCCGTTTTTCAACAGGTACTTCTACTTCTTTCCTCTTTAATGCTGTTCCATCTACAACAAAACAAATTTGTTTTTCCTTAATAAGATTGTGATCCAACAATACACCCTTTAATTCCCCTGCTAATCCTTTGGCATTTTTTATATAACCATTTCTAAGTGCCCCCCATGGAGTAGGTATGCTGAATGCATCTGATATTCTGACACCTTTTCCTGTCAGGGATCCGGATACAATATGAATACTATTGCCTGTCATTTCGATTCCGATCATAAATTACCTCCTTAATTATTTTGTGCCATATCAGTAACCTGTGATGCAAGAGAAAAGGAAGGTAGTATAACTGCAGCCACGACTACAAGCAGTAATAATCCTATTACTACTAAAATGATTGGTTCAATTAATGTAACCATCCTTGCAATAGCTTCTTCTGCCTCACTCATATAAAATTCAGATATATCCTGTAAGATCTGTTCTAAATTACCAGCTTCTTCACCTACGTACATCAATGACGTAAACATTGGTTCAAATATGTTTTCTTTATCCAGAGAGGCAGATAACATTTTTCCGGATTCCACGGCTTTGATTACAGACTTAAACCGATCTTCATAATATTTATTAGATAATATAGAAGACGCTATTTCCAGAGAATCCAGCATGGATACCCCGCTTCCATAAAGCACTGCCATAGTACTGCTAAAATTAGCAATCGCTACTTTTTCAGTTGCTACTTTAATAGCAGGTAATTGAGTTTTTATTTGATCTATATAAAAAGCAAATTGATAATTAGTCATTAATATGGTAAATAATAACCAGATAGCCACAATTACTATTACAATATACAGCCATTTAGAGATAAAAAAATTACTAATGGATACAACGATTTGTGTAACTGCCGGCAATTCCATATCCAATTGTGTGAATACATCAAAAAATTTAGGAAGAATAAACGTAAATAAACCTACAACAATACAAACTAATAAAACCAGCAAAATCTTAGGGTATAATAAACCTGATTTAATTTTGTTCTTTAACTTATACTGTGCTTCAAAATAAACACCGCATTTTTGAATCACAACATCAAGATTACCGCTGGCTTCTCCTGCTTTTACCATATTAACTAACATAGGGGGAAATACATCCCCCTCAACTCTCATACATTCATTCAAAGACATACCCTTTTGGATATTCTGATAAATATTCTTATATATTCTGTACAACTGCCTTTGTCCCGTTTGTTTTGCCTGCACTGTCAATATATCAAATGCCTTAACCAAAGGAATACCGGCAGATAGCATGGAACCAAACTGCTTACAGAATAAAGTCACTGTTTTGAAAGAAAGTTTTTTAGCTTTAGTTTGTTTTTCCTGTTTATCTAGCTGAATAATTTTAACCGGCTGCAATCCATTTTTTTCAATATTATCGTAAACATCTGCATAATTAGATGCTTCCACATATTTCTTTACAACTTTTCCTTCTACATCTCTAGCTGTATATCGAAATTTTGCCATAAACTATTTCCCCTTTCTTTCCGGATTTTTAAAAAAGATGTCTCCCTGAACCATCGCTCCCTGGGTTATACGTACATCAGATGAATAAATATTCCCTAACACCAGAGCATCATTCTTAATTATTACCTTTCCTCTAGCTTCAATCTCACCAAAAACCGTTCCTTCCACAATAATGGACTCACAATTCACCTTCCCCATAATTGCCGCACCAGAAAGACAGAGAACTTTTCCCTGAGCAATCACATCTTTCTTAACAACTGCCAACGGATTTAGTGTTACGTTATCTCCGCTTACTGAACCTGTAATTAATCCATTAATAAATGTTTCTTTTTCCTGACTTTTATATACATTGCTTTCATCTATGGCCGCTTCTTGACTGATGATCTCCATTTTAGGTTTTTTCCTGAACATATCCTTAATCTTCTGCAAGAGTCTGGCAAACAGACTTTGCCTTTTTTCTTCTGTCAACACTTTAACAGCATGAATGGAGTGGTCGGTTTTTACTAATTCTGTAGCTATTCTTTTATTTTCAGTGTCATGTTTTTTTTCTGGTATTTTATTTTCAGTAGATTTTTTTGTATTTTCTCTTCTAGTAGTTTTTTCTACTTTTTTCTTCTCCTCTGGCAAAACTGATGCGATCGAATTTACCTTCTTTTTTTGTATTATTTTCTGGCTGTCCGAAAGGATTGTTTCACCCTTCTGTTCTGACTGTATTTCTTTATTTACTATAGGGATGGTTGCTGCCTGATCTTTTACGTCTTTTAATTCACTTCCTTTTATTAATACAGGATCATCTGTAGATCCCATAACCTGTGCCAATAGGTCAGTTTCATCTTTAACAGTTTCCTTTTCTATATCTTTATCGGAATCACCTAATAATGAATTTAGAATATTCTCTATATTATCCAGTTCAACCGATTTTTTATCATGGGAAAAATCATCATTATTTATATTATTTTGTATATTACCATTTTCTTTTTCTGCAAATTCTACTTTCTCTTCTTCTATAATTCTTTTTCCATCATAATCAAAACCATCATCAAGCTCATTTTCCGAATTATCTAAAGTCGATACTTTATCTTCATCTAAGTTCACTTGTTGCTGCAATTGCTTATTTATCTTAGTTTCCTGATCCTGCTGCTCTGTTGATTCGTCTTCCTTTTCTTTGTCTAAATCTAAGTCTTCCTCTTCTAAATTCTCTTCTGACAAAAGACTTTTAAAGCTCTCATGACTCGGATTTAATAGCGATTTTAAGCTATCCTCTAACAGGTCGTTATTTTTCATTTCTGTAGATTTATTATCCTGTTTTTCTTCTACCTTCCCAATATCTTCATTCTGTATATCAGAGTCATCTTTGATAAGATTATTGAGATTAATCTCTATAGCTTCATCGTCGTCTCCTCCATATTCCTGAAAAACAACCTTTTCTCCAGACTTGATTTCTTTTTTCGTCTCCTCTTTACGGTTACCCCCAATAGAATCTCCATCAGATAATTTCTTAGCTGCTTTAACGGAAGATATAAATACTCTGTTATGATAGTCATCTGTATCCAGATCCTCATCTGCAGTATGTTCTTTATCAGCGTTGCTTTGATTTTCAGAATCTTCAGATAACAAATCACTTAATAAATCCGAAAGATTACTATCATGATTTTCTTGTGTTTCTACTTCATTTTTATTTATTAAATTCTCTCCTTCATCGGAATTGGGGGTTTCTATACTATCACCTTCAATATCTGTTTCCTCTTCATATTCTACATTCAATCCAGGTATATATATATCTGCACTTCCTTCCTGATTTTCCTCATTATGCAGATCAGCTTCTAATTTTCCTTCTGACAAAAGTTTACTTAATAAATCGCTCATATTCTTTGTATCATCATTTTCCTGATCCTGTAATTTTACGCTCCCCTCATGATTAGAATTATCTCTACCTGCATCATCTGTTATAGTATAGTTATCCGATTTAGCAAAAACCTGGTGCGTAAATATTTTATTTTTAAGTTCCGCATTCTGCTCGTTTTCCATACGTTGTTCCTGTAATTGTTTTAGCAAATCTTGATCCAGACTATCTTTTAGTAAACCAAGATCAACTTGAACTTCTTTTATATCAACATCTTCTATCTCAGTAGTCTCTTCTTCTCCATCTATGCTTTGTATATCTCTGGATAATTCTTCTCCAAATATCTCTTTGACTGTATCAGTATCTGATTTCTTATCTATGTAATCTTCTATTGTATCCTTTTTTTCTTTAGTCTCATCATCTGTTATATTCGGTGAAAAAACCTGACTTCTGTATTCATCCGGCAGGTCGTATTCTTTCATTCGGCTGAAATCCAAGGGACTTGATCCCCCCGCTCCCCCCTGTTCAATTATATTTTTTATAACAATTTCATCTTCCACTACTTTTTTGGGGATATGCTCTGTTATTTTTTCTTCCAGTTCATTCATATCTTTTACATATATTTTATCCGGCATAGAAGGATCTTTATCCGGATGTTCCAGGTAAAAAGCCTTTATTTCCGCTCTTAACTGTTCGATTTCCTGCGCTATATCCTGTTGTTCTATATCCAGTACATCTTCCTGTTCCAGTTCCTCTCTGGATTTAAAAATTTTTTTCGCAGAAGTAACTATTTTATTTTTATTCATTTTACTTTTCCCCATTCTTATTTATATTCCTTTCTTCTATTCTGTCCTCCTGCAGCCGCATATCCGAGGCCAATAACTTTATTTGCTCATCCATAATATTAATTTGACGCTTCAATGTATAATATTGTCCAGCGATATAAGTAAGCTGAATAATTGCAAATATCATCAGCACAATTATTAAAATGAATCCAATTCCAATGATTCCTTTTTTCCTTTGCTTTTCTCTTTTATATTCTTGCTTCTGTTTTTCTTCCAAATTACGCAGCCTGATTATCTTAGCCTCGATATCATTCTGTTTTTGATCAGACATGGATTGTCTCCTTTCCTGAATCTGTTAACCATTAATTAAGCTTGCCGCCAACTTATTTCGTGTTTAATGCTTTCACCGAAACCTCCGATATGGCTGATGCTACCTTTCCTATCCCCGTCAACTTAATCATATAAACGCCTTTTGCACCCCCTGCTTCAATTCCTTTATCTCTGATCTGCAGTTTCAGATTTAATCCTCTATAATACTTACTGCCAAATGACAGACCATAAACGGATTCTCCAATATAATTTCCATCAGATAGTTTTTTACTAACAAGATAGATCTTTTTATACCCCAAGTCTATTCCATTACCATAAAATTCTGTACCTGATTTTAATTGTTCATCAGTCCCGGAACCTGGTAGGTATACAGCATTCTTTGATCCACTCATATCATCAAAAATGAGCCGGTTATCATCCTTAGGATCAAGATATACTTCTGTTCCTTCAGTAAACCAACCTGCATTAGCACCGGCTACAATTTTACCGGAAACCTTTGTTTCTCCTTCCGATAACCGGTAAAATACACGCACATCCTCTCCATACATAACATAATTAGTAATATCATCCATAATTGTTGTAATTGCTTCTTCATTATTCCAAATCACAGTTTCTGTAAGATATATTTTACTTCCAGAAGATAAAATCAATGTAACTCCTAAAAAAAATATTGACATAATTGACATGGCAACAATAAATTCTACTATAGTGAAACCACGCTTCTGAATTATTTTACACTTTATATTCATCACCTTCTCCATATTAATACACATATATCAGTTATCTTCAATTGTATAAATATATGCGTTTCCACCTGAAACGGCAGCTTCCGTCTTTACAAGTTCTTCATATCTGTAGAAAGCTTTATTGTTAATAAGAATAACACTTGGAATACTGCCTCCATTTATTGATGCTACATCAATCACTCCCGTACCTAAAGCTGTATTATCAGCAAGTATTATATTTTCTTTATTTATATTGTTCATATACATAACAACATTAAATGCAGAAGCACTTTTTGTGACAGATGTAGAATAGTCCTTCTCAACTGTTTTGCTAAATATTCTTTCCCACTCACTGGATACTACAGACGATTTACGAAATAGTATAGTAGCACTAGTGATACTTAAGGAGAAAAAGATAATTACTATTGTCAAAACAGCAAAAGCACATAAAGTCTCAATTAAGATTGAACCTTTTCTATTAAATATTAATTTTTGTATTTTTCTGTACATATTAGGCCTCCATTCATAATTATGATGTATATATCTTTCCAGTGTATTTATTCAGCTGCCATTTCATATTTACATAATCTTGTGGTGTATCAATAAAAGACCCATCAGGATTCTTATTCTTATCTGCAGAACAGTAATAATCTGCTGTAATGCGGTATTCCATATTTTTGAGCATAATACGGTATTCTGCTTTTAAACGGTCACCAATTTTAATATAATTTTTTTGATCATCCGGAAGCATCTGTCCTGGTCCCTGTGGTTCATATTTAACTGACATTTCCACAAAAATCTTCCCGAGATCATTTTGAATGAATGTATTATCCAGATATCGATCATTACCGGTTAAATCCTTTCCTAAATTAAATTGAAAATTATACTCTTTCGCATAATTGATTAATTTTCCAGTAACATCTGTACTAATCATATTTTTTATAGTCTGTGCGACCTGTTGATTTAATTTTCCATCTTCTATGGTTTTAGTTGCATCATCAACTAAGGCTGTTGCATACAAATATAGCTGATCCTGTTTTTGACGAACATAAGTACTCTGATATCTGTAACTGGCAACCAAAAGAATACTGCCTGCAAATGCCATTAACAGCAGCATTAATGCCAATGCCGTTGGAACGGTAAATCCTTTCTTATTTAGCATGCTCCTCCTACCTTCCATTTTTCACTTTATAACAGTATTGTTTTTTCCTGCTGCATCATCCTTTCCACAAGATCCTGCTTGTAATTTCTTGCAACAGGTAATTTTTCTCCAGTAATTAGGTAAAGTTCCCCTTTGTCTATGCAGTCAACGTAATTCAAATTAACAATATAGCCTCTGTGGATTCTGACAAAATTATTATTCTTTATACTTTGTTCTACATTTTTCAGACTTTCATAAAAAGAAATTTCTTGTTTATCCAGGCAACAAATCTGTGTCACCCTATGTTCTACTTTTAAATAAACTATACGGTTTAAACTTATCCTGTTTACCTTTCCGTTTTGAGTAAAACATAGATAATTACGTTTCTTCTCAATAATACGTCTAAAACATTTCATGATTACGTCTTCAAATTTTCCATGTGTGACTTCCTTTTCTACAAAATAGTAAAAAGGATTCACTTGGAAAGAATCCAATATATTTTCTATCTCTGCCCCTAAAAAAATAATTTCAGCTTCACAATCATTTTTTCTAAAGGTCCTTGCTATATTAATTCCCCTGATATACCTGTATTCCCACCCAATAAAAATCATATCAAGTGTTTTTGCCCTATCTTCTTCACAAAAAAGTGCTTCTTTACCACTTTCATAAACAGCAATATCAACACTATACCCATTCATACCAGCGTAATAGCTAATCAAATATTTATATGATTCCATCATACACTCATTTTCATTGCACATTAAAATATTGATATTTTGGTCGTACAATTCTTGAAACTTATTTTCTCTATCTTTCATAGCCTCATTTCTTCCCGATTTCTTTAAGACATTATTTTATCAAAAAATAGTACTTTTATTGCTCTTTATGTACTGAATAGAAAATTTATCGACATATTTTTATGATTTCCAATAAAAATAGTGAATCCAATTCTCCTTAACCCTGTTTTAATACATAAAACCTGCTTTTTAATACAATTCCATGCATTGATTTTTTATATATGGTATTTTTGTATTATCAATTTTAAGTTCTGTTTTCATTTCATGCCATCAAATATTATGATTCAATTGCACATCAAATTTGAATTATATATGCTATTTATTAATTTTTTGATAAATAATGTTAAAATACAAAAGGAGTAAAAAGTTTATGAATCTAGAAAATCTTAAAGAATCAAAAGATAACAAAATTATGCAAGTGCAAGATGTTAATTCACAGCAAAAAAAAGACGAACAGTCAATTTCAGAAAGAAATGTGGTTGATAATGCACAGGAAAACTCCGTGATACAGAAAAAAGAACTTCTTAATATGAAGGACTTACTCCCAGTAGAATCCAACTCAGAAAAAAAACAAGATCTTCCACAAAATAATAGTGAATTGGACAAAGAAATATCAAAAGATACTGAAGCCAATAAACCTTTTTCTACCGTCCAGGATATTACCTCTAGATCTCCAAAATATGATCCCGAAAGAATGAATAACCATATCCAGAATTTAATTAAAGAAAAGAAGGCTCATTTAAAAAAGATTGCTAATTTAGAAGACCAGGTAAATCAGTTAAGAAAGGATTTAACAAATAATACACGTGTCCCAAAAACAGAAAAAATGATTGACATTTTTTCCACTGCACAGGAAAACGCAGAAAAATACTTCGATAATATTAAAAATCTTGCAGATACAGAGATGGAAAAAGCAAAAAAAACTGCGGATGAAACCATAAGCAAGGCAAACGAAAAAGCGCATCAGGTATTATCTTTAGCTGAAAAAAAAGCACTTTATATACAGGAGAAAGCATCTGAGCAGGCATTAGAACTTCAGAAAAAAAATGGAATTATGATGCAGGAAACCGAGCGTTATAAATCTTCTATCGAGGCTCAGTTGAATGAAGCAAAAGCCAAAATTGAAACTTCTGAAAACCAGGCAGTTGAAAAAGCTGAACGTATTATAATTAAAGCAAAAGAAGACGCAGCAAATATATTAACAGAAGCAAATATGAAGCTGGAATTAGCGAATAAAAAACATGACCAGATTATCTTCCGTGCTGAAGACCAGGTAGAACATATCGTAAGCTGCGCCCGCACAGAGTATGAAGGGCTTCGTTCCCTGATCGACAAGAGTTCACTTCAATATATTGAATTATGTAAAGAATTATCTGACTTTGACTATCTTTACAGCTTTACAGAAACAATAAATACCCAGTCTGAAGAAAATGAAGATGATTCAGAATCAGACAGCGTTGATACAAAAGAGAATTAAGATCATATTATAATGGAAGAGTCGTTTTTTGACGGCTCTTTTTTGTTAAAATAACTTAGGAATCCCTTATATGCTTCCAAAAAATTAAAATTTTAGTTCTTATGTGCGCCTTTTTTACATATATATTGTACAAAATCATTCTGGGAGGAATTCATGGCATGCAATCAAAATGTAGCCTCTGAAGAGTTTGCGGACTTCATTATTTCAAATAGCAGCTTTAGTCTAAATGATACTCTTCAGAACAATCCCTCTACATGCGGGGATTATATTGACAGCCAATTTTCAATCATATATGTTCCCATGCAGGAAGCAGCACCAATTACTTCTGAAAGATATACATATTATACGATACCTAATCTTTATACTACCCTGGATACGTCCAGCATGGAAGCCTCCGGTATATTAGGTACCATTGAACAGCCTCTTCTGAACCTGCGGGGTCAGGGAACGATTATTGGTTTTATTGATACCGGAATCGACTATCAAAATCCATTATTTCGCCATTCGGACGGCAGATCCCGCATTTTGGGAATCTGGGATCAGACCTTGCCATCCTTGGAGATTACCCAGAATTTACCTCCGGGAATACCCGGGATTACCGTAAATGATACCATCATTTATGGAACAGAATTTACGAATGCTCAAATTAATGAAGCTTTGGAATCTGAAAATCCACTGGATGTAGTACCCAGCACAGACTCTACCGGACACGGCACCTTTCTGGCTGGTATTGCCGCAGGATCAGAATCTGAAAATGCAGATTTCATCGGAGCTTCACCGGAATGTAATATTGTCGTAGTAAAGCTGAAGCCGGCAAAGCAGTATTTACGGGATTTCTACCTGATACATGATTCTGCTGAGGCATATCAGGAGAATGATATTATGATGGGGATTAAATATCTGACGCTTATCTCTGTGCAATATAGAATGCCCCTTGTGGTCTGTCTGGGATTGGGAACCAACACCGGAAGCCATGAAGGTACCTCACCCCTTGGACTGCTGTTAAGAAGATTAAACTTAACCACCGGATTTGCATCTGTTGTAGCAGCTGGTAACGAAGTCGGCATGTACCATCATTTTCAGGGAAACATTCAGGCGGACATGGAATATGAAGATGTGGAATTAACGGTAGCTCCAGATGAAAAAGGGTTTACCGCCGAGTTATGGGCATCTCCGCCAGAACTTTATACTGTTGGATTTGTATCGCCTACTGGTCAAATAATACAACGCATTCCTTTAAATGAGGATAGGGATACCTTTGTAACTTTCACATTGGAAAATACACAGATTACCGTACATTACGTCATTTCAGAAATGGGTTCGGGCAGCCAGTTTATCACTATGCGGTTTCAGTCACCTACGCCCGGCAGATGGCGAATACGTGTATTTAATTACCTATTTATCAGAGGCAGTTATCATATATGGCTGCCCATTACAGGATTTATTTCGCGGGAAACTGTTTTTATAACTCCCAATCCATTTACAACCATTACAGAACCCGCAAATGCCTATAGTTGTATCACAGTAAGTGCCTATAACCATCGGGATGGCAGCCTTTATATTCATTCTAGCTATGGTAACAACCGTATTCAATTTGAGAAACCAAATCTGGTTGCCCCCGGAGTCAACGTATATGGTCCTGCCTTGTCTGGCAGACCCTCTGACTCCAGTATACCAATGACATATCAGACCGGAACTTCTGTGGCTGCAGCACATGTTGCAGGGGCATCCGCCAATCTGATGACCTGGGGCATAGTACAGGGACATAATCTGGGTATGAACGCAAACTCCATTAAAATTTATTTAATCCGCGGTGCTGACCGAATTCCCATCCATGTTTATCCAAGCCGGGAGTGGGGGATGGGAAGACTCAATCTCTATCAGACAATTCTCAGGCTTCGGGAATAAAAAAAGAAAAATATCGTTGAACACAAAAATCACCCCGTTATTCTTTAATTGATAACGGGGTGATTTTTCTTATTGTTTTTGGGGATAATTTATTTATTTACATCAGGATGTTTTTTCTTTTTATTAATCTATATAGCTTCTTATAGCAACGTATAACTTCTCTTTTGTCTTTACCGGATACCAGCCTTTTACCGTATACGCTCTCGTCAAACATCTGCCCGATTACCATGCAGTCATATCCATATCCCCGTTCAACTATATGAATTAAATCATTACTTGCCAGTATAGTTTTTTTATTCATTTCCTTTAATATGATCTTCCATAATCTATGGTATACTTTCTTTACAGCCTGCTCATTTGTACAAATTAATATTCTGCACCGGAACCAAACCTCATTTCCTAATTTCCGGATAATCATGATAAGACTCAGAACAATTGAACAACATGCAATGACAACCAGTATATTCTGAAAACTGATCGTTTCCCACCATTTTGCAGCCGAAGCTCCCGTTTTATCCTCGTATTCCTGGCTCAATGATACGGTAGGCTCAAAAATCGTCCATCCCAGACCTCGAATAAATATTTCCACAAATGCATGGGAGTTTTTCGCCCTGACAACATATGCTCCTTTTTCCTCATCATATTCGCTGGCCTTAAAACCTTCCATATATCTGACATTCAATCCAAGGGTCTGCGCCATTAATGCCATGGAAGTGGCATATTGGGCACATGCTCCACGCTTACTGTTCTCCATAAAATACTCCGGTCCGAGATCCGGCGGTACATATGAGGCATCATAGATATAATCGCCTTCATGAAAATATCTTTCCAGCGCTTTTGCTTTATCATAATCCGTTTTGGAATCTGATGTGATTTCCAATGCCTTTTCTTTTATGTAATCCGGATAAAAATCAAACTGTCTTTTAATATGATCCGAATAGGCAAAAGAAAACGCTTCATAGTAGTCCACATATTCATCGTCAAATACTTTTATCAGCCTGTCATAAGCATCTCCATTTAGTTCCGATAAAAATTTCAATATCTTATCTGGATCTGTCAGTTCATTCTTCATATATTTTACTGTGTAAGGGTATGATACACTTCCATTGATCGCCATCATTTTGTTCACGTCCCATAACACCGGCTGCTGTAAATCCTGTGAAAATTTTCCCTCATAAGAATACGGCGGATGAGGCAGCATGGTTAAATTCATTTCAGGTTCCACAGAAACCGTTTTTTCAACAGAATTAATTGCTTTTGAGAGTTCTGGCTGTACACCTGGAAAGCTTTGTTTCAGCTCTTTTTTATTTAGTAAAATCTCATCTATTTTAGCATATAATTCTTCCATATTAAAAGGATTCTGCTGAATATCCATCGCTTCAAATCCATCGCTTTCTTTCATTTCCCAGCTATGATTATCCCAGTTATAAAAGGTATAAAACTGGCGTTCCAGATAAAGCGGTTCATCGGAATACACATAGAGTAAAATCTGATCATCCATGTCTTCTTTTCCACTGCTGTTTGCCGATTGTTTGTTCAGGTGTCCCAGATTTGCATTTGAATTTACATCCATCTGAAACATAACCAGTGTCCGGAATTCCTCTCCAAAGGGTGCCAGATTTCCTTTCGGCATTAGAGAAGCCGGAACAATAAGAATACCCAGAAGCAAAAATGCATACCACTTGTACTCCTTTGTGATAATATACGTATAATTGTTCTCTTCCCGCATCTGGCGGCAATGCAGGATTGTCATAAAATACATGAAGCAAAGGGTTATGATATAGACATGGGAAAATATTCTTCCAACCTTAAGAAAAAGCAGCATCGGCATAATTACAATCAAAAAATTGAGCAGACTATTTTGCATTACATTGGAGCAGTAATAAACCAATGATCCGATCACAAAACAAATGATCACGCTGATTCCTGCCTGCAAAAATATATTGGTTGTATATACGCCGCCAAAAATAATGTCTTTGAATTCATTCACCGTTTTACCAGCTGCCATGCAGCATACCCATACGGTGATAAATACAGTCGCAATGCCCAGACAATAATATAGCGTTCCCCTTCTGGAACCGTTTTCTTCAATAAAATAAAAGAAGCAAAACAGCGCTGCCTGAAATACCAAAACAACAATACTCCAGATCAGAATATTCTGTATGTACAAAGTCAGAATGATACCGCAGACAAATGTTGCATATACAAGCGGCACTCCATTCTTTTTCATTGTGTTCAGCATAAGTGATTCCTTTCTTCTAATATCAGGTAAGTCTCTCCAAATGAAATTCTTCCGTAATCAGAAACATATCCGGCGCAGTATACAGATTCTCTCCTCCGATTACCGTTATTACCTGATTTCCCTGACTTTTTATCTGCTGTATCTGGGATTTCATCATCTCGTTCATGCCAGCCGTAAAGATAATAAATCCACCTCTGCTATTAAGCAGCATATCATCCAGATCCAAACTACGTTGGTTTCCATGCACAAACTGAAAACGCGACATTCTCCATTGCAGAGCCCCCAGATCCTCCATTGCATTTAATGATATCTGCTGGAGTTCTCCTTCTAAATAGCAAAACAGTTCACATCCTGATCCAGTTTCTATAAATTCCTTTATTGTTCCCAGCATCCCTTCAAGAACCCGTTGTTCCTTATAGATTATCTGACTTCTCTGGATCTCCGGCCAGGCATCCGGATCCACATATGCATCCAGAATAAAGACCGGTGGCGCATACATGGCATAGTCATCCAAACGCAGCATATATTTTCCTCTGCGCTCTGATAATTTCCAGTTAATTCTCTTGATAGGATCTCCCGGCTGATATTCCCGGTATTCATATCCTGGCATAGCCGATCTCTGATCTATGCTTTCTCTGGATTCTTTTTCATCCTGGGCATCATCGGCTATCCGGACACAGCTCCATATACTCTCATCTTCAATCAATACATCCGGGATATCCGGTACAATTTTGATTGTTTTTTTTATCTTATCATTATCAGCAACCGCTTCCTGAAAACTGATAAATCCAAATAAATCTGTAACCGTTATATATGCTGCTTTCAGTTTACTCTCTCCCCACATTACCGCCTGATATTCTTTGTCATATGACAGGCTCTGCCTGCCGCCAATAGATAAGTGAAAGCGATCCTCGGCTTCATATTGAATATGATTATCTTCATTTAAGATCACTTCCAGCCCAAGTACCGGCGGCAGGCTATGATTCGTTACGGTAACCGATATTTTCCCTTTCTCACCTTTGAGAAGAACTGTTTTCTGAACATCTATGGAAACTTCAAGCTTCTTCACTACTGCAAACGCACCTCCGATAGACAGGATAGGCGCCGCCAGATACATCCCTAAGAAAACCAGTGAAAAATCCATATTGATCAACAAGCCGATGATGAGAATTCCAAGACCGGTAAGTAAATATTCTTTTAATTTATATATCTTAATTTTTCCCATAATTTTTACTTTTCTATGATGTCACTGAAATGTTTTCCAGTAAATAGTTAATAAATGACCTGGAATCCTTAAATTTCACCTTCCCTTTTCTGGAAAGGATCATACGATGAGCCAGGATATCCACTGCAATCGCCCTTACATCATTGGGTGTTGCATAGTCACGGTCATCCATATAAGCCAGCCCTTTTGCAGCTTTATAGAGACTGATGCTCCCTCTGGGACTGATTGCCAGAGAAACATTCTCATTTGATCTGGTTGTCTGAACCAGATCCAGGATATATTTTTTCACCTCATCCTGGACGCGGACCTGTTCAACCTTCTGCTGTATCTCTATTACATCTTCCATATTCCATACCGGATTTAAACCGGCTTTGATACCTCTTTCACTGTTCTTATCTAAAATCTCCATCTCACTGGCCTGATTAGGATACCCGATAGATAATCTCATAAAAAAACGGTCCATCTGAGCCTCTGGCAAATGATAAGTGCCATAGTTTTCGATGGGATTCTGAGTCGCAAATGTTAAAAAAGGATTGGGCAGAGGATACGTTTTCCCATCTATGCTGATTTGATTCTCTTCCATAACCTCCAATAAACCCGACTGTACTTTTGGTGATGCCCGGTTGATCTCATCCGCCAGCAGAAAATTGCAGTTGACTACCCCCTCCCGATACACCATTTTCTTTGTCACCGGATCAATCATTGTATAACCTATAATATCTGAGGGCATAATATCCGGCGTCAGCTGTAAGCGGTGGAATACGCCGGAAACAGACTGTGATAAGGCAAGTATTAACTGCGTTTTACCCGTTCCCGGCACATCCTCAATCAAAACGTGTCCATTGCAAAGCATTGCCAGAACCACTTTAAGGACCGGGAGTTTTTTCCCGATGATTACCTGTTCTATGTTGCCGATTAATTGTACTATTTTTTGATTCATAATTTATGCCTCCTGTATATCGCAGGTCTTGCCTGCGATACTAATGCTTTAAAATGCTTCTTCCGCAATATCAAAGAACGGACTTAAAAAATACTCTAACAGCCGAACCCTGTCTACAGAAATTTCTATACTACCGCTCATTCCCGGTAGGACAGGCATTTTCTTTTTCTTTTCCTGTAATTCAATTTTTATGGTATACACTGCCTGTCCTGTAGATTCGTCTACAATAGCATTTGGTGCTATATATACCACTTTTCCTGATAGTCCACCATATTTCTGAAAATCATATGTATCTAATTTCACCAAAACTTTTTGTCCCTTTTCTACTTTAGACCTGTATTTGTTTTCTACTGTTGTAACGATATTGCAATTAGTTTCTTCGGGAACAATTTCCGCAATATTAGTGGACACATCTAAATACGCTCCTATTGTATTATAATTTGCCTTTAATATAGTTCCAGAAACAGGTGCTTTGATACTAAATTCTGACTTTTTATCTTCAAATCCATCTAATTGCTCTTTCATATTAGCTATGCTTTTACGAATCTGATTTTTTTTCGTTATTAAATCCAGTTCAGCTTTTTTTTCAGTTTGTTCCCATTCATAAACGGTATCTTTTTTTTCTTTTTCAGACTTTTCTATCGCTTCTTTACAAGATTCAATTTCGTTCAGTATATAATCCCCATTTAATTCAAAATCTATATCATACAGGCTATCATATTCAAATTGTAATTCTTCTATTTTCATCTGAGAGTTTTCCACATCTGCATCCAGATCATTTAATCTTTGTTCATATTCCTTCTGCTTTTTATCCTGTTCCTCCCAATAGATCTGCTCTCTCTGCTTTAACTCCTCTTTTTTTCCATTATCCAAATTACATTTCTCGATTTCATCATATGCTGTCATTCTTTTTAATTTTCTGACTACAATGGATTTCTCAATCTTTTCCAATGCCATATTCTGCTCGATTTCGGTTTTGCCTTTCTCTGTATCATTATTTTCCATTGTCAGAATTACGTCACCTTCATTTACAAAATCACTTTCCTTTTTGTGAATAGCCAGTATCTTACCGCTTAGTTTTGTATTCACAATCTGTACCCCGTCTACCAGTGCCGCCTGTCCCCTGGTATTCACCTTGACATCTATATGAAAGAAATAAGATAAAGCAGCGACACCTGCAATAAATAATGCAATAATGATAATAATAATACTTCCAAGAGGATTTGCGGGTTTTTCTATGATTTCAAGTGAAGATGGTAAAAAATCATATTTTAAATCTTTTTTCTTCATCATACGCTACCATCCTGTTGTTTCATTAAGTATCCATAAAAACTATTTTCCATATTCAAAAGATTTTGCGGTGTATCATATTCTATTATCCTTCCTTTATCCAGTGACATAATATAGTCACAATAACGAAGTGTGGATAATCTATGAGCAATGAATAATACTGTTCTGCCCTGACAAATCTCTTTTAAGTTATTTTGTATGATTCTTTCTGATTCATAATCAAGAGCAGATGTGGCTTCATCAAAAATGAGTATTTTCGGTTTCTGCATTAGTGCCCTTGCAATTGCTATTCTTTGTTTTTGTCCCCCTGACAGACCTACACCCTGCTCCCCTACAATTGTATTGTATCCATCCTGTAATTGAACTATAAACTCATGCGCACCTGATATCCTGCTCACTCTTTCTATTTCAAGGAAATCCGCACCTGGATTATTGACTGCTATATTCTCAATTAAAGTACCATTAAATATAAAATTCTCCTGTAGTACCATTCCTATCTGCCGGCGAAGCCAAAATGGATTAACATTACAAATATCGATATCATCAATAAAAACCTTACCTTCTTCCGGTACATATAACCTTTGAATTAATTTTGACAGTGTAGATTTTCCTGATCCGCTCCTTCCTATTACTCCGACAATTTTTCCTACCGGAATATTAAAAGATATTTCCTTTAGTACAAGCGGCTGATTCAACAGATAACGGAAAGATACGCCTTCAAAGCGAATACTTCCTTTTATTTCCGGCAAATAACCATTTTTTTCATCTAATTGATTCTCCACAGGATTTTTAAAGATATCACTTACCCGCTTCGTTGACATACTCACCTGCTGATAATCCTGCCACATTTGTATAAAGCGCAGAACGGGATTCGATATTCTGGACGCTATCATACGAAATGCAACCAATTCACCAACGGTCAGTTTTCCATCCATAACAAGAGTTGCACCAATTGATATAACCATTACATCCTGAAGTTTTTGTAAAAAACTCACTGTATTATTCGCTATAAAAACCAATTTAGAGGTTAATAAATTCGTCTTCGTATATTCGGCTGCGATATCCCCCCACTTCTTTTCCATCTTTGGTTCAATTGCAAACGACTTAATAGTATGTATCCCATTCATGGACTCTACTAAAAACGACTGCATATCGGCTCCGTAATGAAATTTTTGATCAAGCCTATTTTTAAATAGCGGGGTTACTATTGCATAAATAACCCCAATCACAGGTACAATTGCAAGCACAATATAAGATAACGTCTTGCTATAAAAAAACATAATAATTATATACACAAAAACAAATATTAAATCGAGCAGTGAAGTCAAAGGTGCTCCTGTTAAAAAGGTACGGATATTTTCAATTTCTCGTACCCTTGCAATTGTATCCCCAACTCTTCTGCTTTCAAAATATGCCATTGGTAATCGAAAAAGATGTTTAATAAGTTTCATATTAAGTATCATATCAATTCTATTGGTAGTATGCGTAAAGACATAATCTTTAGCCATACTTAATACCATTTCCACAATCATAGAAAAAATCAAAATAACGGTCAACGCAATGAGCGTTGACACGTTATTACCAGTTAATACCTTATCAACTGTAAATTGAATAAAAAATGGTAAAAATAGTCCAATGATCTGCAATGTTAAATATGCAATCAAAATTTGCACCAATATTCCCTTAAACCTGCCAATCACCCTCAAAAACCAGGCAAATCCTATTTTTTCCTCTTGTGCTTTTATTCCTTTTTTCTTGATTAGTATGACAGTTTTGTTCCATGATTCACAAAATTCCTGTAATGAAATTTTATTAGGTTTTCCAGCCATAACATCCAAAATAAAGACATCTTGTTCTTGTATATTCACAACTATATTCGTTACATTATTTTTATTTATATACAAAAATGGCGTGTTAATCTTACTCAATTGCTTCTTTTTTAACCGTATATAAGCACACTTAACACCAAATTTTTTACAGATAAGTAAATAGTCATTTTTCGTAAGATCCGTCTGTTCCTCCAGGTGGAATTCATGTATGAGTGTTTCTGCATTTACCTTTATTTCATTAAACTCAAGCATTGCCAGGAAAGGTTTTATGTTATCATAAATGTCTAAACTCATGAATGCCTCCCTAGACTGCTGCACTTTTGAAAATATCTATATACTGCGTCTCTTCTTTTTTCGTATTATACGTCGTATACAGTGCCTGATCCTGACTGCTGCTATTGTACGTTTGTATCATTAGAGATACTAGCTTGCTGGTGTCTGTTGCTGTGTCTGAGTAAGTGGATGTTGAGTTTAACGATGTCAGTGTATTAAATAATGTATCAATATTAGTTACTGTGCCATATGAAAATTCTATATTTTCAATTTGGTATGTGCTCCCATACATATAGTTTTGAATTAATATTTCATCTGACCCCACAATCAGTGCTATTCCATTTCCTCTCTTCTCTATCCGGATATCCTCTATCGAAATTCCTTCCCCGAACTTTATGGTATCATTCCCTGAATCATCGTTTATTATATCTTTTCCAAATCCTTTTTCAAACTCATATACATCATCTCCGGCTCCTCCATAAAGCGTATCGTTTCCTCTTCCACCATTTAGTTCATCATCTCCGGCTCCTCCAGATAGGATATCATTCCCTTCTCCTCCTTCCAGTACGTCTGATCCCTGGCTTCCTGTTATCCTGTCGTCTCCCGCTCCTCCATTCATATAGCTTTCAATATGTATCGCCTCCATCACGTCATTTCCAGCTGTTCCTTTTAGATTCCTTGCCATTTCCTTTAAACTATACCGGCTTCCATCTGACAGTTCCACATTTTCTATTTGGTATGTGCTTCCATACATATAGTTTTGGATTAATATTTCATCTGCCCCCACAATCAATGCTATTCCATTTCCTCTCTTCTCTATTCGGACATCCTCTATCGCAATATCTTCCCCGAACTTTATGGTGTCATTCCCTCCGTCTTCACCAATTATATCTCTTCCAAATCCTTTTTCAAACACATATACATCATCCCCGGCTCCTCCATAAAGCGTATCGTTTCCTCTTCCACCATTTAGTTCATCGTCCCCGGCTCCCCCTGAAAGGATATCATTCCCTTCTCCTCCTATCAGTACGTCTGATCCTTGGCTTCCTGTTATCCTGTCGTCTCCCGCTCCTCCATTCATATAGCTTTCAATATGTATCGCCTCCATCACGTCATTTCCAGCTGTTCCTTTTAGATTCCTTGCCATTTCCTTTAAACTGTACGGGCTTCCATCTGATAATTCCACATTTTCTATTTGGTATGTGCTCCCATACATATAGTTCTGGATTAATATTTCATCTGTCCCCACAATTAGTGCTATTCCATTCCCTCTCTTCTCTATCCGTATATCCTCTGTCGCTATATCTTCCCCGAACTTTATGGTGTCATTCCCTTCGTCTTCGCCAATTATATCTCTTCCAAATCCTTTTTCGAACACATATACATCATCACCAGCTCCTCCATAAAGTGTATCGTTTCCTCTTCCACCATTTAGTTCATCGTCTCCGGCTCCTCCAGATAAGATATCATTCCCTTCTCCTCCTTCCAGTACGTCTGATCCCTGGCTTCCTGTTATCCTGTCGTCTCCCGCTCCTCCATTCATATAGCTTTCAATATGTATCGCCTCCATCACGTCATTTCCAGCTGTTCCTTTTAGATTCCTTGCCATTTCCTTTAAACTATACCGGCTTCCATCTGACAGTTCCACATTTTCTATTTGATATGTGCTTCCATACATATAGTTTTGAATTAATATTTCATCTGACCCCACAATCAGTGCTATTCCATTTCCTCTCTTCTCTATTCGGATATCCTCTAACGCAATATCTTCCCCGAACTTTATGGTGTCATTCCCTCCGTCTTCGCCAATTATATCTCTTCCAAATCCTTTTTCGAACACATATACATCATCACCAGCTCCTCCATAAAGTGTATCGTTTCCTCTTCCACCATTTAGTTCATCGTCTCCGGCTCCTCCAGATAAGATATCATTCCCTTCTCCTCCTTCCAGTACATCTGATCCTTGGCTTCCTGTTATCCTGTCGTCTCCCGCTCCTCCATTCATATAGCTTTCAATATGTATCGCCTCCATCACGTCATTTCCAGCTGTTCCTTTTAGATTCCTTGCCATTTCCTTTAAACTATACCGGCTTCCATCTGACAGTTCCACATTTTCTATTTGATATGTGCTTCCATACATATAGTTTTGAATTAATATTTCATCTGACCCCACAATCAGTGCTATTCCATTTCCTCTCTTCTCTATTCGGATATCCTCTAACGCAATATCTTCCCCGAACTTTATGGTGTCATTCCCTCCGTCTTCGCCAATTATATCTCTTCCGAATCCTTTTTCAAACACATATACATCATCTCCGGAGCCACCATAAAGAGTATCATTCCCTTCTCCTCCTTCCAGTACGTCTGATCCCTGGCTCCCCATTATCCTGTCGTCTCCGGCTCCTCCATACATATAGCTTTCTATATGTATGGCCTCCATCACGTCATTTCCAGCTGTTCCTTTCAGATTCTTTGCCATTTCGTTCAAACTATACCGGCTTCCATCTGTTAGTTCCACATTTTCTATTTGATATGTGCTCCCATACATGTAGTTCTGGATTAATATTTCATCTGACCCTACAATCAGTGCTATACCATTTCCTCTCTTCTCTATTCGAATATCCTCTAACGCAATTCCTTCTCCGAACTTTATGGTGTCATTCCCTGAATCATCGTTTATTATATCTTTTCCAAATCCTCTTTCGAACAGATACACATCGTCTCCCGCTCCTCCATAAAGTGTGTCATTTCCTAGCCCACCTTCCAAAATATCATCCTTAGTAGTCCCTTGAATAATATCATCATTTTCCGTACCACCAATATAATTATCACTTAATCGAGAAATAATCATATTGTCCAGCCACTCTAAATCCCCAAAAGCAGACGCCAAATCATCAAAACCAGCTATTCCCATTTTCTCTAAATATTTAACATACCTGGCAATATCCTCAATAATAAGTTTGGGATTACTTTCTCCAAACAAAGAAACTTTTATATAATTTAAAAAACCTTCAACGTCAATCCTTCTTATCCCATCCTCACCTACTTTAATCTTTATTACATTCTTATATTTTTTTAACGTCGTCTGTCCAAGTATTTCACAATAATAAAGTTCTAAATAATCTTTATAACTTTTCATTAAACCCGGCGCCGCCAAAGAATTAGGATCTGATCCATTTGCTCCCTGATATTTTCTCCCCATCAGACATTCAATAATTGCAAGTTTTTTTCCATTAAAAAACTGCCCCCTGGAATCATCCACAATATCTTCCGCCACGCACATTATCTCCAACATTTTTTCTAATGAATCCATACGTGCCTTTTCACTTCCTGACTGTAAAAAGTTTTCCATCAAAGCCGCCAATCTTCCAGTTGTATCGAGTGCCATTGATTTATGTAAAGAATACACATTTCCAATAGAACGTACATCAGGCAGAGACTTAATATAATCAGAAATTTCTATCTGAACGTTTTTATCTGACGTATCATGTAAGCGAGCATCTACCCACAACTCTCCGGTCTGCCCTTTTTGACCATTCGAAAATATGAATTCAGCAGTATTTCCTAAAACCACACCATCGGTAAGCTGTTGATTCGTGTACTTATAATTTAATATAATTTCTGAAACGCCTGCTGATTCTATATTAACAAGCTCATCTACATCCGAAAACCCATCCTGGTTTTTGTCAATCCATATTAATAATTCTTTGTAAATAGCATCCTGCTGATTTATTTTTCCATCTTTGTTATCATCATACTCTGCCAAAGCCTCAAATCCGTTCTTTGCAGATTTCCCGTTTTTAAGAATTGTATGTTCTGAAAATAACTCATTTCCATTTTCAATAATACCATCCTTATCTTTATCCAGTGCTAAAAATGCATCACCACCGCTTATCCAATTTATCTTTTCAGCTAGTCCATTATTATCCAGATCAAAGTATACACCATCCTCTATGGACGTCACTTTAAATCCATCTCCATTCATATCTAAAGATAAAGGATCCACCTTTTTTTTCTCTTCCTGCTGTATATTCTGTATAATTTGATTGGTATTTAAACTGTAATTAGCATCAACGCTTGTTCCATTATCCTTATTTTTCTCGTTATAGATTTTTTCATAGTTAGAGGCAAATTCCTTGGCTGTATCTTGTAGTTCATTTTTCATACTATTCAATTGGTCTATAAACTTACTCGCATCCATTACACCTGCTTTTTCTAATTCTTTGTAAAAATTTATCATTTCATTAAATTTATTATTATCAAATTTACTAAGTTCACTATTCACTCCACTTAAAATAGAGTCCAATGTATCCATTAGTTCATTCAACTGTTTATTTCGTTCACAAACGGCAGTATTGATGTTACTTAATATATCCAACATATCCTGCCCTATTTGTAATGGATATGTTATTATATCTCTAAACGGTCCGGCAAAGTATCCTATTGCGGACTCTGCCAGCGAGAAGAAGCTGCCTGTTTTAGAAATCATATCATCTACATAAGCTTTTCTTTTATCTGGATCGTTAAGATCATATTCCAAATTATTGTCAGAAATTAGATTAAAAATATCTGCGCTAGTATTAATGCATTTCTCAACAGATGTTACTTTATCTGTTACATTACTTATTACTTGTAAATCATTTTCATCAAATAACGATTTATATTTTCCCGCGGTAACAAACACTGCTACTTTATCAACTTTGATTATTTTGCCGAGAGCATCTGTACAATCACCATATGCATCTTTTATTTGTTTTAGTTTATCAAAAAATAATTTTTCTGAACCTTCTCCAGTCTGGCCAGCTAATTTTTTTAAATCCTCATACATTTTTTCAATATTACTTATCGTGTCCATAACTAATCCCTTTCTTTTCACTTTAGAATATGATTTACTTATAACCGCATTATTCTTCTTTTATATATTTAATTAATCCTTTAATTATAGCGAAATAAGTCTAAAATAGTTATATAATGTATTGAATAGTCGATTTTATGTAATATATTTTTCGAACCTAATGCAAAGGACCTAATGTAAAGAAAATAATTCACAGCATTCTACACTAACTAAAAAAACATTCCTACCCTAAAATTGGTTAGCCCAGTTTAATGAAATCAGCATAAAAAGCAAGAGAGCAAAACAACTTTAGCCAAGTTATTTTGCTCTCTCCTAACATTTCCCCTATATCAAAACCCGTTCTTCCATCGCCAGCATCGCCGCCTGCCTCGCATGTATATAAGTGGTATCAAACACCGAAATCTCCGTATCCTCCTGATTCACCAACAACCCAATCTCCGTACATCCCAGAATAATTCCCTGGGCTCCTTTTTTCATAAGTCCGTCAATAATTCTTAAAAATTCCTTTTTTGATTTCTCAGAAATAATTCCCTGACACAACTCCTTGTAAATAACGGAGTTAATGATTTCCATATCCTGAAGATCAGGAACGATTACATCTACATGCTTCTCTTTCAATTTCTCTTTATAAAAGTCCTGCTGCATCGTATATTTCGTCCCTAAAAGTCCCACAGTCCTGATATCCTGTCTTCTCAGCTCTACCGCAGCCGCTTTTGCAATATGCAGAATCGGTATCTCAATTTCTTTTTCAATCTGCGGTACAACTTTATGCATGGTATTGGTGCAGATGATAATAAAATCAGCACCTCCTTTTTCCAGGCTTTTCGCGGCGTTCGCCAATATATTTCCACTCTTTTCCCATTCACCATTTGCCTGGCACTCTTCTATTTCCTGAAAATCGACACTGTATAATAAACACTTGGCAGAATGAAGACCACCTAATTTGTCTTTCACTACCCTGTTAAGGATCTGATAATATGTAACTGTGCTCTCCCAACTCATGCCTCCAATTAAACCAATCGTTTTCATTTAGAATTCCCTCCTATTAATCAGGCTTTTTGCAGCCCATTACCTGTGCGCATACGATCTGTATTTATGAACTCATAATTTTAGACGTCCCTCCGATTTCCTACTGTAAATTCTTTCCATCGGAGATATTGCATCACATTGCCATTAAAAAGTATAACTTTTAATGAAACCTGTGTCAATGCAACGCCTGTTAAATAATTATATTTTCGCTTTGACAGGTTAATTAAAAATAAGATTACAGAATTCCTTCATTGCTCTTTCGCTATACTCATAAAGCGCTGCCCGAAATATATGATCAGAAAATTGTTCCAGATCATAAGGATTCCGAAGAGCCGCTACTGCCATGGGTATTTCCAGATCTTCCAGTTTTTTGACTAGTTCTGTCTGCCCGGGATTCAAATGGGCATTTAAAGTACCTGCTACAATTGCACTGCATTTTTTTGTCTGGCTTATAATTCCTCTGATTTCGTCCTGGGTTGGATTTAAGGACATAAAAACTGCTTTACCGCCATATTTTTCTGCTAAAAAAGAGGAAAAAGAAAATCCCCGGACTGCTTCATTTTGTACCAGAGAAGTCCTTGCAGGACAGGGACCAATCCATAAGGGCATTTGTCCGACTTCCATTTTATCCGTTCCTTTTGGTTTATAGAGCGCAATGCATTCTCTGTAAAATTGGTTCATGAACTTTTTTTGCTCTGTTGTACCCACTAGATTTAAATCTATCTGAGAATCAGGCTTTTCATCTATTTGCGGATATCCCGCATATAATGCTTTATATTTCATCACCCGCTGTACCGCATCGTCTATCCTGTCCATTTCAATTCTTCCATCTTCCACCGCCTTCTTGATTTCCTGTATGGATTCATGAACTAACGATGCTGTATGAGATATAAAAATCAGATCCGCCCCTGCCCGCAGAGCCTCTACTACGCCCGCTGGTGTACCATAATACTTCTTAATAGCGTCCATTTCCATACAGTCGGTGATTACCAGACCTTTAAACTGCAGATCTTCCCGCAGCAATCCTGATATGACTTTACTGGACATTGTACAGGGAATTTTTTCAGATTCATAAGCGGGCACCAGCATATGTGCAATGGTAATTGCAGGGATGCCTGCGGCAATGGCTTTGCGAAATGGCTGAAGTTCCTCTTTCTCTAACTGTTCCCTGCTCTTATCAATAGCAGGTAATCCCAGGTGAGAATCTACATCTGTGTCTCCATGTCCGGGAAAATGCTTGCCTGAGCACAGTATCCCCGCATCCAGAAAGCCGCGCACTGCCTGTACTGCACATTTGCTGACTAATGTGGCATCATCGCCAAAACTTCTGACACCAATCACAGGATTTCGTAAATTACTGTTGATATCCAGTACCGGCGCCAGATTGAAATTAATTCCGAGAGCCTTTAATTCTTCTCCTGTGATTCTGGAACCCTGATAGATATGCTCTAAATCGGACGTTCTTCCCTGTGCCATTGCAGATGGAAGCACTGCTGTATCCTCGGGCAGCCTGGATACTACACCGCCCTCTTCATCAATGGTAAGAAAAGGCAGAAATCCCGTTTCTTCCTGAATTAACGCCCGTAATTCCCTGCACAGTTTAGCTGCCTGCTCCCTGCCCGTTATGTTATATGAGAAGAAAATAACATTCCCCACTTTATCTTTTTTTACCAGATCCAAAAAAGCCTGATCCGGTTTACTGCCCGGAAATCCGGTAACAATTAACTGCCCTATTTTCTGATCCAAATCCATAGCAATCTCCTTGCAAGTTATTTCACTCAATACCGATGAAATTTTGACTTTCTCTTATAAAATGCGCTGCTGTCTCTATGAAACCCGGAAATCAGCTCCTCCGCCTGCATTCCTTCTTCCAGTATTTTTCCGCTGCCAAACAATAACTCTATCATACTTCTTCCACCTTCCTGATAAGGAGGCAAAAAAGCAAATTCTCCGGGATAACAATCACGGAATGCTGACAATAAATGAATCCCGGTTTCTACCGGACAAAATGCATATCTATCCGTAATGTGTATCTGGACACCTTCACATGCCGTTCCCTGATGCTTTGAGCTAAAAGGTGTAAAGTATACAGGTGAAAATACAGTACCCGGCAGATTTTTGCAATTCATAAGCCTTGCCATCTTATAGCCGTCTGCATACGGTGCCCCAATCAGTTCAAACGGTGCCGATGTCCCTCTTCCCTCCGAGAGATTAGTCCCTTCAAACAGACAGGTCCCCGGGTATAAAAGTGCCGTATCAAACCTGGGTATCCCGGTACTTGGCATCACCCAGATTCCATCGGTATCCGGAAACATCTCATTCCTTTTCCAGCCTTTTACAGGAACGACTTTCAGGGGAAAATGGTATTGTTGTTCTTGATAAATCATATCCGCCAGTTCACCTATCGTCAGCCCGTACCGCATACAGAGGGAGTATGCACCGACAAAGCTCTCATAACCATCCCGGAGCAAATTCCCCTCTGCTTTATCCCCAAGGGGGTTGATGCGGTCCAGTATAATCAGCTCCTTCTGGTATCTTTCACACTCCTGCATTGCATAATACATGGTGGAAATAAAAGTATAATATCTTACACCCAGATCCTGAATATCATAGACCAGTGTATCTATTTGATCCAGCATTTCTTTCGTAAGCCGCTTAGAATCCTTACGGTATAAGCTGTAAACCGGAATCTTTGTATATGGATCCACATATGTATCAACATCGCCCCCTGCACCCACATTTCCCCGGACACCATGTTCCGGGCTGTAAAGCGCTGTCAGCAAAAACTTTTCCCGTAAAATATCAATTGTAGATACCAGCCTCTTATCCACACCGGAAATGGAAGTAATCAGCCCAAGCCTATTACCGGAAAACCATCCCTTATAGTCATTGATACAATCTATTCCATTTAAAACCATTTTCATCATACCTCCCAACTGCTTTTGCTACGCAATTAAAATTCATTCATCCCTATCGCTATCTCTACTGCTTCGGGAATATCGTTTCAAACACGCTCTAAAACTCCGACAGCACCAGTTTCTTAGCCTCCTCATCTACGGTAAATGCCTGGGCATATTTTTTTCTTGCGAGACAGCCGTTGCATCTCATCAAATGCGCATAGTAATCCATATATGGAAAACTGGGGCTGTTTATTGCAAACCAATGTTTTGAAACCGCTTCTTTCCACAGCATAAATCCCTCTTCTGTTACCTCCATATATAAATATGGCGTGAATTGTGCTGCGTCTTCCCAGTTCTGCGCATAGTAAGGTCCTTTTGCAAACCAGGCTTCTTCCGCTCTGTCCAGACCGGGAAGTCCTGCATAAAACCAAGCATCCTTAACAATTTTGTGAGTCAGCTCATGATCCTTATGCATACTGTATTTCCAATGGGTCATAATCGCTGCGGGTTTATATTTCCGTATATCATCACACAGTCTGAGCCGTACTTCTTCATTATCCGGAAGCTCTCCGTCCACATAAGGATAAACCAGCGCCTCACCCTTTAAGATATCTGCAAATTCTTCTGCTTCTTTTTCTTTCTGTTTCCTATACTCCTGGGGAGTGAGATGCGGCGGATTCCCCCGCTCACCTCCGGTTAATGCCACCGTAACAGTCCGATACCCCTTTAATGACAAGCTTGCCAACACGCCTCCGCAGGTTAATTCTGCATCTCCCACATGCCCGCCAATTGCCATAATTGTGTTTTGCTTTTCAATCGTCTCCATACATAATCCTCCCTGATTTTCAAGGTCTGCTAAATTTCAAATACGCTCTAATGTTTCACACTCGCTCTAATATTTCTTCCTCATATCTGCCCACGTATGTAAAATGGAAAATCCCACCGCTTCATAAATATTTCTAGCCGGATTATTTTCCCCTGTGAACAATGTCATGTATTCTGCACCTCTATCCTTCAGACCGCTGCATAAATGGCAAAAAAGAACTTTCGCCAGCCCTTTCCCCCGAAATGCCTCATCTATGCCGATTCCGGCAAAGTAACCCCGTTTGCTTTCCTCCACATCCAAAGGTCCTGCAAACCCGCAGACCCGTCCCTGATAAACCGGAACTAAAATCGGTCTGCCGCCTGCTTTGGCGTTTATCTCCGAAAGTATCTCTTTCTCCCACAATGGATTCTGAAAATCCTGCAGCATCTGTTCCATTCCCCGGTGAACTCCAGGGTCATAAAATGTAAATGTAATCCCTTCTTTTTCAAGATGTGCTCTTTTTCCTTCCATATCCTCCGGAACCTGATAAGCTGACAGATCCAGATAATAACTATTCTGTATGGCAAAATCCCGGTATCCGCAATTTTTAAAGAAAATATAAGCATCCGATTGAATGTCCACCCCAGGTGTATTCGGATGTGTTACCTCTTTCGCACTCCATGACAGTACAATCGGATTGAAAAAAGATATTTCCAGATCATGCTTATGCCCCTGCTCGATCAGGCGCTTTTCTAAAGCTATTAATACTGCTCTGCCAAGCCCTTTCCTCCGGCAGGATTTCTCAGTCACCACCATTGTTAAAAACAGCTTCCCCGTTAGTTGGTCCACCACCCCCGATGCAAATGCCCCGCCTTCTTCCAGAAGGAGTGTAATCTTCTCCATCCCCTCCTTCTGCTGCAGAAACTTTTCCTCAAAACCTTCACGGGTAAGAGGTAAATGAAGCATTTCCCTTTCTTGACAAGCCTGACTGAACAGCCGGTACGCCTGCTCCGACTCTTGGCTCCCTGGTAAGATTTCTATTGTTTTCACCGGCTCCCTCCATCCTCTTCTGCCTGAAACTGCGGCAGATATTCTCTGTGGGCTTCCAATAACTCCTCCATTACAGCCCGGCCCGTCTTCTGGGACATGACCAGGGGATTAATCATCAGCGCCAACAGCACTTTCTTCTTATCTCCCGTGAAAGCAGCCTCACATCCTGCTATTTCAAAGGACTTAATCTGTTGTATAAGGCCATTCACTGCTTTTGGCAATTTTCCTATCTGAATCGGAACCGGTCCGTTTGCGGTAATGCGGCAGCTCACTTCAACGATTTCATCTGCTTCAAAATTTTCAATGGCACCTTGGTTTACCGTATTTACTACCTGTATATCGCCTGTGTCATTATAAATGGAACTGATCAGACTGCAGGCTGCATCACTGTAATATGCCCCTCCCCGTTTCTCCAGCTGCTTCGGTTTCTCATTGAGTGCAGGGTCTTTGTATAAAGTAAATAGTTCATCTTCCACAGCCTTGACAAACTCAGCTCTTACTTCATGTTTTTTATATTTCTCAAGAGCCTCTTCCAGATATTCTTTTGTCATATAATAATACCGGTGATAAGAACAGGGAATCACTCCCAGTTCTTCCACAAAATCCGGATCCCAGGAAATAGAAGTGATATTCTGTACGCTCTGGCTGCCCCAAAGCTTTAATATCTCACCGGTAACATCCGCTCCTTCTACCTCCACTCTGGTGCAGAAAACCATGTGATTTAATCCTCCAAAGTCTGCCCGCACCTCATTGACAGGTCTTTTCAAAATATCTGCAATTGCTTTGTGCATACCAATCGGCACATTGCATAAACCGATAATTTTCCGAAAATCCGTATACCTGTGGATTCCTTCCATTACCATCCCTACCGGATTTGTAAAATTAATCAGCCATGCGTCGGGGCATATCTCTTTCATGTCACGACAAATATCCGCAATCACCGGAATCGTCCTCATCCCCTTAAAAAGTCCCCCCGCGCCATTGGTTTCCTGCCCGAGTATACCGTGGGCGAGGGGAATCCTTTCATCCTTTATCCGCGCTTCCAGCTGCCCCACCCGAAGCTGGGTAGTGACAAAATCTGCTCCCGCCAATGCCGCTCTGCGATCCAGTGTTGTATGTATCTCCATAGGGATTTGTGCCCGTTTCACCATCCTTCTGGCAAGACTGGCAACCGTATTCATTTTCTCCAGGCCCTCTTTTACATCAACCAGCCATAGTTCTTTTACCGGTAGTACGTCATAACGCTTTATAAAACCATCCACCAGCTCCGGCGTATAGCTGGATCCTCCTCCGATTGTGACTACTTTGATACCGCTATTCATCTCTGCCAAAATCTTCATCCTCCTTTTCAAAAGCCATCCGGTACAAATACAATGCACCTATCCTTCCTGCCTGATTGCCCAGGCGGCACGCCTCAATTTCCGTATACGTCCTTAACTGTGGATACAGGCAATAGACTTCTTCCGAGAGATCTTTCAGAAAACGTGGCTGATGGGAAATTGCACCGCCAATCAGCATTTTTTCAGGATCCAGAAGCATCGCCATATAACCGGTAATCTCAGCTGCTCTTTTCAGCCACTCACGGTAAATATCAAATACTTCCGGATCGTCTAAATGTGCAAAAACATAGATTCCATCCACTTCTCTTCCCAGGACACGGGACACCTCTCTGACAAGAGCAGAAGTAGCTCCGCCGCTTTCCGGTGACGTATTTGCGCCGGGTGACACTAGCCCGGCTTCCGCAGCCTTAAAATGGCTCCCCCGATACAGCTGTCCATTTATAATCATTGCCCCGCCGATGCCCGTTCCAAAGGTCAGCATACAAAAATGTTCTATTCCCTGACCGGAACCTTTCACTAGCTCACCCACAGCAGCACAATTGCTGTCATTCTCAATCAATGCAGGAACTTGAAAGGTATCTTGCAATTCTTTTTTCAGATTGTATTTCCGAAAATTTTCCCCTACACTGTAATCTGTATTTTCTCCTGTTTCCGGATTAATAAATCCAGCCATGCAGACAGCCACACCGCATATTTCCTGCTGATATCGTTCCACCAGCATTTTAACCTGTCTCAAAAATTGTTCCGGATTTTTTAGGGTTGGCTCCTCGCCTTCTTCTAATATCCGGTAATCCCGGTCCAGCAGACTGTACTTTAAAAAGGTCCCGCCGATATCTACTGCCAGATATTTCTTCATATTATTTCCGCCTTTCTTTTCATCAACAGTCTGAGCGTTCCTTCTGCCGACTCCGTTTCTGCCAGTTTCACACGAATGTCCGGGAATTCCTCCAGCATCCGCTCCTTTGTTCGTTTGCAGATCTCCCTGTTTCGAAGGAGGACACTTCCGGCAAAAACAAGATTATGTTCTTCCGGCATTTGACACAGCACCGCTTTTGCCAGCTTCACAAGTTCCTCTGCACACCGGTCTTGTATTTCACAAGCTCTTTTATCCATTTTTTTAGCCGCCTCACCGCACAATACAGCCAAAGATGCAATTTCATTTTTCGTTCTGTTCTCCCGGTAAACCCAGCGGATCATTTCCTCAATACTGGATATCTGCAAATGATCAAAAACCATTTGTACTAGCAGTGTTTTCCTTTTTCTGCAGTCTTCACTTTGCACTACGGCAGACAGCATCTCTCTGCCAATAAAATAAGCGCTTCCTCCATCATCAATCAAATGCCCGTAGCCGCCTGCCCTGTACAAAGTACCATTTTCTCCAATTCCCATACAGACAGACCCCGTCCCGGCAACTAAAATGCAGCCACGGCACGAAGGGAATGCCGCCGCCAGAGCCGTTTCATGATCACCAAATAATATCACGTCACATAAAAATCCTGCTTTTTTACATGTTGCTTTTAGAAAACCGGATACCACCGGATTACTGATCCCTGCGGTTCCAATACCAATCCAGGTACAATTTTCCGGAAGAAATCCCTGCTGCTTCAAATGGTCAAATGCACCCAGCAGCATGTTCTGCACTGCTTTTTCTCTCTGCCCATTCATGTTCAGGGGTCCGGCCTCCAGTCTGGAAATAATTCTTCCCATAGGATCAGTCACTAAAATTACCGTTTTCGTTCCCCCTCCATCAATTGCCAGCAGGTATTGTTCTTCCTGGACTTTCTTATTCATTTCCAATATTTTTACCTCCCTGGCTGTCCGTTACCCTTTCACTGCACCTACGGTTACCCCTTCCAGAAAATATCTCTGAAGCGCAAAGAACAGGATAAACATTGGCAGCGCTGAAACCGTCGCTCCTGCCATCATAGGGGCAAAATAAGTTGTATTTGCAAAGCTGAAATTCTTAAGGCCCACCTGGATCGTCTGCATAAATTCCTGGTTCGATACCAGAAATGGCCAGAAGAACGTATTCCATTCTCCTAAAAATGTCATAATCGCCATAACAGACAGTATGGTCTTTGACAGTGGCACAACAATCTTCCAGACTATCATCGGCTGGCTGCATCCCTCTATTCTGGCTGACTCCATAATAGATGTTGGAAGTGACGTAAAAAACTGCTTCGCCAGGAACACGTTATAGCAGGTAATCAGCGTCGGTGCGATTAAAGCTGCATATGTATCCTGTATCTTCAGCACATTTACTACCAGGATATATAGGGGTACCTGTGTGACCTGATAGGGCACCATCATTGCCACTAATAACAGAAAAAAGAAAAATTTACACCCCGGAAAACGCAGCTTTGCAAATGCATACCCTGCGAGACTTGCAAAAATTACATTGCTTACCGTCACAGCAGACGCAACAATCAGTGAATTTAAAATCCACCTGAGAGAGTATTTGCTGTAGCCAAAGAAAAACTTATAAGAATCCAGAGAAAAACTCCTGGGGATCAGTGAATAGCTGGCTCCCCCTGCTTCCGTCGGCGCTCCAAAAGAGGAAATTACCATATAATAAATCGGGAAAATGGTAAGCACTGCAATGGTGACGAGCAAAAGAGCCAGAAGCGTATTTCTAAGGATTTTCCGATATCTTTGATTCTTTCCATAGTTTTTATATAATCCCATCTTATTACCCATTGCATATTGCAGTATTACCTGCAATACTGCCACACTATAACAAGCTGAAAGAATTACAGCGCGGCATCCTTTCTATATTATATTTTTCTTCCAACCCAGACAGCAATGATAGTAACAGTGCTGAATATTTGGCAGATGGCAAAATAGGCAGTGCTGTCACTATTATTACTGTCCGGATGGAGTACTAATACTCCACATCATTAGCACTTAATTTGAACTGGAATACTGCAAATACCGCAATAATTACAGCCAGAATTAAGGCCTGGGCACATGCTTCCCCATACTCAAAGTATTTGAATGCGCGGTTAAAAATCAAAAGTCCTGCCATGGTGGTGGCGTTGTCAGGGCCTCCCCCTGTCATCAGATATGCATTCTGGAATGACTGGAATCCATTGATGACACCGGTAATTGCCAGAAAAACCGTGGTTGGTTTTACCATGGGCCACACCACATAGCGCACCTTCTGGAAAAAAGATGCTCCGTCGATATCCGCAGCTTCATAATACGTAGAATCAATCCCGAGAAGCGCGGCGATATAAATGATAATGCTGGTACCCAGTCCAGAAAAAACAGCCATAATAATAAGCGATGTCATTGCCGTCTTAGAGCTTCCCAGCCAGTTCTGGTTACTGATTCCAAAAATATGAAGTATGCTGTTTAACAGCCCGGTGGGCAGTGGATCATAAATCCATTTCCACACAAAAGAAAGTGCTACTCCGGAGGCAATTGCCGGAAGGTAAAACACCGCTTTAAATACGGTCTGCGTCCTTTTCTTAAAAGGCAGTATAAATAAAGAGATGGTAAATGATAAAAACATGGAAATGGGAACTGCAAAGACCGTATAAACCAGTGTGTTTTTCAGTGCCTTATAAAACAATGCATTCTTAAAGGTGGACACATAATTCTGGGTACCCACCCAGGTCGTACTCAGCGGTTTGTAATGCTGAAAACTGGTGACTGCCGCAGAAATAACCGGATACAGGGTGAAAATAATAAAGGTTGTAAGGGGTACCAGGATGAAAATATAACCCCAGAGAGCATCTTTTTTCAGTTTATATTTTTTCTTTGTCATCGTCTTCTCTCTTTCCAGGGGATACTGCGCAAACCATCTCAAATAAGTGTTGAAATGCTTGCCTCAGCACCCCCTTATGCTTAATTATTTACACAGCCATCCTCGCCAAACCTTTCATATGCTGCATCCTTGATCGCCTGATACATCTCTTCCGGTGATACTTCACCAGCCAATAATCCCTGGAATTTCGGTACAATGACTTCATCTTCTATTTTGATTGCATTTGCACTTAAATCAGCCGGGATATCCGGTCTTGCTTCACCAACCTGGGTTAAAAGCTTCTGAACTGCTTTAGTATTATTATCATTTTTATTTTCAATGGGAGTAAGTGCTTCATATGCCTTACGGCCGCTTTCACAGATCGGGTTTAAGTATAATTCCTGGCAGGTCTGCGCCGCCCGTTCCCCACTTGCCAGGTAGTAAGCTGCCTTCGCTACATTTTTCAGATGAGCTTCATCCGGATTTTTTTCTCCGGTAAGGCAGATGTAACCGTCCACTGCTCCATATGCCTGTTGTTCTCCGCCTTCAAAAACCGGTACCGGAAGAACAATGTAATCTAGTTCCATACTGTCCTCTACTGCGCTGCTGTCCTTATTTTTCAGTTTTTCATTATTGTCATATGCACTTTTTTCAAAAGAAGACAAACCTTTTCCGGTAATCATGGTCTGTCCGGTCAGAAACATATTCCAACGTTTCCCGGCATCTATGGAACCCAGTTCTTTTGGCATAGATCCATCATCAATTAATGCACGCAGATCCTCCAGGAAGGTTTTCATTTTAGAACTGGTAAAGGCATATTTTAAATCTTTATCAAATGCCGATGGCATTCCTGCATTTCTCACAAAAATACTGAAATAATCCTTTGCAGCCACGCCTGAACATGCAAACAGGAACCCATAACGACTGATGGAATCCCCATCTTTTACTACGCCCTTACTAATCGCTTCCCGAAACTCGTCATAACTCCATCCATCTTCCTGTACCTTCTTCCAGTCAATGCCTGCATCCTCCAGGAACTGACGGTTTCCGCCGATACACTGTACCTCACAATAAGCTGGGAACCCATACATTCCATCCCCATTTTTAAAGTAATTTAAGATATCCGGGTCGAAATCTTTCATCATTTCTTCATCGGCATATTTAGAAATATCCAATGCCATACCGGAATCTACATATTTAGAAAGTCCGTCCGAACCGATAAATGCAATATCCGGCGGAGAACCTGCATTTACCTGCACATCTAATTTCTGAGTCACATCTTCCCAGCTCGCTGTCGTTACCTGAATCTCTACATCCGGATTCTCTACGTTAAATGCTTCAACATAGGCGTTAATCTTCTCCTGATAGGTAGCCGATACCGGCGGCAGTAAGGCTGTTACCACATCCTTTTCTCCGGAGGCACTTTCTTTCGCCGCTTCACTTTCCTTTGTACCGTCATCAACATTTCCGGCTTTGACCGTTGCCTGCGTACTGTCTTTTGTACTGTCTTTCGTTTCTCCCGCTGTGGCCCCTCCACAACCTGAAATGATTGACAATGTCATCACTGCTGCCATACCAAGTCCCCATAATTTTTTACCTTTCATTTACGTCCTCCTTCTACATCTGGTTTGAAATGTTAAGTTTATCGGTTTCCTTTTTCCCGTTCATAACTGCTATACGGATTTTTCCTTTTGCACCCTCTAACAGCTTACGGGCTCTTGCAATATTACAATTCAGCAGCATTCTTGTAATAGCCAGTTTCGCATCCCCATCTGCCTCCTTTAAAGCTTTTCTGGCGTCTTCTCTGCTGCAGTTTACTGCTTCCATAACAATGTTTTCCGCACGGCATACCAGCTTTTCATTAGTCTGCTGTACATCCACCATCAGATTCTCATATACCTTTCCGATTCCCACCATACTCGCAGTGGAAATCATATTCAGAACCATTTTTTCCGCAGTTCCTGCCTTCAGTCTGGTAGAACCGGTCAGTATCTCGGGCCCTGTCAAAAGTTCGATTCCAATATCAGCTGCTCTGCTCATTTCCATATTCTCATTACAGACAATCGCAACTGTCCTGCACCCGGTTTCTTTGGCATATGCCATAGCCCCCAGCACATATGGCGTTCGTCCACTGGCCGCAATTCCGATCACCGTATCTTTACTGGTGAGATGAATCTTGATCAGATCATCTCTTCCAAGATCTGGATTATCTTCCGCACCCTCAGCTGCTTTGATAAACGCCTCCTTTCCACCTGCAATAATTCCTACTACACAGTCATAAGATACGCCAAAAGTAGGCGGGCACTCAGAAGCATCCAGAATACCAAGCCTTCCGCTGGTTCCTGCACCTATGTAAACGATTCTCCCCCCGGTTTGCAGGCTTTTTGTAGTCCACTCAACCGCCTTGGCGACCTGGGGAAGCGCCCCTTTCACCACCTTCGCCACACGTTCGTCCTCATGATTCATAATCGTGATAATTTCAAGAGGCGTCATTTCATCCAATGCCATTGTTCCGGCATTGCGCATTTCTGTTGCCATTTTCTCCAAATCTACCATTTTTCTGTACATCTCATCCCTCTCCTTCACTCCTGTCTGTTTTTGATATATAAGTTTTCTTTAAGGAAACCATACAGGTATCATAATTTCTCTGAATATAAGCGACATATAAAATGTCAATTACATTCAGCTGTGCAAGCCTCGACGCCAGCTTTCCCGTTTTAAAAGCATACTCCGTTGCCGTTACGTAAAGGTTGTAATCCATAAGCTTCGACAGGGGTGATTCTTTAAAGCAGGTAATCGCAATCATGGGAACCTGTGCACTCTTTAATATTTTTGCACAGGATATCATCTCACTGGTCTGTCCGGAGTAGCTGATGATAATTGCCACATCCTGACGTCCCATTACTTTAGCCTGCACAAGCTGGGCATGATAATCTTCACATACCTGACATGGTTTGTTGATCCTCAAAAACTTCAGATAAGCATCTTTTGCCACTAAAAGCGACGCCCCAATTCCGAAAAAAGTAACCATTCGCGCATTATTAAGCAGATCCAGACATTTCTCCAGTGCACTGATATCAATCAGGCTTCTGGTATCTTCCAAAGAAGCAATACTCTTATAAGTGATCTTATCCACCAGATTTTCCAGTGCATCATCACGGTGAATCTCATAATCCAGCCCCAGCACGTTTTCTTTGCGAACAGCCAGTTCATAGAGCAGGGATTTCTGAAACCGCTTATACTGCGGAAACCCCGTTTTATGGCAAAGCCTTGTAATGGTAGACGCAGATGCGTAAACTCTGTCCGCCAGCTGATGAATACTCATCTCTGCCGCTTCCTCCGGATTCTCCAGCAGAAAAGAAATGATACTCTTCTCTGTATTGCTTGCCTGATCATAATACTCACGAAGCCTCACCAAAACACTTTCCATGCATTTTTACCAATCCTTTCTAAATATTTTTGATATTGTAAAAATTTTATTATGCAATACCACCTATATATTTGTTTTTTTGTTTATTTAATGTGTTCATTATACATAGATGAAACATTTCTGTCTATATTTCTGTCTACTTATGGTACTTTGTTTCATCTATTGGTACTTTCCCCTAATTTGCACCCTAAATTGTGCAATTTCGCTATCGAACTTGTCCATCCTTGAAGAAAAAAGTGCCGGCACGCTTCTGTGAACTGCTCTCTGTCTATTTGACAGGAGCATATCACTGCTGCGTACCGGCACCTTTATCTTCTTTTATAAAATTTTCTGTTACCTATTCCCTTTCCCGGGGACCTGACCACTAAAGCTACCTGGATTCAAATAAAAACTGGTTATACCTTTCCATCATCTCCTGCTTTCGATGCCTGGACACCTGCAGTTCTTTTCCATTTTTCAATAAAAGCCTGTCCTTTTCCAAAACTTTTATGTACGACATATTTACAATGTAGCTGCGGTAAGGCTGTATAAAACAAGCCGACTTTAACTCCTGATAAAGCAAACTCAGGTTTTCATAAGTGGTAAACTCTTGTTTCTCCGTATGGATAACCACTTTATTATTGAAAGATTCAATATACTCGATTGCCTTTAGCGGAATAGAAACCTTACGATATCCGCATCGCACCTGAATACAGGCTTCCGAACAGGAAATACTCAGTCTGGCGAAACAGTCACATATCTGAAAATAATTTACTGGCTTTATCAGATAATTTACTGCGTATAAACGGAATGCCTCCACTGCATAATCCCGTATTCCTGTTACAAATATTAATTTTCCACGATACTCCTCACATATTTCTTCAGCCAGTTTCTTTCCCTCATCTTCCTCCATTCCCACATCCAGAAAAATCACATCATAGCAATATCGTCTCAGTGCATTTTTCATAGAAAATATCGACTGATGAATATGTACTTTGATATTCATAGAATTTTCATAGCCATACTTAAAAATGTAAGACTGCAAAAGTTCAGTATCCTGAAAACAAGCATCACAAACAGCAATCAGCATTACTCAACACCTCCCTTATTACAAGCAGAATAAATACTGCATATTTGTAATAAAACAGATTTCCCTAAAATTCGCAATTCACTTGTAATAAAACGCAGCTTTTTGTAATCAAAATCACGAAAACATATAAGCCTGTTTGAAAATTCACTCCGCCATCTGCACGCCCCACTTTGCAGCATATTCGCCCCGAATTCAGGTTATATAGCCCGCTATGCGCACTTCATCCGGGACAAATCTTCCACAAACTGTGACGCACAGCTGTCAGAAAATAATTTTCAAACAAGCTCTAAAACATGCTATAATAGTATGGAATAAAAAACAGGAGAAACAAACATGAAAATAGCTATCTGTGATGACAATATACAAGACTTAGACAACTTGACGGGGCTTCTGGAAGATTATTGTAGAAATCAACAAATACCTATTGAACTTTCTGCCTATACATCTTCCAGAGAACTTCTTGCGGACTTTGAAAAATACAGATTTCCCCTTATTTTTCTGGATATCTATATGAAATCACCGGACGGCATGCAGACAGCAAAATTGCTGCGAAAAAAAGATACCGGCTTTCATCTGATTTTTACAACAACCAGCCTTGACCATCCTTTACAGGCATTTAGCGTATCCGCTACCGATTATCTCATTAAACCAATTACATATCAGGCACTGGACGCTTCCATGAAAAAATGCCAGGATCTTCTGAATCAGTCTGCACATTATCTCGTTGTGAAAGATAAGAAACTGGTACGTAACATATTCATACACGACATTTACTGGACAGAAAGCAGAGGACGCCTAACCATATTGCATCTTAAAGATGAGATTATCGAAACATACCTCTCCTATCGAGAGTTGAAAAAGCAGGCTGCCGGATTGCCATTTCTTGATTGTATCAGGGGCTGCCTTGTCAATATGAATTACATAGACGCGGTTTTGGAACATGATTTTCTGCTGAAAAACAAAGAGAAAGTTCCAATCCGCCTGCGTGGTTCTCTGGCGGTGAAACAGTCCTACTATGACTATCTGTGGAGCTGTACGAGGAAGGAGCAGATCTAGATGAAATGTTATGCAAAAATAACTGCAACTGCTTTTATTTTCATTTTTCTTATACTTTTTTCCTTTCTCTGCCAGCCGGTATCAGCAAAGGAAAGAGATCCGGCTGTTGTGGAAAATATGGATATGGTTTATTCCAGAGAAGAACTTATGGACTGGTTTGCCAAACATCCCGGCGGAGGAGAAGTATCCCTGGGCAGTAATATTGATACCGGCAGATATCTGTCCCTGGAGGCAAATTCCCCTGTAACGATACATATGAACGGCTATGGCATTCGGGTCCAGAGCTTAACCAATATTTCCGGACCGGTGAGAATATACAGTTCTCATAACCCAGAACCAGTATTCGATGTGGCTCCTGCTACAGACATTTCATTTTCAAAGGATGTAAAAATAGATTTAGTAAACAGCTGCGGGCTCTATTTTCAGAGCGACGTAAATTTAGATTTACAAGATAACTCCAGCAGTTCTTTTAACGGCAGTTTTTTCAATATGTCTGTCTCCGGACCTGAAGGAATTGGTATTAAATGCAGAGGTGACCTTTCTCTTGGCTTTTTTAATATCCGTTTAGAAAAAGGTGCCTGCGGTATTGAAGCAGAGGGAAAAACCTCTTTATTTTTAACCGGAATTACCGGAAATGGCAATCCATTGCGTACATCGGGGGAAGTCTCTTTAGACTGCTGCGGCATATCTTCACTACCTGCAAATGCAACTGTCATTAACCGGACAATTTTATCTAAGGACTCCTTTGTTAATTATATTGTATCCCCGGGTACTTCAGAAGAGCTGCTGAACAGGCTCCCTGGATTAACACAGTTTACATTTCAGTCCGATGATCCCTCTATACCGAAAAGGACAGCATTGTTGCCAATCACCTGGAACATTGAAAATGTAGATGCCGGGACACCTGGCGTTTATGAGTTTTCAACCTATTTGGAAACCTTTCCAATTCTGGGTTTGGACATTGATTTCCCTCAGCTAAACGGCACCATTTTAGTTACAGAACCTGGAAAATTCTATTTATACAGCGCATCTTCTTCGAATAAGAATGTCCGTCTTCACTTTTATGAGTCTCCAGCATACGATTCTTACATTGAACTTTTTTACTCTACAGATGCAGGTACCACGTGGCAGCCTTTTGAAGACTTTTCGTTTATACATCCAGGTGAACTGTATCTGGAAACTCCCCTGGATAAAACTTTCCAGTATTTATTCCAGGCGGATATTACGACAAATGGCATTAAAACCAGAACCAATATCCTGAAAGTGAAATTTGGTCCGGATGGCTTTATTACCCCTCAGATCACAGATGGTGACCGGGATGGAAGTGACCGGGATGATCAGCCCATACTTCCGCCGGATAATGAGGTTAAGCCTCCAAATGAGACATGCCCGCCAGGTGATATGCTGCCAGCACCGTTCCCCGGAGATAACAGCAATTCTTCTGAAGAACCCGAGACATCCGCCCCAGGGATAGAAACAGAACCGTCTTCTTCCGAATTGCCAGACATCAATCCGCCTTCCACTAAGCCGTCTTCCACGAAACCGCATTCCACGAAACCGCCATCCACTAAGCCGCATTCCACGAAACCGTCTTCCACTAACCGTCCTTCCTATGAAGGGAGCGATAATAATACTCCATCTTCATACGATAACAGCAAAAAGAATGATACCGGTATGAATACGCAAAATAGTTCAACACTGGAGACGGAAAAGACCGCGGTTACGAAAACTCCGGAGACAGAAGTCCCATCATCAGACAATACAGCAGATAAAGAGAAAAAGGGATCTTTTATGCCGGAAACATCTCCCGTTCTGAAAGCAAACCCGAATAGTGGCATGGACTCATCCCAAAGCAATATCTCAAATCCCATGCCAGTATCCAAATCCGGACAGGTACTGCCGAAGTTATTACTTTTATGTTCCGCAGTTATTCTGGCTTGCCTGACACTGTATTGGAGAGGTAAACGGAAATAATGGCAGGAATGAATTTTCAGACACGCTCTAACACCCGATATGTCAAAATCTCTTGGAAAGGAGCTTCCTAAATTGCAGATATCAGGCAAAACAAAAGACAAATATCCTATCCTGCTGGCTGTGGTTATTCTGGCGGGCATCCTTCTGTTTTCGTTCAATGCAGTCTATAATAACAAATATGCACTGCAAACCCCACAGGGAAAAAACGGAGTGTTGGATTTGAGAAATACGGATACGGATTATTTATATCTCATCAGCGGTTGGGAATTCTATCAATACAGGCTTTTTACGCCTGAAGAAATCCAATCCCAGTCCCCCGCCTGCAGCGGCTATGTATCCATCGGACAGCATGGCGGCTTTGAATTGGGTGACAAATCCAAAAATCCCCATGGAAGTGCAACATATCGCCTGACCGTCCTGACTGACTCTGACTCCCCTCAAGTGCTGGAGGTTCCTGAGATTTATTCCTCCAGCCTTATCTGGATAAACGGTGAATTAGTATCTTCAATGGGATCTGTAGATCCAGACAGTTTTAAAAGAGGAATCGGGAACACCCTGATCACCATTCCTCCAACGGATTCTGTAGAAATTGTAATTCAGGCAACCGACCCGAACGGCCTTTACAGCGGACTTACCTATCCGCCCGCTTTTGGTAATCCCACCACAGTCACGAAACTTTTTATCCTCCGGCTGTTGATTTACACCATGGCATTTACGGTTACTATTCTTATCGGCATCTTTTACCTGCTCACCCAGACAAAAACAAAGCAGAAAAAAACGTCTGTACTGTTCTTTTTACTCTGCATTTTTTATGCAGGATATATCAGCTATCCACTGGTTCATGCCATGGGATTTAACAGTTACTTCTGGTATCGTTTAGAATCGTTCAGTCTGTATGCCATGTTATTAATACTGATTATACAGCAGGGTTCCATCTGCCGGATTCCCGGGAAATGCCGCTACCCAATGGCTGCTGCCGGCTTTTTGGTCTGTCTGGCAGTTCTTATTATGCCGCTATTATGGAAAGATAACATAAATATCATGCTCCTTTACAGCAAACTTTTAATGTACTATAAATGGATTGCGGCTGGTTACCTGATTCTAAGCACAATGGCTGCCGTATTAGATAAAACCAGATATTCCAGACGCCTGCTGGCAGGCTTTGGTCTTATGGGCTCCTCTTTGGCAATAGACCGGATCTTTCCTTTATATGAGCCTGTTGTCGCCGGATGGCCCCTGGAAATAGCAGGATTTATTGTGGTTCTTCTGCTATACAGTATCCTTTTTTCGGAAACCGTATCCATTTACCGCAGCATGCTGGTACTAAAAGAACAGGAAAAATATAACAAGCGCCAGTTAGAGGTACAGCAGGAACAATACCAGCGCCTGATCTCATCCATAGAAGCAACTGCTAAAAACCGCCACGACCTGCGTCATCACATCCTGGCAATTCGTTCCCTGGCTGAAAACCGGGAGCAGGAAAAACTCCTGCATTACCTGAATCAGTTTGAAAATCATTTTAAAACGGCATCTAATCTCATCATTTGTCAAAATCATGCCATTAATTCCATTCTGGTTCATTACCTGATCCTGGCCAGAGAGGAAGAAATCCCCGCAAAATCAGATATCAATCTGCCGGATGACCTGGGCGGTTTATCCGAAATCAATTTGTGTGTGATATTAGGAAACAGCCTGGAAAATGCATTAGAGGCATCAAGGCGTATGCCAAAGGGAGAAGCCCGCTTGCAGATCTGCATTCAACCAATAGGTTCCATGCTCTCCATCACAATAGATAACAATTGTGAAGATATCGCCCTTTCCGATGCAAAAGGAGGGTTCTTGTCGGACAAAAGGAGCCGAAAAGAATCCGGTCTGGGCGTTGTAAATATTCGGGCAGCGGTGGAACAATGCAAGGGCATTGTAAAATTTGAAACTTTGCAAAAAGAATTCCGAACATCAATTTTGCTGCCTATAAAAAATGATTAGTACTGCTGCGAACGTTTTATAGTGTTCTATTAAAGGGATTATATTGGGGTTTAGCTGAGGAAGGACGCTTTGTAGATGGAGGTAGTGTACGGAAAGAGAAGGGGGCGGATCAGGAGAGGTGTTTGGAAGGCTTAACGCAGAACTGGCATTTTCTAACCTTCCCGAAGCGCTTTTTGGCGGCACGCGGGCATTCGCTCCGAAATCCTGATGCATTTCGCAGCTCACTGCCCGCTTA